>Ga0066710_100003331_pt1 | contig 13644 bp, 19 predicted proteins | sample GraSoiAngelo_159_FD_79666 | JGI IMG/M metagenome (GOLD analysis project Ga0066710, IMG submission 79666) | Grasslands soil microbial communities from the Angelo Coastal Reserve, California, USA - 14_1009_16_40cm | ecosystem: Environmental > Terrestrial > Soil > Grasslands | place: USA...
GAAACGAGAGAGGGATGGTTGAAAGCAAATAAAGGGGATTATCTCGTAGTCAATAGTCGAGATAGAACATACCCTTGGCCAGTTAAGAAAGAAATCTTCGAAAGCACTTACGCGGAGATTATCCCCAACTTACAAACCTGAGGTTAAGATGGCGAAACCGGAATGATCGATCCTTCAATCTGGCTTTTTTCCGCATTCATCGGAGCCAGTATCCTCCAATGGACTAAGGAAAATCAGGACCGGGGACTGCGATATGCGCTTCAATGCTTCAGAGAATGGGCATGGACCTAGCACATTTCGAGCTACAACTAGGCCTCCTCGCCTTCTTCCTCGGCCTTCTTCTCCTTATCTGGGTCCGAGTTCACAAGCATCCTATCTATTTCACCAATGAAACCTAGGACTCTTATCGCTGTCCAGTTCGCTCTCTGGGCCTTCTTCTTCAGCCGAATAATTCCCTTCAGTGGAACCATTCTTCTTCCGATAGTGTGGCTCTATGATCGGAAAGTCTTCGCAGGCTATCTCTTGGTTACGCTCATTGAGATGGCAAGATATATGCCTGCAGCATGGGGCTTTCCACAATTCCAGAAGGCAATTCAGTACCTACCTCCTTGGATAGTCTCCTTCCTGATTCCTATGTCACTAGGGATCTTAGCACTTGAGATCACCTTTGATGTCTGGATAGGAGCATGGTTCATTAAGCGAAGGATGAAGAAGCTAGCCCCAGACCTCGACATAATCCGGCAGCATTCCTAAAGTCGTCGGGCCGGAAAACCCGGCTCTGGTTTCTTGCTGAAAACCAGAATCCACGCTCAGCCCACGTTCAAGCTATCTCAAGAATCCATGTTAACCTAAGCCATATAATCATCTATCTAGTAGTAAATTAAAAGAAAGGAGAGGGGCCCTGTGAGCATAACAGACCCGAGGACAAGCCAGAGGTATATGCCTCGTTTCGAGGTCTGGATGAATGTATTCATCCATTATGCTTTCACCAATGTGGTTAACAGCTTGTCCATGATGGAGACTGTCACAATAGCTGAGAAGGGAGCGATGGTTGCTGAAATGAGGACCCCTGTAAGCAAGCTTATCGGTAATGTTCTCTTGCTTGAAGCACATCTCATAGAGTTCTGGCGAGAGAAAGATGAGGAGTTTGCCAGGGCACAGAAGAAATTTCATGATGCCATTCATACAGATCAAGATAAGACCCCTATAGTAGAACGCATGGAGAAAGCTGCAGAGTTCTATCATCAAATAATCGAGCTTATGAGACGTAGAGGGATGCTTCGATTCAAGCCTCCAAGGAGTCTTGCTGCACCAACCCATGACTAACGAATACTGGGAAGTCGATCCTTGGTTTTGGGAAGAACTCCAGGACCGTAGGAAGGCAGGAGCGAATGTAGTTGCTGTCGTCACGGGTCCTAACAACATTGGTAAGAGCTATTGGTGTCTCGAACTTTGTCGAGAGATTCATCAAACCTATGGGCTTGAACCATTCACAGCAGATGGGGTCGTATTCAACTCAAGCCAATTCTGGACTCGCATGAGAGCATCCTCAGATGAAGCATGGGCATTATGGGACGAACCGAACAAAGGGCTCAGCCACCGTGATTGGTATGAAGAGATGAACAAGGCAGTTACTACCTTCATCCAGACATTCAGATTCAAACGGAAAAGCCTCCTTCTCGCCTTACCCCATGTTAGGCTTCTAGACAAATCTGCTAGGGCAGTTCTATTATTCGAGGCCATGATGAAGAAACCTGGACTAGGAAGAGTTCACCAGCTTGAACCAGACTATTTTGGGACACGTGAATTTTACAAATATTTCCGGGGAGAAGTGGACCTTCCCATGCCTCCTCGTATACTCTACTCAGAATATGAGGATATGAAAGGAAAGTTCCATGAAAGCGATTTCCCAGAAGAGGCTTTCAAAGAAGTTGCAAAGTCAACTCAAGACCTTCGGGGATGGAAAAGAATCTATGCAGAGGTCAAACTTGCCCCAGACAAATATAGGATTCAGGACCCACGAAATCCACAGGCCCAAGGAAGATTATCAGCTAGGAAAATTTCAGCTCTTCTCGATTGTAGTGACAATACTGCACGGAAAGTTCTAACCAAGATGGAATTTGAACCTAGTCAATAATTTTTACCGGGGCCTCATCTTCTTTATCATTCTTTTTCCATTGAGCCAGTATTTAGGGCCGTATCATGTGGACCCGCATTTGCCTGGATGGCAAGAGGACCCCTTGTTCAACACACTCTTGGGTGTAGTGACCTATCTGGGCTTGTCCGGGCTCAAAGCGTTAAATAGGCTACAGACAATGGAATCTGTAAGCGAGTGATACTTTCAAGACATTGGCAAAAGGTGGAGGTTCTGGTGCTCTTTCCAAGATCATCGTCTACGTCATCATCATCTTCGTCCTATTCCTATTCGCAACAAGCGGACTCATCGCAAACTCGAATACACAGACACAGCTCAAGAACAGTGCATATTATCTAGGTCTCTTCGCAAGCTTGATCGCTATTCTAATAGCGGTGGATTTCGTCCAGAGTAAGAGGGCTCATTGAGCGAAGAAAGCGACGATTCACTGATACCGAAGCTCAAACAGACAAGAGGATACAAGAGTAGCATACTCGGTCATCAAAAGTACAGGACGGTTGCTGAGGCATTGAACTCCCCCGTTTTTTGGGACTCTATGAATAAGAGGCTCAGCAAGGTATTCAAGGAACTAGGAAACTTTATGAAAGGTCTAGCAAGTGTCTAAGCCTCGAAGCCTAGCCCGTTCACATAGAATTGGCAGAACCCGGAAGCCCCGGTTATCTGCCTGGCAACAGCTCAACCAAACACGGGACATTCCTCTAGGATGGTTTGGTAACAAGAAATTCGTCCTAGCGCTAGTCATTCTTGTAATAATGATTGGATCTTTGGCAATATACGCGAATCCTAATAATGTATTATTTCATTCACACCCATCTGCAATTTCAAATGATCCATACAATGTGATATGGAGCAGTGTCTCAGCAAATGGACTGACACCATTCAATACTGCTTCAAGCGGAAGCGGATCAGTTTCAGTCCTAACTAATTGTGATGGTAGTGTAAGCTGTATTTTCATGACAGGAGATTCTTCTGGTGCAACTCATCTCACAACAATAGCATTAACGAAAGTCTCAGTAGGCGATCTCAGCATAGCCAATAGTAAGAATCTTTTTTTCCAGATGATAGAATCTCAATCCGGGACTCTTTGCCAATATTGTAATTTTGGCTACTATCTCACAATGAATGGGACGATACCTAACACGGCCAATTATGATCCTCAAACGGATCCATCCGTCGTTCTTCTTGACCGTCAAGACTGTGATAATACTTGTGGATTTTCATCAGCACACATTGCCACCCAAATATATTTGCTCAGAAATATTGGACAGAAAGATACGATTTCCTCAGAGTTTGCTAACAGTCAATGTACGAATGGGTCAAGCGGGTCCCTCTTCATGTGCCTTGTTACTACTCTTGCAAGTACGGGAACAAAATATGTCAACAATTTCATTCTCAATTATACGGGAACTACGAGTGGGAATGCTTGTGGAGTGAGCCAGCCAAATCCCGTTAATGGTCCTGGCTGTTCATCGCTTAGTGTAGGAACGACAAGCTATACGACGACTACCATTTTTCCCTGGTCTAATCTACAAGCACAACAACTCTATTTCGGCATATTCATAATGCCGGGAAACAATGGGGTGAACTTCACATGGGATCTAGACGATGTTTCGGATGACGCTTTTAGCATGGACATTAATCTCTATACCCCTCTGCCTCCTCCGACAACTGGACCGCAAGTAGATACAAGTGGATTCTTCGGACCAATAATTAAAGCGCTGATCTCTATCGGCGTATTCATAGTCCAGAATGTTCTTAACTTCGCAATCTATCTCTACAATATTCTAGCGCCGATCGGAACAGCCATTTTCAACCTTGCCGCATCAGGCCTCTCCGCAATCATCGCCATCTTCTACAATGTGATCAAGACGATACTGAACAGTATAGGCTCAGTTCTCGGCCTCGGAAACCTTGGCGATAACCTGTTTAACCTGTTAACCCAGCTCGCATCTGCCTTCACAACTCTCTGGGGACTTGTAATAAACACCTATTCTAACCTGCTTGGTGCCGGGGTTGGCTTTCTCTCAGCTCTCGGGTCCACACTAACTAATTACTGGAGTCTTCTAACAACATGGTTGACCGGGCTTACTGATTATCTATCTCTCTTCTGGTCTACAGCCGCATTATTCAGCCAGATCTCAGTATCGATGCTATTGAGCTTCTGGCTGTTATACGGGGCATTACGGTTCTCCCGGTCTATGGCAGGCGGAATGGAATGGTATCATACAACCGGATATTTCATGATGCTAGGCTTCTCGATAACCCTCTTCTTCATCTCGCTAGTCATCAACTATGTTATCATTCCTATTGCCCACATAGTCACCTCTAGCAGCACAACCCTAGGGGCAAGACCAAAGATAGAAGTGGCTGGAACAAGTACGCCATGAGTGAACTGGATCTCCCATTCGTAAGCTGGTTCAGGAAAAACCCGATAGGTGGACTGATAGCTCTGTTCATCCTCTTCTTGGTCATAGCCTACTGGAAGAGCAATCTTCCCACTAACCCATTCGCAAATACGGCTCTTTTGGGAACAGGAACAAATGCGACTATCTATGGTACCGGGACAAATACGACCGGAGGATATGGAAGTGCTAGCTGGCTAAGTCTCTGGGGAAGTGATTTCAACGCGACAAACTGGTTTATGGTGATAGCTATCCCTATGATGATGCTTGCAGTCGCCTTCTATGCCTATCATGGCGAAGACGAGGATAGCGAGCTTATCACTCCACGGACAGATTTTGCAAGCCGTCTGCGGGCAAGGTCGAAGCTAAGAACTGGACGGGAAGAGGCTCGAGGTGCGGAGGCTTCTCTGGCCATTGTGACAGCGATGAAGGAACGACCTGTTGAGGCCAAGTCATGAGCGATATTATCGAGGGAGTAGGCAAGGTCCTGGCGACAATGTTCATTTACATACTAGTCCTCTTCGTGCTTTTACCGATTGCCAAGTTCAAGCTTGTCTCAGTCCTACTCTCCAACATCGGCATTGGCTATTATGACGCAGCGCTTCCTCTCTTCGTCATAGTCTTACTTGTCGAATCCTATATCTGGATAGTCAAAGCAAAAGTGCGTGGACCCTAAGCCTTATGCCTTTCCATGATACTCACAGATGGATGATGGTTTTCGCAGGAAGAGTCTGGGTCGACAATGGAATTGACAAGAAACTAATTCTGAAAGAAATCGAAAAACTTCGGGAATTAGGGGTCAAAATTGCCATTGATTACGAGTATAGATTGTCCCCTGGAGCTCTAGCGGCAAGAATACTGATTCGAGGCGAAGGCATTAAAAGAGAACTGATTGAGATAAACGACCAGGAAGTGGATGAAGAATTAGCTAATCATGAAGATTCTAGCGAGTTGTCTTCTCCTAATACCACTCCTGTTCGTCATCATTCCAGTCCAAGCCGCTAGCGTATCCGTCTCGCCGAACGTGGTTCTCAAAAATCAGTATGGCAATCTCACAATCCTCAACACTCAAGCTTATGACATGTTCGTTCTCTACGCTAATGGTACAATGTTCTTCAATATGACAGGGCTGGAGAATTTTGTCGGAACATTCTCTTTCACAGCTCAGTCATACGGTAACGGAACCTTACAGCTAAGATTCAAAGCCTATCGGCCGACTAGTATAATACAGACGGCTGCAACTTCGACCTATTCTATTCCAAACAGTTATCAACAATTGACCTATACTGCCAGCCAGACTTCTCTTCTTAGCCTAGTCTTCGGGGTCCGAGTGGACATCTCGCTCATCAATTCAGCCTTGATGCTGGCTCTCTTTCTGCCAGCGGCACTTATCGCATTATCATTGAAAATGTTCGGGATCAAACCGCTTCCAAGAGAAACGCCTATCAGCTTCCGGAACAAGGCATTGGTGCTGATTATTATCGTCTTTATATTATCGCTTGTTGCGTTGATAGTCAGATAATCTCTGGCAATGCTGGATACGCCCTGGGGAAGCTTTCCCCTTGAATGGGTCTATTTTGTTGCTGGAAGCATAGGCTTCACCTTTCTTCTAACATGGATATTCTTCCGGCGCCGCCAGCCGGATCTCGAGCCTGTGACAGAGGCATGGGAATATGAGGCATCTGGGTTATGCTGGCCTGTGCCTGTAACAGCCGAGGACCCGACAAGCATCAGCTACAAGATACAATATTCCAAGTCGATGAAGCCAGTCGATAGACTGGTGAAACATTCGCATCCCTATACTCCTGTAGGCACATCGCAACGGGTCTTCATGGTTCCACGAGGGTCCACTGTCGCAGATGATCCGCGGAAGAACTTTGTTGAGGGACAGGACCAGGATGATCCTGAGCCATTGATTCAGGAGAGTGCGGCTTGGTATCGGCGGGCTCGTGAGATGATGATGAGTGCTGGTTTACGATTGCGAGAGAACTGGTTTACCATAGTGATTCTCGGACTTGCCATGTTTGCTGTCGGGGTTATTGTCGAGGCAAAGTTCCTATTGGTTCCGAGCGCATGAGCCTTGGGCTTACAACGGAAATTCAGGCGAACGATGTTCTTGTTGGGCTTGCTCTTGTTGTATCCCTTGCTCTTAGTATGGAGGTTGCTAAATTCCTTTCAAGAACGATGGGACCGCAGGGAAGATTCAGAACCTACACAGTAGCCGCCCTAGCCATATCAATAGGCTGGTGGCTATCATTCGACAAGACCTATTTCCCAAGCACTGAAGTCGTCACAGCGGTTATACCCCAGCTCCAGCATCCCTATCTCTTCGCTTGGCAGGCTCCCTATGGGATCCTCTGGGTCTGGATGAACCAGGGAGCATGGCATCTTGGCCAAATCATGTTTCCCTTCTTACCCTCAGGCGTTGACTGGATGTTCGCCTTGACAATCATCAATATTCCATTTTTCTATCTTTTCCGACAGAGCCAGTTGTTGACCGCGTATTTCATGACTAGTCTTTTTCTCTGGGCTGTTGTTCCCTGGGACCTCTCTGTTCTCTGGCTTATCTCTCTCGGATTTCTCTTTCACGGCGCTCTGCCGAGGCTAGGAGCCGTGCTCCTAGCGGCGATCGCCAAGATTCCCGTTGGAGCGCCCCTAGAAGTCTGGAAGTACGACTTTCTGAACGGTCAGGAATACGGGACGACTGGTTCCGCGTTTGTTCCAGGTCACTGGATGCCTTATCTCGTCTTAGCCGCATGGTCGATAGCTGTGATGCTAAAGCCATATATTGGCTTCCTTTCATTGACAGGGTTTAGGTTTGACTCATCGGAAGGGCGAATCAGCCCTAACACAGACAATCGAGAAGGCCCGGAAAGGGTCCCGGTTTCTGGTGATAGTCGGGAATAAACAGGTGATTACACGACGGCTCAAGAAGTTGAAGCGAAAGTAGTCTATGCGCCTAGTCCTGAGCATCAGCTTGCCGTAACAACTGATACGATTGCTGAGCGTATTTCGGGTCCTACTGAGGATTTTGATACACTAGAGAAGACTGCTCATCTTAAAGGTGGACTGGAGATACCTTTGATGGGGGTGGCTTCGATGCCAGATACCCTCGAGAAAATCTATGAGCACCGTCAGGGTGATGGTAGAAAGCCACTCTCACGATATGGAAAACTGAGATATGAACATGCGATAAGCATGATGCGGAGCATGGACAAACACTTCCTCCAGCTCTCTGTTGGCGTTGATGGGAAACGGGCGGGGCAGCTCGTGGATCTGGGCAAGGCGATACAGTCACATAATGCTTCTCAGACAGAGGATAAGGGAAGATTGGAAAGAATAATCGACAAAGTCAAAGGAAGATGAATCTCGATGTCGGTTCTGGTGGAGGACAGGTCTATGCTTGGAGGCCTCGGGCTGAAATATGCCTGAGCTATGACCTGCCGAAACAGAAGGGACAGGAACAAGTTATACAGGGAGATGCTCATCATCTGCCTTTCAGAGAGAAACAGTTCGAGAATGTTTTCGCGTTCAATCTCTTAGAGCATGTTAAGAACCCCAGCAAAGTATTCTCAGAACTAGTCAGGGTGGGAAGCACAGTTCATATTCGGCAGGATGGCTTGTTGAACTGGGCGAACTATGCAACCCCTGAGCATTTATGGTTTCAACTGCCTAATCTCAAGTTTCTCCCATATCCACGGACCCGGATAGGAATATTCGTGAGCAAGATGTTGCGGGTCTTTTTTACAAGGTTCCATTTTGGGCCTAGTTATGTGCTGTTGAAGCCATTTCTGCCTCCTCGCCAACAATATGATATTGTGGTGAAACGATAAACGGGTCCAGATCCGCGTGGTTCTCCAGAGGTCGAGGATTATATTCGTCATCTTCAATTCTTTAATGAACAGCGACAACTAAGAATTGAGGAGCTTGAACGGGAAAGATACAGAAAGAGGAGAATCCCCCCGAGAAGCGGAATAATCTTGGCAATGCTCGGCCTCTGGCTCCGCTTTTATCTATTGATACCTCTACGTATAATCCACTGGTCTGAAAGGAAAGATAGGAAGCCCTATGAAATATAAGATAGTCTCTCTGGGCCGAGACTATCCTGGGAAGATAACCGATTTCGCTGAGGCCCGTAATAGTTTCATCCGGGAACTGAAAGATGATGAATGGATATTGTTCCTTGACGATGACGCAGAAGCGCCTCAGATGCTTCTTGACAGGCTAAAAAGCTTCCAGCCGCCAAAGAACGCGAGATATTATTCGATAAGAACGATCAACCTAACGAATGGTATGTACGCACCGGAGCAGAATCCATTCTTTTGGCGGGTTCTTGTTAGCAACAAGGTCCGCTATTTTGGGCGTCTTCATGAGCGTATCAAGGGCCAGCCATCTGGGTTAATAGATATTCCCATCATCCACAACCAATCTTATCAAGAGAAGAAGTATGGTTTTGGCACGTTCTGGCAGCGGAACAAGGGAAGACGATTATGGACCCTTTGGTTGGCAGGGAAAAAGGTAAAAGACGTTCTGACAAGGGGACACTATGACCCAAGGGTCTGGTAAACTTCCTCCAATCTTCATGATCGGCCTAGTAATCGTCGCGGGAATGGCGATTATCGGATGGGGAAGCCCCAAACAGGGAGGAACAGACAATGGAATACCTGAATTGACATTAATCCAAAGTGGAACAAACTCGGTAGCATTGTCAAGTGCAACTGTTGGATTCACAACGATCACATTCAACCCCGCATATTCGGTTACTCCCAATTTCAAGATTCTCCAGACAAGCGTAGCAACTCCTCCAGTCAATACCTATCAGACCTCATCCCTTTCATTCTTCTCTCTCACATCGCTCGGTCAAACGTGGACAAACATGCCAGCCGCTACTACCGAGATATTCAACGACCAAGATCATGAGCTATGGGCTGACTTGACTCTTGCCTCCTCAGCCATATTCGAGGTCAACTGTGCCACTGCCTCCAATACGGCCGGAGCATATCTTGACGTTCAATATTCGACTGATGGAACCACATGGAATAGTCTCACAGGAACCGTTGCTTTCCAAGTCTTGATCGATGGCTCGAATATTCTGGGGAACTGTCAGATAGGACCATTCCCCGAAGTCAGCAATAACGGGACGCCTGCAGCTCTTGTAGCAGGAGCGAAGGCGAAAGTGTTCCTGCGGATTATCGGGTCAGGCGGAGGAGGCCTAGGAGACAATCCTAACTTTTCCGAGGCTCATCTGCTAGTCTTCTCCAGCATCGGAGTATCCTGTAACTATGGTACAGCTCCTCTCGGATTGACCTCTACCATTGCCAAAGTCCAGGTTGTATGCTCAGCGCCTGTAACCTTTACGTACAATTTCCAGTGGATTGCTGGGATTCCAGCATAGCAAAGCCTTTTCAGTACATGAGAGGACAGTAAAAGAACCAAGAGGACCCTAGTTTGGACCAGAGAAGGTACAATGCTCTAAGAGTATGCCTACTTCTCTCAATCTCGGTTCTCGCCTTCGCAGTCCCGACTTATGCCGCATCAGTCGCAACCCAGCAGACAACCGGGCATATCAGGATCGTCAACGGGGCAAACGCAGGGGTCCTAGTCACTCCTTCAGTTCTCGATTTCGGATCTGTCACATGGGGCCAGACAGTCTCTCAGCCAATCATAGTCACGAACAATGGAGACTGCGGAGAAAGCGTGACCGCTACCGCTTCACAGGCACCACAGACCCCTGTGATCCTGAATATCCCATTGATTCTTCCAGGCAAGTCATTGACAGTTACCGCGACCTATGATACTTCCATGTTCGGTTCACCAGGCGATTACTCATTCGTCATCGACTGGACAGCAACATGTCTCTAGATGGGACCAAGGATAGGGGTCTACAGAACCAGACTCTGGAACGCGAGTTCCTTCGACAATGGTCTGAACGCTTTACAAAGACCCCCCTGAAAGGACCTATTTCGCTAACCTTCTTTCGCTGCAACAACTGTGACAGGATTCTGCCTGCGGTGAAGATGAGAGTAACTAATATCTGGAAATCTGTCCTTTACGACATGCTTCTCTGTCAACGATGCAGAGGACTATTCCTCCAATGGAACTTGAGATGGCGATTCGGGATCTGATGATCATTTCAAACCCAAAACTCAGAGCTCTCTTCATCCTCATTCTTGCCTGTTCACTAACAGGAATCTCTACTTGGTATATTGGCCATAGTCTATCAGCTCCATCCCGAAACTCGATAATCCCTCCGGGAGGACAAACAACACCGTGCACCTACGACAACTTTGTTGATGGGTCAACATTCCTAGGGCGCGACTGTCATACAGGCGACATAGTATATTCTGACTCAAACGCGACCAATGTACTCCAAGCAGAGATCAATGTAATTGATGCTCTAGCAGGAGGAATAGGCGGTTCAATTTTCCTAGAGGCAGGAATCTATCCTATTGGACAATTAACAATACTGGGAAATGCTGTGACAGTCAGAGGCGAAGGATTACAGACAAGACTTGACTATGCAGGAACAGGAGCCTGCATCCAGATAGGAAATGATATCTCATCCTTCTTCTATGATACCATCCAAGATCTCCGATGTAATTTGACAAGTGGCCCCTCGGTAGGGTTTCTAATTATGGGAAATACCTACTATGGACAACTAGTCCGGGTTAGAGTAACAGGAAGTACCACTCTCTCAACGGGCATAGAATTCAAAGTTATCACGACATTTATCACAGGCTGGACCGTCATAAATGCGTTGATGCAAACAGTCAAGTTCGGATTCAAATTTGATGGTTCTGGTCCGGCTGGTCAAGGAGTAACTGATACAGTAATCCTCAGCGGATTCGTTAATGGAGCCTCACAAGGAGTGTCGGGAAGCACTGGAATCTATGTTGATAGACCAGATACTTTGAAGATTTATGGTCTCTCACTAAACGCGTTCGAAACTATGGTCAATGAAACATCAAATGCCAATGCTGATGAGTATCATGGATTACGATTGGAATCTTGCACAACAGGCTTCAAACTCGCGGGCCATGATGCTCTCATAATAGGAGGAACTGCTCCATGCACAACCGTCCTAGTCAACACAGGTGCTAGAAACCGGATTGAAGGATTATATGGGAATTTTGGAAGAGCGTTTACAACAATTTCCTACAAATCTCTCGTCTCCTCAATTTCAACAACTAGTGGAAGTTATGTATCCACCGGATTTGGAGTCCCATTCACTCCAATATTCACGGGGAATTCCACTATCAATTTTGTCGCCTCAATAGCTTTCGATAATGGCTGTGACATCGCAATCTATAGGACAACAGGAAGCATACCGACATTAGGAAGTGCTACCACTGGAACAAACATTGTCGCAGGAAGATCCCAGACTAGCGCGGTAGGATATGCCCAGTTTCCCTTACAATATCTTGACACAGGATTAACACTCAATACAGCCTACAACTATTACGCGGCTTATCTTTCATTCGGAGGAGCAACTGGATGCCAGATATTCGGAGCCGCTGGGGCTTCAACAACAAATATTCTAGTCGAAGAAATAACCATGTAATCATAATCGTAAACCTTCCGTAACTCCTAACTAGTCCACAAATCAATTATATCCTAGCCAGACCCAAATCATCCCCGGGGATGAAGGCTTTCTACACATATTCACGCTCCCGGGGAAAACGACATCACGCATGAGACTTTCTGTCGACCGGAAGAAAAGGGTCCGCGTCACCATGTCACTAGACGAAGCAAGACAGGTCCTCGGAATAGGCGACAAATTCAAGCTTCATGCCATAGAAGAAGATCACGGATGGGTAACCTGGAAGCATGACCCCCTAGTTTCCACTGGAGGTAGTGCACTGTTCCCGGGGAAGATTTTGGATAGATGGGTGCGGACTTCTTTTCGGGATGATCGTGAGCAGCACGCTCGAGCTTTGGTCTTGGCGAAGTCGCTCGGTTTGACTTATTGTCAGTGGCTTCGTATGCTGGAGGCTCATGAGCTTGAGAAGATGGGGTATGTGTTGGCTCGGCAGAGGCCTAGTTATGTCGGGTAGCACAACTATTATATACTTTCCATACAAGGCTTATACAGGGATGAATTAGATGCCTGAGCTTCTAATCGAAGTTGATGAGCCGTATCTTCAGTTTATTGAAGAGAAGGCTAAGGAAAATCATCGTAGTCGTAGGGCTCAAATCACGATTATTCTTGAGGATTATGTCAGCAAGGAGAAGGCGAAAGCATGACAGATAAGGAACTCAAGGACTGGCTTCTCGCTCCATCAACCGAGCTTGACAAGTGGATCATGAGGAAGACAGGTGCATAGGCTTGGCAGCATTCCATGTCATGAGTGTGGAGAACGCTTCATCTCAAGCGAGATGGTCGAGTGTAAGTTTCTTGGTGAAAAGAGTCCTTGCGGGCTCTGGTTCTGTTGTGAATGTTTCAGAACGCACTATCATCCTCTCGGAGCAGGTTACGGTTCTCCACTGCTCGAATTGCGGAACGACTAATCATATCAGCTCGAAGACTCATCTATGTATCGATTGTGACACCGAGTTTTCGCTCTGGATCATTGCTCGCCAGGAGTTCTTGAGGAGTCTGAAATGATAGAGCATGGCCTTGCCGAGAATCGGGATTGGCGTAACGGGCGTATCGGTTGCAAGTGCGGTCGCCAGTTCGATTCGGACCGGGGACTGGACGTTCACATCGGCAGGATGCGGAAGCTGTCAAGCAGGGTCGCGGAGTATCTGCCGTCGAATCCGAACCAGGGGTCCTACTAGATTGCCAATACCTGATGGGCTAGTTTTCTGGGGACTGGTAATTACCGGAGGAATCTGGCCACCAATCGCTCTCATCTCATTGTATCTCTGGGATAAGAAGAAGATTTCTGAGAGGAAACCGGAATGAAATGGACTCATCTTCCTTGTGGATGTTCGATTTCGTCGGCGAGCATTCAAGGATATCAAAATCTCAAGTTAAGATGCCAAAAGCACATTCTTGAATTCTTTGGGATTTCTAACAGAAAACCGGAGGCGAAAGAGTGATGGGGTCGGTCAAAGGAGGTCCAACTGGCTCAACGCTTGGCTTGA
>Ga0066710_100003332_pt1 | contig 13642 bp, 17 predicted proteins | sample GraSoiAngelo_159_FD_79666 | JGI IMG/M metagenome (GOLD analysis project Ga0066710, IMG submission 79666) | Grasslands soil microbial communities from the Angelo Coastal Reserve, California, USA - 14_1009_16_40cm | ecosystem: Environmental > Terrestrial > Soil > Grasslands | place: USA...
ATCGCCCGATATGCTGGCGAAGGCGCGCCGATCCCATCCCAAGGCAGAGTTTGCCGAAGCCGATCTCGCGAACTGGCAACCGAAAGAAAAGCCCGATCTCCTTTTCGCCAATGCGGTCTTCCAGTGGGTGCCCGATCATGTGCAGGTCCTCAAGCGCCTGCTTACGGCGCTCAGCGAGGATGCAGTGCTGGCTGTCCAGATGCCGGACAACCTCGACGAACCCTCCCATGTCGCCATGCGCGAGACGGCACTCGCGGGTTCGTGGGGGGACAAGCTCAAGAGCCTCGGTCGGGTGCGCGACTGCCTTTCTTCACCGCGTGCCTATTATGATGAGCTCAAGCCCCATGCGGCTCGGATCGATATATGGCACACGATCTACAATCACCCGCTCGAGGGTGCGCAAGGCATCGTCGAATGGCTGAAGGGCACGGGCCTCAAGCCTTATATCGATCCCCTGGATGCGGCCGAGCGGGAAGCCTTTCTTGCCCTCTATCGGGAGCGCATCGTCAAGGCCTATCCGCCCGAACATGACGGGAAAGTGCTGTTGCGCTTCCCGCGCCTGTTCATCGTCTGCGTGAAGTAGGTTGATCGACGAAAGATGACGCCAAAGCTCGCGCTACACTTCCCAACCCGTCATGGCCGGGCTTGACCACGGCCATGACGGGATTGGGGGGATGGCCGCACGCTTGTACCTCAGGCTGGAGTGGAGGTTTCACGCGTCAATCGTCTTCTTTCGGCACCCATTTGCGGATCTCGCGCAAGTGATGGTCGGGTCTGGCGCCCTTGATGTCGCCAGGTTCGGCCAAAGCGAATGTGCGTCGGCGCAATTCCTTCACCAATTCGCCGCGATCCTCGATATGGGCGATTTCAGAAAAGGCGATGGGCTTGCCGATCCGCATGGTGAGGCGTGTCCCGATGCGCCGCGCCGTCTCGCGGAACACCAGCGACAGGCGCAACGTATCGCTGACATGGCTCGCCAGCTGGAACAGCCGGCTGTTCTGCCCGACGAAGAACACCGGAATGACGACCGCGCGGGAAGCCCGGATAAGTTTCGCCGTGAAGGGAGCCCAGGGCAGCTCGACCGCCGGGCCCTTATGCGGGCGCTCGCTGGTCGACACGCCGCCGGCCGGAAAGATGCCGATCGCATGGCCGGTACGCAGCCATGATTGCGCGGCATATCTTGAACGCACATTGGTTTCGCGGGCCTCGCGGGTGCCGGCGAAATCGACCGGCAGCAGATTGTCGCGGGCTTCCGGGATCTGGCAGAGCACCGAATTGGCGAGCACCTTGGTATCAGGCCTGACCAGCGTCGACAGCCAGGCGAGGCTTATGCCGTCCAAGACACCATAGGGATGATTGGCGATGAACACGACCGGCCCATCCGGCGGACAGAGCGCAAGCAAGGAACGATCGACTTCGATGCCGATCCTGAGCAGCCGCAAGGCGGCTTCGAAGAAGCTTTCGCCCGGCCGGCGCTCACTATTGCGATTGTCATAGAGCTTCTTGAGCTTGGCCTGGCCGCCGATCCTCTCGATGGCCTGAATGACGGTGCGCTGCAAGAGCGGCTGGTCGGCGGTCGAATAGGAGAAACGCACCGGCTTTTCGCCGGCTGTCTGATCTTTTCCCCGGCCTCCACGCTTGCTCATATTCCGCCGCTCTCCCGCGTTACTTTCAAACGCCCATGCAGCACAAGCAAGTGACTTTTCCAATCGAAGGGTAGAAAATTGCTTTGGTGAAGGCTTGCCAAGGGGAATTTCATGTACAGACTTTATGGGCGCCCGGGGTCGGGCTCAGTCGTGGTCGAGGCCATTCTTGAAGCGGCGGGAGTGCCCTATGAGGTCGAACTCGTCGAGCGATTGCAGGACGGGCAAGTGCCGGAAAAGCTTGCTTGCGTCAATCCGCTGGGGCAAGTGCCGGTGCTTCGTCTGCCCGACGGTGAGATCATGACCGAGTCGGCGGCGATCTCGCTTTATCTTGCCGACAAATATGCCAAGGCCGATCTGGCGCCCCAGCCCTCATCAGCAGAGCGCGCCCGCTATTTGCGCTGGATGGTGTATCTCGCCACCAATATCTACATGACCGGTCTTTGCGCCTATTATCCCGACCGCTACACGGCGGACCAGAATGGCGGCAAATGGGTCAAGTCCGCAGCGCTTGCCCGCATGGCCAAGGAATGGGAGATCTATGCGGCAGCACTTGGCGACAAGTCCTATATCCTCGGCGACAAAATGAGCGTCGCGGACATCTATGCCGCCATGCAGGCAACCTGGAATTTCGATGTTCCAGCCTTCTTCAGGAAGCACCCCAATCTGCGCCAGATGTATGATCGCGTAACGGCGCATCCCGCCATCGCCAAGGTCTGGGGCCGCAATGAAATGGAAGACTGGAAGAACTGATTTCGCCTCGCGCCTCGGATGGGTCCGAAAACTGCTCAGGCCGCCTCGGCCTCTTCACCAAGGCCCACGACGCGGCAGATCGCATAAACGAGATCGGCCCGGTTCAACGTATAGAAATGAAAACTGTCGACGCCTTCGCGGCGCAGGAAATCGATCTGCTCGGCCGCCACCATGGCCGCCACCAGATTGCGCGTCTCGGGATCGGCATCGAGGCCGTGAAAGCGCTGGGCCAGGCCGGGAGGCAGGAAGGCGCCGCATTTCGACGCGAACTCCTTCACCCTGGCGAAGTTGGTGATCGGCAGGATGCCCGGCACAAGTTCGATCTCGATGCCGCGCGCGAAGACCCGGTCGCGGAAGCGCAGGAAGGCGGCATTGTTGAAGAAGAACTGCGACAGAGCGCGTGTCGCGCCATGCTCGGCCTTGTCGGCGAGGAATGCCAGATCCTCTTCGATCGAAACCGCCTCCGGATGCTTTTCGGGATAGGCTGAAACGGAAACCTCGAAGGGTGCGATCTCGCGAATGCCCCGCACTAGATCTGCGGCATTGCGATAACCTTGAGGGTGCGGCACGAAGCGGCCACCGACACCGCCCGGGGGATCGCCGCGCAATGCGACGATATGGCGAATGCCGGCCTGCCAATAGCCGCGCACGACGCTATCGACCTCCGCGCGCGTGGCGCCGACACAAGTGAGATGGGCGGCCGGAGCCAGCGAGGTGCGCTCCAGGATGGAATTCACCGTACCCAGCGTGCGCTCCTGGGTCGTGCCGCCGGCGCCGTAGGTCACCGAGACGAAAAGCGGCTTCATCTCCTCGAGCTTCTTGATGACTTTCCAGAAATTATCGGAAGCCTCGCCGGGCTTCGGCGGAAAAAATTCGAAAGAGATCCTGAGCTCAGGCTTGCTCGTCACGTCAGATTTCCTTCCACGCGATTCCCGGCAATGCGTCCGATTCTCGCAATGTCAGTGGCCGGACGTTGCGCCAGCCACAGTGAAACGGTGAGGCCTGATGAACCATTGCTCCTGGGCGGCGGCAAGGTCTTTTCCTCGATCAAGCGCAGATCAGCGCGTTTCAGCCACGAGGCCATGATGTCGGAAGCGACGCCGAGGCGGCGATGAGCATGCTGTTCGCGCAAATGCTCAAGCTCATGGGGCGCGAAATCGACAATGAGCAGGCGACCGCCTGGCTTCAGGATGCGCGCCGCTTCGGTCAAGGCGCGGGCCGGGTCATCGAGATAATGCAAGACCTGATGGATAGTCACGAAATCGGCGGTAGCCGAGGGGAAGGGCAGGGCATAGATGTCGCCCTGGCGAACCTGGGCCTGGCGCAGGCCCGCGGCTTCGAGATTGGCGCGCGCAACGATCAGCATCTCGCGGCTTTGATCGATGCCGGTAGCTTGTGCGGCGCGCCGCGCGAAGAGCGACAATATGCGCCCGGTACCTGTGCCGAGATCCAGGAAGTTGCCGAGATCGTCATCACCGGCCATCTCGACCATGGCGGCCTCGACAGCGGTTTCACTGATGTGGAGCGAGCGCAGCCTCTCCCAGTTGGGCGCGTTGGTGCGGAAATAGGCGGCAGCATTCTCCGCGCGCTGCCGGCGGATTTCTTCCATGCGGGCGATGTCGCTGACCAGTATCGAATCAGCGCCCGGCAAAAGATCGACAACCGCCCGTGCCAAGGCGGCGCCCCGGGTCTGCTCGCTCAAGCGGAAGAGAACCCAGCTTCCCTCCTTGTACCTTGACAGAAGACCGGCCTCGGCCATCAATTTGAGATGCCGGCTTACCCGCGGCTGGCTCTGGCCCAGAATCTGGGTCAGCTCGCTGACATTGAATTCGCCATGCGACAAGACAAAAAGCAACCGGAGCCGCGTCGTCTCGGCGATGGCCCGCATTCCGGCAAGAAGTTCATCCATTGGCTTTTCCATTGACATGCTCACATAAACATATCTTTATGTCAAAATCAACGTTAGCGAGCTGTTAACCTAAAAAAGGCCTAAGTCAGGTCACAAGCATGCAATGTAGCGTCACATAATTAGTGGCCGCATTCGGGGAAAATGCGCTACAGTGGGCGAACAGGAGTCGCAATGGTCCGGGCGGGGAAGAACCGAAAGAGCGTCTATTTGCAGCGCATGATGGGATGCGTCTGCTGTGCTGCGCTTTTCGTCCTGTCTCCAGGTACCGCCTCGGCGGAGCGCCAAGCCGACAAATCAGCCTTCAAGGGCACGCCCCTTTCGCTAAAACCCTCCGAGGAGCGCAAGAAGAAACGCACCGCCGCCCAGGCTTATAAGAGTGATCCCAGCATGCGGGTGATCATTGAACCCGCGGCCGCGGTTCCCGGTATCGATGTCGTCGATGGCGTTCAGGTCCCGAGGGATCTTTCGGCAAATGATGAAGGCAACGTGCCGGGCGATCTCGTCGAAGCGCAGGAGGATCCGTTCGAAGGACTTAACCGCGTCGTATTCGGTTTCAATGTGCTGATCGATCACCTGATCGTGGAACCTTCGGCGCGAATCTACCACGCCGTTGTTCCGGCACCCATCCGCACGGGCGTGACGAATGTGCTCAACAACCTGGCGACGCCGATAACGCTCACCAACGACATTCTGCAGGGCAATTCGGAAGCGGCCGCGAACACTATCAAGCGTTTCATGGTGAACAGCACGCTGGGGATCGGCGGTATATTCGATCACGCGACCGGGCTAGGCGAACCACTGCATCGTGAAGATTTCGGCCAGACACTTGGCACCTGGGGGGTTGGCCCAGATCCCTATCTGGTGCTGCCGGTGCTTGGGCCGAGCAATCCGCGCGATCTCACCGGCACGGTTGCCGATACGGCGGTCAATCCGATGACCTGGATTCTTTATGACGCACCGCTATGGCAAAAATCAATCCCGGTCGGCACGCAAATCGTGGTAGGCCGCGAGGCGATCCTCGAGGACTATGACAATTTGCGCAAAAATTCGCCTGATTTGTACGCCAGCGTCCGAGATCTCTATGCGCAAATGCGGCAAGCCGAGATTGCCAACGAAGCCGCCGGATATGATCCGGGTTCCGGTGTCAACAGCTTGCCGCCGACGACGATCCCGCAAACCCTCAACCCCTATTGAGGATCTCCTCCGATGACTGACATTGTCCGGCCCTTTAGCCGTCGCCTTTTCCTGTCTCTGGCCGTTCCCATGGCACTGGCACCATCTCTGGCCTTCGGGGCATCTCCGGCTGAAAGCTATGTCACCAAGATCGGCAACGGCGTCATCGTTGCCGCCCGGAACAATTCGGTCGCCCAGTTCCGCTCGCTGCTCAGGGCGAATGCCGATATCGCGGCCATTGCCATCTATTCGCTTGGCCCTTATCGCAAGAGCCTTACCGGCGACGTGAAGGCGGAATATTACAGCCTGGTCGAGAATTACATCGCCAAGGTCTTCCAGCAGAACGCCAAGAAGCTTGCCGGACAGGCGCTCGAAGTCAAGGACACCAAGGATGCCGGCGACAGCGTTCTGGTCAGAAGCGTCCTCAATTTCGGCGGCGGCAACGGGGTGCCGGTGACATGGCGGTTGGTAAAGCGCGGCGGCGGCTACCGCATCTTCGATGTGAATGTCGACGGCATCTGGCTGGCCTCGACCCAAAAAACAAACTTCGTCTCGGTGCTCAAGAAGAACAACGGCAAGATGTCGGCGCTGCTCGACTATCTCAGGCAGTGAACCGTCATAGGGTCTTCATCAAGTCTCGGCTTGCATAGAACCCGTCATCTCTGGCAGAAATTCTCGGCCTGAGTGGAAGCTATAACCGACGGAACAGGGATGAGCGACGAAATTTCCAATAGCCGATTGAGCCGGCGCGGCCTCATGGGCATGGTGATACTGCTGGCAACGACAACACTCGCCGGACGCGCGGCATATGCACTTTCGCCGGCCGAGAAATATGTCATGACGGTCGGCTCAAGCGTGATCAGACTCGCCAATAGCGGGGCCGGCAAGGCCCAGATGGGGCAACGCTTCGCGAGTCTCATCAACCAGCACACCAATGTGCGCTCGGTCGGGCTCGTAGCGCTCGGGCCTTACCGCAAGGACCTGCCGCCCAATATGGCCGGAGAATTCATCAGGCTCGTATCGTTCTACATGGCGGCGTTCTTCGTCTTCTATGTCGACGAGTTCCGAGGCTCGACCATCGAGATCAATTCGTCGAGCAATCAGGGCGGCACGAAGCTCGTCAATTCCTCGGTGCATTTCACCAATGGCTCGGCTACCCAGGTGCGCTGGCGCATCATCGGCGCCGGCCAGGTCGGCGACATCAATGTGCGCGGCGTGTGGCTGTCGCTCCAGCTCAAGAAGCGTTTTACCGATGTGCTCAAACGGTCGAAGGGCGACTTCAACGTGTTGTTTGCCGAATTGAAGAGCGCAGAAAGCTGGTGAGGGTCGCGCAGTTGACGAGATGCCGACCATTCCGTTAGGTCTTCTCGCTCGAATTCCACTCGTGCGCCGAACGCGAAATTCGCTGAGATCTGACGACTGGGTACCAGCAGGAACTTCGCATTCAAAGCACACTGGAATCATCATGCTTTTTAGTGTCCCTTCGATTAGCAAGTTCGCTCGGAGGGGCCGTACAGTTGAGCGAACTTGCGAAGCGGGACACTAGAGCGAATCATGACTAAAGTTCCGACAGAAGGGGCAAGCAGCCTGTCACGGCGCGCCTTCATCAAGGCGGGCGTGGCGTTGTCCATCGCGGCTGCCGGCGCTTCGGCGGCGCGGGCCGGCGATACGGATCATCCCTCGGTCGCCTTCATGCGCAAGGTCGGCAAGGATCTTCTGGAAGCGCATCGGCAGGGAACCGTCGCGAGCTTCCTCAACGTCATTCTGCGCTATGCCGATGTCCCCGAAATCGCTCTCTATTCGCTCGGCCAGTACAAGGGCAATCTCGGCGCGGCGCAGCGGGCGCGCTATTTCCACGGCGTTGCCGTCTTCATGTCGCGATATTTTGCCGACCAGTCGCGCGAATATCCAGTTGCCAAGTATGAAGTGGGAGAGGCGACGACCGACGGCAACGATGTGCTGGTGTCGAGCCGGATCTATCTGATGTCCGGCCAGAGCTACAACGTCACCTGGCGGCTGGTCTGGCGCAACAAGAGCTACAAGGTCGCCGACGCCAAGGTGCTCGGCTTCTCGATGATCTATATGCAGCGAGGGATATTCACGTCCTATCTGTCCAAGCGCAAAGGCGACCTGCTTCAGCTGATGAACGCGCTCGAGGGATAAAGCCATCATTTTCGGCGAGGTGATTCCGCCTCGCCGGGAAGCGCGCTAAGCCTCCATTAATCTTAAAATCTTAACGTTCCGGACGGTTCGGTTGCGTTCTGGAGTTGGCTCATGCGTGCGCATATTGGGAGCGCTTCCTTATCGCCAAAGTCGAGCAACCCCGGATCAAGTCCGGGGCAGGCCTTTGGCGGGACGCGCTCTAGACTGGTCGGGCTTGCCATCAGCGCGGCCGTTCTCGCCATGTTGTCGGCTTGCGGCGAGGGATCCAAGCAGTTCACCACCGAAGGCCTTATCGCCCCGCCCCTTCATTGCCTGACCGATCCGCGCATCCTCGGCGATGCCGAAAGACTCGATCCGATCGATGAAGGCAATGGCTGCCAGGTTCCCAATCCGTGGCGCATGTCCTCCATCGCCGGTGTACAGTTCAGCCAGCCGGCCACGGTGAATTGCAGCGTCACCGAGCCGCTCTATGACTGGATGAACGGCACCGTCCAACCCGCGGCGCAGGCGGCCTTCGGCGAGAAGGTGACGGCGATCACCGTTGCCGCCTCGTATTCCTGCCGCGCCCGCAACAACAAGCGCGGTGCGCGGATGAGCGAGCATGGCTTCGGCAACGCCATCGACATAGCGAGCTTTACGCTTGCCGACGGTCGCGACGTCAACGTCAAACAGGGCTGGCGCGGCGACGGCGATGAGCGGGAATTCCTGCGCGAGATCCGCAAGGATGCGTGCGGCGAGTTCATGACCGTGCTCGGGCCGGGCTCCGACCGCTATCACGGCGATCACTTCCATCTCGACCTCGCCAACCGGCGCAGCGGGAAGGCCTATTGCAAATAAACCGATGCGCTACTCGATTACACCGGGCTTTTCCGGGTTCACATATTGAAAGCTCCGCGGATCGAAGAGCGGCCTGTCCTGGCCCAGCCAAACATAAGCGAGCAGGACCTTGTCGATGACTACGAAATACTGGATCGCGTCATTGGTGGTGCCGTAATCACCGCAGGACGAGAAGACCTCATCAGTGGCCAGAAGCTCTTCCATATAGGCGACATTGGGCTCGTAATTATAAGTGCCGGAGGCGAAGTCGAGATGGACGAGACAGCGGCCCTTTTCCTTCTCGGTGACCGAGGGTGACGCAATGTCGTCGATGAGTTCTGAAGGTTTCGCATCGTTAAGCGGCCAGAACTGCGCAACCGGCCCGCCATGATCGCCACCCCAGGACTGGATGAGCTCTTCGCGCTCATTCAGAGCATAGACGACCTTGGGCAAGTCCTTGCCGGTGCATGCCTGATAACGGAAGCTCAGCTGCTGATTGGGCTTGCCATGGATGAGGACGGTCTGGTCCTTCCATTGGCAGCCCGGCAGGAGAGTGGCGTCGCTGTCATCGGTGGCGGTCTGAGCAAAAGGCGAGCTCGACAACAGCAGGAAAGCTACGCCGCAAAGAAGCCACTTCGCCAAACTCATACGAAACTCCCAAGTTAAATCAGAGTCTTAGCCGATATATCTCAGAAATAGAATCAAAGGAGGGCCCTTTCCCTGGTTGTTGCTGAGCCTAGCGGATCACGCTGGTATAGGCCTCCAGAAATTCATCGGCGTCGCGCGGACAGCCGCCGCCCTCCTCGGGTGGTTCGACATATCGGTCGAGATTGGGACCGATCCAGTGCACTTCACCTGGAACGATGCCCAATTCGCCCGATTTGGAGAACAGGCAAAGCGCGATGAGCTGGCCCGACGCCGATATGGCGAGTGCCGCATTATTGTCGGCGCAATTATGAGCCTCGCACACGGAGGAAATGAGGCCGTCCTCCTTGAGTGTGATCGGCGTGCCGACATCGAGGCCATCGATCCAGTCCGCGGTACCGGGCCCCGCGGCGCCATCGACCGCCGCGATCACCTTCGGATGCTCATAGAAGGAGTACCCGTCCACGACGTCGAAGGGATATTTGCCCACATAGCGGGACAGGTTCTCGCCCGATGCGGAAATATCGGCGGCCCGGGCGAGGCCTGCGGTGCAGGAAAGACAAAGCAGGCAGGCAAGCTTTGAGAGCTTCATGAAGAGGCCGGAAAATTGGGGCAGGGCGCCTAGTCTAACCGCGCGAATGTGGCATCGCCGCGGCTGGCCCGACTTTTCACACAACTCCCCGCCTTCACGCAATAGGCCGCCGTTCAAGGAATAAGCGCGCGTAATTTGCTTTTTAGGCCAAGGCGGATTATCTCTGCCCGCATGGAACAGGAAATCATCACGCCCAAGGCGTCGCCCGCGCCAACCTCCCATTCGATGGGTCTTTTCAACAGCTTCCTGTCGGCGGCAGGTGTCGTGCTCCTGTCGGTGACCAAGCTGGGCGCCGCTTTCGCCGCCATCATCTGGGCATTTTCCCAGCTTCTGGGACTGCCCGACACGGCGATGTATGTGCTGATGGCGCTCGGTCTCATTCCGGTCATCTGGTCGACCATCTGGGTCGCCGGCCGCGCTTGGCATGTCGAGCAATTGCTCGAGACCGGACGCGACGTCGACCGTCCGGTGTTCAGGGCCTTCTACTACTTCAAGAAGCGCTGAATCATCGGACCTATAGTGGCCGGCTTCCGACTCGCGCCGCGTCTTGAATCAGACAGCGTGTTTCTGACCGACTGGCCGCTCTGCCAGCTTCGCCTCATGGATGATGCGCGCTTCCCCTGGCTCATCCTGGTGCCGCGCCGCGAGGGCCTCGAGGAGTGGACCGAGCTGAGTGCGCAAGACACCGGCATCCTGTCGGCCGAGATCGCCAGAGCCGGCCGCGGGCTTGCACAGATGTTCAATCCGCGAAAGCTCAATGTCGGCGCACTCGGCAATATCGTGCGCCAGATGCATGTGCATGTGATCGCCAGGTTCGAGACCGACGCTGCCTGGCCAGGCCCGGTCTGGGGGCAGGGCACGCGTACTGCCTATGCGGATGCCGAGCGTGATCGTCTTTGTACGGAACTTCTGCGGCGTCTCGGCTGACTCACGGAGTACTGTCGCAGGTCTTGGCGATCTCTTTCTCGACTGCCTTGCGGACCTTCTCCTCGAAATCGACATTCTTGGCGATCATCTTGCCGATATCGCCTTTAGGCTCGATCCTGAAACCGGTGACGGCGCAGGTCTTGTTGCTGATCTCGATCGCCACATCGAAACTCTCAGCCAGCTTGATCTGGACCTCTTCATCCTCATCGGTCTCGCATTCGACGGCGACGGTGCCTTCGATCTTCCGGCTGGTCTCGGATGTGCAATAGTTGATCTGCTCGACGCGCACCGATCTGGTCTGATCGATCTTGATCTTCACCTTGAACAGGCCGGCATCGACCTTCTTCTTGAGGCCCTTGCACAGCTTGGCCTTCTCGATCAGCGGTTTCAGCGTTGCGGCGATCTCGAGATTTTCATGGTTCGTGCAGTCGAACTTCTCCTGCGCCCAGGCGGGCGGAAAGGCTCCCGAAAGTCCGAGGAACGAGGCTGAAACGGCAAGCGTCAGACATCTCATGGAGCCATCCCTGTCACATTCGAAGTCCCAGCGTCAATTGCAAGGAAATTCGGACCGCCAAAGGAGCGCGCCCCGTGGCGAAGGGTCGGGCTGGCGCTTGCCGTCGAATCCATTATGCTGCGCCGCCGCATGTCCATCTGGTCTCGCATAAGTCAGGCAATTTCCGCAATTGGCGACTCGGTCTCGACCTTCCTCGCGAAGATCACCCAGCCGCGCTCGAATCCGGAAATGTCGATCGCCTTCACCATCGGCGTCATCGCGCTCGGCGCCAAGATGGCGAAGGCCGATGGCATCGTGACGGGCGAGGAGATCACCGCTTTCAAGCAGGTCTTCCGGGTGCCGGAACGCGAGCTTGCCGGGGTGGCGCGGGTATTCAATCTCGCCAAGCAGGACGTGGCGGGCTACGATGCCTATGCGCGCCAGCTGTCGCGGCTATTTGCGCAAAGGCCGCAAGTGCTGGAAGACGTCATCGACAGCCTGTTCCATATCGCCAAGGCCGATGGCGCCGTGCATGAGCGCGAACTCGCCTATCTCGAAAGTGTCGCCGAGATATTCGGATTCACCAAGCGCGACTTTGTCCGCATCAAGGCGCGCCATCTGGTGCCGGCCAAGGATGATCCCTATGTCATCCTCGGCATCGAGCCTTTTGCCAGCGATGACGATGTGCGCAAACACTATCGCAAGCTGGTACGCGATCATCACCCCGACAAACATATCGCGGCCGGCATGCCGCCTGAAATGATCGAAGTCGCCACCGACCGGCTGGCGCGCATCAATGCCGCCTATGAGATGGTGGCACGGGAACGCCGCCTGTGAAGGGGACGGCGCTCCGGCATCGCATCATGCGCTCGCCTAATGTCGAACCGCGCCAGAAAGGCAAGACGGCGCGCATCCTGCTGTTGCACTATACCGGCATGGACGATGCCGAACAGGCCTGCGCCTGGCTGTGCAATCCGGCATCCAAAGTGTCCTGCCATTATCTGATCGACAATGAAGGACGCATCACCCAGATGGTCGATGAAGATCTGCGCGCCTGGCATGCCGGCCAGTCGGTCTGGAAGGGCGAACGCGACATCAATTCCTGCTCGATCGGCGTCGAGATCCACAATCCCGGCCATGATCGCGGCTACCCCGATTTCACCAAAGCGCAAATGGCAGCGATTGTGGCACTCGGGATCGACATCGCCACGCGACATGCGATCAGGCCCGAACATGTCCTTGCCCATTCCGACGTGGCACCGCGGCGCAAGATCGATCCGGGCGAGAAGTTCGACTGGAAAAGCCTCCATGAGCAGGGGCTTGGTCATTGGGTTGCGCCGCGCAGGTTGGGTGGCGGGCAATTCCTGCAGCTGGGCGACAGTGGCGATGCGGTCGAAGCGCTGCAGGCGATGCTGGCGCTCTATGGCTACGGTGTCGATATCACCGGCGCGTTCGATGCCGAGACGAAATTGGTGGTAAGCGCCTTTCAGCGCCATTTCCGGCCGGCGCGGGTCGACGGCGTCGCCGATCGCTCGACGATCGAGACCCTGCGGCATCTGCTCGATTCGCTGCCGGAAGCGGCCGTGGCATGATTTCTCTTTTGCGCCTCATCTTGCCCGAAAAGTCTGACAACTTTTGGGGATGATGCGCCTAACTCTTGCTGCAGGCTCTGATCAGGCTGTCGAAGTCGGCACCCTCGAGCGGGAAGGTGTTTTCCTCCGTGCCGGTCTTTATTGTGAAACGATCCGCCTTGCGCAATTCGGCGAAGAGCCGGTCATCCGGCCTGATCTCGGCCTCGGCACTGGTCGTCGCCGACATTTCATTCGCTGTGGTCGTCGCGTCAAAGGTGAAGTCGTTGCCGGCGATCGTGATCACGAGCTTGATCTTGTCGTTTGGCTTCAGATAATCGCCCGCTTCCGGCACAAAGATGCGGATTTCGCCGGATTGCAACGTGCAGCCGAAACTTACTCCCGCGTCGTCCGAATCAGGCACGCCAAAGACCAGATAGGCATCCTCATCGCCGGTGTCGAATATCCATTCACGCTCCTGAGCGGACGCCGGCAAGGCAGCCCAGGCCAGCAAGGCGGCCAGCAAAAAACGCGTCCACATGTCACCCTCTCTCGCTCCACGCTGGAGCGTGATCCAGACGTGTTGTAAGGCGCGAACCGGTACCCGCTCGAAACATAGCCGAGTTGCCCGGCAGGGATAAGACACTAGAAGTGTGCTTGCTCCCGCTAATACGTGCCGCCCACAATTCCGGCGTTTCGCGCTCGACCATCCGAGATTCCCTCCGTTCGAGAAGTTCCAGCAACAGATTAGGATATCCCCAATCTGGCTTGAATAATAAGGAAAAAATATCTCCAGGCATCGGGAAAAGGTTGATCGCGGTATTGACCTGGAAGCGGATGCCGGTTCCCGGTATTTCCGGCATTCACGCAAGGGTTGACGCGGTGTCCCGGCACTCCTAACTCTGCCTCGCCAGCTGGTCGGATGGCCGCCGGGGAGGCCTTGCGCCTCTCGGGAGGAAA
>Ga0066710_100003333_pt1 | contig 13637 bp, 12 predicted proteins | sample GraSoiAngelo_159_FD_79666 | JGI IMG/M metagenome (GOLD analysis project Ga0066710, IMG submission 79666) | Grasslands soil microbial communities from the Angelo Coastal Reserve, California, USA - 14_1009_16_40cm | ecosystem: Environmental > Terrestrial > Soil > Grasslands | place: USA...
GACTCGCGCGTGTAGTTCTTAGGGCTGAAGCTTGCACCGCTGTTGAGCCCCACATGCCCGTGGAGATTGATCAGGACGGGCATCACCGTCCGGCCTTCAAGGTCCACACGTGCGGCGCCCTTTGGAGGTTTTACATCTTCCTTCTTCCCAATACTTGCGAACTTTCCGTTTTCTACTATGAAGCTCGCGTTCTCGGTTGCGGCCGTACCGTCGCCGGGAATCAGGCGGGCCCCCGAAAAGAAAGTGACGTCGCTTGCGGGTGCCGTCGATGCCTTCGTCTCGTCCTTGCTGGCTTCGGAAGAGCAACCGGCGAGGAAGCACAGTAGCATCATCCCAATAGCCGATTGTGTGTAGCGTCTCATCGAAAGAAACTCCTTAATGAAAGAGTGGCGGGCCGAATTTTAACACAGCCTGTGGCGAAATACCGCAGTTCCCAGGGGTGCCGTTCCCGTGTTTTTTTAGTGAACGGCGGCTTTGCCGGCATTTTGGGGATGGCGCAGGCGCCCCCCCACCCCTCTTAAGTGCTAACCCGCGATGCTGTAGCGGCGGTACAGAGAGGCATTCGCCTCAATCCAGGTACAACTGGTCAATCAGTTCTCTATATTTCTTTTCGATGAGGGAACGGCGGACCTTCAAGGTGGGCGTTAGCTCGCCGCTCTCAATGGTGAATTGGTTTTCGATGAAGGCGATTTTCTTCACCTTCTCAAATGCCGAGAGGTCCTGTGTTTGGCGTTCGATTTCACTCATTGCCAGATCGTAGATCTCCGGCTTGAGGATCAGTTCGGCGGGATTGTCGAAGCGAATATCGTGAGCGCGGGCATACGCCGCCAGGGTGATGTAGTTGGGCGCGATCAGGGCCGATATGAACTTTCTTCTATCGCCAATCACAACGACATTCTCGAAGTAAGGACTCAGCTTCAAACGATTTTCGATGGGTTGGGGCGCGACATTTTTACCGCTGGAGGTTACGATAAGGTCCTTCTTGCGATCGGTGATTTTCAAATACCCATCCGGATCCAGTTCCCCAGTATCGCCCGTATGAAACCAGCCTCCACGAAGCGCCTCTGCCGTTTCACCCTCCATCTTGTGATAGCCCGTCATGACGTTCGAGCCGCGAACCAAAATTTCACCGTCATCGGCAATTTGCACCTGCACGTCGCCCACAGGCCGCCCTACAGTGCCGATGCGCGAGGCGCCGGGACCGTTGAGCGTAATGACTGGGGAGGTTTCCGTCAGACCGTATCCTTCGAAGATGGGCAAGCCCACCGCGTGGAAAAACTCTGCGATTTCCTTCTCCAGCGCTGCGCCGCCCGATATGAAAAAACGAAGCCGCCCGCCAAGCCGCTCCCGGATCTTTTGAAAAACCGCACGATCTGCGGCACGATGCGCTAGCGACGAGCGGCCGCTTCGTAGCGCGGTTTTACCGATCTGGACCGCCTTTTCGAAAATTGCCCGCCGGACAAGCGTGGTGCGTGTGGCTTCCGACATGATCCGCCCATATAGTTTCTCGAAGAATCGAGGAACTGCAGCGCAGATTGTCGGCTGGACATCCATCACGTCTTCGGCCACGGTAGTCACGCTTTGTGCGTAGGCGACGGTGCTTCCGGCGTACAGTGCGGCGTAGTCCACATGCCGCTGGAAAATATGAGACAACGGCAGGAACGACAAGCTGACATCGTTGGAAGTCAGAGGCAGCACCTCGCTTGTCGCCAGGATGTTGGACGTGAGATTTCGGTGCGTGAGCATCGCCCCTTTGGGTACGCCGGTAGTGCCTGAGGTATAGATGATAGTGGCGACACTGTCGGGATCGACGGCCCGAATGCATCGCCGGAATTCACCCGGAGTTTCGTAAGTGAACGGAAGCCCCAGATCGTATAACCGATCCAGCCGCAAAACCCCCGGCTGATAAATTCCCCTGTCGAAGGCGACGATATAGCGGGCGGATAAATCGCGCTGCAAGGCCAGAAGCTTCTCGAGCAGTGGGGCCGTCGAAATGAAAATCACAGATGGTTCGGAATCTTTCAGAAGAACCGCAGTTTGCGGTCCCGAAAGCGTTGGATAGATCGGGACGGTCGTGGCGCCGGCGGATTGGACGGCGTAATCTACAATCGCCCATTCCACGCGGTTTTCAGAAATGATCGCCACCCGGTCGGTGGGTTTTAATCCAAGGGCCTTCAGCCCGAAGAAAAGTTTCTCGACCTGCGCGACGAATTCGTCCGTGGATACATCCAACCACTGGCCGTTTTCCTTGAATCTGAAGGCGTCAGGCTTGCGGTACCGGTCAATAGACTGCAAAAACAGACTCGGAACCGTAGACACGACAGCGGCCGGCGTGCCATCCTTATCGCGTTCCAAGATTCCAATGTCTTCATTAAGCACGTTTCACCGTTATGCTTGTACTGTAGCCGCGGGTCACAGCCCTCCCTAGTTTAAAGCAGCTTCCGAAACCTTAGACGCAGGGCGGGCCAACCCGGCTTAACGCCATCTGTAGCTGCGGTCCGCGAAGCGCAAGCGCGATAGCGCGCAGCCTCAAAAAATACACCGCCGCTACAGTGGATCATCACCACACTCAAAGGATATCCTGTGCCGGACTATAAACGAACTCCACTCTACGCTGTCCACAAGCGGCTTGGTGCACGTCTCATTCCGTTTGGTGGATGGGAAATGCCTGTCGAGTATAGCGGTATCGTCAAGGAGCACACGGCCGTCCGTACAGCGGCCGCCTTATTCGACGTGAGCCACATGGGCGAGTTCGAAGTTCGCGGCCCACAGGCGCTCGATTTGATTCAGTTCGTGACCACAAACGACGCGGGAAACTTAGTTGATGGACAAGCGCAATACTCGGCGATGGCGTACCCGCTCGGTACAGTCGTCGACGACTTGCTCGTCTACCGCCACAATTCCGAGCGTTTCATGCTGGTCGTGAACGCGGCCAATATCGCCAAAGATTTCGCTTGGATTGAATCCTATAACCGGTTCAACACAACGATTGAAGATATCAGTGACCGCGTCACGCTGCTCGCGGTTCAGGGGCCAAGATCGATCGATATTTTGGAATCGTTACTGAAAACCGATCTCGCCGGCCTCCCGCCCTACCATTTCACTCGCAGCAAGATCCTCGATGCGGATGCAATTGTGTCCCGCACCGGATACACTGGTGAAGACGGATTTGAGATTTACCTCATGGCTGAACATTCCGAATCCGTCTGGAACGCGATATCCGAGGCTGGGGCGCCTTTGGGTTTGCTTCCTGCGGGACTGGGAGCCCGCAACACGCTTCGTCTCGAGGCCAAGTTGCTCCTCTACGGCAACGACATGGATGGAACAACCACTTTGCTTGAAGCGGGCCTCGGGTGGATCGTGAAGTTCAACAAAGGAGAATTTACCGGCCGCGATGCCCTTCTACGGCAAAAACAAGAGGGCGTGAAACGCAAGCTCGCCGGTTTCGAAATGCTGGGACGCGAAATCGCCCGCGAGCATTATCCGGTCGTTATCGGTGGGCAGACCGTCGGCCACGTCACCAGCGGATCACCTTCGATTACTCTTAAAAAGAATATCGGCCTGGCTTACCTTCCGGTGGAACATGCATCGCTCGGAACTAGGTTTAACGTTTCCGTCCGCGACCGGCTTTGCGATGCCCAGGTCGTGCGAACGCCTTTTTACAAACGCAGAGAGGGATAACGCATGAAATCCGACGATTTGCTTTTCACCAAAGAGCACGAATGGCTGCGAATCACCGGCGAAACGGGCACGATCGGTATATCGGATCACGCCCAAAAAGAGCTAGGGGACATCGTTTACGTGGAATTGCCAAAAGCCGGTGACCGATTTGACGCAGGCGAAGCGTTCGGAAGCGTGGAATCCGTAAAGGCCGTATCCGAATTATTCATTCCTGTGTCTGGTGAAGTGATCGAAGTGAACCCGGAGCTCGGCGCCGCGCCCGAAAAAATCAACCAGGACCCTTATGGGAGCGCGTGGATGATCCGCATCCGGCTGGCGAACAAAAAAGAGACTGCAGGACTCATGTCTCGAGAGGAATACGACGAGTACACGAAGGCAGAAAAATAAGCCGTTTCCCAGCCGAAGAGGCCAGGCTTCCTAAACATGCGATATATCCCGAATTCGCTGGCCGACCGCCAGCGTATGCTCGCCGAGATCGGACTCGATTCCATTGAGCAACTTTTTTCCGGAATTCCTGAGAAACTACGGCTGCGGCGGCTTCTGAACATCCCGCAGCCGTTAACCGAGCCTGAACTTGTCGACTACTTCCGGCAGAGGGCTGCCAGGAATGCTGCCGATTGCACTTCGTTCTTAGGGAACGGGGTTTACCGCCATTACATCCCGATTATCATTGATGCGCTAGTCTCACGGTCCGAGTTCTACACCGCCTACACGCCGTATCAGGCCGAAATTGCGCAAGGGACTCTGCAAGCGATCTTTGAATTCCAAACCTACATCACCCAGCTTACCGGCATGGAAGTCGCCAATGCCTCCGTATACGACGGAAGCACAAGTCTGGCTGAAGCCGTTCTCATGGCTCACCGCATCAGCAAGAAGACCAGGTTTCTCGTCGCAAAAACAGTCCATCCGGAATACCGCGCTGTCATCAACACATATGCGAAAAACCTCGGCATTCACCTCGAGTTGATCGATTACACGACCGATGGCCGGATCGATCAGAAGATACTGGCAAGCGCTCTCGGCAGCGACGTCGCCGCCGTTGTTATTCAGTCGCCCAATTTTTTTGGAACCATCGAGAAGACGCATGACATTTCCGAGTTCGCGCACAAATTCGGAGCATTGTCGGTCGTGAACGTATGCGAGGCGATGTCTCTGGGAGTTCTCAAACCCCCTGGCGAAGACCGGGTGGAAACCCGCACGGCCGATATTGTGGCCGGTGAGGCGCAATCGCTCGGTGTGCCGATGAGTTTCGGCGGTCCACACCTTGGCTTTCTCGCCACACGCGAACGCTACGTCCGGCAGATGCCGGGACGTCTGGTAGGTATGGGTTTGGATCACTCCGGCCATCGTGGCTTCGTCCTGACACTGTCCACGCGCGAGCAGCACATTCGGCGGGAGAAGGCGACGTCCAACATTTGCACGAATCAGTCATTGTGCGCGTTGATGGCGACGATCTATCTGGCCACCGTCGGCCCCCGAGGTCTTCGCGAAATCTCTGAACAAAACATTCTGAAAACCAACTACGCCGTTCAACAGATCCAGAGCCGAACCAAACACCGCGTTCTGTTCCCCGCCGCCCGCTTCAACGAGTTTGTCGTCGAACTGGCCGATGATTACCGGCCGCGGATCGAGCGGCTGGTGAAAAATAAAATTGTGCCGGGAGTCTCACTCTCCAGGTTCTATCCCGAGCTAGGCAACGCCATTCTCTTGTGTGTGACCGAAATCGCGCGCAAGGAACAGATCGACAACTTGGTGGACGAACTTGCATGACGACGAGTCACCGGAGAACACAAAGTCATTTTCTGCTCAATGAACGCCTCGTCTTCGAAGAGGGTGCAGCCGGGCGGCGTGGATTCAATGTGCCTGTGTTGGATGTGCCTTCCCAAGACATTTCGGAATTGATCGGACCGGACCTTCTTCGAGACGAAATTGCCGGCATGCCCGAGCTTAGCGAAGTCGATGTGGTGCGGCATTTCACCCGGCTCTCAACGTGGAATTATCACATCGATTTGGGCTTGTACCCGCTCGGTTCATGCACGATGAAGTACAACCCCAAGATCAATGAGCGCGTCGCGCGGCTCGAAGGCTTCATTCTGGCTCACCCGTACATGCCGGCAGAATTGATTCAAGGTGCTCTGGAAGTCCAGAAAATGCTGGAGGGCTGCCTGGCGGAAATCAGCGGCATGGATGCCGTCAGTCTACAACCCGCGGCCGGGGCTCACGGCGAACTGACTGGCATCCTGATGATTCGCGCCTACCATGAATCCCAAGGCAACCCGCGCAAGAAGATTCTGATTCCGGATTCAGCGCATGGAACCAATCCCGCCAGCGCAACGATCTCAGGCTACGAAGTGCAGAATATCCCGTCCAATAAGCGCGGTACCGTCGACTTTGATTATCTGAGGAACGCCGTCAATCAGGATGTCGCCGCTATCATGATCACGAATCCCAACACGCTTGGGATTTTTGAAGATCAAATCGCCGAGATTGCCGAGCTTCTGCATTCGCACGGCGCGCTCGTTTACATGGACGGCGCGAATCTCAATGCGATGATGGGCATCACACGGCCGGGTGATTTCGGTATCGATGTTCTACACATCAATCTTCATAAGACCTTCACGACACCGCACGGCGGCGGCGGACCCGGCAGTGGTCCCGTAGCATTCAAAAAGACTCTCGAACCGTTCATGCCTTATCCCACCATTGGGAGAAAAGCGGATGGGACCTATTTCTTCGATCATGAGCGTCCGCAGTCCATAGGAAAGATCAAGGCCTATAACGGGCAATTCGGTATGCACGTCCGCGCGCTCTGCTACATTCTGGCGAACGGAGCGGACGGCCTGAAGGAAGTTTCAGAGATTGCGGTGCTCAATGCGAACTACATTCGAGCCAAGCTGAAGGACGTCTACGCTCTGCCTTACGACTCGCCCTCTCTCCATGAGGTCGTCTTCTCCGATCGTTCTCAGGCTCGTAAGGACGTTCATGTGGGCGATATCGGGAAACGCCTCATGGATTATGGATTCCATCCTCCCACCGTCTCCTTCCCACTCATTGTTCCCGGCGCCATCATGATCGAACCCACCGAGACCGAGAGCAAGCAAGAACTCGACGCGTTCATCGATGCCATGCTGGCCATCGCCAAAGAGGCGGACGAAAATCCGGAATTGGTCAAAACCGCCCCGCACACCACTCGTATCGGCCGTATTGATGAAGCTGCCGCCGCGCGACGCCCGGTCCTGCGCTGGCGGGCGGATCTGCCAGAACTGTAGACGCGAACGCTACTGGCCTTCGACCCAGACTTCACCGTCTTCGAAGAATTCTTTTTTCCAGATGGGGACCACTTTTTTGAGCTTGTCGATTGCGTAATGGCATGCGTCAAAGGCAGGCCGGCGATGAGCGGAAGTGATGATCACGGCGACGCTTGTTTCGCCGATATCGAGGTGGCCGAGCCGATGGATCAAAGCGACGCCATCGATCTCCCAAGCCTGGCGCACGAAGACACCGATCTCCTCTAGTTTCTTGAGAGCCATGGTCTCGTAAGCGTCATAAACCAGGTGAAGCGTCCGCTTCCCTTTCGAGTTGTTCCGTGCGACGCCCTCAAACACGCAAATCGCGCCGTCTTCGCCGCGGAGCATCTGGCGTGCGATCTTTTGCGCGTCGATCCGATCTCGGGTGATTTGATAAATCTCGCCTGGCCTGCGGATGAGCGAAGCTTCCGACTGAACTTCGCCGCCGCTCACAGGGGGGAAGATGGCGACCTCGTCACCGTTATGGATGTGCGCTCGATGGTCAACGTAGTCTTCATTGATCGCTGTTAATACGACCGGACGATAATCCTTCAATCGGGGATAACGGGCTTCCAGATGCGTCAGCAGGTCGGCGACGGTTGCTCCGGCCGGCAAGTCAACCTGCAATTGCCGGCTGCCGACGATATCTTTCAGGGTCGCGAAGAACAGAAGTTTGACCTGCATTTTGTTGGATGTTAACACAAATGCTACACTCGGCTTTCGGATGAAACGGGCGTTACATCTTGTCTTGTTCTCGTGTTTAGCGCTCTCCGCCTGCACCTCCGCCCGTTTGTCTCACGACGAAGCGCGAAGGAAAATCCTGGAGATCGGTCGATCCAACCTGGTTCCCGATGCCATCGAGATCCGGAGAATCGTTTCCCAGACGGACACGCAAGCCGTTGCGGAAGCCAGCGTGATCCTGGCATTTCAATTCCGCCGGGACAAACCGGATAGCGAGTGGCGGATCGAGGCTGTCCGGCTTGGCGACCGCGACTGGATCAGCCTGGATGAGTTGCTTGCCGCCCTCAACGAGGGCCGGCGCAGGGAAACCACCGAAGCGTTGGGCAAAATTGCCGCCGGGATTGCAAAATATCGCGACCGTAATGGTTCGATTCCCTCCTCTGGCGACATCATCAGCCTCACCGACATGCTACATCCGCTCTACATGAGTGAGCTCATTCGACAGGACGCCTGGGGCAATCCGATCGATTACGAACCCACCGGCAGTTCCAGTTTTCGTTTGCTCTCCAGAGGTCCTGACGGCCGCCGCGGAACCGGCGACGACATTGTCCTCGACAGCAGCCGGCCCACTGCCCCGTGATATACTCCCCTCATGAAAGCCACAAAAGTCGCGGAAACCAGTCTCCCGACGCCATTTGGTACGTTCCGGACCTTTGGTTTCGAGTCCGAAGACAAATCCGAGAATCTTCTCGCCCTGGTCATGGGACGTCTATCTACCGATGATGTGGTCCTGGTTCGGATTCACTCGCAATGCCTGACGGGTGAGGTGTTCGGGTCCGGGCGTTGTGACTGTGGCGAGCAGCTTAAGTTCGCCTTGAAGACCATTGCCGACAATGGTACCGGAATTCTCGTTTATCAACTCCAGGAGGGCCGTGGAATTGGACTGATGAACAAGCTGCTCGCGTACGAACTCCAAGATTCCGGCCATGACACTGTAGAAGCAAATCACCAACTCGGTTTCGAAGCCGATCATCGAAATTATGAGCTGTGCGCAGAAGCGTTGCGATACTTTGGCGTTTCCCGCCTTCGTCTCATGTCCAATAACCCGCAAAAGTTCGATGCGCTGGAAGCGGCCGGTCTGAAAGTCGTCGAACGCGTTCCCATCGAAATCCCGCCTTCGGACGGAACACAAAATTATCTCCGGACAAAAAAGACGAAGCTCGGTCACATGCTGTCGAGAGTTTGAGGCCGCCGCTACCGTGCGGGTCTCAACTTTCGCGCAACAGAGACGCAGTCGCGCAGGATATCCGCCGCGTCGATCTTAACCTCGCATCCCGCGAGGTACGTTGCGCGGATATTCCGGCGCGAGGCCGAATAAACCATCGCGCCGATTGGATCGTATACGGGTTGAACAGCGGGATCATTCAGGTCCACAACGGCAAAGTCGGCGCGTTTGCCGGCTTCGAGGCTTCCTAAGTAATCTGCCAAACCCAGACATTCGGCGCCACCCAAAGTCGCCATTCGGAATACCGCCTCCGCATCCAGGGCATCCAGGCGTTGGGTGCGGCCGCGCTGCTGAAAGATCGCGGAGCGCATTTCTTCGAACATATCGACAACGTTGTTACTGGCAACGCTGTCGCTGCCGAGCGCAATAGGCAGACCGGCTTTCTTCATTTCCGCGATCCGGGCTATTCCATGGGCCAGTTTCGCATTCGATTTCGGGCAATGCGCAATCGCGGGCCGCGCGCGCCGAAGCAGATCGAAGTCGGAGTCTTCCAGATCCACGGCGTGGATCAGCATGGTCGCATCCCGCAGCAGCCCAAGCCGATGCAGGTACGCTATCGGACTGCAGCCCTGCGGCGCGACCGGGATTCCTCGCTCACGGAGCCTTTCCGCAAAAGGCCCGGAGCCGTGGCGGATGAGCAGGCCTTCTTCAAGCGATTCGGCGGCGTGTGTGGCTAACGGTAGATCTTCGCGTTGGGCATAGTCATTGACGGCCTGATACAGCTTCGCGGAAACCGTATAAGGGGCGTGAGGCGAGACCCCGATGCGGCGGGTTTCGGTGTCATCACGCCGATATGTCGCGACTTTTTTTTGCAGCGCAGCGAGCGCTTCCGGCATTTGAGCATCGGCCGGGCCGAAGGTCTCCTGATATGCAATTCCCTGAAGCCCAAATTCCCGCATGGCCTCCCATCCCGTAGCGTCATCCATGACTTCACCGACACATGTCACACCGGCAGCGAGCATTTCGGCGGCGCCAAGACGTGCCGAAAGCAGCATCTGGTCCCGCGTGAGTTGCTCGTATTTGGTGCGCGTCAGGCGCGAGATCCAGGTGGTGAAAGGAAGATCTTCCAGCAGGCCACGAAGGATGGTGAGTTCAAGATGGGCGTGAGCATTGACGAAGCCCGGGATGATGGCGCAACCGGGAAAGGCTATCCGATGCGAACCTGCGCCCGCCGCATCGCTGCCGCCATGCCGGGCTGGAAGAGAGCGGATTTTTTCATTCTCAACAACGAGGCATCCGTTGGGGATCGGGGGACTTGAAACCGGACAGATCCAGTCGGCCTCGAAGACTGTCATGCGGAGAAGACCTGGGAGCGTATGCTGAGGCGCTCGACCAGATCCTCCTGCACGTAATAACCAGGCCCTCCAGGACCAGAGCGTTGCGTGATCTGACCGCCGGCCGAGACTTCAACCGGAGGATGGACGATATCTTCGGCCCAATATCGTTTGCTGGCCGAGACGTCGCCGGGCAGCGAAAAATTCTCCAGGCTCGATAGAGCCACATTGTGAAGCCGCCCAATACCGGACTCCAGCATACCGCCGCACCAGACCGGAATGCCGTTATCACGGCACACATCGTGAACTGCGCGCGATTCCGTGTGGCCGCCCACCCTGCCGAGTTTAATATTGATAATCTTGCAGGCGCCGATCTTGATCGCTTTTCGGGCATCTTCGGCGGAGTGAATGGATTCATCCAGACAGATGGGCGTATCGATCTGTTTCTGAAGCTCGGCATGATCGATCAGGTCTTCATAGTGCAGCGGCTGCTCGAACATCATGAGGTTGTACTTGTCCATGTTCTTGAACACGCCGGCATCGGCCAGCGTATACGCCGAATTCGCATCACCCATGAGCGCTAGGTTCGGAAAAGCGGCGCGTGCCTGCCGAACGACTTCGAGATCCCATCCCGGCTTGATTTTGATTTTGATGCGGCGGTAGCCGGCTTTGACTTCCGTATCGATCTTCTCCAGCAGTCTGTCGATCGATCGCTGAATTCCGATCGAGACGCCGCAATCGATGCGCTCTCGAGTTCCTCCCAGCAATTTCCAAAGCTGAACACCATTCAACTGCGCCTGAAGGTCCCAAAGCGCTGTCTCCAATCCGGCTTTTGCCATGTTATGGCCGCGAATGCCGCGGACCAGTGAAGCGAAGTCCTGCACACGCGCGATCTCTTTGCCGACAAATTTGGGAATGATGAAATCGCGCAGCACGTGCCACGCTGTTTCGGAAGTCTCATGGCTGTAAAACGGTCCCTCACCCGCCGTGACTTCGCCATAGCCGGCAGACGTTCCATTTGTGACTTTTACCAATACGATGCGGCGCTCCTGGGTCACACCGAAGCTGGTCTCAAACGGATTCAGAAGCCGCATGCGCAGTTCGCGCATCTCAATCTGTTTGATAAACACCGGACGCTCCTGGCCTGAACAGGTATTCGCTCGACTCGTCTTTCCGCTCAAAGCCGGCGACAAAATAATCGTCTTGGAAGTTCTTCAGAAATTCCTCCCGGACTCGCCGTTGGACGTCCCTTGCGGAGGCGAGACTTTGTTTTTTGAGCGCCTGGATATCGGCTGGTATGCGCACGCGCCGGATGTCGCCGTCGATGCTCACTCGCGGCTGATCAATCCACCACTCCGCCACCACCCTGTCGCTTTCCAGGCCCTGCTGCAGACGCGATGTTATCTCTCCGTAAAGGTTGACGTAATACCGGCGGACGATTGCGCCCAGCTTCGTGATGTTCAGATAGGCATTCTTGGATTCCAAGGGATCATACGTCCACTCGATCAGGCGCAGGCCACGCCGGCGCGCGTAATTTCGCTGCGCAAGCTTGAGCTGAGACCCAATGCCTGAATTCCAGTAATCCTTCGAGACCGCCATCATCTGGGAGTGCCAGTATGGCCTTCCGTTCCGTATGCCGGGCGTTGCGTTGATGAACGCGACTAAACGATCCTGGTCAAAGGCTCCCAGGACCAATCCACCGATATGGGACTGAGTTACAAACAGCGTTACGGGCCGGATATCGATATCTGCCGATCCCCAGGCTTCACGCTGAAGAGCGACGCACCCCTGGAATTCCGCGATATCGGTGAGCGGCCGGATTGTCATGTACGAACGTTTTCCGACTTAGCCTTCTGCCAGAGAGCTTCCATCTCGTCCAGGCTGGTTTGGTCCAGCGTCCTGCCTTGCTTCGCCAACTCGCTTTCCATGTATTGGAATCGGCCTTTGAATTTCCGATTGGCGCGCTTGAGGGCGGACTCGGAATCGATTTTGAGATATCGCGCGATGTTTACAATCACGAACAGCATGTCGCCGATTTCATCTTCAAGGCGCTCACGACGTCTGCCGTCGTTGTCTTCCGCAATGACCTCCTGGAGCTCGCGCACTTCTTCTTGCAGTTTTTCGAAGATGCCTTCCAGATCCGGCCAGTCGAAGCCCACGCGTGCGGCGCGCGAAGAGATCTGATGGGCTTCGTGGATCGCAGGTAATTTACTCGGGATACCCTCAAGCAGGGAGCGCTGTTCCGGTGTCCGGTTCTTTAGCTTTTGCGCTTTCTCCTGAGCCTTGATCGCTTCCCAATTCTTTATGACTTCCTCGGGCGTCGATGCGGATTCCTCGCCAAAAACGTGAGGATGGCGCCTGATGAGTTTATCCGAGATCTGTTCGATGACCGTGTTGATGTCGAAGCGTCCCGCTTCCTTCGCCAGATGGGCGTGGAAGACCACGTGGAGCAACACGTCACCCAACTCTTCGGCGAGGCCGTCAAAATCGTTGTTCTCGATGGCCTCCAGCACTTCGTAGACTTCCTCGACCAGCATGGGCTTCAACGAGTTGAAGTCCTGCTGCTTGTCCCACGGGCATCCGTCCGGACCCCGCAGCCTGGCCATAATTTCGACAAGCCGCTCGAATTTTTGCCCTGTCATATTCGAAATCATTATAGCGGCTTTCCCGCACGGACGCAGGCCAGTTAAATTCCTCGCGCTGTGCTAAATTCATACGCTGATGAAAATCCTAACGTCGCTCTCCGATGCGGATTCCTCGCAGTCCTCCGTCGTAAGCATCGGGAACTTCGATGGTCTTCACCGTGGTCATCAAGAGATTTTGAAAAGTGTCGTGAAGCGGGCCGGCGCGCTTGGTTTGCGATCTGTGGCGATGACGTTTGCGCCGCACCCGATACGCTTTCTCGCGCCCGAGCATGCGCCAAAGTTAATCAGCACGCTCGATCAGAAGATCCGGCTTATTGAGAATGCCGGTGTCGACTTTCTCTTTCTCACCCGTTTCGATAGAGCCTTTTCGCAGTTGTCCCCCGAGGATTTCATCAGGCAGTATCTGGTAGAGGGTCTCCGGGCGCGATCGGTTTGCGTGGGGAACAATTTCAATTTTGGCTACCAGGGGAGTGGGACGATCGAAACGCTGAGGCAATTCACAAGCGATTTCGAGATCATCGAAGTTCCGCCGGTACGGGTTCGCGGTGTTCTGGTCAGTAGTTCCCGCGTTCGGGAGCTTGTGGCTTCCGGCCACGTATCTCGTGCGTGCCGTTTGCTTGGACGTTGGCTTGAGATCGAAGGAAATCTGACGCCCGGTGCCGGCCGCGGGAGATCGGTGACGGTGCCAACGCTCAACTTGAAGCCCCAAAATGAATTGATTCCGAAACTAGGGGTCTACGTGACGCGAATCTCGCTGGATGGCCAGCCGTTCATGAACAGCATC
>Ga0066710_100003334_pt1 | contig 13637 bp, 13 predicted proteins | sample GraSoiAngelo_159_FD_79666 | JGI IMG/M metagenome (GOLD analysis project Ga0066710, IMG submission 79666) | Grasslands soil microbial communities from the Angelo Coastal Reserve, California, USA - 14_1009_16_40cm | ecosystem: Environmental > Terrestrial > Soil > Grasslands | place: USA...
CTAATTCAGGAATGTGTTTTTCCGGGCGCGGGGAAATTTCGCCGCGCCCTTTTCTTTGGACGCCGCGCAGCTTGGAGGTGCAAGTCCTCTTCACAACTGATAGAGGTGAAGCGCTAGCCAAGCGCAGGGCGTGGCCGCGAGGCGGGGTCTGCAGGAAGCATGGAGCAAAAACGCGAGCCCCTGTACAAGAAAGCGGATCTGAGGCGTGAGCGTCGGGCGAGCGGGCCAAGGTTCGCGAAGCCCCTATCCATCAAGGACGCAAAGCGTAAATTCGGCGGTTGCGCGTGGAAAGCGCTCGAACTTATCTCGGGAGAGCTGCTGTAGGTCGCCGACCGTGTGCCGCTTGAGCAAAGTTTGTTTGCCGAAAGCTTCCATCGCTTCTTCCCAAACGGGAACAACATTTTCCGCGCCGACGTGTTTGATGAACAGGAACAGGACGCGGCCCCTCGACCAGTCTGGGCGGCCTCCTTCCGGAGGATGTTATGCAACTGCATAAGCATCTGCTGAAATCAGTGTTCGGCAAGACCGCACTGGCAATCACCCTATTCAGTGGGCTTTTGCTCTTTGCTGGTGCACCCAGCGCGAAGGCGAATGATTGGGAGGACTCGAACCGGCGCGCGGCGTACAGCGATTGGCGGCTGCACGAATCGATCGAGCACTTCGGCTACTACAGCCCGCAGGCTGCCTACTGGCGGCATGAACGCCACGAAGCTTACGAACGATTAGAGCGCTATCGCCGCCACGAGTGGAGAGAGCGTGCGTGGCGCGAACACGAATGGCGAGAACATCGCCGCGATCACCATGGTCATCGGTACTATCGCGACAGAAACCGAGATTAAAGCGCGGCAAGGATTCGGCAGGGAATCAACAAGGCGGGGCGCAAATGGCTGCGCCCCGCCCTTATTTTGCAATGCCAAAAGCAATTACTGCGAAGTTACCAGCTGTTCATCGGAAAAAACAGCTTCGAAGCGGCGCGTTTCATCCTGATCGTGCAGCATCACGATCGGAACCACGCGCAAGTATTGTTTGCAGGAATGGCACTGCGTGACTTCGCCTTGCAAGTCTTGCAAGAAACCATCCGTGAAATGATAGAGCGCACGTTCGCGCCGGGCATTCTTCTTGTCCCGCGCGCCGCAGTGCGGACAGATGAATTCCACCGTGTCCTGCTGCGGATCGCGGTCCAGAGCGGCCCAGCCGGTGCGGCGCACACCTACAGTTTCGGGATTACGCCGGTCCATGGGGGCGACCTCCTTAGATCCACGTCCACTAGAGATAGGATGCATGAGGGCGAATTACGGATACGGTGTCTGTAACCTATTCATTGTAAATAGTTTGCGGACGACAATGGGGCCAAAGGCGCTCTTCTCTGTCGGCCATGACCGTCCTCCCTGGAGCTATCGGGAACTTGCCTCCACCCTTGGTGTCCAACGCAATGAGGACGCGCGCAACCTCACATCCCTGCGAGCGCGGCGCCGGTCTCCTGGAGATCTAGAGCAACCCCCAGGAAATCGGCGCCGCAAAATCTTCTGCCGTCCCGATTTATGGAGCTGCAGATCGGTGGACGCTCGCAGAAAGAAATGTGGAGGTGTGTGATGTCGCCCGAGCTCAAAAGAGTTTCGGAGGCCAGGCTCCAAGAGAATCTTGGATCATTAAGCGGATGCCTGATAGACGGCGATGCGGAACAACGCATCCGTGAGCGCCGAGTTCGCCGCCGCGCGCTGGCCATTTCCATCCTTTTGCAAAGTGCGGTTCTTGCGGCACTCATTCTCGTGCCTCTTTTCGGCAAAGCGGAGCGTATATCCCTCACCATCGTGACCCCCATTCCGCCTTATTCGCGGTACCGTAACACGTCACAAAATCCAGGTGCGCAACGTCCACGTCCGAACGGCCCGCAAAACGCATGTCGTTTCTGTGCGCCGCCCAGCATCCCGCACACGATTGCGACGCATGACGCGAATTCATCCGCAGTGCAAACGGACAACGCTCTGCCAAGCGGGATGGCAGACGGCATTCCTGGTGCGATCGACGGGCCCATGCCCCTGTCAGACTCGCGACAGAGAGTCTTGCCGCCCCCCAATACCGAACGCCAGGTGACGCGAGCACAAGTCTTGCGAATGACGCGTCTCGATCCAGCGATGCTCATTCACCGCGTCGAGCCGGTGTACCCCCCGCTCGCAAGACAGACTCATCGAGAAGGCCGCGTGGAATTGCGTGCCATCATCGGCACAGACGGCACAATTCAATCTCTGCAGATTGTTGCAAGCGATCCACTTTTCGACCTTTCTGCGAAGGAAGCAGTCAGTCAGTGGCGATACCGGCCGACGGTTCTCAACGGCCAGCCGGTCGAGATTGATACGTACATCACCGTGATTTACACCACGCCGCACTGAAATCTGCTTCAGACGGTGCAAGGGGCCGCGTCTGCCTTGAACGCGGCCCCTCTGCCTGCACCGGGCAACCGATGTTGTGCTAGAACCGGAAAACGATTCCGGTCGAGAAGCGCAGATTGTTCTGAGTCTGATCGGTCGTAACGGTTTCGGAGAAACGGGTCATCAGGTAATCCACCTTCACGGGGCGAATCGCAAAGCGATTGCTCAACTTGTAATCGAGACCCCCGCCGAGGGTCATCGCAAAAGCGTTGTCCGAACCGCTTGTTCCCGCGCTGCTGGCGTGAGCTACGCCGAAGAGCACCTCACCGAATGGCGTAATGCGCTCGAAATGGCGGTAGGCAACGCGCGGGCCGAAGAGATAGGTCGAGAGCGTTCCATTGACGCCGCTGTTGAGGATGTTTCCGTTGTGGTAGCCACCGAAGTCCGCAACACCGCCGAGCCAGCTCTTGGCGTTATAGGCGATTGACGCGCTGCCGCCGTTCAGGTTGAAACCACTCACTCCCGCGGTGCTGGGATTCTCACGCAGATAAGAATATCCAGCGAAGATATCGACCTTCGGCGTATCTTGCGCATCGGCAGTCGCGCCGAAAAACGAAAGAACAGCCAATAGAGACACCCATAGCTTCAACTTCATAAACCCTCCCATGAGATTAGTTTTTTGCGCAGGGCCGCAGGATCCAAGCACGGCCGCGCGTTTCGCGGTGTGCCTCAGGCAGGAAGGCAGCAATCCGCATTACTCTGTTTTGTCTGCCCATAGAGATGCGGGAGTGCGGAATGAAGTTGCAAGTGCTTTGAAATATTTCGTGTGTAGATTCGTAACCGGAGTTAATGGAAGAGCCGGGGCGGAATTTCGGCTGGCCCAGACTGAAATCTGTGCTACAGGAGCGGCTCGGCGGCGTGACGCACAATCGCAGCGCGCGTAGCGTCACGCAAACGAATCAGTTCGTGCCAGCCGGATGAATCGGCGGGGTTACTTGTGTCCCTCGAGGTGCTTGGATAGATCGGCGGGGAAAGGGTAATGGTAACGCTGGTCGGCCGGGGCAAGTACGTGCCGTCTCGCAGAAATCGGCGAGTCCCGGCAAGAGACACGGGGATGATCGGGGCGCCCGTCGCGACTGCGGCCTTGAAAGCGCCGAGCTGGAACGGCCGCACGCCGTCCTCCGCGGAGAAAGTGCCTTCCGGAAAAACAAAAACAGATTCCCCGTTGCGTAAGAATTCTTCCATCTCCTGCGCCTGGCGCAATCGTGAGCCCGGATCGGTGCGTTCAAACTTGAGGTGCCCCATCTGCGTCAGGAACGTGCCGATGAAGGGCATCCTACCAACTTCCATTTTTGCGACGAAGCGGTAAGGCACGCCCAGACCCAACATTAAGGGCAACACGTCAAAATAACTCGTGTGATTTGACGCGTAGATTTTTGCTCCTGGCGTTTCCATATACTCCTTGCCGACGACTCGCACACGGCATCCTATGAGCGCGAACAAGACCTTGAGAGCGGAAGAGGTGAAGCGTCCCGCTTCCTTGTGATCCTTGATGAATTGAACCATCACCCAGGTGGGAACAATCCAAAACAGGAACACTGCGCCGAAGTACAGACCGTACAAGATTTCGAGGGCGCGCCTCACGCCGGCAAAGATTTCGCGGCCGAGATTGCGCAAGGTGCTCCCTGTTCCCAAGCGCACGATTTGCAACCAGGCCGGCGCCCGGGATGTGCAAAGAGTCCCCGCAAGATAGAGTTGCTTGGTTTCCTCGCGGCGCAATTTTCCGCTGGACGTTTTCGGGATGCTGCCGGGCGGGATCAACTCCACACGATCCGGCGGAAGACCCAATCCGCGCGACACAAGATCAATCACTGCGGAAGCGAGAGCCGCACGCCGCGACCCGTCACGTTCGCGCGTCTCCGCAACGATGACCAATTTTTCCGTGCCCGTGGGTTCGTCCGTCAAGCCGAATGCCACGATACATCCCTTGCGAATTCCATCGGCGCGCGCGGCCAGTTCCTCGACTTCGTGCGGGTACAAATTGCGTCCGCCCTTGATGATGATGTCCTTCACGCGGCCGGTAACGTAGATTTCCCCATCGGCGCGATATGCGCGATCGCCTGAGTTCACCCAAGGGTATTCCCCATCGCCCGTTGCCGGGCCCAGCGGCAGCAGCGCTTCCGTTGCTTTCGGATTGCGGTAGTAGCCGCTGGTTGCCGAGGGTCCCCGGAACCACAAAAAGCCTTCCGTGCGGTCCGGTACTTCAGTTGCGTTTTCATTTACAATGCGCACTTCATGCCGCGGCAAAGGTTTTCCAGAGGAAACAAAGGCGATGGCGGTGTCGTCCGAGGGCGGCGTAGGTACCGCGCATCCTTGCGCCGTGAACGTCTCGCGCTCCACGCGATCGATCAGCGGACCGCGATTCAGTGGCGGGATAGTTACCCCAAGAGCAGCCTCTGCCAGGCCGTAGACGGGAAGCTGGGCTTCGCGGCGGAAGCCGTAACCTCGAAAACGCTCCGCAAAACGATCGAGCGTCTCCGGATTCACCGGCTCGGCGCCGTTCAACGCCGCGCGCCAGGAGCTGAGATCCACGCCCTTGACGTCTTTGTCCGCGATCTTGCGCACGCAGAGTTCATAAGCAAAATTCGGAGCCGCCGTGATCGTTCCACGATGTTTGTGAAATGCTTGCAGCCAGCGTTCCGGTCGGGTCAAAAATGCGAGCGGTGAAAAGACTGCCAAGGGAATCCCGTAATGGAGCAGCGTGAGCCACGCGCCGATCAGACCCATGTCGTGATAAAGCGGAAGCCAGCTTATACCCACATCATCCGGTCCGAGTTGCACGGCTTCGCCAATCGCGCGCATGTTTGCGAGGAGATTCGCGTGCGTCAACACAACGCCTTTCGGATCGCCAGTTGACCCGGACGTATATTGCAGGAGAGCAATGTCGCCACCCTTGCGTGCGCGGCTTCCGGTAACGTGCAGCGGCAGCGCGCCGGGAGATGGTGGAAGGGCTTTGTCCGCCGCTTCGATCAGTTTTTCTGCGTCCACAACACCCGAGAGCGAACCCACGCGGGGCCGCAGCAATTTCGCCACCGCTTCCGCGCGGTGGAACGTCAGCAGAAGACAAACTTCCGCATTGTTCAGGATCGCCGATTGCCGCGCGGCGTATTCCTCGATGCGGTCAGCACGAAACGGTGGATAGATGGGGACGGGAATGGCTCCGGCGAGAAGAATCCCCGCGTAAGACACGAAGAAAGCTCGCGAAGTCGGCAGCATCAGAGCTACGCGTCCGCCCGCGGGCACACCACGCCGTGCCAGCTCCGCGGCGCAACGGTTCCCGGCGGCGTATAGCTCGCCGAAAGTCAGCCTAAGGCTGCGTTCCCCGGCATCACCGTCCTCGGTGATCAACAGGTGCGCGCGCTCGGTGTCGTGCGCCGCGCGATATCGCAGCACATCGATGAGCGTTTCGGCGGAGAAGACTCCCTCGTCCGTGGCTGCGCGGTGCAGCTTCTGAACTGTCAGCGAAGACCGAAGCGCGGAGCCGGCTTCCACATCTTCCATGTCTGTTCCCGGAGCGGTCAGAATCGCGCGCGCTAGATCCTCCGGCGTATTGGCCTCGGAAGCCAGGCGGTCCGGCAAACGGATGTTGCATGTCGTTTCCAGCCGCGCCAGCAGTTCCACTCGCTCCAGGCTGCCGAGTCCCAAGTCGCGGTCGAGTTGCGAGGTGGGATTGAGCAGCGGCAAGGCACCCTGGCTGCCCAGTTCATCGAGCAGGCCACGGATCACATCCAGCACGCGTTCGCGCACCGCCGAGCGGTCGAGTTGAGTGACAGGAGTGGCCACAGGACTCACGAAGGGGTTCGTTTTCTTCCGCGAAAGGCTACCATGCCAAAACGCGGATTGCTATCCACGAGCGATCGAAATCGGCTCTAGGTGTTCTTCTTTGCGGCTTGCGGCATCGTGAAGCCCCGCGGAAGCAGCGCGGTGGACAGGTCGACGCCGGAAAGGTCCGCACCGGTCAAATCCGTCTCCCGAAGGATAGCCACGCCCATATCGGCCCCAGAAAACTTTGTTCCGTTCACATTTGCCGAACGCAGATTCACATTGCGCAGACGGGCGCGCTGGAAATTCACGTTCGAAAGGTCGCACCGGAAGAATTCCACGCCGCTGGCTTGCGCTTCGGTCAAGTCGGCCGCGGGAAGAATCGCTTCCGTCATGTCCGTGTTGCGGAGATCGGCCTTGCGCAGGTTTGCGCCCGAGAGATCCGCGCCGGGAAGTTTTGCCTTGCGCAGGTCTGTGCCCTCGAGGTTGGCGTTGCGCAGGATGGTCCCGCTCAGATTTGCCCCGCTCAGGTCCGCGTGGGAAAGGTCCGCGCCGGTCAGGTCGGCTCGAACTCCGCCGTCTTGGCCAGTGAAAAAGCGCTCGTGCGCTTCGAGAATATTCGCGAGCGACTTTCCCTTGTGCTTGATGTTTTTCGGTTTTCTGAGTCCCATGCTCTGTCCGCCACCTGTGATGTCAGACCCCTAGTTTACGCGTTGTGGCGGTCCGGCGGAACTCTGCGTGTTCAGCCCTTAGACGGAATCAGGGAAGCCGCCTGCGAGACGGTCAGGGGAGCCTCGGCTGCGGACAATCCCGGCTGTGCTGCCTGTTGCATCTGACAAAGAGGCCGTCGACAATTACAATTACCATTGTTCCGCCCTGGCCCATCTGGCGTGCCACGGCATCCACCACCTGCGTTATGCCCAGGCCAAAGATGAAGCGGATCCGTCGCCGCGGGCGGCGCAGATGTGTTTACAGGAGTACCACCGGGACTTAGTGACATGTTTGCTCTCCCTGCGCCGCTGGCGGAACGTTCAAGCACGGGATGCTGTATTGCTGCGCGAAGCCAATTGCGCAGTCAAGAAAGATTTTGCAGCGCGCTGCCGACCTGGCACTTCTGTCTGCTCCTTCCCTGGTGTGATAATGTGAGGCCAGTTGTCCGGATAGGTCGTGTGACGTGAAGGTTCTTCGAAAGCTTTCATTACCGGTGCAGCCCGGGCGGGTCATGCCGGGACACCGTCAGAACGTTTCTCCATGCTTCCACGCGACTTTTTTGTGGCGAATGGCACTCTTGCTCTTGTGCGGCGTGCTCTGGGCGTCCCCGTTTGACGCTCTTGCCCAGGAGCAGCACGAAGATGAAATCGTCGCCAACCTCGCCGGCGGCCGCGCCATCGTTCACGTGGCAAAGGACGCCATCATCTTTGCGGCCATCGATCAGCCCGTCGAGCGAAATTCCATTCCTCCGCGCGTGATGGACCTGGACGCGACGCACATCGGTGTCCTTTTCGGGGCTTCGGAATGGCGCATTCCCGCCGATCCTAAGCCCATTCGCCTGGACCGTAATTTTCAGCATGTCGCTCGGGCCGACCCCCGTTACCAGTCCGCTCCCGGCGAGGGCGAGACGGACTTGGAGACCATCGGCATCGCCTTCCTCGAGAAGCTTCGCCCTCTGGTCGGTCAACTCCATCACAAACTCGATTTCTCTAGGGATGATCCAATCTTTCAAATCGTGATCATTGGCTACGCTCCCAACGATTACGGCCCTGAAGTGTGGGTCGTGGAGTATCGTATCGAGCAGGAGCAAGTCGCCACTCGGGGCGACTATTGGCAGACGCGTGCGCAGCGGCCGCGGTTTACACAGCTGTACCCGCCAGAAAAACACGCTCCGCGCACCATTGTGGAGAGCCGCTATCCTCAGGACGCGAAAGGCCCTACATTGGCCGAGCAGATTCAGGGACACGACCCGCACATCACCCATCTCGGGTCCGGTGAACCGCGCTTTGCCAAAGTGTTGGAAAACATCAATCGCGGCCAGGCGCAGAAGGCTGCTCCCACCGATGCAGCGGATTTCCTGCGCGCGGTGCTGCCTTTGATCGCCGGGAATGCCACGTTTGTTCTTGGCACGATGGACGAGCGGCACGGCTTCGAATGGATGGTCCCACCGGAGGAGCCCGTCGAAAAAGCGCAGGAAGACAAAAACCGCCCGCCCGATGCACCGACGCTGCGGCGAGCTCCCAAGCCTTAGCAGTCAGGAAAGCTTTTCGATGGAATCGCCTCGGCGGATCACTCCGCCCTCCAGCACGCGACACAGCATGCCGCGCCGCCCCCACAGCTCTTTCCGAAGCCCCGGACGAATGGCCTCCATTTGATGGCAAGGGGTGCATACGGCGCTGACTTCCAGACACGCTTCGCCGACGCGGAGAAGTTGGCCAATCGGCAGGCTATTCACGTTGAGCCCATCGGTTGTGATGTTCTCGCGGACAATTCCTGGCCGGAGGTCCATGGCTTCCAAAGACTCACGATCCATGAGCAAAACCTGGCGTTTCTGTCCGTGCATGGCGTGAGCGCAGCCTTCGAAGCCGGTGTCGTCCACGGCCCGGACTTCGGAAAGTTCCTCCATCGGCACGTGCTTCTTGGGAGCGCGGAAAAGATTTTGCACGCGCGGCATGGCCTCTAATCTCCTGCAGCTTTCCGTGGGGTTGCGTGAGCCCCGATGTCTTTTCTGTAGTGCATTCCTTCAAAGTGGATTCTTGAAGCAGCTTGATAGGCAGCGGCTAAGGCAGCGTCTAGCGAGGCGGCTGTTGCTGTAACGCCGAGCACTCGCCCGCCATTCGTGACCACGGTTTCCCCAGCGAGCTTCGTTCCGGCATGCAGTATTTTCACACCGTTAATCTGCGCCGCAGCGGTTAGGCCTTCGATTCGCTTGCTCTTCTCAAACTTTCCCGGATAACCGCCCGACGTCAGAACCACGCAGGCGCTGGCACCGAGCTTCCAGCGCAGTTTCAAGGGGTCGAAGCGCTCTCCAGCAACGTCGCTGAGGATTTCGGCCAAATCAAAATCCAGGCGCGCCAGAATTGCCTGGGCTTCGGGGTCCCCCAACCGACAGTTGAACTCCAGGACTTTCGGCCCAGAGTTCGTCAGCATCAGGCCAATATACAAGAACCCTTGATAGCCGATGCCGTCTCGGGCTAGCCCGTGTAACGTCGGCTCGACAATGGTCGAACGGATGATTTCTCGAAGATCATCCGGCAGCAATTCATCGGTGGAGTACGCCCCCATGCCACCGGTGTTGGGGCCTTGGTTGCCATCGAAGACCCGCTTGTGATCGCGTGTCGGTACTAGTGGCGCATACCGGTTTCCATCGGTGAGAATGATGAACGATAACTCTTCGCCGTCCAGGGTCTCCTCCAGGAGAATTCGCCTTCCGCCCGGCCCCAGTTCGTTCTTTTCCATTACGCGTTCGACAAAGTCTCTCGCTGCGGCCAAGTTCGGCGCCAGAAAGACACCCTTGCCGGCACACAATCCATCCGCCTTGATCACCACCGGCCAAGCCACGGAACAGAGTGCGCTGTAGACATCTCGGGGAGAATCATATGTGCCGTACATCTTTGCTGTGGGAATGCGGTGCCGCTCCAGAAATTCTTTCGAGAAAATCTTGCTTCCTTCGAGCTGTGCCGCCTGCTGAGAAGGCCCTACAATGGCCCAATTCCGTTGTCGGAATGCATCCGTCATGCCGTTCACCAGGGGCAGTTCGGGGCCTACGACGGTCAAATCGGGTCGAATCTTTTCGGCAAGCTCTACGATCGCGCCAACCTCACCTGCGTCGATGGCCGCGCACTTCGCTTCCGCCGCGAGGCCGCCATTCCCGGGGGCGCACCAGATTTCTTCCACGCGCGGGCTCTGTTTTAGTTTCCACACCAGGGCGTGTTCGCGTCCACCGCCACCAACCACTAGAATCTTCATCCGCAATCCCTCGTCAACGACTCTTCGGAACGATAGACGCCCCCTTTAGACGTGTCAACCTGACCGAGCTACACCGGCTTGGTCCCAACCGACGCTTCGAAATGCAGCTCGGGGAGGAAACCCCGCGGCGTTTATCAATGGCCATACCCTGCTCCAATGGCCAGTTACACTGTAGCGGATTCGCCTTTTACACTCGCCAGAGCTATTCCTCTCTATCTTTTGATTGGAAAGGGTTGCCCGATGCTGATTCCGTTGCGCCATGAGAACATGGAGGGCCGCCGCTGGCCGGTCGTCACCTTTGCGCTGATCGCGCTGAACGTACTGATCTTTCTGGGCACGCACTGGACAATCGAGGCGCAAGAGCCGGAACGCCGCGAAGTTCGGATGCACGTCCTCGTGCTTGCCGCAGCCCACCCTGATTTGAAAATGCCCGAAACCATACAGAAGTTCGTCAACGAGGTGCAAACCAAGACGCCCGAGGCAGTCTGGAAGCAACTCGCTTCGACTAACCGCAAGCCCGAGGATGCTTGGGATGCACAGATCCGCGAGGTTGATGACAGAGAGCAGCTCCAGGCGGAAATGGATGCGCTCGCACAACGCTTTGCCGAAGTGCAGAAGAGTTCTATCCTGGAGAATTACGCGTTTGTACCTGCTCATCCGAGACCGATTTCATATCTAACCTCTATGTTTATACATACAGGTTGGATCCATCTCATTGGTAACATGTGGTTTCTGTGGCTTGCCGGGTTTATCCTCGAAGATAGATGGGGACGGGTCATTTACCCCGTTTTCTATCTCCTTGCTGGAGTTGGTGCGTCACTCTTTCATGTCATGCTCTACCCGGGAAGCCTCGCTCCTGTTCTTGGGGCTTCGGGCGCTATAGCTGCGCTCATGGGCGGCTTTTTGGTACGTTTTCCCAAACTCAAAATTGAGATGCTTTGGTACATGTTGATCTTCCGGATTCGCTTTAAGGCTGCGGCCTACTGGCTGCTTCCGATGTGGCTGTTCATGGAGATCTTCTACGGCAGCCTGTTCGGGCAAGCGTCAGGAGTCGCCCACTGGGCTCACGTTGGTGGTTTTATCTCCGGAGCCCTAGGCGCACTCGTGATCTCCCGCACCGCTTTGGAGCATAAGGCAAACGCGGTCATCGAAGATAAGATCGGTTGGACTGCGGATCCAGCGGTTGTTCAAGGAACAGAGTTCCTGGAGCAAGGAAAGTTCGACGAGGGTATTGCGGTTCTTCAGAAGCATGTGGCCGCGAAACCAGACGCTGTTGATGCTCATATTCTATTGCGGCAACTTCATTGGCGTAAGAACGATATCCAGGCGCACCTGGAAGCCACTATCAAACTGTGCCAGCTGCACCTCAAAGCGCAAGAGGGAGAGGCGGCTTGGCAGGATTATCAGGAATTTACGAACGCCGGCGGGAATCGCATGCCCCCGGCGACGTGGCTTGAACTGTGCCGCATTGCAGAGGGGCAGCAGAATTACGAGCGTGCTGTGTCTGAGTACGAGCGTCTGGCTCAGGCATATCCGAACGAACGGCAATCTCTGCTGGCGCTTCTCTCCGCCGGACGCCTCGCGCTGAAGCAGCTCCAGCGCCCTTCAGACGCGTTGCTTTACTACAAAGCTGCAAAAGCTTCCAAAGTGCCCCATCTTGATTGGGAATCGAACATCCAGGCGGGAATTCAGGATGCGGCGAAAGCGGCGGGCGCATCCTACGCTCCCCCGGTGAAGTCCTAAGTTCTATTCTGTGGAGAAGCAAACAGTCTGAGATAGCAAGGCTGGAGGAAGTTTCACTTGGTACGCGGGCAGGCGGAGTTAGCGAATATTTACTATATTGATACCCCCCCCCCTGAAGGACGGGGATTCTTAAGTGTAAAATATCAACCGTTGCCGGCAGCGCGAATGGGGATTGTTACCGTTGAAGCCGTCTCCGAGGATCCCAGCATATGGCACCGACCGTCGAAGATTCCGCCCGGACCGATGACCATGCACGGAGAGTGAACTTCTCCGGTGACCACGCCTTTAGCCTCAATTTCCACGCGTCCCTTTGCGAAAATCACGCCATCGAAGCGGCCGGAGATCACTACGCGATTGCCTTCGATTTGTCCTTCAACCTTGGCACCTTCGCCAAGGATCACGGTCTGTTCGGAAATGATGTTGCCCTTTACGTTGCCGTCAATGCGAAACGTGCCGGTGACCGTCAGCGTACCCTCGAGGGTTACGCCCTGGTCGATGAATCCTGTCCATTCTTCGGTTGCGCCACTCTTTGCTGAGCTGGGCCACTTCCATGCCATGTCAAACCCCCAAATAGCGACTGCTTTACTTTAGCTGGGCACGCGCATAAGTCAACGCGACTGAGCAACTGGGTTGTCGAATGAAGCGCCTGAACCAACGGGCAGTGTTTGTACGCCAAGCCCCGAGAAGCTATTTCATCAAACGATCGTAGAGACCCATGAGCTGCGCATCGTCGTAATACTCCAGCACAAGTTGCCCTGGGCGCACCTTGGTCTTCTGGTGAAGGAGCACTTTCGTGCCCAGGTGCCGTTGAAGCTCGTCCAACGCGGACCGGATGTTCGAGTCCAAGTGAAGTTCTGTTGGCGCCTGGTTAGCCTGGGACCGCCGCGACGCAAGGCGTTCGATTTGGCGGACGGTCAATCCACCGCGCGCGGCTCGCTGAGCGTAGCGCATCCGGAGCTGCGAATCCGGCACCGCCAGCAAGGCGCGGCCGTGCCCTGCCGTCAGCTTCCCTTCTTCAATCCAGTCCTGAATGGCTGGCTCCAGCTTCAAGAGCCGAATTGCGTTGGCTACCGTCGCGCGATCCTTGCCGGTCCGCCCGGCAACAGCTTCCTGGGTTAATTGAGCCTCGTCCATCAGGCGTTCAAACGCTCGGGCGGCTTCAATGGCATTCAGATCTTCGCGCTGGATGTTCTCAACCAGGGTCATCTCCAGCGCAAGGTGGTCAGCCACTTGCCGCACAATGACAGGGACTCTCCTCAACCCTGCACGCTGTGCGGCACGCCACCGGCGCTCGCCGGCAATCAGCTGAAACCGCGAACCGATCGGACGAACGACTAAGGGCTGAATGATGCCGCTAGCCTGAATCGAGCGCGCCAGTTCGTCGAGGGCTTCTTCTCGAAACCGCGTGCGCGGCTGGTAAGGACTGGGTTCGAGCAAGTCGATGTCAATCTGTTGAGGGCCAGGATGCACGGCTTCGCGAGCCGGGGCGCTTGCGGCGCCACTGGCCGTTGTTCGATGAGGTTCGATCGGCGGTGTCTGTTCTGAAGAAGTCTTGGACTCAGGCTCCCGAATGAGCGCTCCGAGCCCCCGTCCCAGCGCGTTTCTCGGCATTGGCAATGACCTCCTGGGCAAGCTGCGTGTACCCTTCAGCGCCCTTGCTATGAATATCGTAAAAAATGATCGGTTTCCCAAAACTTGGTGCTTCCGCGAGGCGCACATTTCGCGGAATGACACTTTGAAAGA
>Ga0066710_100003335_pt1 | contig 13633 bp, 10 predicted proteins | sample GraSoiAngelo_159_FD_79666 | JGI IMG/M metagenome (GOLD analysis project Ga0066710, IMG submission 79666) | Grasslands soil microbial communities from the Angelo Coastal Reserve, California, USA - 14_1009_16_40cm | ecosystem: Environmental > Terrestrial > Soil > Grasslands | place: USA...
GCGGCAGGAGGAGTCGCTTGCGGCCCCAGGGAGCGTTCGCAAAGGTGCGGATCGATTTCGATGACATCGGCTTGTCCCCCAATCGCCCCGAATCCCATGCGTCGAAGGCCAAGACCCGCGGGCGTCCCTACATGGGCCACCAGGGCATATAACCGTGCCGATGCGCTCGTGAGATGTGTGGTCTTTCGTAGACCTGGCCCAGCAGCTGTGGTCAGACATTCACAACCGATTCTCCGCCTCTTGCCTCGCCCATACAGGTGTCAGTGATCACGATTCGAGTGAGTTGCCATCTTTCCTGCTCTGAAAATTCTGGCAAAACCCTTATAGTGGAGATTTCGCCGTGGGGGCATCGGAGGGAAACAGGGGCTTCCCTTGTCCAACTCTCAATGACGGGTAGATAACAACATGCTCAAAGACGCGCCCACACCGGCTCCCCCTCTCCTACGCCGGGCTCTAGTAGAATCGAGAATCCTTGCCGCAATTCCCGCGTACAATGAAGGAGCAACGATCGGCTCGGTCGTCCTGAAGGCGAGACAGTTTGCGAGTGAGGTCGTCGTCATCGACGACGGCTCGACCGACGATACGGCGAATATCGCGGCGCTGGCAGGGGCTCAGGTCATCCGCCACCACGTGAACCGAGGCTACGGAGCGGCGATCAGGACCTGCCTCGGACATGCCCGGGACCACGGAACCGACATCCTTGTGATCCTCGACGGGGATGGCCAGCATCGGGCCGAGCTCATACCTGTCGTTGTGGCTCCTGTGGCCAAAGGCGAGGCCGACGTGAGCATTGGGTCTCGATTTCTGAACTCCCATTCATCGGGCGCCGTCCCGAGGTACCGGCGATTCGGGATCGGCCTCATCACCAGGCTCACGAATCTTGGCACCCACAACAACCAAAATGTCAGGGACGCCCAGAGTGGATTCCGAGCGTATTCACGGGCGGCAATCGAGGCCGTCGATCCCCTTGAGACTAACATGGGCGCGAGTACGGAAATTTTATGGGAAGCGGACCGAAAGGGGCTTCGAATCGTGGAGGTACCAATCGAGATCGACTATCATTCCTCGGGGTCGACACCTGGTCCAATCCATCATGGGATGAGTGTAATTGGCTCCATGATTCGGTACGTTGAAACAAAGCACGCCTTGCTCTTCTTTTCCGTGCCGGGCCTTGTTCTTTTCCTCGCGGGCCTCTCGCTTGGATGGTATGTGGTCGAAAGTTATTACCGGACAACCGATCTGGCTGTTGGACTCGCTCTGGTCACGGTCCTTTCTGTCGTACTGGGAATGCTCCTCGTTTTTACAGGATTGATCCTTCACGCGGTGATTAACGCTAATAGGCACACGCGGTGAAATCGTGGAACGGCATGCTAGACCTGTGGACCAAGGGTGAGCCTCGATGGTGCGGAACAGAGGGAAGCGCAGAGTTCTTGTGACCGGGGCCGGGGGGTTCATCGGACACCACTTGGTCAAGGCCCTTAAGGGTCGTGGAAACTGGGTTCGCGCCGTGGACGTAAAGGAGCCGCTTTTCGAGAGAAGCACCGCCGACGAATTTCTCGTTGCGGACATACGTTCGACAAAGACATGCGACGATGCGGTGAAAGGCATTGAGGATGTTTACGCCCTCGCCGCGGACATGGGTGGAATAGGATACATATCAGAAAATCACGCATCCCTCACACGGAACAATATCCTCATGAACGCTAATACTCTCGATGCGTCACACCGGGCCGGCGTCGAACGTTACCTCTATAGCTCGTCAGCGTGCGTTTATCCAAGGTTTCGACAAGACGAAGAAATTCAAAGTCCCCTGAAAGAGTCTGACGCGATACCCGCAGACCCGGAGAAGGGCTATGGCTGGGAGAAGCTGTTCTCAGAACAATTGGCCATGTATTACCATGACGATTACGGATTGGACATCCGAATCGTTCGCTTTCATAATATTTACGGGCCGCTCACACTATTCGAGGGAGGGAGGGAAAAAGCTCCCGCAGCAATTTGCCGCAAGGTCGCCGAGGCCAAGGACGGCTCCACTATTGAGATCTGGGGCGACGGGCGACAGACACGCAGTTTTTGCTTCATCGATGATTGCGTCGAAGGGGTTTTGCGGCTCATGGAGTCGGGATATCGGGAACCAATCAATCTCGGGACACGGGAACTCGTGACGATTAACGAGCTGGTCGACATGATTTGCCAAATCGCAGGAAAGCGACTCGCCAAAATCTATGACCCAACCAAGCCTCAAGGGGTCAGGGGACGAAACAGTGATAATACCCTCGTGCGCGAGATTCTTAACTGGGAGCCGAAGACGCCATTGCGAATTGGTCTCTCAAAGACCTATCAATGGATTTGGAACGAGCTGGCACGCAACGGTCGATGCCAGCCACCAGAGCCTGTCCAAGTGGCAGCCGAGTAGGTCGCTTAGGTATCCGTCGCGAAAGGCGGTCGGGCTCTAGAAAGGCGTGAATGATGAAGATACTCGCGGTCGCATCGACAATGGATCTCAGTCAGCGACTCGGGTGCACACCTTCGTGGTGGCAACTGTGGAAAGCCCTTCACGAGATCGGACATGAAGTTATCGTGACGCCATATCTCGGGGATCCCGTCGAAGGGCTTTGGTGGAGCACCTATCCCAACCCATGCCGAAGGGAGAGTCTTCTTTTCAATCGCTACCTCCTGTGGCAGAAGGGCCGCGGAAAATCCCCCGGAAGAAGGACTCCTCTTACCCCAATGTTTACTCAGTTCATCAAACGAAGTGTTCGCCCAAAATGGAAGCGGCACCTCCAGAAAATCCTAGACAGAGAGAAGACCGTTGAGGCGGTGCTCTTTATGAACGTGCCCCTTAATCACATCGCGGGCATTTCGAGGGAAGTGGTCAAGCCAGTCGGTATCCGATCTGTTTTCTACGACGGGGATATGCCGAGCATCCTGCCCGAGCATTCGATTGAACGGGGTTTTAGGTTCAATTACTACTCCGGTGTTGACCTCTCGGAGTATGACATGTTCCTCGTGAACTCCGAGGCGGTAATTCCGAAGCTCAAAGCAATGGGCGCCGCTCGGGTGATGCCTTTTCACTATGCTGTGGATCCTGGGTTGTTTTCGCCAGTCCAGCTGCCGAAGAGCGCCGACGTATCTTACTACGCACTCAGCAGTGTGGCACGAGAGCATTGGATGACGGAACTAATCACCAGGCCGAGTCTGAAGCTAACAACCAGGAAGTTCATGGTGGCGGGTGGACCTTTTGCAATCGACCTGGGCAACGCGGACAATTCGGGAGACCTCACATATAGCCAGTACCGCGATTTCTGCTGTAAGAGTGTGATAAACTTGAACATCACCTCCCGGACGCACGCAAGCGCACACGGTACATCGACATCAAGACCTTTCGAGCTGGCTGCGCTCGGGTCGTGCATTGTTTCGCAGCCCTACAACGGCATCGAAGCTTGGTTCGATGTCGACAGAGAAATAGCAATTGTCAATAACGAGAAGGAAGCAATCGAGAAGTACGAGAACCTCCTCGATAATCGGGAGGAAGCACAAGACATGGGTCTGCGAGCGAGAAAACGAGTTCTCCAGGAGCACACCTACGTGCACCGCGCCCGCGCGCTTACCACTGTTATGGCAGGGTTTTGATTAGAGACGAGTCACGTCGGTACCTTGCGATAGGGATTGCAAGTGGTGTTCCAGATATCTTCCGGTTATGGAATGATTGGATGGGACCGTGATTGTTGCTTACGGACGCGTAGCATATGGAATCAGATTGGCGAGAGGTGGGTCATGAGGCCTAGATCCGAGGCCGTGAAGACGTACGCGAGTCACTACGAAGACCAAGGAGCAACTGATGGCTATCAATCGGGCATCACGCCTCCCCGGTCGCTTGCCGAGGTAACCGAACCAGGGCGGATAGCAGGTCTCGTCCTAATGGCGGCGGAACGGGAGTCGATTCGGCGACTTCTGGAGTCCGTGCCGGACACGCCAATCACCGTCGATCTGCCTTGCGGAGGGGGAAAGCTCCTTCCTCTCTTGTCCCGTCGGAGAGGCCTTGTCGGAATTGACGCATCGGCAGCAATGTTAACCCACTTCAAGAGGAATGGAGGCCGGGAGACGATTCGAGCCAATATCATCGCCCTGCCGCTGAAAGAAAATACCATAGGACTCATCGTTTGCAATCGACTCTTACATCGTCTTCCTGCTAAAGACCGGATTGAGATCCTGACCGAGCTACGCAGGGTTTCAGCGGGATGGGCAATTGTATACTATGCCCTCACTGATGCGTTTCGTTCCGCAGTAAGACGAGTCGAGATTTTCCTCGGGCTGATCGTACCCACTGGTATACTCTTTAGCTCCAGGCAAGCTGCAATGGCAGAAATTCGTCAAGCGAACTGGACAATAGTGGCTGAGAAGCACGTTCTAACGGGACTGTCTGGTGGTCATGTCTTCCTCCTCAAAAAGTCGTAAACTACTCGAGGCTACTGCCCGTCGCATGGTGCTCACCGTGTTCGGGGACAGTTCTAGTTATCAAATTCGTAAGATTTACACCGGTCGAAACTCGACCCGAGCCGAGATCGCCCTCATCGCGCCTGTCGAGTCGCAGATCTTCCTTAAGATCACCGACCCGCATTTGATCCAGGGTCACCTGCCGCCAGATGCGGTCTGGCTTGCATCCACTGCGCAGGATAACCAGATGAAATTTCGTCGAGCGGCACCCCGCTCCATAGATGCCCCACGTCCGTTGTGCTTTGATGATACAACGGGCGCAATGTTGATGACCCACGTTAGCGGCAAACCACTCAAGCGAATTCTCTCTCACCGAAGACCCAATTTTGTGAGTAAGATGCCTCGGTTGGTCAGATTGGCCGGCGAAGCACTCTCCGCCTGGCATTCACTGAGCAATTTCGAGACCTGGAGACGGAGAACCATAGCGTCATTTACAGACTATTCCGTTGCAAATATTCTACTCCAACCCAATCAGGATTCTATCGCGATCGTGGACTTCCCAGGCCTCATCCAACAGGCCAGCCCGCATCACGACCTTGCTTCGTTCCTCCATAGCCTCCTCGTCGTACGACTCCATCCGCTCACAGTGCTGACGGGCGGAATTTGGTGGGATTGGCGTAAAATCTGGTTGGACTTTCTTTTCGGATACATGGAAGGCAGAGACGACGCCCTCACACCAGAGGACTTCGAGACAATTCGCGTGGAGCTGTGTCGTATCACAGACCGAGAGATCGCTAATTACAGACGTTTGAGGTCGACTACCCGCATGACAGCAGAACGTGTGTGGTACCCGTTGATTCGTTACCACCCCGCACTGCGACCGGGATTCCTCGCATCACTCTACCAGATTCAATCAAGTCAGGAGCGACTAGGAGCGGAGAAGAGTACTTTCTCTTCGAAACGAGCACACTCCCAAACAGTGCACCAGCCAGCCGGGTTAGTTCAGAAGAGGCTGAGAGTTGCGTTTGTTCATTCCCACTTCACGTCCCGAGAAGGGGCCGGACGAGTGGTTCTCGAGCTCGCCTCACGGCTTGCCGCACAGGGCCATGATGTCCTGGTACTCAGCGGGAGACAGTGTCCGGAGGTGGTCGGCCGTTACCGAGGACCAGTCTACAAGGAAATCGCGGGCCCGCTTCCATCCGAAATTTCCCATTACGTAGTCGCACCACTCATCGTTCGAGGGCTTTTCGACGCTCTTGACGCTTTCTGCCCGGATATAGTGGTCCCAAATGTCTTCCCTTCAAATTACTGGGTTGCCTTATACAAGCACCGTCGTCCTAAGGTTACTTTTGTCTGGTTCTGCCATGAGCCCACGACATGGACCTACAGACCAAGAGCGATCTCTGGCGTGCCAGCGCGCATCCGGTGGGCGACGGCAATTCTTGGACCCAGCCCACCGTACCAACACCTCGACCGCTGGTGTGCCCAGAGTGCAGATTCCATCGTAACCAATAGTCAGTACACCGCAGGGCTCGTCCAGCGCTACTATCGGTGTGATGCGACAGTTGTATACCCCGGAGTCGACACTGATGAATTCCACCCATCTCGCGACCGCGGATCCTATATCCTCGTGGTTGGGAAGATGATCCCCTTCAAGAATTTCGAGTTGGCAATCGATGCGGTCTCGTTGTGCCGCGAAGAACTGGAGGAACGGAAGATTCGTCTTGTGTTGGCAGGAGATGGTCCATCCCGGTCAGCTCTGCGCGAACGTGCAGCCTTGGCGGGCATAGGTTCGCTCACCGATTTCGTTGGCCACAAATCCGACCTTGAAATCCAAAATCTTTACTCGCACGCACTTATGACGCTATTTACAACGCTCTCAGAACCCTTTGGGCTAGTTCCTATCGAATCAATGGCATGCGGTACGCCCGTGATTTCTGTGGACGCAGGAGGTCCAGCTGAAACTATTGTCAACCTACAAACTGGCATCCTGGCTAAGCCCTCTCCCGATGCTTTCTCAGACGGCATCCGGGCACTGATTCGCGACAGCACGCTAATCGAAAACATGGGAGCAGCGGGACGCAAGCATGTGAAAGACTCATTCACCTGGGACCAAAGCGTAAAGGCCTTTACACGTGCTATCGTCAAGAGCAGGGAATGAAATGTATCCAAACCCGTAGCAGGGGGCCGATTCCTGTGTCCTATGGCATCCTTAGCTGAGCCGGGATAGGAATGCGAGTCGCGTTCGTGACTTTTGAATTTCCACCGCGTGTTATAGGCGGAGCTGGAATATATGCTGGAGAGCTGACCTCCGCTTTGGCGAAGAACGGCCACGAAATCGTGGTCTTCACGCCAACGCCACCACGTCAGGGCCTCGAGATTCCCGGTCCGAACAACGTAGAGGTGCACACGCTCGAATGCGGTGCCCAAGGTGGCCTCCGGACAATTCAGTTCTGGACAAGACTTCCGAAAGTCCTCGGCATGGTTGCTGCGCGCCGCAGATTTGATGTTGTTCACGTGAATTCCTTGTCTTACTGGTACCTAACGAATCGCCGACTCGGTTGTGCCCCACAGATTGTTACGATACATCACCTCGTACGAGATGCCGCTGCACGCACCGCCGTTTCCACACTGGCCAGGCTGCTTGATCTTGGTGGAGAAAACGGATTGATACTTCCACTAATTGAGAGGAAACTGATCGATTTTGTCGATCACATAATAGCTGATAGCGAGTACACGCGCGCCAAGATAATAGAGACTTACGCGGTGAATCCGGCCAAGATTACTACCATACGGTTTGGGCTTAGATGGAACGAATCCCGCCGCGGAACCAACGAGGGAGCAGGGCTCAAGGGGCAGATTGGACTCCCCGAGAAGCCAATGGTTCTGTTCGTTGGCAGAGTTGACGCTCCGAGGAAGGGGTTACCCTTCCTGCTCTCTGCCTTCAAGAAGGTCCTCGAAACAATAGATGCCACACTCCTGATTGTAGGCAGCGGAAACACTTCAGAAGCAGAGGGGCTTGCGAAACGACTAGGATTGTCCGACAACGTCATGTTTGCAGGAGCTGTGGATGATCCAATCTTGCGAAAATGTTACGCCGCTTGTGATGTCTTTGCCTGTCCATCGACATTGGAAGGATTCGGCTTGACTGTCCTCGAAGCCATCTCGGAGGGAAAACCCGTTGTAGCAACGCGGGTGGGAGCAATTCCTGAAATCGTCCCGTTAGCCCAGGCTTGGTCCCTAACCGAACCCGGAAATGTAGGAGAATTCGCGGACGCTCTCTGTTACCACCTCCTGATTGCTCAGAGTCCGGCCAAGTCGGCAGAAAGTACTGATTGGCAAATGCCGGAGTCCTTGCAGTGGCCTTACGCAGCGAAAGCTGTGGAATCGGTGTATGCGAAAATCAGCTCAAGATAGACCTCACAAAGTTCCAGGAACGGGAGCCTATTTCACCACCTACCGCTTCGAGCTGAATTTTGCGCGGACGTGGGTTGCGCTGGCGCCTAGATGATTCCGAGATAGAGCTCTATTGTTTCCAGGCGAAGCGTATCAATGAAATCCCGAAGATCGATTCAGGTAGGCCAGGGACGGAAACCTATGTCAACGTTTCAGGCGAAGGACCAAGCTGGGCCCAAGATACAGAAATGGCCAAGCGCATGTCTACTGAGCCTAATCGCTCCGGAATGAGGTGAGGAGTTCGGCCCGCACTCCCTCCATACTCGTCGCGGTCGTCAACTACAACGGGACTGGCGACACGATTGAGTGCATCGAGTCAATCCGTCACTCAACATCCAAGGACTTCTTGGCAATCGTTATTGACAATGCTTCCACGGACGGTTCGGCGAGCGTCCTGCATGATTTGATGCCGGATCTTAATATTGTTCGAATGCGTCAAAATCTAGGATATGCTTCGGCCGTAAACTGTGCTGTTAGGATCGCCACAGAATTAGGGGCCCGGTATTGTCTTGTTCTAAATAACGACCTTGTCATCGAAAGCAGGGCGATTGAGGTGCTTGCACGGTCCGCAGCCCGGCTCGATAGAGTTGCTGCTGTAGGCCCGATGATTTTGGATTACTACGACCGTAACAGGATCCTCGCCCTCGACGAGGTGATCGACTTGACGACCGGTTGGCCACTTCATTCATCCCTCGGTGACGAGGACGATGGTCAATTGAAGGAACTCATCCCTGTAAAGGGATACCTCGATGGGTCCGCTATCATGTTCGATCTAAGCCATTTCAACGAAGTTGGCGCCCTGGACGAGAGCTTCTTCCTGTATTACGAAGAGTCTGACTGGTGCTACCGTGCTCGGATCCGTCATTACAAGCTACTAGTCATTCCAATGGCTCGCGTTTGGCACAAGGTGGGGCGTTCGACTCGACTCATCGGAGGAAAGTTGGGCTACCTGGTTCACCGCAATAGAGTGATTTTCGAAAAACGCTATGCAACCGAAGTCCAGTGGCTGGCTTTCTGGACCAAACTACCCTGGCACACATTCATAGCCCCCAAACTCCGGAAGGGACCGACAAGATTGAGCGATCCGTTACCAATCGGCCTGGTCGAACGAGGTGAGGCCATCCTGAAAGGACTCGTGGACGGCCTCTTCGGAGGAGATGTCTTTGCTGAATCCTACGGGGTCCCTCGTCGAGGGCCGGGTTCCCATTCCGCGAAATAGAATGAGATCCGAGCATTTCGCAGAAGCTTTGTTGGTTCTCTTTGACCAACCTAGGGAGTTGCAGAATTTGAGCCAGAGCCCATATGATACAAAGGCACGATCAGAGGCCAAAAACAACCGCTTGCGAATCAGACGGTGGTGGCCAATACCATGGTGAAACCAGGTGAGCCTCCTCTCCCAGAGCAACCTAGGACCTACTAACCGTCCGCCTGAATTCACTGTATTACTGTAGCAACTCTCGTCCAAGCAGAGCATCCTGCCTCGCGTCAGAATTCCCCAAGAAGCTCGACAAGCTCACGAAGAGCGACGATGACTTTCCTTGTCAAAACCTTGCGAACCTGCATGGGAGACAGGTGTTCATTCGCGGTCTGCCACATGCATAATCATCGGTGACATGGCCAACCTCTGACTGTAGGCGATTCAAGACTGTCGCACATCCCCAACATACAGAGTGGGACCGGCCCGCGGCGGACCGGAGTTATGAACCCGTGGTCGTTTCCGGACCCTAGTCTCCTCGAGAAACCATTAGATAGTTTGGCGACGATTCTCGAGCGGTCGCAGGGGCCTCTTGCTAGGCATTAATCGCCCACGCTCCACGATTGGCGAACCTGCAGTCAGAGTATGTGCGCCGAGCCCTGATAGCGATGCCCCGAATGAGGGCACGATACACCTGGACCGGATATCCGAAGATGTAGGGTCATATCATGAATGGGGACCGAGTATCCTTCGACAGGCTGGCTGCTCTTTCGGGCGCCGTGTTCTCCGGGGTACTTGCGTTGTATGTTGGGCTTCGATCTGGAAACCCACTCTACGTCCTCACTGCCCTGCTGGCATTCGCCGCTTGTTGCCTCTGGGTAGCCAGAGGAAGGGCGATGAGGATACCTGTCGATTGGTCCGGTTCGCCCAGGGCGACTTTGGCTTTTGTCTCCCTGTTCTTCATCTCTTTTGCCGCTAGCATCTGGTCCGTCTACCTCCGATCGAACCCGTATGAGAGACCAACAGCGTTCTTCGTCCTGACGGCCTTCATGGCCCTCACGATAGGGTCTCAAATATTCCTCCATCCTGCTCACGATGCCCGATTCACCGCTGCGATAATCCTCCAAACCATTCTTCTAGGCCTCTCGCTCAATTGGACTCAGGTCCTCATTTTTCCCAGTGTTACAGGAATCGATCCCGCGTTCTATCGATTGTTCACACTGAGGATGCTCGGCTCCGGGCACATTCCTCCAGGAAATCTCTATTCTAGTTTCCCAACAACTCAATTGGCAACGGGGGCAGTAATGCTTGCGACTGGTGCGCGCTACGAGGTTGCAACGATGTTCTCGATAACGCTGGTCCAGATAGTGTTGGGCGTCTTGATCACCTATCTTCTCGGCAGAAATCTCACCGGTAGCGGCCCGATCGGCCTGCTAGGGTCGCTGATGCTGGTGACCGCGAACCGTTTCGTGGAATTTGGTTGGTGGGCCACTCCCACTACGTTCGCTTCCGCCTTCGTCCTTGTCATACTCTACCTCCTGGTCAAGCGCCGAGCAGGCCACCTCTTCGCTGTTACGTCCCTCATCCTCCTGCTAAGCGTGTTCTTGGTGTTCACCCACACGGTCACGACGGTCGCTCTAGCCGTTGCAATGATTGTATCGTGGTCGGTTAGTCTTCTTCGTAAGCCGTTATCGTTGGTCGTCACGAACAGTTCTCCAGCTCGCCTTGGGACGGCCCTAATTCTATGCGTCTTTATGTTCGCGTGGTGGACTTTTGCGGCGCTCAACGCGCTCAAGTCATTTGGTCAAGTAATCCAGTCCGGTTTCACCATCGACGCCTTCTATAAGGGCCCGCTCTATGTTGGCTACCTGTCGAGTGTCTCCATCTTGGAGCGGACCGTCGACAATGCTGGTTTCGTGCTAATGTTTGCGTTTTCCCTAATCGGTTCCCTTCACTTCCTGGCAAGGAAGGGGCTCAACACACTCGCATTCGCGACGAGTGGTCTTGCGTTCCTACTTCTGGGCTTCATATCCCCAGTGTTCGGAAGGGAAATTCTCAATGTTCGCTGGTGGTACTACGCACAAGTCCTCCTCGCTATGCCCGCGGCGGTGGGGGTCCTGCTGGTGGTCAGTTTGGCTAAGAAGAAGCGCTTAAAGCAAATTATTGCAGTTCTGGTGGTATTCTGTCTCTCTCTCCTAATGATAACGAGTTCGGCCTCAAACACCGACAACTTCTCACTCTCTCCCGATCTCGGGACACGGGTTGCCTTCACAGAATCTGAATTCGCGGCCGCGGCGTTCTTTTCATCGCACTGGGCTGGAAAATTCTCTTCGGATTTTGAATACGCAACTAATCCCAGCAGTAGCGTTTTCATCAACTACTATGATGTCGATTCAAGGCGTGTTCAATCGTTGGATTCAGCGTTGCTCGACGGCAACTTTTCTTCTTTGAGGTCAGCTATCCTTATTCGGGCCGCGACGGTTGGCAAACCGTTCGCGTTATCTGGAGGTCTCTACAGGCTTGACTACGACCCGAACAGCTTCCTTTCGAGCGCCGGGTTTGACAGGGTTTACGACAGTGGTTCGGTTACTGGATACGAATATCCGCCGTGAGACCTTGCTTTGCCTGTTTTAGGTTGGCGATGGGAATCTATTTCGGCTGGACATTAGGGGGAGAACATAGATTTAGAGAGTACGATGTCAGTGCCGATGGAGGCGTTGGATGAAGCTGCACTTCCAAGAAACGCCTTGGGATCTGTACGTCGTAGTTGCTTATGCCGTCGCTGTGACGGCAGTTTTGGTCGTCCTGAAGAATGGCACCTTCATCTCGCTCTTCCTGATTCTGTTCGTTCCCGGTTATGTTCTGATGGCAGCATTGGTTCCGAGCAACGACGGGATCGGGTGGACCGAACGGGTGGCGCTTTCGGTTGTCGTCAGCATCATGATCGTAGTTCTCCTCGCTTGGGCTCTTGACTTCACTCCGTGGGGAATCGGTTTCTTGCCAATAGTCGTGATTGTCAGCCTGTTCACTGTCGGAGTCACTGTAGTGGCGGTTGGGCGACGTACCGGACTGCCTCCGGACAAGCGGCTTGCCGCGACGCTCACACTCGTAATGCCTGCCTGGTGGGATCAGAGCCCACTCAATAAAGGGCTCATTCTTGCCCTCGTAACGAGCATCATGTTCGCGACGGCCACGCTGGCCTATGTCGCATTCGACCCGCTACCGGGGGAGCGCTTCACGGAATTTTACATCCTCGGTTCGGCGAACAATGCGAGCGGCTACGTGACATCCTTGAATGTATCGCAACTAGGGTCTGTCATCCTCGGCATCGCGAACCACGAATCCGCGGGCGTCAACTACACTGTCCGAGTCGACTTCGTAGGCCTGCGAATCGTCCATAATGCCACATCGGGACTGAATGATACTCTCGAGCTCAACAGAACGACGCGGTCCACATTCCGGGTCGCCCTGGCCGATGGCCAGAACTGGACGCAGCCCTACAGCTTCCGAATCAACGATGTGGGTCTCTGGAAGGTCCAATTCCTGCTTTTCAAGAACGAGGACCTCTCGGCGGCTTATCGAGAAGTCCATCTTTTGGTTCGCGTCAGGCCGTGACCGCTCGAGGCAAGCGTGAGACATCGTCTGGGGGAGATTGCGATCCTAACGAGCCACTCTCCCTTCAATAATGGGAAGATTTGCAGAGGCTTGCACCCACGTTCGTAGAACTTGACATACCGTTTAGGTGGGGAATCGCAGAACACTGGGCGGCTTTCTTGTTCTAGAGGGGAAAAGAGGAGCAGTAGGAAGACCGCGCCGTTACCCCCCGAATCGGGGAGCTGTCTTGACAATCAGCCGATGCCTGCCGGATTTAGTGCACAAGCCTCGTTTTGGTTGAAGATTTGGTTGACCGACCTTTCCACCATTTGTTGCACCGAACCCCACAAAACAGTACGCTCCTTTGCGTCTTCTGTCCATGAAACCGCTGAATCGGACCAGACGAAAAGACACCCCAACGGCCTCGCCAAAGCGGACGGCCGGATCCGAATAGAGAGGAGCGAAGCATCCGTTTGGCAACTCGTCCGAAGCCGTGATTGAGCAGCGGGGTGCAGAAGGTGGTTGGCAACGCTGCTGCCCAGTGCGACGGCAGGCCCAATATCCGTTCGGACCAACTGTATGTCCAATGCAATGTCTCCGATCTCCGAAGCATCCAGAGCACGATTGTAGACGCGGACCTCGTCGATTCGTCCATCGAACCAGTTTGTCCTTCGTGTGCCGAGTTCGACGAGGTTGGACGTCAACGTGAACGGATTCGCAGACGGATAAGCTACCAGAGTGCCATTCAGATACGCTCTGACCCCAGCCGAATCGCCTACGAGAGCCACATGGCGCCACTGCCCAGCCGGCATGTGAGACATGATTAGCCCGTCGACACCGCCGTGCGCGGTGAAGGCGAGGTATGCGCCCGGACCTAGGTTCGTGTCGAGGTACAGCGTGATGCCGCCGACATTGACGGGATGCCGGTACTGGATTGCCGTGCTCCCGTCC
>Ga0066710_100003336_pt1 | contig 13630 bp, 10 predicted proteins | sample GraSoiAngelo_159_FD_79666 | JGI IMG/M metagenome (GOLD analysis project Ga0066710, IMG submission 79666) | Grasslands soil microbial communities from the Angelo Coastal Reserve, California, USA - 14_1009_16_40cm | ecosystem: Environmental > Terrestrial > Soil > Grasslands | place: USA...
AGCGCCGCAGGGCCATTCGGTGCATCCAGAACGTCGTAGTCATTCTCCAAGATCCGTCTGAGCAACTCACGGATCGCGGGCTCGTCGTCGACGACAAGGATCACGGAACGCTGAGACCCCTGTCGCGTCCGCGACCTGGCCGGGTCGGGTCGGCGAGCAGATCTGGCGGCCCGCGAGCGAGATCTGGCGCGGCCGCCTGCACTAGAGCGCCCCATGCCTACCGCAGCTCCACTTCGTCAACACCGGCCATTGGCCGTCGTCGCGGCGACTTCCCCCTAACACCGTCGCCCACGACGGAGAGCCCGATCAATGCACGCCGAGAACGAATTGATGCACCGGCTCAACCTATGGACGGTGCAAGAAGCATTCCCGATGTGATCGATGCGCACACCCGCGCGCGATTGTCGCGTCCCGACCCTCACGCTAAACTCGATGCCAGTGAGCGCAGGGGCCCGCCACCTCCGCAGCCGCACGCGTCTGGCGCCTTACGTCGCGGCCGTGGCCGTGATGCTTGTCGCCCTCGTTCTGCTGGTGCGGGGGCAGGTCACGGTCGACGTCGTCGCCAGCCGCCTGGAGATACCGTGGGCGCTCGCGTTCGCGGCCGACAAGAGACTCTTCGTCACGGAGCGACCAGGGCGGGTCCGCCTCGTGACAGTTAGCGGGCTCCAGGCGAAGCCGGTCGCCGTTCTGCCGGTCACTGAGCGGGGCGAGAGCGGGTTGCTTGGGTTGACCCTCGACCCGCGGTTCGACGAGAACGGCTATCTCTATGTCTGCTACACGACATCGGGCCGTGGCGATCGGCTGGTCAATCGCGTCACCCGCCTGACGTTTCGCGACGGCACCGCGGGTCACGAGGTGATCCTGCTCGACGGCATGCCTGCGGCCGGGAACCACGACGGCTGCCGGCTCAAGTTCGGATCCGACGGTAAGCTGTACATCACGATGGGGGATGCCGGCGAGCCCGCGCTCGCCCAGCGGCTTGAGTCTCCCGCGGGCAAGATTCTTCGCCTCAACGCCGAAGGATCAGTGCCGACCGACAATCCGTTCCCCGGTTCGCCCATCTACTCTCTCGGGCATCGCAACCCGCAGGGCCTCGCCTGGGACCGCAAGGGGCGGCTGATCGCTGCTGAACACGGTCCCGTCGGCCACGACGAGATCAACCACATCAGGCCAGGCGGGAACTACGGCTGGCCCGCCGTATGGGGTCGGGCCACAGATGCGCGGTACATCGATCCCATCCTCGAATCGGGTCGTGACACGTGGGCCCCGTCCGGGATCGCCATCCGCGGCGACGACCTCTTCGTGGCGGCGCTTCGCGGGTGGCTGTTGCGGGTGACCTTGGGGCCGGACCTCGAGGTCACGAGCGTCTCGACCATCCTCGCTCACAAGTACGGGCGGCTGCGCGACGTCGTCGTCGGGCCGGACGGAGCGCTGTACGTCACCACGAGCAATCGCGAGGGCCGGGCTATTCCTGCCCCCGACGACGATCGCGTGCTCCGGGTGGCGCCGTGACCATGTGGCGGCCCGAGCTCGAGGCGAGCTTCGCCCCTGAGGATCGCACTCTGCGCCGGAGAGTAGCCAGGGATTCTCCTACACTTCATGCAGTTGTTCCTCTGCCTCCGTTGTAGACAACCACCCGATTGCGGTGTCGCCGGATCCCTAGCCACCATGGGGTAAGGCCATCTCGATGTGGTCGGTCGGCGGAGCCGTACCCGCCAAGGAGTAAGAATCAGGAGGCTCGCGATGCTCTCCAGAGCCCGTGTGGTCGGGTGGACTCGCTTTGTTCTCGTCGCCATCGCGTCTACCGTCTCGATCATCGTCCCTCGCGGGCCAGCGTTCGGTCAGGCGGACCTACCGAGCGTGTTTTTGGACACCGCCTACTCGCCACCCACCACCGGGCGACTGATTACGGTGAGCGCCGGCGGTAACTTCCAGGACGCACTCAACCGGGCGCAGCCGGGAGATATCATCGACCTTCAGGCGGGCGAGACCTTTACCCCCGATCCCTTGACCCCTGGCTCCCTCTCGGGAAGCTTCACCCTTCCCAACAAGGCGGGGGCGGGGTGGATCTACGTCCGATCCTCTGCTCATGACCAACTGCCGCCCGCTGGCGCCCGCGTCACGTCCGCCAATGCGAATCTGATGCCCAAGATCGTGAGCCCGGCGGGCTTACCGGCCATCAAGACGGACACGGGAGCCCATCACTATCGGTTTGTCGGGATCGAGGTCAAACCGGCGGCGGGAGTCGTCGTGTCGGATCTCATTGCGCTGGGCACGGGAGCCGAGCTCCTCGAAGGTGACCTGCCGCACGACATTATTTTCGATCGCTGTTACATCCATGGAGACTCGTCCGTGGGCGGCAAGCGGGGCATCGCGCTGAACTCTAAGGCGACAGCAGTCATCGATTCGTACCTGGCGGACTTCAAGCTGGTCAACCAGGACTCTCAAGCGATTGCCGGCTGGAACGGCCCTGGTCCTTTCAGGATCGCGAACAACTACCTGGAGGGTGCGGGCGAAAATGTGCTGTTCGGCGGCGCCGATCCGCGGATTCTAGGTCTCGTTCCCTCGGACATCGACATTCGCGGCAACTACTTCTTCAAACCCTCGAGCTGGCGGCCGGGCGACCCGTCGTACGCCGGCACCCCCTGGACCGTCAAGACCCTCCTCGATCTCGAAAACGCGCGGCGCGTGCTGATCGAGGGCAACGTGTTCGAAAACAACTGGGCCGGCGACTATCACGGGACCGCCATCAGAGTTACAGTCCGTAATTCACAGGGCACGGCACCCTGGGCCACGGTGACCGACGTCACGCTTCGTTACAACATCGTGAAGCTTGCGGCGGCTGGCATCGCGATATACGGTCGCGACGATCGCAATTCCAGCCAGGCGACCGAGCGTATCGTCGTTCGGGACAATCGCTTCTACGATATCGATTCGAGCCGGGGTGGGGGCGACCCGGCGATCACGAACGCCGGAAGGCTGTACGAGATGCGGACGAGCGTTCCCGCGGCGCCGAACTTCGTGACGATTGATCACAATACCGGTGACAGCGAAGACGGTGTGCCCGTCGGCGGAGTGCTTGTCGCAGGCGAAGGACCGCCGGGCACGGCAGCGAGCTTCGTCTACAAGAACAACATTGCCCCGAGGGGACAGTACGGCGTGAGTGGTCCGCAGGGGTCGGGTGAAGGCAGTGCCACGCTCGACACGTATTTCCCCGACCACGTATTCGCGAGGAACGTCATCTGGGGCCCCAGCTTCAGCTGCGCCATCTATCCAGCGGAGACCTTCTGCCCGTCCGCATCGATCGACATCGGATTCGTGGACCGAGCGAACCAAAACTATCGACTCGCGCCGGGCACCCCGTATAAGAACCTCGGGACCGACGGCAAAGACATCGGTGCCGACATTGCTGCGCTCGAAACCATGACGGTCGGAGCCGTCTCGGGTGCCTCCAACCCCCCGACCCCCGTTCGTGAGAACGTCGTCTGGACCAATCTCGTCAACGTGATCGCCCACGGGAACTCATTGCAGAAAACCTCGGGCTGCGACGGCTGCGAGGATGCCGGGGCGACCTCCGTACAGCAAATCACCGGGCCGGATGGCTACGTGGAGTTCACGGCCTCCGAGCCCACCACGCTGCGCGCGCTGGGGCTGAGCAACGGCAACACCGACATGACCGCCGCCGACATCGACTTCGCCATCGCGCTGTGGCCGTTCGGCGGCACCGACGTCCGGGAAAACGACGTGTGGCCTCCGGATAGCCCTTCGCTCACGCGGTATGTGCCTGGTGATGTGTTCCGTATCGCGGTGGAATCGCGCGTCGTCAGGTATTACAAGAACGGGACACTGCTGTATGAGAGCAAGAACGCTCCGCTCTTTCCCCTGCTCGTGGACACCACGTTGCTGACCATGAACAGCACGATCACTAACGCGGTGATTTTGCGATACCGCTGATCACTCAAAAGTGACCGCGTGCGGCGTCGGGGTGCTGGCGACAACATAGCCTCGGGCCATCGATCGCCGGCCTCGATGGACGGCCCACGATGCTGTCGCTGTGCTAGTCGTCCTGCAAAGGGTGCGATCGGAACGCGGTCTTCGGCCGAGGCATAGGAACGTGCGTCCCCTTGACCGCGTGCCATAGGATGGCGTTCAGGATCTGGGCATCCGCCTCGTCCGGCCGATCAAGGGCCAGCGCCATCGCGTCTGTGGCGCGATACGCGTTCTTCGGATTGACCTCGCTGAGGGATTGCTGGGGCTGGAGAGCGTCGTAGGGCATGAGTGTCGGCGTGTCGCTGAAGACGGTGATCATTGGTGCGGCGGCTGCGTCGAATTGACTCATCGGTGGAAGACCGAGGATGAGTTCGATGGTCCGCAGCATCGAGACCGTGGAGTACATGCGGTGATCGACGACGCCTCGTCGCACGTAGGGCGAGGCGACCAAGCACACGGTGCGGTGCGCATCGACGTGGTCCGGTCCGTCCTGCGCGTCGTCCTCAATGATGAAGATGGCCGTCTCCCGCCAGACTGTCGAGCGGGACACGGTTTGCACAATCCGACCGAGTGCGAGATCGTTGTCCGCCACCATGGCTTTCGGCGATGGGTAGCCGGGACGGGTGGCCGCCGTATGGTCATTGGGGAGTGAGAGGATCATCAGCCTCGGAACCGCGCCGCGCCGAACGAAGTCCTCGAACTCTGCCTCCCAGGCGTCGACACGCGTCTGGTCGCGAATCGAGAGATCGTAGCCTGCGTAGGTCGGAGAGAAGTGCCCGGCTAGCGCATGGGTGAACGGAGCCAGCTCCACGGCCGGTGGCTTGGAGCGGAACGCGAAGAACTCTCCGTACACGCGATACGTCAGACCGGCCCGTGCGGCGTACTCCCACAGATAGCCTCGCAGGGGCGCCGAGGCGCCTGACCCCCCCTGGAAATCGTAGAAGCGATTCCGGTTGGAGTAGTTGGCCGGCCACATCTTCTGCACATAGTCTGTCGCGACGGCGGCGGTCGACCAATTGTGGCCATCGGCAGAGACTTCCGCGTCCGCATAGCAGTTGTCCAAGAGGACAAAGGTTTCCGCCAGCGCGTGGTGGTTGGGCGTGACGTCGCGACCGAACAGGACGAGATTGCGGTCACCGTCGCCTTGGGAAAGATCGCCGAGGACCTGATCGTAGGTTCGGTTCTCCTTGATGATGTAGATGACATGCCGGATGAGACTCGGATCCCCAACGCGGCGAGGCACGGCGTGCGGAATCGTGTCTCGTGGACCCTGGGTGAGAATCTTCTGGGTCTCGTCAAACCCGTTGTTCTGCACGACCTGCGTCGTGTACTTGCCGAGCGATGCCGCGTTGGGCACACCGATCACCGACAGCGTCCCGCGCGCCATGCTACCGATGTACTGTGCGGTCGGCGCGGGTCGTTCCGGGTGAGGACCGCGCGGATTTGGCCCGGCGCCGAGGCCCTTCATGTTCCCAACGTAGAGCGACTGCCCATCGCGTGAGACCGCGACCGCGCTCGGAAACCACGCGGTCGGAATCAGCCCACGGATGCGAAAGGTCGCAGTGTCCACGACGGCGACATCGTCATTGCCCCCGTTCGCGACGTACAACGTGTGGCCATCCGGCGCCACCGCGAGGGCGTTGGGCATCGAGCCCATCGGCGCCCCCGGATAGGGTGAGAGGTCTACAGTTCCCACCACCGCGTCCGTCGATGTGTCGACGACGCTGACGGTGTCGCTTGTCGCGTTCGCAACGTAGAGACGCTTGCGGTCAGGTGATAGCGCCAGCCCGCTGGCGTGACCTCCGGTAGGAATTCGCTGAAGCAATCGCTGCTGACCGATGTCGATGACGCTCACGCCGCCGCCATTCCACTCGGAGACGTAGAGTTTCGCGCCGGCGTGGACCAGCGTATACGGAAGCGTGCCGATGTTGTCGGCCCTCGCGGCCGGCGCGAGACGAACTCGGGCGCGCACCTGGCCGGTCGCCGTGTCGATGAACGCCACGGCGTTCTCGAGATTGAGGGCGGCATAGAGGACGGCGCCGTCAGGCGAAATCGCGAGACCCGCAGGGTAGATCCGGGCCGTAGCGGGGCCGAGCGAAATGGGCAGGCGTTCGGCCATGGCCCGTCCATCGAAGTCGTACACGCGAATCTTGTTGTTCCCGCCGGCGGAGGCATACACGCGTCGACCATCCGGCGTGACGGCGATCCCCAGAAAGAGCGCCTCGGGGCTGCGGTACGAAATCGTCTGGACGACCTTCTCCGTCGTGGAATCGAAGAGCACAAGACTCTGCTCGCCCTGACCGTTGTTGGAGATCAGCAGGTATCGGCCATCCGGAGTGGTCGCGATACCCAGCGGTCGATCTCCGATCTCGACCTGGAGACCGGCGGGCGTGAGCAGCCAATGATTGGGGGTGATCCCCGTCCCGTCTGGCTGAGGGCCAACGCGACCGAAGAAGGCCGAGCCCACCACAGCGCACGCTCCCAAGACGACGACCAGAAGAACCACGAGGATCGACCTCCTCGGGTCGAGCACCATTCAGCATCTCCTCCTGGGCGGGCTGAGGTTTCCGAAGGCCGTGAACTGGAACACGAATTCACGCGCCGAGATTCTACTGTACGAGCTGGCGACACGGCTCGCCTTGCTTCTCACCGTGAAGATCTTGATCGTCGCCGTGATTGTGACGGCGCTCTTCGGTAGGCGGCAGTGCGACTCCCTCGAGCCGAGTCAGGGGCGGCGTTGATCAGTCATGCTTCCCCTTGCCCTGGCCTGGTCCGTGCCCGATGCCAGGGGGCGGTCCGCCCATCTTTTGGGCCTGCCCGGGCGGAACCTTGTAGTACGCCACAGGCACTTCGAGCACCGGAGCCGGAACGAGGGCCGGCTTGGTGAACGCCCAAGGCCCGTTGTGCTGCTTCGCAGAGAACCATGCGCCGTCGTGGAAGGTGTAGTACCGCCCGGAGTAGAAGAAGAAGTTCACGGACGCGCGTGGAGCGTAGTAGACGGGGCTCCCAGGGATCACGACGAGCTGCGGCGGCGCCGCGAAGACCATTGGCGGCGCCGGGGGCGGGGGCACGCCGCGGTTGACACCGATGCTGACGTTGTCCGCGACGGCGACGGCTGGCAGTACCGCGCCTACAATCATCGCCACGAAGCCTGCCACCACAGTTGCTTGAGTTTTCAACGGTCCAATCCTCCAGCGGTGCGGCGGTGTCGATCGCCGCTCGCGGAATCAGAAACGGCACGAACGTTATGTGCAGGTCTCGTGCCGGGAGAGCGTGGATAGGAACGCCAGGAATCCCAGTAGTTGCATCCGCCATTGAGGGCCCGGCGCCAAGCGATGTCCGACAGGAGTGCCGTTTTTACATCGCCCGCTCCATCGACCTCGTGCCAGGTACCGCGGTGGCTGCACGTTGAAGAAATTCCAGGCCAGGACCGGGAGCAGATCAGCAGCGTATCAGGACGACCGAGTTGTCCCATCGGTGCGGGCTTCGTCCGGCTCGAGGGTCTATTGGGGCGTTAGAGGCTGCCCATCAGATCCTCGCTTGATGTATCCCCTCGCCGTGAGGCAGCGCTCGGCTAACGTCTGCCGTCGTCCAGGGACACGGAAAAGGCTAGGGATGGCCTCCCGGGCGTCGCGGTCGCACTCGTACGAGTCCTTCTCCCAGTTGCTCTGTGCTGGTGCAACCCAATCGGTGTAGATGAGGCTGATGCCGCTCATGTTGATGTCGCTGCCGTGGTCGCTGACCGTGAAGCTGCAGCCAGCGACCATCGAGACCAGGAGCCAGAGCCACCGCTTCATCAGCCTTCCTTGCCACCTTCCCGCTGGCCACGCAGGAAGTCCTGTAACTCTTGCATCAGCTTTTCTGAATCGAGTTTGCCGCTCGGTAGCGGTGGCTGCTCCTCGGCCGCCGTCGCGTCGTACTGCTGCTCGAGTTGATGCACGTGCTCTCGGGTGGCGCGATTCCGAGCCACCTCGCGATCACATTGGGTGCGGAATTCTTGGATGGCCTCGGCGAAGTGGGACAGGTCCGGGCTGAGGTGGAGCAGGCGGGCAACATGGGTCAACAGTGCGTGGATCGCCGCTGGATTCTCGGCGTTTTGCAGGTAATGGGGCGCTTGCCCCATCAAGCCGAGATGCGACATTCCGCGTCGCTCGGCGGCGTCCAAGACTACGGTGGAAATACCGGTCGGCCCTTCGTAGCTCGGACGACGATAGATGCCCCAGGCTTCGATCACCGATCGCCAGGCGGGGTCGCTGGAGCGTCCGGTGACACGTATTGGACGGGTATGAGGCGCGCCCGCCAAGAGCGCTCCGAGCGAGACGATCCGCCTCACCCCGCAGCGCTCGGCCACATCAAGGAACGCCTTCGTATAGGTGCGCCACTTCTGATGGGGCTCTACACCGCAAAACAGGAGTAGGCCGTCGCGACCATCCCCTGGATGCCACGCGAAGAACTCACTCCGTGGCCACTGGATGTCACGTTCCCCATCAGCCTTCAACCGCACCTCGGGCCGTTCCTGGGTGAACACGAAGAATTGTTCAGGATCTATCCAGGCCAGCCGGGCGGCCGGGAGGTCGCGCACCAGATGGCGCAAGGCGCCCGTTGCCGCCTGGCCGGCATCGACCCATCCCCCGAACGCCATCACCATCGTCGTCAAGTTGGCGGGCGGCTCGCGGTCAAAACCTACATGGTCCATGATCATCCTCTCGGCAGTGGAGAGCGTCGCTCAAAAGCTCGGCTTGGTTGCGAATGGTGTCAACTGCAACTCGTGCGTCCAACAGGATTTGTCCTGGGTGTGCAAGTAATAGAAAGCCTCGGCGATCTTCACGGGATTCATCACGACGTCGGGGTTCTGTTGGGCTCTCGGAAGTGCTCGGGTGCCCGGCGAGTCGATGAGGCCGTCGATCACGACATTGGCCACGTGTACGCCGTGCTCGGAATATTCTTCCGTCAGCACCTGCGCCAGCGTGCGCATCATGACGCGCGGATAATACAGCGACTGCCCGGTCATGCGTTTGCGACCACGCAATGAGAACGCGTTGTTTGAAATAAGGAAGGAGCCGGCACCACGCTGTCGCATGGCCGGCAATACCTCCTGGGCGACGAGGAACGGCCCGCGGCTGGCAATGTGCTGGGCGGTTTCGAATATGTCGATGGGGACGTGCTCCAGCAACTCTTTCTCCGGCGGCAAGTCGCGCCCCTCGAGATACCCGGCGTTGTAGACCAGGACATCGGGGTCACCAGCTTGCTGGCGAATCGTGGCGAATGCCCGTGAGATGGATTCGCCTGACACCAGGTCCAGCTCGACGATCGTACCTTCACCGCCTTGCTCGATGATGGCCTTCTCCAGCGCCGAGGCATTGGCGGCACTTCGCGTCGTCAGGACGACAAAAAACCCCTCCTGGGCAAATTTCTGCGCGATGGCGCCGCCGACGCCCCAGCGCATGCCGACGGGTATGTCGCTGTCGTCGAGCGCCTTGCCGTGCGCCAGCTTGGTGTTGCGTCCATCGGACTGCCACTTGGAGGTTGCCCCAACCACGACGGCGACCCGCTTGCGGCCTGGGTTCATGAGGGATTCCTCGGTAAGCATAGGCAAAAGAGGCGCCCTTCACAACCGCGTCCCTGGGGCTGCACGGTCCTTGACCCTCCGCGAACCCTCCGGTTAAGCTCGGCCACACCTTCGACGCGGTGCCCAGGGCCGATTGAGAGGAGTCGCACCATGCCCATGAGACTCGGCGGCGGCAACTTGCTGTTCGAACCGGTGGAGGGCTGGGAAAAGCTTCCGGCGGGGTGGTCCTTCATCGACGTGGCCGGCGTCGCAGTGGACGGCAAGGACAACGTCTACGTCTTCAACCGGGGGGAGCATCCCGTCGTCGTCTTCGACCGCGATGGCAACCTCCTGCGATCGTTCGGCGAAGGCCTGTTCAGCCAGCGCCCGCACGGCATCCACACCGGCCCCGACGACTCGGTCTACTGCGTGGACGATGGACTGCACACGATCCAGAAGTTCTCCGTGGACGGCAAGTTGCTGATGACCTTGGGTAGCCCCAACCAACCGGCCCCCAAGTGGCAGGGCAAGCCCTTCAACCGTCCGACCCACGTCGCGGTGTCACGCGTCACCGGGCATCTCTATGTTTCTGACGGGTACGGCAACAGCCGCGTCCACAAGTTCACGCCCGAGGGCCGTCACGTTCTGTCGTGGGGCGAGCCAGGCATCGACCCTGGCCAGTTCATCCGGCCGCACAACGTCGTGATCGACAAGGACGATCGCGTCTACATCGCCGACCGCGAAGCCCATCGCGTCCAGGTGTTCGACGCCAATGGCAAGTTCATCACCATGTGGAACAACATCCATCGACCGGACGGCATTTGCCTGGACGCGGAAGGGAACTTCTTCATCGGAGAACTGAACGGCATGGGCGGCGTGGACGACGCGCCGGGATTGGGCCACCGCGTGAGCGTGTACGATCTCCAGGGCCGCCTGCAGACCCGCTTCGGCGACCCCGAAGAGGGTGAAGGGCCGGACCAGTTCATCGCGCCGCACGGCGTCGCCGTCGACTCCCGTGGCGATCTCTACGTGGGCGACGTGGCCTTCACGATCAGGGGGCGCCACCTGAATCCGCCGCGACACCTCAGGTGCTTTCGAAAGTTCCGTCGGATCAGGGCGTGAGCACGCCGGCTGAATGCCGCCCGAGGGAGACGTGATGGTGCGCGTGCGTACGAATCGTCGGGTCGTCGTGGCGATCGCGATCGTCCTGAGCCTCGCGTTCACCGGCAGCAGCGCATCTGCGCCGTCGGGTGCTCCCGTCCGGATCGGAGGCACCCTCGCCCTGACGGGCCCACTGGCCTCGACGGCGCTCCTGCACAAGATCGCGGGCGAGACCTACGTCGAGGAGATGAACCGGGGCAGCGGGCTGCTGGGCCGGCCGGTCGAGTGGGTCCTTCTCGACGATCAGTCCAAGGCCGAGGTCACCCGGAGCCTCTACGAGCGACTGATCACGGTCGACAAGGTCGATCTGTTGATGGGCCCGTACGCGACGAACGCGATCCTGGCCGCCATGCCGGTGGCCCAGCGGCATCAGAAGATGCTCATCCACCACACGTTCGGCATTCCCCATCTGGCGAAGTACGAGATGCACTTCCCGACGGCGGCCTGGGGCCCCGAGCCCCATCGCACCACGCCCGGCATGGTCTTCGACGCGCTGGCCTCGACCGCGACCCCTCCGAAGACGATCGCGATCGTCACCAGCAAGTTCTCCTCGGCGCAGTACCAGTCCGCCGGAGCACGGGACGTGGCGCCGGCGCGGGGGCTGAAGGTCGTCCTCTATCTCGAGTACGAGTTCGGCACGCGGGATTTCGGGCCGATCGCGGCGCGCATCAAGGACGCGAACGCGGACTTGCTGTGGGTCGGCGCGCTCGGCCTCGACGGCAACCAGATCCTCGAGGCGCTGAAGAAGCTCGACTACACGCCCCCGCGGCACTTCCACCTGTTCCCGGCCCCGGGGCCGCTGGCCCTGGCCCCGGAGGGGAAGCTCGCGCTCTCGTTCACACAGTTCGAGGAGCACCCGCCCTTCACGTCGAACCCCACGACCGCCCGGCTGGTCAGCCTCTTCCACGAGCGTGCGGCGAAGGCCAACCTCCCGTACCCGTACGTGGACACCCAGCCCGCCAATTCCTTCGCGGCCTGGCAGGTGCTCGAGGCGGCGGTCAACGCCACGAAGAGCCTCGACGACAAGGTGCTCGCGCAGTGGCTCAAGCGGAACCGGGTCGACACGGTCCTCGGCAAGCTCCGCTTCGACGGACCGAACAACTACGGCGACGACCTGACGAAGATCAAGCAGGTCCACGACGGCAAGTGGATGGTCGTATGGCCAAGAGAGTTCGCGGCCCCGGGTGCCCGACTCCTGTCCCCGTGACGGCGTCGGCGGGCTCTACGGGCTTGCCCTCGCGTAGTCTGGCCGCCCTGGTCGCGCTGGCGTGGCTCCTGCTCGTCCCTGCGCGCCCGCTCCACGCAGCGCCCGAAGGGGTCATGACGTGGGGGGTGCACGTGTCCCTGGCTGCCCGGTGGCTCGACCCGGCGGAGACCGAAGGGACCATCATTCCGTTCATGGTGCTCTACGCGCTTCACGATGCGCTGGTGAAGCCGATGCCGGGTGGTCTCAGCACGCCGAGCCTGGCCGAATCGTGGACGCTGTCGAAGGACAATCTCACCTACGAGTTCGTCCTCAGGAAGGGCGCCAGGTTCCACAACGGCGAGCCCGTGACCGCCGAGGACGTCAAGTTCTCGTTCGAGCGGTACCGGGGCGGCGGCGCCAAGCTGATCAAGGAGAGAGTTCGAGAGGTGCAGATCGTGGACCCGGGGCGCGTGCGGTTCCTCCTCAAGGAACCCTGGCCCGATTTCCTGACGTACTATGGCACGACGGCGTCGAGTGTGGGCTGGATCGTCCCCCGGAAATACGTCGAGCGGGTGGGCGACGACGGCTTCAAGAAGGCGCCCGTCGGCGCGGGCCCGTACCGGTTCGTCTCGTTCAATCCCGGCGTGGAGCTGGTGGCCGAGGCGTTCGAGGGCTACTGGCGGAAGGAGCCTCAGGTCAAGCGGCTCGTGTTCAAGGTCATGCCCGACGACACGACGCGCAGTGCCGCGCTCAAGAAGGGCGACGTCGACGTCATCTTCCAGGTGAACGGGCCCGTCGCCCAGGACCTGCAACGGACTCCGCACGTGCGGATCGTATCGAGAGCGGGCGGCAACGGCGTCTTCTGGCTCGATCTGCCGGACCAGTGGGACCCGAAGTCGCCGTGGCACGACAAGCGCGTCCGGCAGGCGGCGAGCCTGGCGCTCGATCGCCAGGCCGTGAATCAGGCCGAGTCGCTCGGCACCTCGCGTCTGAGCGGCTCGATCGTTCCCCGGTCCTTCGAGTTCGCGGTCCCGTTCGATCCACCCCCGTACGATCCGGGCAAGGCCAGACAGCTCCTGGCCGAGGCCGGCTATCCGAGCGGCTTCGACGCCGGAGACTTCTATCCGTATCCGCCGTTGTATGCCATGGGCGAGGCGCTGGCCAGCTACCTCGGTGCCGTCGGGATCCGCACCCGCATCCGCACGATGGAGCGAGCGGCGTTCCTGACCGCCTGGCGCGACAAGAGGCTCAAAGGCGTTGTCATGGGGCTCAACGGCTCCGGCGGGAACGCGGCGACGAGGCTCGAGGCCTACGTGACCACGACCGGCATCTACGCATACGGCGTGCTCCCGGAAGTGGAGGACCTGTTCCAGCGCCAGGCCCGTGAGATCGATCGAGCGAAGCGCGAGGCGCTGCTCCATCAAATCCAGCGCGTCTTGCACGAGCGCGTCATCCACGTGCCCATCTACGAGCTGAGCCCCATGGCGGGAATCTCTGCGCGCGTCGAGCAGGCCGGTATCGGTCTGATTCCGGGACACCCGTACTCGGCGCCGTACGAAGACCTCCAGCTGAAGAAGCCATGACGTCGCGCGTCCGCCTAGAGGAGATCCCATGAGCTGGAACGGCGAGATCGTGATCGATCTGGATTCTCACGTCGTCGAGCGCGCCGATCGCTTCTACCAGGACTACATCGACCCGAGCTACCGGGAGGCCTATCAGCAGCTGTGTGACGGCGTCGCTCAGCA
>Ga0066710_100003337_pt1 | contig 13624 bp, 7 predicted proteins | sample GraSoiAngelo_159_FD_79666 | JGI IMG/M metagenome (GOLD analysis project Ga0066710, IMG submission 79666) | Grasslands soil microbial communities from the Angelo Coastal Reserve, California, USA - 14_1009_16_40cm | ecosystem: Environmental > Terrestrial > Soil > Grasslands | place: USA...
GCTCGCTTCGCCTCGTCGATTTTCTTCTCCAGCTCCGCCTTTTTCTTTTGAGCCTCCTGGAGCGCCCTTTTTGCGTTTTGGCTCCGCTCGGGGATATTGGACTCCAGGTCATTCTCAAGCCAGCGAATATCCTCGAGGCCCTTCAGGAGCTCCTCCTCGAGCTTGATGATGTCGAGCTCTTCCCGGTCCAGGCTCCGCTCGCGCAAAATTCGCTCCTTGATCTCATCCCAGTTGCCGCTGAGGAGGGAACGCCGCTCGGTGATCTCCCCCGCAACGATCCTCGCCTTGATGCGAAGCGAGCGCAACATTGCGCCAAGCTGCAATTTGTCTTCTTGAAACAATCGCGAGGTGTATGGGTCAGAAGCCTCGGTCTCGTGGAGGCGCGACTCGACAACGCGAAGTTGAGCTTCTGCCCGCCGGCGCGTCCTCTCGAGCATTAGCGCTTCTATTTCCTTCTGGAGCGCTTCTCGGAGGATTTTCCGGTCCGCGGCCGATTCTCCTTCGCCGGAGAGATCAAGAGCAGCGATCTCGACCTCCTTGGCGGCGATCTTGGGCTCAAATAGAAAGCCGTCTCGAGTGAGGTAAAGGGCTTCCTGGCGGACTTCGGCGGGCAGCTCCGAGCGCTTCTCGATCCAGCTCGCCTTGAATTCTTCCTCGAGAGAAAACCAGGTGAGGTAACGCTCCTCGATGCGGGTGCAAAGCCAGTGGCCCCGCCTCAGGAGCCCCTTTCCCTCGGCCTCCAGGGCCTTTTTTTCTTCAACGGTCCGCTCCTTTTCGACGTCATTTTGCGACAGCAATTTCCGAATGGACACGAGGAGGCCCTCGTACTCGCCCTTGAGCGCGTCAATCTCACGCGCGATGGGCAAGAGGCGATCGTAGAGAAGGAGCCGGTCCGTGAGGCCCGCCTTTTGAGCTGCGGAGCGTGCGTAGGCGATGAGGTCCGTCTCCGACCGGACCCGGCGCAAGATCAGCGTTGCCGGCACGCCCTCCTCGACAAGCTCTCGGTGGTGGTGGAGAGCGCGGGTATCGATTTGCGGAGGGAGCATCCAGGGCTCCACCCGCGCCGAGTTTGTGGGGTGGGAAAGCAAAGAATAGGAAGGGCTTTCTCGCTGCGTGGCTCCCAAAGTGACCTCCACGCTCACGGGTATGCCGCTCGTCGGCTCCCCATCGGCAGACCGCTGGGCGCCGCGGGCGCTGAACGAAAAACCCCGGACGAAGGATGAAAACCCCGTTTCGCCCTCGAGGAGCATGGCCTCCGCCGGCAGCTCGGTCTCCTCCCCGAGATACTTCCATCGCACGAGAACGAGCAGGCGGTCGCCCTGGTTCTTGGAAAAATCATCGGGGGAGGTGCCGTTCCAGTAGCTCGCGTTGCGGCAGCCCGCCTCGAGGAGCGCTCGATAAATGGCTGGACCGCTCACATCGAACTTCACGACAGTTTCGTGCGTCGGGCCGCTCTTGTAGCAAGCAAACACTTCGATGAGCCGCTCGGGGTTAACGAAGAGGCAGGGGAAGCGGACCTCTCCCCTGGCCCGGTCTACCTCGATGGTCTCGGCCCCCGGGGCTTGGGTGCTCTCCTCGTCCGACTCGTAGATGGGGACTCGGGCAGCCCATAAGGCAGTCATGGCCCCTATCAGGAACTGGAAGCTCACTCTGTCGATCACTCGTAGAGAAAACGCGCCGGTTTAAGTTTTTTACGATAAGATATACTACCGTTACTTCCAAGTTGGGAAACGGAGTTTCTAAACTCTTTCATGGGACAGACTTCCGTTTGGACGAGCTCTTGCGATTGGGATGGTATGCGGTGTGCTACTCCCCTCTTACCCAAAACCTCTACACGGCAGAAGGATTACAAGGACCCAGTACCAGAACACCCCCCTTTTGCCCTCGCGGCCTATCCTTGTCTTGGTCAACCACTCTTCCAGGACGCGGGTAGGCTGCCTTTTTTTGGGGATCGGCGGTCTTGAAGAACTTTCGCCACGCACTCCTCGTCCTTTTTTTCGTCGGCCTGGCAGCGCTTGAGATCGGGCACGGGGTTTTTCGCATCAACACCCTACGTCACAATCAGCATCAAAATATACTCGCGGGCATCGAGCGGGGCCATGTTGAGCTATCACGGGAAGTCCGTTCTGGCCTCGAGGAAGCCAGGGAGCACGCGGCGTACCTCGCGCGCTTGCCGGCGGTTCGAAATCTCCTCAGGGCTCCGCCCGGCGACAGGGCGGCGAGGCGGGCTCTCGAGGAAGAGCTCTTACCCTACATCGTTTCCTTCCGAAGAATTGACCGTGTACGTGTCCTGGACCAGGAGGGAAGGGAGCGCTTTCGCTCCGAGCGCATCGGGAAGGGAGTCGGGGTGTTGCCGGAGTCGCTTTTGAACAGGGAACCAGACATTTCAATGCTCCTCCTCACCAAAAACGCCGCGCCAGGAGAGGTCGTTCACTCAACGATCGCCTTGGATGCCGCGCGGGTGGAGGTTCCTCCGAGCGAGCGACAGGTCCTCCATTTTGCGACCTCCGTTCGTGGCAGCGAGTCGACGCCTGGGATCTTGGCTCTGGCCGTCTATGCCGCCCCCATACTCAATCAAGTCCGCCGCTTTTCTCCCATTCCCGGGGTGTTTTCCCTTCTGATCGCCGAGGATGGCACGTACCTGGCCAGCCAGGATCGGTCCCGGGAAGAAGGGGGCAAGTCTCCCGGCAATTTGACGGACGACTACCCCGAAGCGGCCCAAGGCATTCTCGCCGGGAACGAGCGGGTGAGGGGGGAAAAGGCCCTCTTTCTCTCCCTCGCCGCCGGCGACCCTGGACCGAGATGGCGGCTGGTGACTTGCGTCCAGGACGCTTCCCTCGATGCCGCGTCCAGCTCCCTCCGGAGCGAATACGCTTGGGTCGTTGGAGCCATGGTCGTCATCACCCTCGTATTGATCTTCTCCGGGGTCTTCTTCGTTCGAATGAGCCTCCGTGAAGTAAAGCTTCAGGAGGCGGCCCGCTACGAAAGGCAGCAAAAGGAGCTTGAGCGCCAGGTCCAGATGTCAGAGCGATTGGGCTCGCTGGGACTCTTGACCGCCGGGGTGGCTCACGAGATCAACAACCCCCTGGAAGGAATCGAAAACTATCTGGCGCTGCTTGAAAAGGAGCCCGTCTCGCCGGAAAAGCGGCAGCGCTACGTCGAGATGCTCCGGTATGGCTTTCACCGCATCAGGGACATCGTCCGCGAATTGTCTACTTTCGCTCGCCCGGGGAAGAGCGAAGGGACCGCGGACGTTGGCAATGTCATAGAGCAAGCTCTCAAAATGGTCCGTTACAACAAGGACTTCAAAGAAGTGACCGTGCTCTTGCGTGGCCTTGACTCGCCCTTGATCATCCCGGGCGATCCCGGGCGCCTCGAGCAAGTATTCATCAACCTTTTCCTCAACGCCGCCAAGGCCATGGGCGGGCAGGGAAGCTTGTCCGTGGAGGCCAAGAGGACAGGCAATGAGAATCCCCAGGTCGAGATCGTGGTGGAAGACGAGGGCCCGGGCATACCCAAGGAGGCATTGGGCAAGATCTTTGATCCCTTCTTCACCACCACCGATGGCACGGGGCTCGGCCTGTCTATCTCGTATGGGATCATCTGCTCCCACGGCGGCCACATCGCGGCTGAAAACCGCGATCAAGGGGGAGCAAGATTCATTCTGACCTTGCCCGTCAGACAGCCGGCTGTGCTGGCTCGCCGGGGCGAAAGGAGCGAAGCTTGAGCTCGAAACCTACGGCGATGGTCGTCGACGACGAGGTTTTTGTCCGCGATTCACTGGTCGATCTTCTGGAAAACGAGGGCTACAGGACGGTTTCCGCCGGGAGCGCCAGCGAAGCGCTGAAGGTCCTTGCCGCGGAGGCGGTCAGCGTCGTCATAACCGACCTTCGAATGCCGTCTGGCGATGGTCTCTCCCTTCTTGCCGAGACGAAGCGGCGGATGCCGGACGTGCCCGTGATCCTCCTGACCGGGGTGGGCACCGTTCCCGATGCGGTCCTGGCCATGAAGTCCGGAGCCTATGATTTCATATTGAAGCCGGTCGACCCCGAGCAATTTGTCCTGCTCACGCGACGGGCGATCGAGCACCACAATCTGGTCAGCGAGCTCAAGTACTTGAAGAGCGCGGTGAAGGACTTGCGCGGCTCCAACGAGATGGTTGGCGAGTCCGCCGCCTTGAGCCTCGTACAGGCTCTGGTGGCTCAGGTGGCCCCCACAAATGCCACCGTCCTCATCACCGGGGAGAGCGGCACGGGCAAGGAGCTCGTCGCTGCCGAGGTCCACCGCCAAAGCGCTCGTGCCGAGCGCAACTTCGTCAGCGTGAACTGCGCAGCGATTCCCGAAAACCTCTTCGAGAGCGAATTCTTTGGGCACCGGCGCGGCGCGTTCACCAGCGCGACCTCTGACCGCCTTGGGAGATTCGCCGAAGCGGAAGGCGGCACGGTGACCCTGGATGAAATCGCCACCCTGAAACCGGACATGCAAGCAAAGCTCCTGCGTGTCCTGGAGACGGGAGAATACCAGGTCCTCGGCGAATCACGGACTCGAATCGCCGATGTGCGCGTGATCGCCATCACCAATGAAGATCTGGCGGCTCGGGTGCGTGAGGGTGTTTTTCGAAAGGACCTCTACTTTCGCTTGAACGTGTTTCCCATTCAAGTGCCGCCCCTCCGGCAGAGGAAGGAAGACATCCCCCGCCTTGCCGATCACTTCCTCTTGCGTGCCAGGGGAGCAGGAAGGCCGATGGGCCAGCTTGGAGAGGCCGAGGCTCTCTCCAAGGAAGCCTGTGAGGTCCTGTGCGCTTACGACTGGCCGGGCAACGTACGGGAGCTTCGCAACGTGATGGAAAGAGCTTCCATCCTCTCGCGAAATGGTGTGGCCGACGCCATGACCTTCCGGAGAATTCTCGCTCAACCTCCGTTGTCTGAAGTGCCTGGAATGAGCGATGGGGAAGACTTACACATTCGCCGTCGCGTGGACGCCCTCGAGCGGAGGCTGATCGAGGAGGCCCTCGCCAGGGCCAAAGGCAAGAAGCGCGAGGCAGCGGTCCTCCTGGGAATCGATGCAAAAAACATCGGCTATTACCTCCGAAAGCATGGCATGGCGGAGCCTGCTGGCGAGACCAGCGAGGAGGGCACCGAGTGAGAAGAAGCTTTTGGGCTGCGCCTCTCTTTTTTTTCCTCCTCGTTGGATGTCCGCGCGGTGACGATTCCTCGAAGGCCTTGCCAAGGGGAGCTCCAGAGTACGACAGGGTGCTGCCAGTCGGAGAGAGTCCGCCATTTCCCTGCCGGTTCGTGGAAATCACTCAAGCTTCGGGCATCCACTTCCGCCACGTCAACGGCGGCTACGGCGAAAAGCTTCTCCCGGAGACCATGGGCTCGGGGGCGGCGTTTCTTGACTTCGATGGCGATGGAAAGCTGGACCTCTTTCTGGTGAATTCATGCTACTGGCCTGGCCACGCGCCAGCGGATCAACCGCCCCCAACATGCCAGCTTTACCGCGGCCGCGGCGATGGAGCTTTTGACGACGTCACCGCCAGCTCGGGTGCAGGGGTTTCACTTTACGGCATGGGATGCGCTGTAGCGGACTACGATGGGGACCGCGACGACGATATTTATATCACCGGGGTCGGCAAGAACGTGCTCCTTCGAAACGACGGCGGAGTCTTTCACGATGCGAGCGAGGCCGCCGGGGTGGCTGGCGGCGTGTGGAAGGACTCCTCCGGCACCTTGCACAGTGAATGGTCGACGAGCGCCGCCTGGGCCGACGTGGACCTTGACGGGGATGTCGATCTATTTGTCTCCAATTACGTGGAGTGGACTGCCGCGAACGAGATCTTCACCACGCTGGATGGGGTGACAAAAGCCTTTACCACCCCCGACCGTTACCCGGGCCTACCCTGCCGGCTCTACTTGAACCAGGGAGATGGCCGCTTCGTGGATGCCACTTTCTCGGCGGGCCTCGCCGGGCTGCAAGGAAAAGCCCTGGGGGTTTCGCTTTGGGACTTCGATGGAAACGGCCTCATCGACATCGTGGTCGCCAACGACACCCGCCCCAACTTCTTTTTTTTAAACCGCGGCGGCGCCCGATTCGAGGAGGCAGGGCTTGCCGCGGGAATAGCTTATGACGAGACGGGCCGCGCTCGAGCGGGAATGGGGATCGACATTGCGGACTATGCCAATGATGGGGTGCCCGGCGTGGCCATTGGCAACTTCAGCGATGAGCCCATGTCGCTTTACCGCTGGCGTGGTCCCCCACTCGATGCTCCCGCCCTTCCCGGCTCCACGAGGCCGGCTGCTGACCTCCAAGGAGTCTTCAGCTCGGAAGCAGCGACGGCAGGGCTCGCCGCGCCCACATTTGCCCCGTTGACCTTTGGGCTTTTGTTTCTCGACCTTGACCTGGATGGCGTTGTCGATCTTGTCCTGGCGAACGGCCATATCGAGCCCGATGTCAGCCGTGTTTTTCACAGTCAGTCCTACGCCCAGAGCGCGCAGCTCTTCCGCGGGCTGGGGAATGGCACTTTCGCCGATGTGAGCCCGATGGCCGGCCGCGATTTTCTCATTCCTCGGGTCGGAAGGGGGCTCCTTGCCGGAGACATCGATGGCGACGGCGACCTTGATCTCCTCCTCACCCAAAACGGGGGCCCGCCGGTCCTTCTAAGAAACGACCGGAGCCCTTCCGTCACCCATCACTTCCTCCGCGTCCAGCTCAGGGGGAAGGGGAAGAACACGAAGGCCTTGGGGGCCACTGTCCGCTTGACCGCGAACGGAGTCACCCAGACCCGGATGGCCCGAACGGGCTCGTCGTATCTCAGCCAGTGCGAGGAGACTTTGACATTCGGGCTCGGGGAGGCGGATCGGGCGGAAAAAATCACCGTCAGGTGGCCCGGAGGGGGCGAAAAAACCGTGGCCCTGGTAAGGGTTGACCGGACGATCGAGATCGTCGAGGATCCCTGACCGGAAACAGATCGGAGCAGACTGAAATGACCTACTGCCTGCCAGCTGAGGGCTGTTACTTGCCTTTCCTTGCCCTGGTCTTTTCCCTGGCCGGGTGCGCTCAGGCCCCGCCCCCCGCCGTGATCTTGACCACTGACGCGGGAGTGGAAGTGGATGATCAATGGGCCATCGCCTACCTCCTTCTGGCGGCGGACGCCGGCAGGGTCGATGTCCGCGGCATTGTCACGACGCACGCTCCCAGCCTTCGGCCGCCGGCTGCCGAAAGCTCTGCGGACCAAGCGCGCGAAGTCATGACACTCGTCAACACGCGGAGGAGACCCCCCGTCATTCCCGGCTCGAGCGTTCCGCTCAAAGACAGGCCACCCGAAGATGCGGGACCCGGCGCGAGCTTCATCGTTGAGGCCTCGAAAGAGTTCACTCCCGGTCGGCGGTTGATCCTTCTTTCCATAGGCGCGGCAACGGACATTGGGGCGGCGGTTCTCCTTGACCCAGGAATCGTGCACCGGATCGAAGTAGTGGCCATGGGCTTTGAGCGGTGGCCGGAGGGCGGAGATCCCTGGAATGTGAAAAATGACCCTCGCGCTTACCAGATCATCCTGGAATCAAGCGTTCCCTTGACCCTCGGAGCGGCAGACGTCTGCGAACGGCACTTGACCCTCGACGCCAACGGGGCGCGACTCCAAACCCAAGGAGGCGGGCAGGCGGGCGAGTATCTTCAAAAGAAGTTCGATGACTGGCTTTTGCGAAAGGAGGAGCTTTGCCAGAAGATGACCGGCCGCCTTGCATGGCCGATCTGGGATGTGGTCACCCTCGCCCACTTGTGGGGCTGGACGACCTCGGAGGTCCGTCCGCGCCCCCGCTTGAGGGACGACCTGACCTTTGACTTGAGCTCACCCACCGGAACCATCCGCTGGATAACGGCGATCGATGAAGAACGAGTTTGGGCGGACTTTCGAGCGAAATTAGGGTCAACGCTCCAGGCCCGAGGACAAGAGCAGAACCGCCCAATCCTTGAAATCTTTGCCGCAAGACCGTAGCCTTGTCTCCATTGGGCCGTGCGGTGTGCTGATGATAGACCCTAACCCCGCTTTCAACGAGGCACCCTTGAACCGATCAAAAGCTTTCTTGGGCAAAATCCCCGGCTCCGTGCCAGTGTTTTACACCTCCGCGCTCCTGGCTTTGTTCACGCTCGGCCCGCGGGCTTACCCCGCTGAAATCCACTGGACCTTGGCCGACAGCCCGGTCGCAGTGAACGCCACCCTCAATGTGCCCAAAGGCACGATACTGAGGATCGATCCTGGCGTGACCGTCCATGTTGCTTCCGGCGCCGGGATCGACGTGTCGGGGCAAATCATCGCCGACGGAACCGCTGATTCGCGGATCACCTTCACCCGATCCGGCGCGAGCGGGTCTTGGAGCGGGCTCAAGATCGACTACGGAAGCGATGGCACGATCCGGCCGAGCTCCGTCAAGTTCGCGACGTTGACCCATGGTACGACCCTTGTTGACTGTAACGGCACGGGCAACTCCGATGTGCTCATCGAAGACTGCATCATGGACTCTTGGAGCAACTTGGCCATTCACTGGGACAACGGCGCGAACCGCTTTCGGGTCAACCGGTGCCGCGTTGGCATGAACACGCCCGTTTCCGAGCAGAGCCACGAGGCCGTTAATGGCTACAGGTCAAGTGCCGTGGTCGAGTACTGTATCTTCGGCCCCCGGCTGGGCTACAACGACACGATTGACCTTGGGAATGCCAAGTGGGGAGGGCCGGTTCCAACGATTCGGTACAACGAGATCCTCTCCGGCCAAGATGACGGTATCGACTTTGACAATTGTGATGGGTATATCATCGGCAATTTCATCCACGGCCGCCGCCCCCCGGCCAATGGGCCCAAAGAGCCAGCCTGCCCCCAGTATCCGATCGCCGGAGGTAACGTGAACGGGGGCGGCATCACGGGAAACGAGGGCTCAAAGCCCGTGCTCATGAACAACATCATTTATGATTGCTTCCACGGTATTGGCTACAAGAACGCGGCGGACCCAACGATCATCAACAACACGATCGTCGGTTGCAATTTTGGAGTCGTCCTCTTCCAAAAAGCGGACATTCCTAACCCTGGCTTGGCCCATGGCACGCTGGTCAATAACCTCTTCTGGAGCTGCGATGTGCCCATCAAGCTGAGCTGGTGTGATACCGGGCCTCTGTCGTCGGCTGATGTTGAGAATTGCCTGGTTCCAGGCGGCTGGACGGGGACTGGGAATATCTCCCCAACCACGTCTCCCTTGGTGGATATTGTGAATCCCGCCAGCCCGACTCGGGATGACTTTAGGCTTCGCGCTTGCTCGCCGGCCATCGACGCCGGCTTCTCGGGCCAAGTCATCCGCCCCTGCCACACGGAAGATATCCCGGCCACGGACTCCGAGAGCAACGCGCGCGCTGACATGTCGAGCGTGCCCAACACTGGAACTGGGACCCTGGCCTTTGTGGACATTGGGGCCATCGAATATACGGGACCCGATGAGTGCGGGCCTCCCCAGCCTGGGAGCTTCATTCGCGGCGAGGCCAACGGCGATGGGCAACTTGACGTTGCGGATGCCGTTCGCATCCTTTTTGTGCTCTTCGCCGGGTTCTCCACCGATTGCAAGGATGCCGTCGACACGAACGATGACGGCGGCATGAATGTCAGCGATGCAATTTATCTCCTCCAGTACCTCTTCAGTCGTGGAGCGGAGCCGCCGCCGCCGTTCTTGACCAAGGCACAAGACCCGACGCCCGATTCTCTGGACTGCCAGCGGACGTAGAGCCGTTGAGCCAGGAGGCCCGGCGCGTAGGACCCACCGTGTCAGGAGAGGTCAGCCCGGCTCATCGCCGAAGATTTCGCTTTTTTCACCGGCTCCGCTTGCGTGGGAATGGTGAAATAGAAGGTCGTACCCTTCCCCGGTTGCGATTCGAACCAAATGCGGCCGCCGTGCCGCTCCACGATTCTCTTGCAAATCGCTAACCCAATGCCAGTTCCCGGATACTCTGCCCGGTTGTGGAGTCTCTGGAAAATGATGAAGAGGCGGTCCGCGTACTCGGGCTTGATCCCGATCCCGTTGTCGGTGCAGTAGAAGAGCCAATGATCATCTTTATTACGAGCGCCAACGTGGACCCTTGGAGTGCCCTCGCACCGAAATTTGATCGCGTTGCTCAAGAGGTTCTGAAACAACTGGACTATCTGCCCCTTCTCCCCCTGCACCGTCGGAAGGTTATCACTGGTCACCTCTGCTCCGCTCTCCGTGATCGGAAGACGTAGGTTTTGGATCGCAAGTTTCAAGGCCTCGCCGCAGTCTACGGATTCGAACGGCTTGTCGCCGGCCCCCAGTCGAGAGTATCGAAGAAGATCGCTCACGAGGTTTTGCATCCTCATCGCGTTCTGGACGGCATACTCGATGAATTCATCCGCCTCCTGACCGAGGGTGCCATGATATCGCTTCTCGAGAAGCTGGAGGTAGCTGACTACCATGTTCAGGGGTTCCTTCATGTCGTGAGAAGCCACGTAGGCGAATTGTTCAAGATCCCTGTTGGAGCGCTTCAACTCAGCGACCACCTTCCTTAGCTCGTTTTCCACGCTCTTATGCTTCATCGCGTAACGTATGCTTCGCTCGAGGAGGGAGGCATCGAATTGGCCTTTGATCAGATAATCCGCCGCGCCCATTCTCAGGGCCTCGGCATCGACCTCGTTATCCCCTCGTCCCGTCAAGAGGATCATGGGCGCCTGGCACCCCTGAGAGAGAGCTTCATTTAACAGGTCGAGGCCCGTGTGCTCGCCGAGCCTGTAATCGAGGAGATAGACCAGGTGTTTGCCGCTTCTTATGACCTCGAGGGCCTCCCCGTAATTCGATGACCAATCCAGCGCGAACTTATTGTTCGGAATCTCGTTCAATAAGTCCCGAACGATAATATGGTCGTCTTCATCGTCATCTACGAGCAAAAGTGGAATCCTTTCACTCTCCATTTTTGTCACCTACGATGGAATCCGGAAGTTCTACAACTTCCAGCCAGTACTTGCCCAAGAGATGCATGATATTTACGAGGGAGTCGAACCGTCCGGGCTTTATGATGAATGAGTTAACCCACATATCATAGACGGATTGTATGTCCGCTTCTGCCGTGGAGGTGCTGAGGACGACGACGGGAATGCTGCGGAGCCTCCTGTTCGACTTGACCTCCCGAAGCACCTCGAATCCGTTCTTGCGTGGCATGTTGAGATCGAGGAGTATCAAGCGGGGAAGCGAAGCCTGTCCAAATTTGGCGTATTTTCCCCTTCGAAACAAGTAATCCAAAGCCTCTTCGCCATCGCTGACGAAGTCCAAGGCTGCGACGCACCCGCTCTCGTTGAATGCCTCGGTGAGCAACAACCGATCATCCGGGTCGTCTTCCGCGCAAAGTATCCTCTTTTCTGGTCCTTGCCGATTCATTTCTCACGTGGTTCGGGATGTTGTGCGACAGGAAGGGTGACAACGAAGGTTGCTCCTTGCCCAAGAACGCTCTTTGCCACTATGGTCCCTTTATGCCGCTCGACGATCTTCCGGCAAATCGCCAGCCCTATGCCGTTCCCATCGTATTTGCTTTGGCCGTGGAGGCGCGCGAAAAGAGTGAAGATGCGGTTTGCGTTCTCCGGTTCAAAGCCGATGCCGTTGTCCTCCACAGTTATCTGGCAAAGACGGCCTTGCGGGGCTTCCTCCGAATCCTTCGTTCCTCGAAGGATCCCGCCTCCTACTTTGACCAAGGGCGGTTCGCTCGGCTTCTGGAACTTGAGGGCATTGCTGAGCAAGTTCTGGAGGAGCTGGCGCATTTGCGTGGGATCTGCTTCGATAACCGGCAAGTCGCCCAGCTCCACTCGCGCGCCCGACTGCTCGATCAGCAGCTCCAGGTCCGAAAGGACCTCCCGGGTCGTTTTCGTCAAATCGACGGATACGAAGGGTTCGGCCTTGGTCGTGATCCGCGAGTAAGCGAGGAGGTGGTTGATCAGGTTTTTCATTCTCCTCGCAGCGTTTTGCATCCTTTCCAGGTAGTCGCGGCCCTCGTCTGTCAGGAGGGGTCCGCACTTGGCCTTCAGTCTGTCTCCGAAGGTTTCCACCTTGCGCAAGGGCTCCTGAAGGTCATGCGATGCACAAAAAGCGAACTGGCGCAGCTCATCGTTGGAGCGGGCTATCTCACCCATTTGGCTGGATAGCTCCTCTTCGGCTTGCTTCCGCTCCGTGATGTCTCGGATGATCTTCGAAAAGCCACGCAAGCCGCCCTCGGGCCCTCGAAGCGCGGTGGTGGAGACCTCCGCCCAGAATCGGACTCCGCCCTTGCGCAAGCGCCACGCTTCCTCGATGACGCACTGGCCCTTGCTCGCAGCCTCCTCCAGGACTAGCCTGGGGCGATCGGCTGCAATCTCCTCTGGCGCGTAGAAGAAGGCGAAGTGCTTGCCCAAGATTTCACCTGCGCTGTAGCCCAGAGTACGCTCGGCTCCACTGTTCCAGCTGACCACCAGGCCTTCGGGGTCGAGCATGAAGATCGCGTAGTCCTTTACTCCTTCAACGAGGAGGCGAAAACGCTCCTCGCTCTCGCGGAGAGCCTCCCCGGCCCTGAGCCGCTCGATGAACTGTCCAATTTGGCTCCCGATTCCCATTGCCAGGTTCAAAACGTTGTCGTCGAGTGGTCGCACCTCATGACCCAGGAACTCCAGTACACCCAGATATTGATCGGCGAGGACGATCGGAAATGCGAGAGAAGAATGGAGACCTGCATCCTTCGCGGCGCTGGCGCGGGCAAAATGGCCTTCCGTGAGGACGTCGGATACCCAGACGGGCTTGCTGGAGCACGAAGCCCCTCCCTGCATCGTGGGCGGCCCCTTGTCGCGACTCACCGCCACGAATTGGTCGTACTTGGGGTCGGGCTTGCTCCAGGAAAAAGCGTGGCGCAGGATGGTTCCGCTTCTTTCCGCGAGCCAAACTTGCCCAACCTCCCAACCAAGTCTCGAGCACACCTCCTGGAGGATCTGCGGCAGGGCGCTGTCGAGGCTGGGCGCTGTCGCGAGGATGCGGGCAGTCTCATATTGAACCGCCAACCGCGCGTGCGCCAGCTTCCGCTCCTTGATGTCGCGGATGATGCCGGTGAAAAAGCACCGGCCCTTGTTCATGAACTCCCCGAAGGACACCTCCAGGAAAAGTTCATTCCCATTCTTGTGGAGGCCCGTTAGCTCCGTGCCGCTCCAGCGAATGGTCTGCTGGTGTGTACCGAGGTACTTGCGTAGGGCCGCGAGGTGGCGCGGCCTCAGGACATCTGGCATCAGCATCGTGAGCCGGTGGCCGGTCATCTCCTCCTTCCGATACCCGAAGATCTGCTCGACGGCCTTGTTGATAAAGAGAACCGTGCTGTTTTCATCGATCGTGACGATGACATCGGAAGACGCCTCCGCCAGAGACTGATAGCGGCTTTCGGTCTCTGGGAAGTTTTCCTCCGCCTGCTTGCTCATGGTCATCTCACGCAGCGAGAACCAGGCGTGGGCGAAGCGCCCGTCATTACGTTGTGCATGAGCGTCGAGTAGCACCCGCCGGATAGTGCCATCCTTGCGGCGGAGAGACACCTCGTGATCTCGAACATCCTGATTTGACTTCAGCCTCTCGAGCAC
>Ga0066710_100003339_pt1 | contig 13623 bp, 10 predicted proteins | sample GraSoiAngelo_159_FD_79666 | JGI IMG/M metagenome (GOLD analysis project Ga0066710, IMG submission 79666) | Grasslands soil microbial communities from the Angelo Coastal Reserve, California, USA - 14_1009_16_40cm | ecosystem: Environmental > Terrestrial > Soil > Grasslands | place: USA...
CGGCGGCAACAAGGCCTTGTCGTTTGGCAAGAGTCGCGCGCGCCTGCTCTCCACGCAGCAGAAGAAAGTGACGTTCAAAGATGTGGCGGGCGTAGACGAGGCCAAAGAAGAGTTGCACGAGATCATTGAATTCCTCCGCGAGCCGCAAAAGTTCCAGAAGCTCGGCGGGCGAATCCCGAAGGGCGTGCTGCTCGTGGGCCCTCCCGGAACAGGGAAGACTCTCCTGGCGCGAGCGATTGCCGGAGAGGCTAACGTCCCGTTCTTTTCCATTTCGGGCTCCGACTTCGTCGAGATGTTCGTTGGAGTCGGCGCGTCACGAGTCCGGGACTTGTTCGAGCAAGGCAAGAAGAACGCGCCCTGCATCATCTTCATTGACGAAATCGACGCGGTCGGCCGCCACCGCGGCGCCGGCCTGGGCGGGGGTCATGATGAGCGCGAGCAGACGCTGAACGCGTTGCTGGTGGAAATGGACGGGTTTGAGTCAAACGAAGGCGTCATCCTCATCGCCGCCACCAACCGTCCGGACGTGCTCGACCCCGCACTGCTTCGTCCCGGCCGGTTCGACCGCCGAGTGGTGGTGCCACTCCCCGACGTCGGAGGCCGCGAGGGCATCCTGAAAGTCCACACCAAGAAAATCCCGCTCTCCGAGGATGTGGACATCTCGGTGCTGGCCCGCGGGTCGCCCGGCTTTTCGGGGGCCGACCTTGCGAACCTCGTCAACGAGGCGGCGCTGCTTGCCGCACGACATAACCGCAAGCAGGTGATGATGGGGGACTTTGAATCATCCAAGGACAAAGTCCTGATGGGCGCTGAGCGCAAGTCGCTCATCCTCTCCGAAGAGGAGAAAAAGAACACCGCTTTCCACGAGGCCGGGCACGCGCTGGTGGCCGCCATGGTGCCCTACGCCGACCCGCTCCATAAGGTCACCATCATCCCGCGCGGTATGGCGCTCGGAGTGACCGCTTACCTCCCCGAGGGCGACCGGCACACTTACACGAAAGATTACCTCGAGTCCCGCCTGGCCATCATGATGGGCGGACGAGTCGCTGAAGAGCTCTTCCTCAACCACATCACTACCGGCGCCGGCAACGACATCGAGCAGGCCACCGAGCTTGCGCGCCACATGGTCTGCGAGTTCGGCATGTCCGACCTGGGGCCGCTTGCCTTCGGCAAGAACCAGCAAGAAATTTTCCTGGGACGCGACCTCGCGACCCAGCGCGACTTCAGCGAGGACACCGCCATCAAAATCGACCTGGAAGTTAAAAAGTTCGTGATGAACGCCTACCAGCGGGCGAAGGACGTCCTCTCTTCCAACCGCGAGACGCTGGTCCGCATCGCAGAGGCCCTGCTCGTGCGCGAAGTCCTGGACGCGGCCGACGTGAAATTGATCATCGAGGGGAAACCTCTTCCGGAACGCGTGAAGCCCCGGATCTCCGCGCCCGAAACGACCGAGGTGCTCAAACCCCAGCCCGCCGCTCCGGGACTCGCCGGCCGCGAGCGCCCGCAACCGGCATAAGGCCGCGCGCTTCAGGCTCCGGACCGCAAGCGTCCTTCGAGAGGAGGGCCGTCACTCCAGGCGAGCCCCTCGCGCTCCTTTCCATCCAACCTTTTACTTTTGACCCGCGCCTCCCTCAATATTCCGCCCTCCGGGCACTCTCCGACACCCTATTGAGAATTCCATTTTATTGTCACGCTCCTTCCTGCTACCCTGAGCGCCTGATGGCGCAAGGAAAGGAATAGTCATTTTAAGCGGCTTCTGCGGCACGGCTCCCGACAAGGATCGTCGGGACAGGTTCCGCCGTGCCTTAACGCGCCGCTCGTCACAATAATATGCAGTCCTCAGTAATTCATCCTGGAGGAGGCACATGAAACCTTTTACTGCCGAGGTCGTGGGCACGATGCTGTTGGTTCTCCTGGGAGACGGCGCGGTCGCCGGATGCTTGTTGAGCCGGTCGAAAGCGGAGAAGTCCGGCTGGATAGTCATTGTGACAGGGTGGGCGATGGGTCTTGCCGTCGCCGTTTACGCCGTCGGGCGCATCAGCGGAGCGCACCTGAATCCGGCGGTGACTCTGGGCCTGGCCGTGATCGGCAAGTTCCCCGCAAATCGCGTCCCTCAATATATCCTGGCGCAATTCATCGGCGCCTTCTTAGGGGCGACGCTCGTGTGGCTCGCGTACCTGCCCCATTGGGCTGACACGGAAAGCAAGGCACTGAAACTCGCCGTGTTCTCCACCGGGCCTGCAATTCGGCGGTTGCCCCTCAACCTCGTAACCGAGATCATTGGGACGTTTGTACTGGTCTTCGGGATCCTGGCAATTTCTGCCAACACGGAGGCATCCCAAAGCGGCCTGACGCCATTGCTCGTCGGCCTTTTACTTTGGGCCATCGGGCTATCTCTTGGCGCTCCCACGGGGTATGCCATCAATCCTGCCCGTGACCTGGGGCCGCGGATCGCGCACGCGGTCTTGCCCATTGCCAGCAAGGGCGGGTCGGACTGGGGCTACTCGTGGGTGCCGGTGGTCGGCCCCCTCATCGGCGGGATTGCCGGCGCTCTGGCATTCGCAGGACTGTTCGGCGCCTAGGCAGAGCCAGAGGAAGTTGAGCGGTACCGGCAGGATGAATCGTCGTCCGAACTTTGACCTCAATATTCAAGGACGGGGCGTCCGCCTCGGCGAGCGAACCCTCATCATGGGCGTGCTGAACGTGACGCCCGATTCTTTTTCAGATGGCGGACGGTTCCTCGACCCTGACCGGGCTGCCGCACACGCTGCGGAAATGGTGAGCCAAGGCGCCGACTGGATAGACGTCGGCGGCGAATCCACGCGTCCCGGCTCCCAGCCGATCGCGGCGGAGGAAGAACTGCGGCGAGTCCTGCCCGTGGTCCGCGCCCTCCGGCGGAAGTTGCCGTCCGTCCCTATTTCCATTGACACGACCAAGGCACTCGTCGCCGAGGAAGCCGTCCGCGCAGGCGCGGCGATCTTGAACGACATCAGCGGTCTCCGCTTCGACCCGCGCCTGGCGGAAGTCGCGCGCTGGCATGGCACGCCGCTGATTCTCATGCATCTCCGCGGCCGGCCGGCCACGATGCAGCGGTTGCCCTTCGCCCGTTCGATCGGGCGTTCGCTGCGGGGAGGACTCGCAAGTTCCATCCGGCGCGCCCGGGATCTTGGTGTTCCCCGGTCGCAGTTGATCATTGACCCCGGCATGGGATTCGGCAAGTCGCGCCGGCAGAATTTTGAAATCCTCGCGAACCTCGAGCAACTCCGGCTCTTTAAACTTCCAGTCCTGATCGGAACCTCCAGGAAGTCGTTCGTTCAGGCCGTCGTCGCCGGCGAAGGCCTGGACGCCTCGAGGCGGCCGGCGAAACGACCGAGGGACTATTGGGCGCTGACGAAAAAGGCCATGCCGGGTCAACGCCGCGCGCACGAGTCGCTTAATAGTCTCGACCTCGGGGACTCCGCCGCAGTTGCCGCGGGCATTCTCGCGGGCGCCCACATCGTTCGCGTGCATGACGTGGCCGCGATTGTCCCCGCTGTCCGCATTGCGGACGCCGTCCTTCAAGCGGGCAAGTGGCGACCATGAAGCCGAGGCGCTCTCGCTTCCCTGCCTGCCACCCTCTTTTCTGAGGTCCGGACCCGCATTTCGAGGCTAGCGCCGTTCCAACTTAGTGTGCCGAAATGCTTAAGCCAGGGCCTTTGCAGAATGTTCGAACGCGCTGCTCACGGAAATAGTCCCAAATAGTTGGAACGGCACTAGCCGCTAACTCCCGTGTGCAGCTACAATGGAAGACGATGAGGGAGAAACCACAACTCTTCGGCACGGACGGCGTGCGAGGCGTTGCCGGCCGGAGCCCCCTTGACCGCGAAACAGTCTGGAAGCTCGGCCGGGCACTCGGCATGGTGCTCGATAAGACTGTCCCGGCACGCCCTTTGCGCGCCGTACTGGGAGAGGACACGCGCGAGTCAAGCGCCTTCATCTCGCGGACATTCGCGGCAGGGCTCGAGTCAAGCGGGGTCGAAGTTGTTTACGCGGGAGTCATCACCACGCCCGGCGTGGCGTTCCTCGCTCGCCGTCACCGATTCGCGGCCGGCGTGGTCGTCTCGGCGTCCCACAACCCTTATCAGGACAACGGCATCAAGGTGCTGTCCTCGGAGGGGATGAAGCTGCCGGAATCCCAGGAACTCGAAATCGAGCGCAAGCTTGACGAGTGCGGCTCCCCGCCCCCGGGGACGTCCGACGCGCCCCTCCGGCAGGCGCCGCAACTCGTCGCCGATTACGTGGACTACCTCGCCGGCCTGGTCCCTCAAGGCTGCGACCTTTCAGGCTACCGGCTGGTGATGGACTGCGCCCACGGGGCTTCTTCGCGGGTGGTTCCGGAACTCGTGAGCAAATTAGGCATCAAGGCTCGCGTGCTCAACCACGAACCAAACGGGCGGAACATCAACCTCGAATGCGGCTCTCTTTACCCGCACGCCGTGGCGCAGTTGACCCAATCCACGGGCGCGGACCTCGGCGTCGCCTTCGATGGCGATGCGGACCGCGCCATCTTTGCGACGCGCGAAGGCCGCATCGCCGACGGCGACCACGTGCTTTTCGCAGCCGCGCCGGATTGGAAAAAGCGCGGCGCGCTCCGGGGCAACGCCGTCGTGGGGACGCTCATGACCAACGTCGGCCTGGAGCTGGCTCTTGCGCGCCAGGGAATCGGGCTCAGGCGGACGGCGGTCGGGGACAAATACGTGCTCGAAGAAATGCTCCGCTCCGGAATGAACCTGGGGGGCGAGCCTTCCGGCCACATCATCTTTTCCGACCTCTCGCTTGCCGGCGACGGGATCATCACCTTGCTCCAGATGCTGCGCCTGATGGCGGAAACGCGGGAGCCTTTCGAGCGGCTGGCCGGCGGGCTGAAGCAATTCCCCCAGGTCATCCGGAACGTGCGCGTTAAAGAGAAACCTCCGATGGAGTCCTTGCCGCCGGTCGCCCGCGCCATCGAGGAAGGCCGGCAAGCGTTTGGCGAGCGGGGACGCGTCGTGGTTCGTTATTCCGGCACGGAACCTTTGGCTCGCGTGATGGTGGAAGGGGAACACGCCGAAGCCGTGGAACTTCACGCGAGGAGAATTGCCGAAGCGATCGATCTGGTCCTTGGGGCGCGGTGAATGCCGGACCTTGACGCCCGCGCCCGTCACGCGAGCACTGTCTGGATGATCGACTCCCGGCACAGGAGGCCCCTATGCGCGTAGCCCTGCTCGTTATTTCGGCGGCGACTGTTTCTCTGGCCGCGGCGCTTCAGACCCAAACCGAGAAGCTCACTCCCGCCACATACCCTGAATTCCTGTCGCGCTATGAGGCGAGCCTCCGCCCGGTCGATGAGGCCTACGCGGAGCTTGAAAACGAGAACTTGCCGCTGCGGGACGAAATGGGGAAGCCCCTGGTGGGTCGCCGGCGCATCATTGACCGCCGCCAGCGGCTCGAGCAGTTGCTCAAGACCTTGCACCAGCTCGAGGCGAATCCCTCGGACCTTGTCCTGACGACCACGCTCCTCGTTCAGACCGAGGCCCTGGCGGACGACCTCTTCGACCTTTCCCAGATGGCCTACGACAACGACCGCGAGGAATTGGCCAAGCGCCTGTCTGACACAGAAGCCACGACGGACCACAACGCGGACCTGGTCGAGGGCTACACGCTCGATCTCGCCGCGCTCAAACAACAACGCCTTGAGGAACTGGAGAAGGAAAACCGCGGCCTGCAACAAAAGCTCAAAGAGTCCGAGCACCGGAACAAGTCCAGGTTTTTCCGGCGTTGAGCGTTCGGAGCTTCAAGCCGCCTTGACGAACGGCTAAGCGGTTATCCGTCCCCGGTCGTCAACTTCGTCCGGCCGAATGAAACGACCTGTTCACGATGCGTCCTTTGCTGTCGAAAGTTCACCAGTCGTTTCGCCGCGGCGCGGCCCAAAAGCAACCCGGCACTTGACTCGGACATCGAAAAGGCAGGTCTTGCCGCAGCACCGCAAAGAGAGGCGCCGCCATGCCAGTTCGAATTCTTCCTTGGCTCGTTTTAGTCGTCATGCTTTCGCAGGGAGGCGCCGCCGGCCAGAACCCGAGCGCGCCCGCCTCCGCGCCGGCCAAGGTTTCCTCCGAACCGGCCCCACCAAGATTGGTTGTGCCCGCCAACACAACCATTCCTCTTGAGCTCAGGAACACCATCAGTTCGCGCACTGCCTATGTGGGACAATCGATTTATTGCGAGACGATTTATCCGATCACGATTGGCAACCGCATCGTGATTCCGGTGGGAAGTTACGTCAAAGGCGCCGTCACCCAGGTGATTCGTCCGGGACGGGTCAAAGGGAAGGCTCAAATCGGCCTGCGCTTTGAAAGTATCACCTTGCCCGAAGGGACCACGCGCCCGCTCCGCGCCACTCTTTCCGCCTATGCGGGAAACGGCAAAGAAGGATTCCGGCGTGACGAGTCGAAGATTGAAGGCGAGTCCTCCAAAGGGCAGGACGCCGGGACCGTTGCGATCACTTCAGGTCAGGGCGCAGCCATCGGGGCGATCGCCGGGCGCAGTATCAAAGGGGCTGGGATTGGAGCCGCCTCGGGTGCCATCGGCGGGCTGATCTGGGTGCTGGCGACGCGGGGCAAGGAAATTGTCCGGCCACCGGGAACCAGCCTCGAACTTCAACTCACTGGGCCGCTGACGTTCGAGCCGGATGAGGTTGAACGCCCCTCTCGCTACGACGAGGGGCCTGCCCTCCCCCACCGTGAGCCGGGGCCGAGCATGTAACCGGCCGCCCAGTCTTGGATGAGCCGGCGCGACCGTCCCCAGCCTTTCCAGCTTCAGCTCACTGACAGGTTGACCGTAGTGTTACGGGTCACGTTATTGGACCCAGCCGTATGGGTGCCGGTCACGGTGAGAGTGTAATTCCCCGGCCCGAGACCCGTAGTTTGCACAGACGGCGGAATGTAGTTCCCGCAGGCTACCCAGAGCAGCGTCAACAGCACAAGCGTCCCGAGGGCCAGCCGCCGGGCAGGTGCCCGTTGACCCCGGCGCCGGGTTCCGTGTGCGATGGCCGCGGCGAGGGCCAGCAGCCAGAGCATCCCGAGGATCGTCACGTAGTCCCAGGGCCTTTCGCGCCAGGGTCCGCCGGGCCATACCCTCGAGGGCGCCGTCGTCTTCACGGTCAGCGTAGCCGTCGCGGCCGAGGTTCCGTCCGGCGTCACAGAAGTCGGAGAAATAGAACAAGTCACTCCCCGGGGCAGGACTCCGCTAATTCCATTGCAGCTAAAAGATACTGCCTCATTGAAACCGTTCGAAGGCGCGACAGAGATCGTGTACGTCGCCGAATCACCCGCCGCGATAAGGGCGAGCGGAGGAGAAGCTGAGACGGAGAAGTCCGCAAGAACAATTTTAAGCGGCACCGAGAAGGTCTGAGATCCGCTCGCGCCGTTCACGTTGAAGTTGAAAGGATTGGCGGTGGACCCCGAAAGGCCGCTCACCGTCATGGTGCTGCTCTGTCCCACGGTGATTGACGATGGGTTAAAGGAGCACGTGGCGCCGCTCGCGCATGTCAAGTTGATCTTGTCGGTAAACCCCGTCGGACCCGAAGCGGAAATCATAAAGGTCGTCGAACTCGTGCCGATGGTGATGGTCACCGAGCTCTTGTCCGCAGAGAGTGAAAACACAGCATCGCCCGTCCCCGACAGGCTCACGCTGTGCGGGCTGCCGGTGGCGCTATCGGTAACCGTCAACGAGCCGGTTCGACTGCCGGACGCGGTTGGAGTGAACGTGATGCTAAAAGGACAGCTTGCGCCCGCGGCGAGAGACCCCGTCGTGAGGCAGGTGTCGGTCTCGGCGAAGTCTCCGGTGATGGCGATCTTGGTGATGTCGAGCTGGGCGCTGCCGCTGTTGGTCAGTGTGACCGTCTGAGGCGCGCTCGTTGTGCCGAACGTCTGGTTGGTGAACGTGAGAGTCGTCGGCGAAAAAGTTACGGCCGGCGCCGGGGTCGCTCCCGTGCCCGTGAGAGCGACGTGTTGCGGGCTGCTCGCAGCGTCGTCCGCGATGTCAACCGACGCCGTCCTCGCCCCTGTCATTGTGGGCGTGAAAGTCACGTTGATCGTGCAGGTGCCGCCCGCGGCCGCAATCGGGCTCGTGCTCGTGCAATTATCGGTCTCGGCGAAGTCCCCGCTGTCCGTGCCGGTGATCGTGATGCTCGAAAAGGTGAGCGAGGCGCTCCCGACGTTGGTCAGTGTCACCGTCTGCACGGGGCTCGTCGTCCCCGTAGCCTGGCTTTCGAAAGTCAGCTTTTGCACGGAGAGCGCAACTCCGGGCGCGGCCGTGGGGTCAATCTTGGCGACGAAAGCATCCCCAGCCAAGGCCGCGCCGCTTACGACCGTCTGGAAAACACCCGCAGTGGCCGGGAAATTCGACGATTGGGTCCCGCCCGCGACGAAGGCATTTCCGGATGAGTCCACGGCGATGGCCTGGCCAAAGTCCGAGCCGCTACCGCCCAGATAAGTCGAATAGACGAGCGCGCCGGTCACCGCGTCGAGCTTGGCGACGAAAGCGTCCGGACAGGGGCTGCCGCTACACGTCCCGCCACCGAAACTCGACTGCAGCGGAGTCTGCAACGGGAAGTTCGCGGACTGGGTCGGGCCCGTGACGTAGGCGCTGCCCGATGCGTCTACGGTGATCCCAACCCCACCGTCAATACTGCTTCCTCCGAGGTACGTGGAATACACCAGCGATGAGCCTGTCAGATCGAGCTCGGTCACGAACGCATCAGCGAGTCCGTTGTTGACGGTCTGAGGCGCGCCTGGAGTCGTCGGAAAACTCGACGACTCTGTGTCACCTGTCACATAGGCGTTCCCCGAAGAATCGACCGCAATGCTGAAACCCCGATTGAAACCGCTGCCGCCCAGGTAGGTCGAGTACACCAGCGCCGTCCCCGTCGGGTCGAGCTTTGTGATGAAAACATCCGCAAACGCGCAGCTTTGAGGAGGGCCTGGGAGAAAGCTCGAACATAGCACCTGGAACGCGCCGGAGGTCGTTGTGAAGTCCGGCGAGTAGGTGAAGCCCGTAACGTACGCGTTACCGTAGACGTCCACGGCGATACCCTGTCCGGTATCCGCGGCCGAGCCTCCGAGATAAGTCGAGTAAACCAAGCCGGAGCCGGCGCCATTGACAACCGCCACAAAAGCGTCCGCGCCACCCGCGCTTGCCGGCTGCAAGGAACCCGTAGTGGTGGGGAAATTTGTGGACTGGGTCGAGCCCGTCACGTACGCATTCCCCGAGGAGTCCACCGCGAGACCGAAGCCAAAGTCCGCCCCGCTGCCGCCGAGATACGTTGAGTAAACCAGGGCGGAGCCGGTGGGGTTGAGCTTGACCAGGAACGCGTCATCGCTCCCGCCCCCGTAGGCCTCCTGTACCGCGCCCTTGGTCGTGGGGAAATTTGCGGAGGACGTGTACCCGGCCACGAAGGCATTCCCGGCGGAATCGATTGCGATGCCGGCGCTCCGGTCGAACCCGCTCCCGCCGAGGTAAGTTGAATAGACCAGCGTCGTTCCCGTGGGGTCCAATTTGGAGATGAAGACGTTTGAAACGCCGAGGTTCGAGGCCTGCAACGGGGTCGAGGTGGGAAAGTCGGAGGAGGAAGTGGAGCCCGTCACGTAAACGTTGTCTGAGGCGTCAACGGCAATCCCGTCGCCCACGTCTGCGTTCGTCCCGCCCAGATAGGTCGAATAGCTCAGCACGGGATCGATGACGAGCGGCCTTCGAGTGTCGTACGCCGCAATCTCGAAACCGATTCGGTCCCTGCCGCTCAGCACGTAGCGGGCATCGATGTAATGCCTCGATTGGGCAGTCCCCGCTACGGAAGCCGCGGTGTCTTGATAGACCACCGGCCTGCGGAACCTGACTTCCCCTTCTTCGGCGCGAAGCAAGAGGTCCCCTTCGGGCGTAATTCGGAAGCCCCGCCCGGCCGGCGCCATGCCCTCGAGTCCCAAGTTGATCTTGCGGGGGTCTGCTCCGGGCGAGACCACAAAATCGCATTCCACCTGCCCCGGGTTCCCGTAAAAAATGAGGTCCACTCCGGGATACACGCTTCTGTACCGGACCCTGGCAAAGTTCGGAATACCCGATTGCCACTTTTTCGGATCGTCGCCGATGAAGTAGCTGCTTTTTCCGGGGAGCTCGTCAAGTCCTTCGACCTGGGCCGCAGGGTCAGCGCCCACGAGCCCGACGCGCACAACTCCCGACGCCGGCGCAGAACGCGGGGCGGGCGGGAATCTCCCGGCCGTGGCCGCGTTGCCTGGCGCCTCACTTTGGTCCATTCCGGTTTTTGCGCCCGACTCGTTCAGGTGGAGCGCGAGCACGGCCTCACTCGATGCCAGAAAGAGGACATAGCCCGGACCTCGCGAAAGAAACTTGACCCGGTTGTCAGTTTGCCCGCGGTTTGCCTCGAAAATGAGGGGTAATTTCAGGAATCGTCCCCTCGGTCGGGCGGGATTTCTGTGAGCACGCTCGGATTTCTTGGAACGAGCAGCGGGGACGGCTGGGTCAGTTCTGGCCTGACCGGTCAGGCCGCAACAGAGGATCAGAGAAAAAAATTCCACTCGGAATTTCCGCAAGACCCCACCTCGGTCGATTTCAGTAAGATGCGCCTATCCCTGAGGGGTTGCGTCAGGGATGCGCCTATGTCGAAACTGATAGGGTGTGTTCGACCTAGAGGGCTGTCAGGGGTACGAGCCTGAGCCACCCTGGCCCAATTCGGCTCGAGGTCCGTCGGCCCGGCCGTCTGTGGCTTCCGGGCACGCGACTCCTCGTCGGCGACCTCAAGTCTCGCCTGCCGGCTCCACATCAGTCCGCCTGGCCGGCGGGAGCTGCATTGGCGTCCCACACGAACACGACGGACTGGAGGCCGGAGACCTCAAACCGTTTCCGGCAGCGAGGGTTCTTGCACTGGACGACGTCGTCGCGGCGCAGCATGTAGGACTGGGCCTTTGCGAAGCGGGCGCGATCCCGCTCATCCGCGGGCCCGCGAAGCGCCCTCTTCTTCGTCCGCACCAGCCATCGGATCTCGTAAGTTTCGGTCTGGTGGCAGTGACTACAGTGAAGCGTCGCGGGCTTCAGCGATTCGCTTTCGTCAAAAAAGTCTCGTTCGTCCATACCGCCACTATTCTACCCCGAAAGTGCCGGTACTCCGAAGCCGAATGCGACGCTTTCTCGTTCCCCTCACGGCCCGGCGGCCGGGCTGCGCAAGGACGCGGGCATTCCCGATCGTGCTCGCTCCCGTCAAAGAGAAGGCCTTCGACGAAGGAAAGCGGGACCCAGCCAGACCAGCGCCACTGCGTCAATCAACAGGTGGGCCGCCATCGAGGGGTAGAGGCTTCCCAGGCGGATGACGGGATAGGCCAGGAGAGCTCCCAAGACGGCCGCGCGCACCACACCGCTGAGTCCCTGATAGACATGGGCTAACCCGAAGATTACAGAAGAAATTACCCAGCTCCAGGAAACGGAATGAAACCACCCGCTAAGTTGGCTGAAGAGGAGGCCGCGGTAAAGATATTCTTCGCAGAGAGCCGCCGTCGGCGCCAGGATAAAAATGCACCACAGTTCCTCCTGGCGCGTTTCTGGCAGCAGGTGGCGGACCAGTTCGGACTCTTCGGGCCACCATCCCCGGCGCTCCAGAAATAGAATCAGAACCATGGTCGTCAAGGAGATCAAAGTCAATGTTACGGCCCAGCGAAAGAAGGCCGAGAAGGACACCATGCGGAAGCCCGTCGCCGCCAAGCTTTGAGAGGTGAAATACATCACGACTGCACCCACCCCGGCCAGGAACCACTGGGAAAGGACCGCCGAAAAATAAAGTGCTGGACGGGGAGCCTGCCGGATCCTGCTCCCCCGTGTGGTGAGAAACGATAAAGCCGGAATGCCCGCCAGCAGAAGGAGGACGAAGAGGAACTCCACCGCTCTCGTAAGCATGCAATCGCCCTTGCCGGCTCAGTGTCTGAAACCTGGCTGAACATTTAGTGTTTGACGCCAGGAGAGGCTCCAGGGAGGGCAAAACAACTAACACATCCTCATCCAGGGTGCAACCACCCCGGAAGGCTGAATGGAATGGTTCGGGACCCGGAAGCCGGGGAAAGGTCTGAGAAAGTCACACTCGAGCAAGCTCGAGGGACGGGCCCCGCTAACGGAGCAAATAAGACCCCAGGACCGCGCGGCAGCGGTCGCGATAAGGTTCTAGTGGGGCCTTCTCCTCTCCCATCAGCCACTGAAGGCAATAACCGTCCACGAGGGCGCGCAGGACGCCCGCGGCGTCCTCCGGCTTCACCGGCCGGAATTGCCGCTGCTTGATTCCCTCCACGACAATCGCCTTGTCCCGCTCCCGGCAGCGGTCGAAGAAGGCCGCAAAAAGCCCGCGAAACCGGTCAATGTGGACTCCCATTCCCAGAAAGTCGAAAAGGACACGGTAGACTTTACGGTTGACCTCGGCGCCGTGGAAAAGGACCTCAAGCTCCGAGGCGAGGCAGGCCCGAGGCGAGTCCTGGGCCCGCACGACTTCGTCTAGAGTGGAGTTGAGCTGAGAGAAAAGCCACTCGAGGATGGCGAACAGTAGATCCTCTTTCGTGGGGAAATAGTAAAGCGCCCCGCCCTTGCTCGAGCCGGCACGCGCCACTACGGAATCGATCGTGACGGCCTGAACGCCTTTGTCGAGGATTTCGGCATAACCCGCCCTTACGAGGGCCCCTCGGCGTCGTTCGGAAAGCGCCGGGTCTGCTCGTCGTGGACTCATTTGCAGCCTCCAGTTTACAAATCCGTCCAGACGGATTATCAATAATCTGCTGATTTGTCAACATGTTTTCGTGGGTCGCGAGTAGAAGACCTTTCCTGACCGCTTTCCTCTCCCAATGCGCCCTCGGCTCGTGCGGGCTTGATACGCGTATTTCCAGGTGCTAGGATGCCCGCATGGGGACTCCGAAGGCGGACCGAAATCTACTGGGGCTGACTCGCGCGGAGCTCGAAGAGGTTGCGCAGGCCTGCGGGCAGCCGCGCTACCGTGCCGGGCAGATTTTCCACGCCATCTATGCCAGACGCCAGACCGATTTCATCAGCTTGACCGATCTCGACAAACCCTTTCGCATGTTCCTCTCTGACCGGTACTTGGTCCGATACCCCGAAATCCGGCAGCAGGTCGTCTCGTGCGATGGCGCGATCCGTTACGTCCTCGCGCTCGAGGACGGCCGGACCGTTGAGGCCGTTTACATGCCCGAAGTAGGTCGCGCTACTCTCTGCATCTCCAGCCAGGTAGGCTGCGCGGTGGACTGCCGTTTCTGTTTCACGGGCCTGCTGGGTCTGGTAAGGAACCTCACGGCGGGAGAGATCATCGGGCAGGTGCTCGCCCTCACCCAGGCTCAAGACTTGCCGCTACGGTACCGACTGAACGTCGTCTTCATGGGGATGGGCGAGCCGCTCCTGAACCTCGGCCAAGTGATGAAGGCCGTCAAGCTCTTGGCCGACCCGCGAGGTGTGGGGATTCCCCTGCGCCGCATTACGATTTCCACATCAGGCATTGCCCCTCGTATCCAGGCGTTGGGACGCGAACCGAACCGCCCCAAACTCCCTACG
>Ga0066710_100003342_pt1 | contig 13619 bp, 9 predicted proteins | sample GraSoiAngelo_159_FD_79666 | JGI IMG/M metagenome (GOLD analysis project Ga0066710, IMG submission 79666) | Grasslands soil microbial communities from the Angelo Coastal Reserve, California, USA - 14_1009_16_40cm | ecosystem: Environmental > Terrestrial > Soil > Grasslands | place: USA...
ACGGTGGCACGCTGTCGTCGCGGATCGCATCGAGCATGGGCCGCGTCGCTCTGCGCCACCCTCGTCGTTCTCGGCGTCCTCGGCGCGCCGGCGACGGCGTACCGCAAGGACGGGGGGACCTTCTCACCCCCAGTCAGCGGTCCGTTCGCATACAACACTTTCGGACCAGGAACGCCGAGCTTTCCCGGACGCGGCCGCTCCTACGTGGACCCGGTATTCGGCACGGAAGTGCGGCGGCTCACGGACGAGTACCCCGGAACATCGGGCAGCCAGCTCTACGCCAAGAACGGCTTCTGGAATGCCGACGGAACGCGGCTGCTCCACTTCCGTTCCGACGGCTCGGGCTTGATCCTCGACACGGCGACCGGCGCCGTCGTACGAAGCGGGCTGCCCGGCGGCATGAACTACGACGCCTCGTTCTCGCCGGTCGATCCCGACGTGCTCTACTTCTTCGACGGCAAGGATCTCCGGAGCTACTCGCTCCGCACCGACCGCACCGCCAAGCTCAAGACCTTCCCGGCACGTCTGGGCGGTCTCGGCGCATCGGTCGACTGGATCGACCGCACCGGTCGCCACATGCTGCTCAACGTCGGCGGCATGCTCCGGGTCTGGGACCGCCAGGGTGATGTGCTCTACACAGGGGACGTCCCAGCAGTACACACCCATCGGTGCGGCGAGGGTTGGGCCGGGCTCTCGCCCGACGGCCGGTTCGTGGTCACGCAGAAGCTCGTCGTGCGTGAGCCGCCGTGCCAGAAGTTCGAGACCGCGCACTTGTCGTTCGCCGTCGACCATCAGGCCCGCGCGGTGAGCACCACGCCGACGATGTTCTGGTCCCTCTGCGGGGATCACGGAGACCTGGTGAGCGCCTCGAACGGCCGCACGTACTTCGTCGGCTTCGAGTGTCACTCCGAGGCCGCCGTGTACGCGGTCGACGTCGCGCTGCCGCAGCAGGCCGAGGATGGCGACAAGCAGCGCCGCGAGAACCGACGCCTGCTGAAGACCCGGTGGACCGACACCGGACATTTCTCCGGCGTGTCGCGAGGCGAGTGGGCGGACTGGGCGGCCGTCTCGATCGAGTCGACCGACGACGCGTTCGACAGCGACGGCGGGCCCTGGGCGCCGTTCAAGCAAGAGATCGTGATGGTGAACGTGCTGACGGGCGAGACCCGTCGACTGGCTCACCATCGATCCCGAGGCATCGGCAGCGGCTGCTATCGCTGCACGCCGCGGGTCTCGGTCTCCTGGGACGGAGCACGGCTCGCGTGGTCGTCCAACTTCAATCGACGCGTCAACGGGCGCGACTACGCCGACACGTACGTCGCGGTCGTCCGGTGGAGCGAGGCCGCGTCGCCACGCTAGCGGGGCGAGTGCCTCCCCGCGTTAGCGGGGCGAGTCGAGGAGCGCGGCGCCCGCCTCGAGCGTGTCGTGCAGGCCCTCACCGAACGGGATGACCGGCGTGTACCCGAGCAAGCGGTGCGCCTTGTCGACGTCGGCGAGGGAATTGCGGACGTCGCCGGCTCGGCTTCCGGTGTGATGCCACGCCACGTGCACGCCCTGCGAGGCGAGGATGCGGCGGAGGGTTTCCGCAATGTCGAGGATCGTGTGCCGTTCCCCGCACGCGATGTTGATGGCCTCTCCGACGGCGGCGTCGCTTTCTCCCGCGAGACAGTTCGCCAGCACGACGTTCCGGACGTGCGTGAAGTCCCGCGACTGCCGGCCGTCCCCGTGGATGGGCAGGCTCTCGCCCGCGAGCGCCGCCTGGACGAACCGCGCGATGACCGCGGCGTACTGCGACGCTGGATTCTGCCGCGGTCCGAACACGTTGAAGTAGCGGAGCGCGACGGTGGGCAGCCCGTACACCCGGGTGAAGACGCGGCAGTACTGCTCGGCGGCCAGCTTCGACACGGCATAGGGCGACACCGGCCGGGTCGGGAGATCTTCGCGCTGCACCGGCGCGCCGCCGTCGCCGTAGACCGACGAGGAGGAGGCGTAGACCACGCGGCGGCACCCGGCGTCGCGCGCGGCGCGCAGCACGTTGAGGGTTCCGTCGACGTTCACGCGATTGGTGGTGAACGGGTCGTCGATCGAGCGCGGCACCGAGCCGAGCGCGGCCTGGTGGAAGACCCGTTCGACGCCGCGCGCCGCGGCCTCGAGCGCGCGCTCGTCGAGGATGTCCGCCTCGATCACCTCGATCCGGTCGAGCAGGCCCGCGAGGTTCTCGAGCCGGCCCGAGGAGAAATTGTCGAGCACACGCACCGGGCGCCCGCGCAACACGAGCTCCTCGACCAGATGCGAACCGATGAATCCTGCTCCACCCGTGACCAGGTCCATGAAACCTCCAGCGGCGATGCGTGACGCGTCACGCGGTCTGGATCAAGCCTTCCATCAAGACGCGCGTGACGAGCTGCGCGCGCGTGCGGGCGCCGAACGTGTCGCGAAGCTTCTCCAGCCGATCCTTCACGGTGTGCGGGGAGAGATGGACGCGCGCCGCGATCTCCTTGTTCGTCATCCCGTCGGAGAGATAGCGGACGATGGCGAGATCCTTCTCCGACAGGGTCGCCGCGCGCGCCGCGGTCGACATCCCGGTCACGCCGTTCGTCGCCGTGTGGATGACGTGCGCGGTGATCTTCGGATCGAGCACCGAGTTGCCCCGGTAGACGAGGCGGAGCATGCGCTTCAGCTCGGTGAGCTCGACGTCCTTCACGATGTAGCCCTTCGCGCCGGCGGCCAGGCTGCGGACGAGCAACGCTTCCTGAGCGTAGCTCGTCAGCATGACGACCGACGTGCGCGGCGCCACGTCGAGCACCTGGCGGCAGACTTCCGGCCCTTCGAGGTCGCCGAGCTTGATGTCGAGGAGCAGGATGTCCGGCCGGGTTCGCTGGACCAGCGCCACCGCCTCGGTCCCGGCGCCGACGTCGCCGACGACTTCCATGTCGGGCTCGGCGCCGAGGGCGGCGCGCAGCCCTTCCCGGACGATCTCGTGATCCTCAACGATCGCGATGCGGATCTTCGCCATGGTCTCCTCGCGCGAGCGGCAGCGCGCCGTGCAGGCGGAACGTGGCCGGCGCCCTCGAGATGAACTCCACGCGACCACCCGCCGCGCGCACGCGCTCGGTCATCATGGTCGCCGAGAACGATTCACCGACCGGGTTGTCCGCCGGCCGCGTCGTGTCCACTTCGTGGCCCTTCACCTCGAACCGGAGCTCGTCGCCGACGACGTCGAGCCGGATCTCGGCGCGCAAGACCCTGGCGTCCTGCGCCACCGTCGCGAGCCCGGACTCGACCACCATGGCGAGCGCTTCAAGCTGTCGAGGACCGAGCGCGAGCGAGGGCGCGTTCTCGATGAGGAGGACCGGCACGCCGGTCAGAGCGCGGAACTCCTGGATGACAGTCGCCATCCGATCGGAAGCCGGCGCCGGAGACTCGGGCCGGACAGGAGTGAGGAGTTGCCTGAGCTGCGTCATCGCCATACGGGCATCTCGCTTCACGGCCTCCAGCATGGGCCGCAGTCGGGAGTGGTTCTCTGCCGCCTTCAGGCTCAACTCGAGCTTCAGGCCCATCGAGAAGAGCGTCTGGCTGGGGCCGTCGTGGAGCGCGTCGGCCAGGCGCGCACGCTCGCGCGCCATCGCCTGGTCCGTCAACCTCACGGCGAGCCGGTTCGCGGCAATCGCGACCGCTGCGCTTGCGCCGATCTTCTCGAGCCGTGCGAGCACTCCCGGTCGAGCCGCCGCGTCCGCGCTCGACCACGCGGCAACCAGAAGGCCGAGGAGCTCCCCTTTCACTTGAAGCGGGACGAGAACGCGGGCCGACGCCGGCTCCTGCCACAAGGACGACGATCGGGTTTCTCCCCCACGGCTCCTGCGACGGAAGATGCCGCGCAAGACGAGCGGCGCGCCGGGACCGCTCGCCATGTAGATCCCGACGGTGGCGGCGCCGACCGTCCGTCCGGCACGGCACGCCAGCCCGCGCAGGACGTCTCCCACGCGGGCGTCCGGGGTCGGGTGCCGGGCGAGGGCGACCAGATGCCCCGCGGCCCGCATGCGCGCCCGCGACCCGGCGCGCGACGCGGACCCGCGATCAAGTGGTGACAGTCGCATAGTCGTTTGTGATTCCTGCGCTCGCTCAGGGGAAACGCGCACGAAGCGTGCCAGACACATCGTGCCGAGTCGCACGATGTTCTCGCGCACGTGCAGCGCGGGCATAGGCTCTCCGGTAGGCTCTCCGGTTACCCACCTTGGAGACCGCCGTGCACATCGCTGGCACCACGCTCTGCAACGCGATCCGTAACGCGTGCGTGTCCGCGTGTTCTCCTCGGGCGCAGGTCTGGCACGTCCGTTGCCCCGAAGGGTCGCGGTGGGCTTCCCGAAAGACGGAAATCATGCGCGTGAGGCTCTCGTCGCGCTGGCGGCCGCCGCCTTTCTCGCGCTCGCCGGCGCCATCCTGGTCGTGGGCGGCGCGGGTGAGCTGCGCGACAGGTGGAATCATTTCTCCTTCTACTCGCGCGGCGTCCTGGTGCCGATCTTCGCCGCGTACCTTGCGTGGCAAGTCCGGCACCAGATCCGAGGGCTGCGTCTCCGATGGTCCCGCCCGGGCGTCCTGCTCACCCTGGCGGGGTTCGTCACCCTGGGGGTCGGCGTCGTCGGCAGGTCGATGACCGTCGTCGGCCTCGCGCTGCCGGTGCTCGTCGGGGGGATCGTAGTCCTGGTCCTGTCGACCGATCAGGCGCGGCAGCTCGCGTTTCCCATCGGGTTCCTCGCGCTGATGACGCCGCTGCCGCCCGCCGTGCTGCCGTCCTTGTCGCTCGCTCTGCAGACCGCTGCCGCCACCGTGACCGCAAGGACGCTCTCTCTGCTCGGCATCGTGGTGCACCGCGAGGGTGTGCTGGTTCACCTGCAGAGTGTGACGGTCGAGATCAACGAAACGTGCAACGGGCTGCAGTTCCTGATGGCCATGCTGACCATCGGCGCGGCGGTCGCCTGGGTGAGTCAGCGCCGGCCTGGTCACCGCGCGGCGGTCGTGGCGGCCGCCGCGGCGTTCGGTCTCGCCGGCAACTGGGTGCGGATCATCGGCACCGCATTGATCGCCGAGGGGTGGGAACCGTCAGCGGCGCAGGGCGCGCCGCACGCCGTGTACGGAGAAGCGGTCTACGTGGCGATGGTCGCGATCTTCATCGCCACGGTCCGCCTGATGCAGCGCCGCGTGCCGCGCGCCCGGAATTATCTTGGCGAGCCTGCTAAGGCCGCATCTGATGGAACGAGGGGCCCGGGCGGCGTAGCGGAGCCACCAGGTTCGCGAAGTCACAGAGCAGCGGCCGCGTCGTCCGCGGGTCGATGATCTCCTCGATCCAGAACGTCTCCGCCGAGCGGAACGGCGAGCGCAGTTTCGTCAGGCGCTCCTCGATCTCCGCGAGCTTCGCCTTCGGATCCGGCGCCGCGTCGAGATCCGCGCGATACGCCGCCTCGATGCCACCCTCGAGCGGCAGCGAGCCCCACCGGCCCGACGGCCACGCGTACCGGACACAGTAGCGACGTCCGTTGCGATGCGCGGCGCCCGCGACGCCGAACACGTTGCGGATGATGACCGCACACCACGGGATCGTGGTCTGCCACATCGCCGACATCGCCCGCACGCCTTGCTTGATCGTCCCGCTCTGCTCGGCCTCGAGACCGATCGCAAAGCCGGGACAGTCGACGAGATAGAGGACCGGGAGGTGAAACGTCTGCGCGAAGTCGACGAACCGTTCCACCTTCTGGCACGTGTCCGCGGTCCAGGCGCCCCCGTAGAAGAACGGATCGCTCGCCATGACGGCGACGGGCCAGCCGTCGACTCTCGCGAGCCCGGTGATGACCGAGCGCCCGTAGAGCGCAGCGATCTCGAAGAACGAGCCGAGATCCACGAGGGCCTCGACGATCGGTCGCATCCGGTAGACCTTGCGCGGGTCGCGCGGGATCGCGGCGCCGAGCCAGTCCTCGCGACGGTCGGGATCGTCCGTCTGCGGCCCGCGCGCGGGCACTTCGTCGATCGACGACGGCAGGTACGAGAGGAACCGCCGCGCACGCGCGAACGCCTCGTCCTCGGTGTCGACCGCGTCGTCGACGGCGCCCGTGCGGAGATGGATCTGCCAGCCGCCCAGCTCGTTCTTGGTCAGCTTCTGCCCCAGGCGCTCGACGACCGGCGGCCCGGCGACGAACATCGCAGACTTCTCCTTCACCATGACCGAGTAGTGCGCCGCCGCCAGATGCGCGGCGCCGAGGCCGGCGACCGAGCCGAGCCCGAGCGCGACGCGAGGGATCGTGCCCATGTTGTCGACGACCCATTCCCAGCCCGAGACCGCGGGAACGTTCGCGCGTCCGGTCGTCTCGATCGTCTTCACGGATCCGCCACCGCCCGACCCTTCGACGAGACGGATCAGGGGGAGCCTGAGCTCGTGCGCCATGCGCTCGCACTGCAGGTGTTTTTCCTTGATCGTCGCGTCGGCCGAGCCGCCGCGCACGGTGAAGTCGTCCCCGCCGACCACGACCGGCCGGCCGTCGACACGGGCGCGGCCGAACACGAAGTTCGACGGCGTCAGGTGCTGGAGATTGTTCTGGGCGTCGTACTGCGCGCCGCCGGCAATCTTGCCGATCTCGTGGAAGCTCTCGGGATCGACGAGGCGCGTGATGCGCTCACGAATCGTGAGACGCCCGCCTTCGTGCTGCCTCTTCACGCGAGCCGCGCCGCCCAGCTCGTCGGCGAATGCCTCGCGCCGCCTCAGCTCCTCCAGCTCCGGCTCCCAGACCATCGTCCTCTCGTCCTCCTCCGGTGTGGCGGCCCGGCGCCACACCGTCTTCGCCGCCTCGCCGGCGCGAGCAGGGCCGACTATGACGGAGCGTCGCGGTCTTGTCTACCGCGCGTGGACGAGCTCGGGTTCAGGAAGCGACGGCCACCACCAGCGAGGCGCCTCCCCAGCGCCCGTCGCGGTCGATCGCGCGCGCCGTGACCGCGTGACGTCCGGCTTCGAGCGTGCGGAGCTCGAACCGGCACCGTTCCGGCGCCGGAGCCCACGACTCTGCGAGCTCACCGTCGACGTAGAGATGGAGCCGCACGGGCGCCGTCCCTCCTCGCACGGCGAGGTCGAGCGTCGCGTGCGGGGCCTGCTCCTGCGTCGTCAGCGACACGTCGAGCCCGGGCCGTGGGCGTGGCCGGTCGATGCGCTGTCCGGTCCGATACGCGGGACTTCCGATGAAAGACATCTCGACTCCGTCACGTTCGAAGACATCCAGAACGACCGTAATCGGCGTGGAGGAGTCGGCAAGAGGCACGCCACGGCCCCGGGCGGCAGCATGGACGCCAAAGCGGCGAGACATCGGTCCATGAAGCTTTTACCGAGGGGGGCCGACGGCGAATCCCTGACAGTCGGCCGTGTTCGACGTCACACGATCGACAGGCTCGACGACGTGACCGCCTCCGCGAGCTTGCCCGCGACGGCTGCCCGCAGGAGCGAGGAATCCACGGGCTTGGCGAGCACGAACTCCGGCTCGGGGCCATCCGCGAGCCCCTCGATGTCGCGGAAGCCGGTCAGGAGCCCCACCCGCAGCTGCGGCCAGCGCGGCTTGACGGCGCGGATCAGCTCGAGCCCCGTCATCTCCGGCATCGCATGATCCGTCAGCACGAGATCGATCCGGACGCCACGCTCGAGCACCGAGAGCGCTTCTCGTCCGGTGCTGGCCTGAAGGACGCAGTGGCCCTCGGCCCCGAGCACGTCCGCCAGCATGACGCGCACGCGCTCGTCGTCGTCCACGATCAGAACGCGGAGGCTGTCGGACACGGTCTCCGGATCGGCCGGCGGATGCCCGGAGCCGTTCACCGCCGGCCGTGTCGCCGGCAGACGCAGCGTGACCGTCGTGCCCCTTCCCTCCGAAGACTCGAGCTCGAGATCGCCGCCGTGTCGTCGCATCACGCCGTACGCGACGCTGAGGCCGAGGCCGGTGCCCTTCGGGCCCTTGGTGGTGAAGAAGGGTTCCAGCGCGCGCTGCTTCACCTCCGGCGGCATGCCGACGCCGGTGTCGCTGACCGCCAGACAGACTCCGGCCGAGTCCTGGAACGTCCGGAGAGTGATGGTGCCTCCGCGCGGCATGGCGTCGAGAGCATTGAGGACGAGATTCGTGACGGTCTCGCGGAGCGCGGACGCGCTCCCGCGCACCGGCGGAACCTGGTTCAGGTCGACACGGACGACGATCGGAATCCCGAGCGCCTGCCGCGTGGCGACGCACTGCGTGTCCGTCATCTCGCGCACGTCGTGGGCGATCTGCTCGAGATCGACCGCCTCGGAGTCGTCATCCGTCGGGCCGGTGCGCGCGAAGCGCTGCATGCGGCGCACCACCGAGGCCGCGTCGGCCAGCGCCTGCTCGATGATGTCGACGGTCGGGATCACGGGAGCGCCAGGCTCGAGGCGCCGTCGCATCAGCTGCAGGCGGCCGAGCGCGATCGCGAGCAGGTTGTTCAGATGGTGCGCGGTGCCGGCCGCCATCTCGCCGAGCGCCCGCAGCGTGTTGCCCTGCACCAGACGCTCCTGCGCCCGCTCGACCTCCGCGAGCGCGTCTTGCGTTTCCTGGTAGAGCCTCGCGTTCTCGAGCGCGAGCGCCATCTGGTTCGCGACTCCGCGGGCGAGACGCTCCCCTTCGTCGATCAGCGCCGCGGTTTCCGTGGACCACCGCACCAGCAGCACGCCGAACCATCGATCGCTCGTCGCGACCGGCACGCACACGCGGGCTGTCGCGCTGAGCTCGTCCGGGACGTTCACCTCGGTGCGAAAGGCGTGGAGGTCCGCCGACGGCAGCGCGATCTCGAGATCGGCCAGCTTGCCCGCCGTGCCCCAGCCGACGCTCAGGCGCAGCGTGGCCGACGCCTGGTCGAGCGCCAGGAACGCCACGGTCTCCGCGTCCAGCAGCATGCCGAGCTCACGGGTCGTGCGGCGCGCCAGCTCGTCCGGATCGAGGCTCGTCATCAAGGCCTGGGTCACCGCGAGCAGCCCCTCGGTCTCGCGCAGGCGGCGACGCGCCTCGCGGTCGAGGCGCACGTTCTCCTGCGCGAGCGTGTGCTGCTTCACGACCTTCGCGATCGCGCCCGGCAGTGACGTCAGGTACCCCGAGCTCTTGATGACGTAGTCCGCCGCGCCCGCCTTCATGGCGTCGACCGCGACACGCTCGTCGCCGTGTCCGGTGACCATCAGGACCGGCGGCGCCGAGGCGCAGCGCGTTTGAATCGCCCGGAGCAGCTCGAGGCCGCTCGTGCCGGGCAGATGGTGATCGAGGAGAATCGCCGAGTACGAGGACTCGCCCAGGATCTGGAGACACTCGCGCGCGTTCCTCACCAGCGTCATCTCCATCGGCGGCGTGTGGCGGCGCAAGGCCGCGCCCGTCAGGAGCGCCTGGTCGGCGTTGTCTTCGACGACGAGCACGTGGAAGGAGTCGCGCATGGTGGCCTCCGGCCTCCTCAGGACCGCGCCGGCTCCACCGCGCCGGAAGGCCGCGACAGCGTCGGATCGGGCAGGTGATTGACCATCACCCAGTAGACCTTGAGCGACTTGATCGTCTCGACGAACTCGGTGAACTTGACCGGCTTCGAGACGTAGCTGTTGGCGCCCGCCTCGTAGCACGCCGTGATCTCGTCGTCGCGCTCCGAGGTCGTCAGCATGACGACCGGGATGGCGCGAAACGCCTGAGTGGACTTGATGTGCCGGAGCACCTCGTGGCCGTCGAGCTTCGGGAGGCGAATGTCGAGCAGGATCAGGCCCGGCCGCGGTGGAGGGACGGGCCCGCCGTATTGCCCGCGATGCTCGAGGAAGTCGACCGCCTCCTGGCCGTCCTTCACCCAGAAGATCTGGTTCAGCACGTTGCCGTCCCGCAACGTGCGCATGGTCAAGGCCGCGTGGTCGGCGTTGTCCTCGACCAGCAGGATGTCGGTGGGCTTACGATTCTCCATGGCGATCTCCCCGGCGCTCGCGGCGCGGCCAGATGAAGTGCACGGTCGTTCCCTCGCCGCGCGCGGACTCGATCCAGATCCGCCCGCCCGCGCTCTCCACGATCTTCTTCACGATCGGCAGCCCGACCCCCGTCCCGGGCGTCTCGACGTCGTGGAGACGCTGGAACAGCTCGAAGACCTTCTGGTAGTACGCGGGGTCGATGCCGATCCCGTTGTCCCGCACCAGGCACTCGATCCCTTCGTCGTGCTCCACGGTCCGGATCTCGACGCGCGGCCGGAGCGTCTCCCCGAGATACTTCACCGCGTTCCCGACCAGGTTGCCGATCACCTGCTCCAGCTGCGTGCGGATCGCCCAGACGCGCGGAAGCTCGCCGCGCACGATCTCGACGCCGCGCGCGCTGATGGAGGTGGCGAGCTCCTGGAGGACCCGGTCGAGGATCTCGTCGAGGGCGACGTCCTCGAGCGGTCGCGCTTCGCGGCCGATGCGTGACAGCTCGAGCAGGTCGGCGATCACGCGCTCGAGATGCTGGACGTTGGCCTGGATGCGCTCGAGGAAGTGCCTTCCGTCGGCCGGCAGGACGTCGCCGTAGTCGGCGAGCAAGAGGCTCGAGAGACCTTCGATGCTCACCAGCGGCGATTTCAGGTCGTGCGAGACGCTGTAGACGAAGCTGTCGAGCTCCGCGTTCTTCGCCTTGAGCGCGGCCGCCTGCGCCGCCGTCGACGCCAGCAATCGTGATTGCTCGATCGCGATAGCCGCCTGGCCGGCGAACGCCTCCCCGAGCTCCTCGTCGGACGACGTGAAGGGCCGTCGCGCGCGGAACGTCAGCACGCCGATGGTTCGCTCCCCCACCTGCAACGGCACGCCGAGGAAGTGCGTATAGCCGAGCCGGCGTGCCGCGGCGACGCCGTCGGGGAAGGCGTAGACCGCGCTCGCGAAGTCGCAGCGGATCGTGCGGCCCTCCTGCACGACCTTGCCGCTAATGCTCTCACCGACCGTGAGCCGTGGCCGCGGCATCGTGACGGCCGCGTCGCCGGCGAGTCCCGCGAGGACGAGCTCTCCGCCTTCGAGCAGCCGGAAGCCGGCGTTGTCGACGCCGAGCAAGCGCGCCGCTTCCTCCGCGATCGACGTGAGCATCGTCGGCACGTCGGGCCCGCGCGCCAGTCTCTTCGTGATCTCGAGAATCGCGCTCAGTCGCTGGCCGCGACGCGCGGACTCCTCGAAGAGCCGCGCGTTCTCGATCGCGATCGCGGCCTGCCCGGCGAAGAGCGTGAGCACCGCGCGGTCGTCCTCGGTGAAGGGGCCTTTCGGCGTCTCGTCGTAGGCCGTGATCACGCCGAGGAGCCGGCCGCGGTAGAGCAACGGTTCGGCGACGATCGCGGCGCAGAGCGTCCGCTTGACCAGCAGCGGATGCGCGAGCGGCGATCGCGCGTAGTCGTTGACGATGAGGCCCTCCGAACGAAGGGCGACCGTGCCGACCACGCTCTCGCCCGGGCGGACGCGCACGTCGGCGACGAACGCCTCGCTCGTCGTGGGCGCGCACGGCTTCAGCGTTTCCTCGGATTCGTCCCAGAGCCAGATGCGGCCGCGATCGGCGCCGACCAGAGCGGTCGCGCGCTCGATGATCAGGTTCAGGAGGGTGCTGAGGTCCAGCTCCCGGGTGATCTCGGCCGTCACGGTCCGGATCGCGTCGAGCCGGCCCGCGCGGTCGAGTCCGCGACCGACGTGCGCCCCGCGCTCCGGCAAGAGCGTCGCGACGACTGCGACGTCACGGTCAACGGTTTCCTGGACGGTCACGTCCGTCATGAGCGAGCCGTCAGCTGCAGGATCCGTACCGGGCCCCGACGGCCGCTGAAATGACGGAAAACGCGATGCGGATCACGACGGGATGCCGGTCCACGGTGCCGGCACGCCAGAACGCTCCGCTGCCCGTTGCCATGCTGTCCAGCGGCGGCGGTCTCGCGTTGACGAGCGGCCTCAGGCCACTCGATGCACCTCCGTCGCGGAGGGCGTGAGCGCGTGGCGCAGCACCTCCTCGGCATCGTCGACGAAGACGAAGCGCATGTCGCGCGAAAGCTCCTGGGGCACGTCCTCGATGTCGCGCTCGTTGCGCGTCGGCAGGATCACCGTGCGGATGCCGGCGCGATGCGCCGCCAGGACTTTTTCCTTGATGCCTCCGACGGGAAGCACCTTGCCGCGGAGCGTGATCTCCCCGGTCATGGCGAGATCGCTCCGCACCGGCCGTCGCGACGCGAGGGACGCGAGCGCGGTCATCATCGTGACGCCCGCCGACGGTCCGTCTTTCGGAATGGCGCCGGCCGGCACGTGCACGTGGATGGTCTTGCCTTCGAAAATCTTGGGATCGATGCCGAGCGCGTCGGCGTTCGACCAGACGTAGGAGACGGCCGCCTGCGCGCTCTCGCGCATCACGTCGCCGAGCATGCCGGTGAGCACGAGGCGCTCCTCGCTGCTGGGCATCATCGTCACCTCGACGAACAGCACGTCACCGCCGGTCGGCGTCCACGCGAGCCCGGTCGCGACCCCGGGCCGCGCCGTCCGTTCGGCCACCTCGTCGAAAAACCGCGTCCGACCGAGATACTGCACCAGGTTCTCGGGCGTGATCGTCACCGGCTCGCGATGCCCTTCGGCCACGCGGCGCGCGATCTTCCGCGCGATCGCCGCGATCTCCCGCTCGAGGTTCCGCACCCCCGCCTCGCGCGTGTACCCCCGCACGATCTGGCGAATCGCGTCCGGCTCGAACGTGAGCTCGCCCGGCGCGAGACCGTGCGCGGCGAGCTGCTTCGGGACGAGATACGCCTGCGCGATCCCGAGCTTCTCCTCGTCGGTGTAGCCGGAGAGCGTCAGGATCTCCATCCGATCGCGCAACGCCGGGGGAATCGTGTCGAGCGTGTTCGCGGTCGCGATGAACAGCACCTGCGAGAGGTCGAACGACACGCCGAGGTAGTGATCGAGGAACGTGTGGTTCTGCGCCGGATCGAGGACCTCGAGCAGCGCGGACGACGGATCGCCGCGCCAGTCCGCGCCGATCTTGTCGATCTCGTCCAGCATCACGACGGGATCACGGACCTCGGCGCGCCGCAATGCCTGGATGATCCGCCCCGGCAGGGCGCCGATGTACGTGCGTCGGTGGCCGCGGATCTCCGCCTCGTCGCGCACGCCGCCGAGCGACATGCGCACGAACTTCCTCTCGAGCGCCCGCGCGATCGACTGGCCGAGGCTCGTCTTGCCCACGCCCGGCGGTCCCACGAAGCAGAGGATCGGCTCGCGCGCCGGGCTGTCGCCGGTGACCCGCGGCGGCTCGACGGTGGTCGCGCCCGCGCGCTCCGCGCGCAGCTTCTTGACGGCAAGGTACTCGAGGATCCGCTCCTTGACCTTGTCGAGATCGAAATGATCCTGGTCGAGAACCTCCCGCGCGCGGGCGACGTCGATCGCGCCGCCGGAGAGCTTGCTCCACGGCAGGCTCGCCATCCATTCGAGGTACGTCACGATCATGCCGTGCTCGGGCGACCCCGGCGGGATGCTCGCCAGGCGGCCCAGCTCACGGTCCGCCTCGCGCCGCGCCTCGTCGGGAAGCCCGGCCTCCTCGATGCGTCGGCGCAGCTCGGCCACCTGCGCGTCGCCGCCCTCCGTCTCGCCG
>Ga0066710_100003344_pt1 | contig 13616 bp, 10 predicted proteins | sample GraSoiAngelo_159_FD_79666 | JGI IMG/M metagenome (GOLD analysis project Ga0066710, IMG submission 79666) | Grasslands soil microbial communities from the Angelo Coastal Reserve, California, USA - 14_1009_16_40cm | ecosystem: Environmental > Terrestrial > Soil > Grasslands | place: USA...
AAAGGTGTCTGGCTGCGGGCATGGACGATTATCTGACCAAACCAATAAGTCCCCGCGCCCTTTATGTGGCGGTCGAAAAGCACCTTGGTGGCCCCCGGCCCTCGGAGGCGCCGACGTAAGTCCATCACGGCCTCGCTCCGCGAGGTCCGGTTCAACGGCGCCAACCTACGTGCTGATGGTAGCTGCCGCCACGTGTTGCGCGAGATTCAACAAGGGGTGGTGTCACGTGCTTTGGTGGGTTCCGGGCGTGAGGATAGCCGTGTCGCGACTGTCAAAGCGCAGAAGATTGAGCAAATGACCATGGAAAGCAGTCGAACCCCGGACCAATGCCGCCGCCGAGCTCTAGTTCGTCATTGCTTCCCGCGGGTTGGCGGCGGAGTATGCGCTTAGCGAACGCAGTGAAAGAGTATGGAGCAACCCATCCCGCTCGAGATTCAACAGCCACGCGCCGGCCGGAAAGGCCTTTCACGCTCGGTAGTTTCCCGAAGCATCGGTCTGATCCTGCTTTGCCTGGGCCTGTGCGCACCGGCCCACGCGGCATTGCAATTTGATGTCTTTGTCGGTTACGGCGGGCAGCCGAGCGGCAATGACGGAATTGTCCGTGAAGCGGGCTGGTTTCCGGTGGCGGTCGAGGTCCAGAATGACGGGCCGCCGTTCAGCGCTACCTTCGAGATTTCCTCCAGCCAGATGGGTGGTGGCCAGACCCGTCGCCAAGTGGTGGAACTGCCCACCAACACACGGAAACGGTTCGTCCTTTGCGGCTTCGCCGGTTCGGGAGCCTACTCGACCTGGGATGCCCGGCTGTTGGATGAACGGGGCAAGGTGCGGGCTGAGAAGAACGGACTGCGCCCCCGCAACCTGGCGGCGGAGAGCGTCCTGTTGGGCGCCACGTCGCGGACTTTTGGAGGGCTGCCCAAATTGCCCGAGTTGAAGAACAACAACCGCCGTTCGCCGATGCAGCCGCTGGTGGCGCGAATGCCGGTCGAGCAATATCCGGACACAGCCATCGCGCTGGAAGGTTTGGACGTGATTTATTTAAACTCGGAGAAGGCGCTCGAATTGAAAGTCAACCAGGCGTTGGCGTTGCTCGCGTGGCTGCACGAAGGAGGCCACCTGATCATCGGCGTCGAGCAGCCTGCGGACGTGAACGCGACTCCGTGGTTGCGTCCGTTGCTGCCGTGCGAACTGGGGGGCGTCAGTTCCCTCAAGTCGAGTCGCGAGATCATCCAATGGCTGACAGCCGGCGATACGCAGGAGACGGAGGCTTACCGATCGAGCCAGGTCCGCGCGCAACGGTACAGGCCGGTGGGGATATCCAGACCAGCGGGTCCGGTGGCCTACCCGGAGAGTTGGTTGAGCCCCGATTCGGAATTTGAGGGGGTCGAATTCCCGGTGGCGACTGGAACGCTTCGCGACGGCCAGGCGATCCTAACGTTGCAGGGAACTCCGTTGATTGTCGCAGCCAAGCGGGGCCGCGGCCAGCTCACCGTGCTGTTGTTCAGTCCCGAACGCGAGCCGTTCCGTTCCTGGAAGGACCGCGAATGGTTCTGGGCGAAGCTGGCATCGGTTCCCCCGGCCTGGTTTGGCCCCGACTATCTGAGCCCCTACGGTGGTTCGAGCATCGACGGAGTGTTCGGCGCGATGATCGACAGCCGCCAGGTGCGCAAGCTGCCGGTCCAATGGCTCCTCCTGTTGCTGGTGGTTTACCTGTTGGTCATCGGCCCGGTCGATCAGTATTGTCTCAAGCGCGCCAACAAACAGATGCTCACGTGGTTCACCTTCCCGATTTATGTCGCCCTCTTCTCCCTTTTGATCTACTACATTGGATACAAACTTCGCGCCGGCGAAACGGAATGGAACGAACTCCATCTGGTCGATATTTTGCCGCACGGCGAAACGGCGGAATGGCGGGGACGAACCTACGCCTCGGTCTATTCGCCGGTCAACGCCCGCTACAAGGTGGCCGGCGAACAGCCCCAGGCAACCTTGCGCGGTGAATTCATGAGCGCCTGGAGCGGCGGACAGGAAGGGAGCCGGGCCGAGGTCCTCCAGCACGACAAGGGTTTCGAGGCGGAAATTTTTGTTCCGGTGTGGACCAGCCAGTTGTTTGTCAGTGACTGGCTGCAGCCGGGTGCGTACCCGTTCACGGCAACCGTGACACCTCAGGAAAGGAATTGGCAGGTCACGGTGGAAAACCATCTCGACCGCGAATTGAAGGACCTTCGCCTGGTCGTGCGCGACCGAATTTACACTTTGGGCAACCTGCCACCCAAGAAGGTCTCCAGCCTTGTGGTCGAGCAAACGGGAGCGCTGCTGAGCGAGGTGGTCCAGCAGAACAGCGGCCAGTTCATGACGGCTGCCCAGAGCCGCCAACACGCGTTTGGCGACAATGCCTCCCGATTGCTCGAGCTGAATCCGGCGAACCTGGCGGTGGTTTCCTTTATTTCCAGGACATTGAACGCTGGTCCAAATCCGCGCGGATTCGTCTGTCCGAGCGGCCTCGAATTGGGCGCCGTGCTTGACCATGGCGACGCCGTTCTGCTGGCGTGGGATCCGGGACATGCGCCCGGTAACAGTTCGATGAATCGGTTCAAAACTGTCCGCAGCCGACGGGACACGCTGCTGCGGCTGGCCGTGCCAATAGGTCGGTCCAAGCCCTGAATCCTGAGAACCCAATTCAGCCATGTCCAACCCTCCTCCGCTCACTGGTAACGTGCCGGCCGTGCAGACTTTTGCCCTCACCCGCGTGTACGGCTCGATGGTCGCACTCAACGCGTTGAATCTTTCGGTGAATCGCGGCGATCTTTTCGGTTTCATCGGCTCGAACGGCGCTGGCAAGACCACCACCCTGCGCATCCTGGCCACCTTCCTGGCGCCCTCCGGTGGCACCGCGCAGGTGCTCGGCCACGACGTTGTCCGCGACGCCGACGCCGTCCGTCACGTCATTGGTTACATGCCGGATTTCTTCGGCGTGTACAAAGACATGGAAGTGACCGAATACCTCGATTTTTTCGGCGCCTGTTACAAAATCCCATCGTCGCAGCGGGAGAAGACAGTCAACGATGTGCTCGAACTGGTTGGTCTGAGCGAAAAGAAAGGGGCGTTGATCGGCGCGTTGAGTCGGGGCATGCAACAGCGGCTCGGCCTTGCGCGGGTGCTGATTCACGACCCGCAGGTGTTGTTTCTGGACGAGCCGGCCAGCGGGCTCGACCCGCGCGCGCGCATCGAGATGATGGCTATTCTGCAGGAACTGCAGAGGATGGGCAAAACCATCATCATCTCCTCCCACATCCTGAGCGAACTGGAAACGCTTTGCAATCGGGTAGCCATCATCGAAAAAGGACAGTTGATCTACACCGGCCCAGCCCAGGGCGTCCGCGACCAGATGGCCACCGGCCGGGTTTTCTGGGTAAAAATTATCGGCGACGAGGCCAGGGCCGTCGAGTTGTTGCAGGCTCGTCCGGAAATCAACCAGGTTCAGTCGGCCGAAGGCCGCCTTAAAATCACCCTCAACGACCACGACACCGATCCCGGTTGCGTCGCCGACACGCTCGTGCACGGCGGTGTGAAACTGATCGGCCTCGAGGAGGAAGAACTGGGCCTGGAGGAAGTGTTCATGCGCGTCACGCGCGGGGAAACGCAGTAGAATTCCAAAATACGAATGACGAATGACGAAAGTCCCCATGAAGCAATGCCACACCAAAGGGTGTGAAAATCCCGGGAACTGTGCCTGCTTCCTCTTCTCCTGGGGGAGAGGGCAGGGGTGAGGGCAAGTGTTTCCTCGAATCTCGTTTTCGAAGTAGAATTTCCCAAATCCGAAGGACCAAACCGACGGTTCACGGTGCCATTCGGATTTCGGACTTGGAAAGCGGGCCAATCAAATGACCGTTCTGCCTGTCATCGAACGGGAACTGCGCGCGGAGGCGCGACACGACTTTACGTACTGGCTGCGGCTGGCGGGGGCGTCGGCCTTGCTCGTGGTGTTTGTCCTGACCCTGGCCGACCAGCGACTGAGCGCGCCGCAGTTGGGCGCGATCCTGTTTGGAAATCTGCACACGGCGCTGGTGTTTGCGATCTGGATGTTGGTGCCGTTGCTGACGGCTGATTGCATCAGCCGCGAGCGGCGCGAAGGCACGCTGGGCCTGCTGTTTCTGACCCGGCTGACCCCGCTGGGGGTCCTGTCGGGCAAGCTTTTCATCCATGGGCTGCGGGCGACCACGATGTTTCTGGCGACGCTGCCAATTCTTGCCCTGCCGTTTCTTCTCGGTGGCGTGAACGGCAGGCAGGTTGTGACCGCGGTGCTGTATGACGCCAGTTCGGTCCTGCTGGCGCTGACGGCGGGTCTGGTGGCTTCGTGTTTCAGCAAGGTGGGTATGCGTGCGCTGTTCGCGGCCGAGTTAATTGCCGCGGTGTTTTTCTGGCAGATGGCCAAAGCCATCCCCTTCGCCGCCGGGCTGGCGGTCGGCCAGACGGCCTATTGGAACGCGCTGGGTTGGAGTTTTTCGGCCTATTCACGGTCGGCAGTATATTATTCGGGGTTGGGTTTCGGCGGTGAGATTCTCGCTGCACTCCCGTCATTCATCGGGGGCGGATCGATGGCGGTGTCCGTTATGCAAGGTTGGATAGTTGTTGCCCTGGAAATATTCCTCGGCTCGCTGGTTCTTATATTGTTGCTCGCGTTGGTCGCGGCGTACCGTCTCGGGCGAATCTGGCGCGATGATCCCCCGTCGGCCCGACGGCTCCGGGTGGAACGGATGTTGTTCGCGCCCCGGTTTTGGAAGCCGGTGCTGCGCGGGCGGATGAGTCGGACCCTGGACCGCAATCCGGTCGGCTGGCTGGAACAACATTCGGCCGGAGCGCGCGTGACCAAGTGGGCGTGGTGCCTGTTCATTATCACGGCGGAAAGCGCGTTGCTCCTTTCCAACAACTGGCACAACCTGGCAAGGGTGCAGTACGGACTGGCCGCGCTGCTGGCGGCGGGATTGGCGTTCAGCGCGGCGGCGAGTTTCCGGCGCGAACGAGAGAACGGAGTAATGGAACTCCTTCTGGTTGCCCCGCTGCGTGTCGGTCAAATCATCTTCGGTCGGGTGCGCGGGCTTTGGTCGCAGTTTCTGCCGGCGACCCTCGCTTTGACTGGCATCTGCGTCTATCTCTTGGTCGGGCGCGTCCGCGAATATCTCTATGGCGGTTGGACTTCGGATCAGGGTCGGGCAGCGCTCTTTGTAATACCATTGGCGAGCACTTTCCTCACATTGCCGGCCATAGGGCTCTATTTTTCTCTGTCACGCAGGCGTTTTCTTAGCGCGTGGGCGCTGGCGCTGGTGGTCGGGCTGCTGCTGCCGCACCTGCTGGCCGCGAGGATGGCGCCGATCGTCGAAGTCTATCTCTACAGTCTTACCGGAATTCAGCTCGGTCAGATCTTTGTCCCGTTTGGAACGGCGGGCACGCTCTTCCGGAGCGCGACTCAGCTCTTCCTTGCTGCTGTGGCCTTGTTCCTGTTGCACCGGAACCTTTGTTTTCGCCGGTTCATCTTCGTCCTTCCATGAACGTTCTTCCCATCGCCTTTTTGGACAGTCCGCTGGTCCTGGCGGGCGAGTTGCAGATAGTCTTCGCATTGATTGCGGTCGGCCTGTTGTTTCGGAACCTGGCCCGACGAAAATTCGCGTTGGCCTGATGACGCTCCTGCCCATCGTTGAACGGGAACTGCGGGTTGCCTCGCGACGGGCGGGCACATACGGGATGCGCGTCAGGGTCGCGCTGGTGGCGGTGGTGGTGTTTGGATGGATGACGCTGACCGGTCTGCAGGGCGTGCCGTCCGCCGTGCAGGGGCGTTACCTCTTTCGCACGTTGTTTGGCTTCGCGTTCGTCTGTTGCCTGTTCATCGGCGCGCGGCTTACCGCGGACTCTCTGAGTGCGGAGAAACGGGAGGGGACGCTGGGTTTGCTGTTCCTCACTGATTTGAAGGGATACGACGTTGTCCTGGGCAAACTGGCGGCGACCTCGGTCAATTCCGTTTACGCGCTGCTGGCGATTGTTCCCGTCATGGCGCTTCCGGTGCAAATGGGAGGCGTGACGGCGGCGGAGCTGGGGCAATCGGCGCTGGCGCTGTTGAACACAATCTTTCTCTCGTTGGCCGCGGGGATATTCGCGTCCACGCTCAGTCGCAACGAGCGGAAGGCCATGTTCGCCACCGTGACGCTCGTGCTAAGCGTTGCCTTCGGGCCGTTGGTGCTCCTGGCGCTGCTGGAGGAAGCGACGCCTGGAAGCGTCCTGACTCCGGCAGTCGTCGGGCTGGTTTCCGCTCTCAGCCCGATTTACAGTGCCGAAATTGTCATTACCGCGTCCACGCCCGCGGCAACGTTTCTGCCCGGGCCGGGCTTCTGGTGGTCGGTGATGTTGGTTCAGTTTTTGAGCTGGGGAGCATTGTTCCTGGCGAGCCGGATTCTCCCGCGCATCTGGCAGGCGCGCGACTCGAACTCGAAGCTGGCCCGGCAGCGCGAGCGCATCGAGCAGTGGGCGTACGGTCCGGCCGAAGAGCGAAAGAGGCATCGGACCCGGCTGCTGAACATCAACCCGTTTCTCTGGCTGGCAAGCCGGGAGCGCTGGAAACACTCTTATGTGTGGCTATATGTGGCGGCGGTGTCTGGCGTTTGGCTGTGGAGTTGGTTTCGGCACGGCGACCTCATGTTGGACCGGAAGACGCTCGTTCCGAGTGTCCTCCTGTTCCATGCCTTCTTGAAACTTTGGATCATCTCCGAGGCGTGCACGCGACTGGCGGAGGAGCGTCGCATCGGCGCGTTGGAACTGCTGTTGTCCACGCCATTGAGCGTCCGGGAGATCCTTCGGGGCCAGTGGCTGGCATTGCAGCGACAGTTCGCCCTGCCACTGGGAGTGGTTCTGGTCGTCGAATTCCTCTTGTTACGACATCAGTTCACGACGCCGCTGGTATTGATGAACCTGGCCATCCTCCTGGCCGACGTGCTCGCGCTGGGCTGGGTGGGAATGTGGCTGGCATTGACGGCGCGCAGCCTCAATCGGGCCATCCTTGGCACGGTCGGTCGGGTATTGATTCTGCCCTGGGGCGCATTCTACGCGACGATGCTGGGCTTGGAAGTCCTCGGCCGATGGTCCGGACGCGGGCCGTTTGAGCCCAGTGATGATTTCAATATGTATTGTTGGTTTGGACTTGGCCTGGCCAACAATTGTCTGTTCGGGATCTGGTGGGCGCGGCGCCACTTGCTCCATGATTTCAGGGTAGCGGCCACCGAGCGCTATCGACGGCAAAAATCCGGCTGGCTAGGACGGCCGGGCCAGGCCAAAGCTGTGGCGCCCCTTCCAGCGACGCTCGCGGCATCGTGAGGCCTTATGCGTGGAACGGCAAATGTCAGGCGTGATGACGCGCCATCTTACGCCTTACGCATCCCACGCATCTCCGGCAGTGAGTTTTGAATGAGATCGAAATGAGATTCCTTCCCATCGTCGAACGGGAGCTGCGAGCGGCCTCGCGCCGGCGGGGCACCTATTGGAACCGCGCGCTGGCGGCGCTTTCCGCGATTCTCGTCTTTGCGGGAACCGTGTGGTTCGAGGGGAGGGTAGCTCCAAAAGAGCTGGGCAAAGACGTCTTTTACGTGTTGTCGGGCCTGTTTCTGCTGAGCAGTCTGGCGGCTGGCATACGTTACACGGCCGACTGCCTGAGCGAGGAGAAACGGGAGGGAACACTGGGGCTTTTATTTCTGACGGATTTGAAGAGCTACGATGTCGTGTTGGGCAAACTGGCGGCAACGTCGCTGGACGCATTCTACGGCCTGATCGCGATCATCCCGGTGCTGGCGATTCCCTTGCTGTTGGGCGGCGTGTCGATTGAGGAATTCCGCCGCATGACGCTGGTGCTGGCGAACACGCTGTTTTTCTCGCTGGCGTTGGGAATTCTTGTCTCGGCGATGAGCCGGGATGCGCGCAAGGCAATGTCTGGCACGCTCCTTTTGATTCTTTTGATCAACGGTGTCTTGCCGGGCTTCGGGGGCTGGCTGGCTTTTCGGCAGGCCTCCAACTCGGTCAATACGGCGTTTCTGTTGCCCAGCGTCGGTTACGCCTACTGGCTGGCGTTCGACCCGCAATATCGCGTTTACATCGAGGAATTTCGCTGGTCAGTCCTGGCCACGCACGGGCTGGCCTGGCTGTCCCTGGCGCTGGCGGGTGTGGCGGCGCGCCGCTCCTGGCAGGACCGGCCCGCCGGCGCCTGGACGGCACGATGGCGCCAACGATGGCAGCGTTGGAGCTACGGCAACAGGGCGGAACGAGTCGCCTTCCGCGCGAGACTGTTGAATATCAGCCCCTGTTTCTGGCTCGGTGGCAGGCACCGGCTCAAGCCCATGCTGGTCTGGGCATTCCTGGGTCTGAGCGGCTGTTTCTGGGCCTGGGGCGCTTTCAAATGGCGAGATGACTGGCTGCACGAAGCCACTTACGTCATCACCGCGTTCCTTCTACACATCGCACTCAAACTCTGGGTGACCTCCGAAGCCTGCCAGAGGCTCGGCCCCGACCATCGCAGCGGCGCCCTTGAATTGGTGCTCTCCACGCCCCTGACAGTGGCGGAAATCCTGCGCGGACAAATGCTGACCTTGAAGCGCCAGTTCCTGTGGCCGGTCCTGGTGGTGCTCGGCCTGGATTTGGTCTTTATGGTGGCTGGAGCCCGACGGCTCAGTTCGGCCAACGAAAACGGGTGGGTTTGGTTTTGCGTGGCGCAAATGGTCCTGCTCGTGGCCGACGTTTTCACACTCTGTTGGTTGGGGATGTGGATCGGCCTCACCTCACGGCGTCCCAACCGCGCCACCGGCGCAACCGTTGCTCGCGTGCTCGTGCTTCCCTGCGCCGTTTCCTCCGGACTTCTTTTCATTCTCGGTCTCACGCGCGTCTGGCACCGCGTCATTGAGGAAAATGCGGGCCTTTTCTTGCTCGGACTCTGGTTCGGAGTGGGAATCCTCGTCGATGTCTATTTTGGTGTGCGAGCCCGACTCCGTCTGCTCCGGGACTTGCGGACAGTGGCCACGCAGCGATTTGTGCCGAGACGGCCGCTGTTCTTCTGGGTGAACGGGCGCCGGCGGCAATCGAGCCCGGCGTTGCCGCCGGCCGTTGCCAGCGAAACCTGATGGGCGCGACGGGATGCGGGGCTGGTAATCTTCAGTCCTAACTTGCGGCCTGATTGGTCAGCGCTCGTCGTGGTATTCGAATTCCGCGGGAAATGACTTTTCTCCCCATTGTAGAACGCGAACTGCGCGCGGCCGCGCGACGGCCAGCGACGTATTGGACCCGGCTTGCCTTTGCCGCGGTGGGCGTTGGAATCGTCAGCCTGGCATTGCTGTTCGCGGTCGTGGCCGAGACCGCCAGATCGAGAGCGGGAGGCAACCTGTTCAAGTTCCTGAGTCTCGTGGCCTTGGGCTTCAGCGGTTTGGCCGGCGTGTTTTTGACGGCCGACTGCCTGAGCGAGGAGAAACGGGAAGGTACTCTCGGGCTGCTTTTTCTGACCGACCTGAATGGATACGACATCGTGTTTGGAAAATTGTTCGTGCGATCGCTCAGCGCCGGTTATGGATTGCTCGCCTTTCTTCCGATCCTTGCCATCACCTTGACGATGGGAGGGGTGACCGCAGGCGAGTTCTGGAGAATGGTGCTCGTGCTTCTCAACACTCTTTTTTTCTCGCTCGCGGCGGGGATGTTCGTCTCCTCGATGAGCCTTCATTATAATCGCTCGATGGCGGGCGCGGCAGGTTTGATTCTAACGATCGGGGCAGCGCTGCCCTTGGCCGAATTCATCCTCCACCGGGCCGGGCTTGCCGTTCGTTGGATGCTTTCCTTGCCCAGTCCGGTTACCACCTGGGAATTGGCGTTTGACGCGTCCTATCGAATTTCCCGACAAGGTTTTGGCATCTCGTTGCTGCTGACCCAGACGTTAAGCTGGCTGTTCCTGGCTCTTGCGAGTGTCCTCCTGCCGCGACTCTGGCCAGCGATCGCGAGTGTGAATCCAGGGGCGGGCGGGAAGGCGGCAAGGGCGGTGGAGAGCATGTTATTGCGACGGCTGGCCCGACGAACGCCGTTAAGGGACCTTAATCCCATCTATTGGCTTGTCCTCCGCCAGAGTCGCTCGGTGTGGTCGGTCTGGGTAATATGGGCGGGGTTGACGGGCGCTTACGCCTGGGCGGCTTGTCGTGATCCGACGATGGCGGTCAGCGCCGGGCAGCACGGATGGGGGTTGTTGCTGGCGATGCTGAGGATTCTGGTTGGTGTGCATGCCTGCCGGTTCTTCGTCGATGCGCGCCGGTCCGGCGCTCTCGAGGAGTTGCTGTCCACACCCCTGACGATCGACGAAATCCTGCGCGGCCAATGGATGGCGCTGCGGCGCACGTTCCTGGCACCCACCATCGCGCTGCTGTTTGCGGGATGGGTGCCGTGGCTTCTAGTCTTCTTCACCGATTTGCGCGCTGCTTTCCCGGCCGGAATCGTCATGGGATCCATGTATGTGTATGCGATTGTGAAGCTGATTTGCGATTTGTTGGCGGCAGCATGGACCGGAATGCTGGTGGGCTTGACAGTTAAGAGGTTGGCTCTCGCGCCTGGGTTAACAGTTCTCTACACGGTCGTTTTGCCAGTCGCGGCGTTCTGTGTCCCGGACGTGGTGATCAGTCTGCCTTTGTTCCTTTGGGCGCGCGAGAAGTTGTATCGCCAACTTCGCGTCCTGAGCAGCCCGCGCTATCTGCCCATCACCCCTCTCTATGGGCAGGGCGCGAAAGCTACCGCGCGCCCGCCGCCCGTAATTTTCGGCTGATCGGCGCGCCGGCGTCGGGCGGCTGGTTGGATAAACGTCCGAACAGACCCGCGCGACTCTGCCGTGCTATCGGTCCTGGGCGACGAAAGCGGCGAGGACCGGGCGATGGTCGGACGCAAGGCCCCAAGAAGGCAGAGCCAGCACATAAGTCCCGTCGGGTTGCCATTCCCGGGCCATTCCAGCGCTTAACAGGATGTAGTCAATACGGCTGTAGGTGTCGTCCTTCGCATAGAAGTAGGTCCAGGTTATTGCGCGCGGCGCGGCGCGGCCCTCGAGTGCGATTGTTGCCTTGTCATGGAGTTCAGCCGGTCGTGTATCCAGCAAGGCATCCTTCCCGTGCCCGATGACCATCTTCATCGTGGGGGAGTCTTTGAGATCGTTGAAGTCACCAAGGACAATCAGGTTCACGTCCGGATTCGCCTTGAGACGAGCGTCAATAATCCGGCGCAAGACCATGGCCTCCTGTTCCCGCAACTCGGCCTGGTCAGCCTCGAGGACCTCGCGCCGGGATTTCAAATGCGCCCCGATGAGGGTGAAACGGTATTCGGCGTTGGGCTGCACATCCACCTCGGCAAACCCTCGACTGACGTGGAACCAGCGTCCGTGAAGCAGGAATCCTTCGTTCGTGTGCGGCCGGCGGCCGATGATCGGAAGCCGACTCAGGAGGGCGAGGTGAATGTTGGTGTCGAATCCCGCCACGTGCTCCCACCAGGGATAATCAAGTCCTTCGCGCCCGAGCGACTCCCGCAGTTCCAGCAGCGCGTTGGTCCCGCCCATTTCCTGAATGGCGAGCACATCCGGCCTGAGGGCGCGAATGCCCTCGCGGATTTTCACGCGGGCGGCTTCGGGTTTGGCGGGACGATGGCCGGTGGATTCGTCAAGGTAGTTCTCCAGGTTGTAGGTGGCGACGGAAAACCGGCTGGCGGCCACCGACGTGGAGACCCGGGCAAAGACGAGCAGACAGGCGACGCAGGCGGCGCCACTGACGATGCCCCGGACTCTTCTCATCTCGTCAACGTATCAGGCAAGGGGACTGGGAAGTCAAAAGCAACCCATGCCGGAAGGAGGCCGGGACCGGGTCGGAGTCTCTTTGCCAGGCGCCGTTTTCGGGCGAAGGAATGGTTCGGAACCCGGTCGATGGCGCGAGTTGGAGAAAATTTTTTGCAAAACGGACGGGGATTGTTAACTTGCAGCCATGTTCAGAAACCACGAGAGCGAGGCGACAATTCGTGCGCTGGAGCCCGCCGGAAAACATCGGGCGAAACTCCACGACAAACAGAGCGAGCGGGACTACCGCGACCTGCGCATCGACAAGGTGGGCGTTCGCGGGCTGCGCTTTCCGATTCAAGTCCGGGACAAGGCGCGCAGCCTGCAGAACACGATAGCCACCATTGGCATGTATGTGGACCTGCCCAAGGAATTCAAAGGGACCCATATGAGCCGCTTCATCGAAGTGCTGCACGCGCACGGCAGCGTCGTGCATGTGGAGAATATCACCGAAATCCTCTACGCCATGCAGGCGAAATTGAAGGCGGCCACCGCCCACCTCGAGATGGAGTTTCCATTTTTCCTCGTCAAAAAAGCGCCCGTGTCCGGCCGCGAGAGCGTGATGGATTACACCGCCCGGTTCGACGCCACGGCCTGTGGCCGGGAGATTGACTTCATGCTGACCGTGCAGGCGGCGGTCACCACCCTGTGCCCGTGCTCGAAGGCGATAGCCCGTTACGGGGCCCACAATCAGCGGGGCCACGTGACCGTGCAGATTCGTTCACATCGCGCCATCTGGATCGAGGACTTGATTTCCCTGATCGAGGGTTCGGCGAGCAGCGAACTGTATTCCCTGTTGAAGCGCCAGGACGAAAAGGCCGTGACGGAACGGGCCTACGAAAATCCCGTATTCGTGGAAGACCTCGTCCGCAATGCGGCGCTGAAACTCAACGCGCACCCGGACGTGACCTGGTACAAGGTCGAGGCTGAAAACTACGAAAGCATCCATAACCACAATGCCTACGCCTGCATCGAAAAAGGTTAGGCGCGCGTGGCGCACCCGGGCCTGAAGTCTCCGCAAATTCGACGTGAACGCGGCGGTTTGGCCTCCCTCCAGATTTGCGAAAATTTTTGTGGCGCTTTTATTTTCCTTTGCTACATTCACGCGCTCTCCAAGGCGTTGGTTTTGGCCAACACCGTGGGACGACACGGCATTTGCCGTGCAAATGCACTGATTGATCGATTGTGACAACGAAGAAGAAGCTTGCGAAAAAGGCCGGCAAACCGGCCAACAAGGAGCTGGGTTCGGCCACCGCGGCCGCCATACTCGGCAACACGGTCGCGCCTTCCCGCCGCGGTCCCGGTAACGGCACCATCAAGATCAAGCCGGAGTGGGCCAAATACTACAACACCCTGCTCGAACTGCGCGAACGCCTGCTCAACCAGATGAGCGGCCTGGCCAAGGAATCGGCGGAGGAAATGCCCGGTTACAGCCTGCACATGGCTGACTCTGGCACGGACAATTTTGACCGCGACTTCGCGCTCAGCCTGCTTTCCTCCGACCAGGACGCCATCTACGAAATCGAAGAGGCGCTCAAGCGGATCGAGAGGAACACCTACGGCATGTGTGATGTTACGTGCAAACCCATTCTCGAAGCTCGCCTGGATGCAATCCCCTGGACGGGATTCACCGTCGAGGCGCAGGGCCAACTAGAAAAGGAAGTAGCTGTGCGCCAACTCGGCCTCGGCGAGCTCGATACGGTCAGTTAGGTTGGAATGATCGATGTGGGAGTAGAGGGGGAAGGGT
>Ga0066710_100003347_pt1 | contig 13613 bp, 9 predicted proteins | sample GraSoiAngelo_159_FD_79666 | JGI IMG/M metagenome (GOLD analysis project Ga0066710, IMG submission 79666) | Grasslands soil microbial communities from the Angelo Coastal Reserve, California, USA - 14_1009_16_40cm | ecosystem: Environmental > Terrestrial > Soil > Grasslands | place: USA...
GTTCAACCTCGTCGCACAGGCGAAGCGCCAGGCCGGCTCGACCTTCAAGATGTTCGTGCTCGCGGCCGCCGTCGACGAGGGGATCAACCCGGCGACCACCTACTACGTCTCGGGCCCCTTCCACTACCAGCCCGACCCGTACTCGCCGGCCTGGAACGTGAGCACCTACGACCACACGTATCTCGGGTCGACGTCGATCGTGAATGCGACCCTCCATTCGGACAACACCGTGTTCGCTCAGCTGACGCTCGACGTCGGTCCGAAGAAGGTCGCCGAGATGGCGCACCGGCTCGGCGTGCGCTCCCCGCTGACGACGAAGGAGGGCGCCTACGTACCGTCGCTCGGCCTCGGCGCGATCCCGGTCTCGCCTCTCGACCTGGCGTCGGCGTACGCGACACTCGCCGCGGGAGGGATCTACTCGAAGCCGATGGCGATCCGCAAGGTCGTGCTCGGCAACGGCAAGGAGGACACGGACGCCGGCTGGGGCGAGCCGTCGCGAACACGGGTGATCAGCCCCGGCGTCGCCTACACCGTCACGCAGATCCTCGAGCAGAACATGCAGTACGGCACGGGGACCGGCGCCTACTTCGGGCGTCCGGCTGCAGGGAAGACCGGAACCACCGACAACTATGCCGACGCCTGGTTCTGCGGCTTCACTCCAAACCTCGAGGCGACCATTTGGATTGGCTACCCCCGTGGTGAGGTGCCGATGCTGAACGTGCACGGGATCGCCGTCTCCGGGCCCACGTTCCCGGCGACGATCTGGAAGACGTTCATGCTCTCGGCGGTCGGGCGAACCAACCCGGTCGACTTCAAGGTGCCGTCGGTGCTGCCGACCTGGCACTCGTTTACGCGTGGGCAATACGCGGTCGGCAGCTACAGCCCGACGCCGTAACGCCGCCGTTCTCGGCGCCGGAGTGCTGACGCTTGCCGGTGTCGGCGTCTGTATCGCCTCGGCCTGGCCGCGCGATTCACCGCTCGTCCCGCGGCACGGCGGCCTGCTCGAAGGCGATGCGAGCTGGGCCTGGCTCTATCTCGGGGGCGAGATCGCCGCGTTCGCCGCCTACGTCGGTGGTCTGCTGCTGCTGAGGCGCGCGGCCGTTCGGCTGGCGCTCGTCGCGGCGCTGGCGGCGGCGATTCAGCTCGCGCCGCTCGGTGCGCCTTTGCTGATCTCCAGCGACGCGTGGACTTACTGGGACTACGGCCGCATCGCCTTCGTCCACGACGCCAATCCGTACACGCAGCCGCCGCGGGACTTTCCGGCTGACCCGGCCTACCGGCACATCGGGGGCGCCTACCACGGCACCACGTCCGTCTACGGCCCGCTCTTCACGCTTGCCTCGGAGCCCGCGGCGGGCGCGGCGGGGTCCTCGGCCGACGCGGCGGCGTGGCTGTTCAAGTCGCTCGCAGCCCTCGCGATGCTGGGGACGGTCGCGCTCACGGCGCAGCTCGCCCGCAGGCGCGCCTTCGCCGCGGCGCTCGTCGGTTGGAATCCGCTGCTGGCGCTGCACTTCGCGGGCGGCGGGCACAACGACGCGTGGATGGCGTTGCTCGTGATGGCGGCGCTCGCGCTCGGTGCGAGCGGGCGGCGGCAGTGGGCGGGCGTCGCCTGGATCGCCGCGATCTTCGTCAAGTGGATCGCGGTCGTCTTCCTGCCGCTGCGGGCGCTCGAGGCTCGCGCGCGTGGACGTCGAGTCGGGCACCTCGGCTTCGCGCTCGCGGCACTTGTGCTCGTCGCGGCCACGAGCGCGCAGTTCGGCTGGCACTGGCTCGAGGCCTTCGGGCCGCTCGCCCGCAACGCGAACAAGGAGACTCAGTTTGCGCTTCCGCACCGCTTGAAGGAGCTCGGAGTCCCTCACGACGTGGCACTGGGGCTGTTCGCCGGTGCGTTCGCGCTCGGCTATCTCTGGCTCGCGCGGCAGGCCTGGCGTGGCCGGGCGCGGCTGGGGCTCGCGGCCGGCCTGCTGCTCTGCGCCTCGCCGTACCTCGTGCCCTGGTACGCGGTCTGGGCGATTCCGGTTGCCGCTGCGGAAGACGATCCGCCGGCGCAGTGGCTCGCGGTGGCGATCTCCGCCTACCTGCTTCGCCAACGCGTTCCGATTTAGGAGGGCTAACGCCGTCGGAAGACAAGCACGCCATCGGCGGCCGAGACGAGCCGGAAACGGGGATCCCGCCGGAGCTGGAGGATGCGCTTGAGCCCGCCCTGCTTGTCGTTGTGGTCGCCGAGCGACGGTTTTTTCTCGTCGACGACCACCCAGGCCGCTCCGCGGAGGTAGGGGAAGCTGAAGATCCGCTTGCGCTCGGAGAGGTGCGCACCGAGCGCGTTCGTGGCGGAGACGGGTGCGGCCTCGGGAATCAGCTTCAGCTCGCGGGCGGCGATCCGGTCGTGCCGGGAGACCTGTGCGCTCTTCGCCTGCAAGGTCTGCCCGCCGGGGACGAATCGCCAGATCGGAATCGGCCCTAGCCGGTAGTTGCCCACGATCGCCGCCAGCACGACGACGGTGGCGGCCGCTCCCGCCCAACGGCCGAGCCTGCTCGCTCCCATCGCCGCCGCCGCGAAGAGGATCGGAATCTCGGCCCCGACGTAGTGGTAGTGGATCGAGCTCTGGGCGTCGACCGACGAGAGCAGGTTCAGCACGAGCTCCGGCGCGAGCGCGACGAGCAGCAGCGGCGCCAGCAGAGCCAGGCCGGCGATCGGCAGCAGCAGATCGAGCAGGTAATGCGCGCCCCGGTGGTCGAAGGCGACCGAGAGCAGGCGCCCGGGGTCGGTGAATGCCTTCCGCACGATTCCGGCGGCCGAGCCGCCGACGGCGTCGTAGCGCCCGTAGAAGCTCGATCCGGAGCCGTGGTTGAAGTGCGGGATCACCACCTGAATTGCAATCGCGCTGGCGGCTACGCCTGCACCGGCGATCGTTGCGCCGGCGAGCCACCGCCGGCGCCCGATCGCGTACCAGATCCCCAGTCCGGCGATCACGAGCGGGACTTCCTCGCGCGTCAGTGCGGCGAGCGCGGCGAAGAAGGCGAATGGCACCAACCGGTCCTCGTCCAGGTACCAGATCGCAAAGAGCAGCAGCGGGCAGGCAAGCGCGATCGGGTGGAACTCGTTCAGCGTCATCCACTCGGTTGCCGGAAAGAGCAGGTAGGCGAGCGAGAAGCCGAGTGCCGCCCGCTCCGAGCCGCTGTGCTTGCGCGCGAGCCAGAAGAGCGGCAGCGCTCCGAGTGCCACCGCCAGCGCCTGTGTGGTTAGGAGCAGGGTGGGGCTTGGCCAGATCCACCAGAGTGGCGCGAAGACGATGAGGATCGGGTCAACGTGCGCGGCTAGCCGCGAGACCTGAACACCGTGCAGGTTCGTGACCTGGAGCAGATGGCCGTGCGCCGTCGACCAGACGGCCTGAACCATGTTGCCGAGGTCGAAGCGGCCGGTCTCGAATGCTTCGTGCCTGAGCACGGAGAGAGCCGCGAACGCCGTCGCATAGGCGGCCATTGCCGCCCAGAGGAGCGGGCGCGCCCGAGCAATCCTCATCCGGCCCGCCGCTGGTTTTGTGGCGCGCGTGATTTCACGAGCCGGGCTTGGACGGCCGCACCGGCAAAGCCGTCACGGCCTCTAGATCGGCATCGCAAGCGACGCCTCAGTGCGGCCCGCCGCTCGTTTTGTGGCGCGCGTGGTTTCACGAGCCGGGCTTGGACGGCCGCTCCGGCAAGAAACACGGCCACGCCGGCAAAGCCGGCATGGCCTCCAACCGGCATCGCAGGCGACGCCTCAGCGCCACGGCCTCTAGATCGGCATCGCAAGCGACGCCTCAACGGAGCAGGCCCTCGATCAGCGCTCGCCAGCGCTCGCCGAGGATTCGCTCGGAGGCGCGGCCGCGATAGGCGCGCAGCCCGCCGTCTGCGAGGCGCTGTGCGAGCGCAGGATCTTCTGCCAAGCGCCGAATCGCCGCCGCCAGCGCCGGCGGGTCGCCTGGCGGTACGAGCTCCGCGCTCTCGTCATCGACGAGCAGCTCTCGCGAGGCCGGCGTGCCGGCCGTGATCACGGGCACGCCGCAGGCGAGCGCCTGGAAGACCTTGTTCGGGATCACCCGCTCCGCCTTTTCCGACGTGCCGAAGACACCGAGTGCGCAACCGGCGCGGTGGAGCTCCTGCGGCAGCCGTTCGTACTCGACCCACGGCACATGCTCGACGTTCGGCGGGCGCCGCCGAAGCAGCGGCTCGAGCTGGCCGCTACCGACGATCCTGAAGCGCACGCCGGCGGCGATCCGGGCCGCCTCGAGCACGGTTGCTACTCCGTGGAGCGGGATCAGCTTGCCGACAAACAGCGCCTGGAAGGGCTGGTCGGGCTCCCAGCCGGGGCTGAAGATCCGCTCCTCGGCGCCGACGAAGCAGACCTCGATCCTGTCGTGCGAGAGGCCTCCGAGCTCGGCGAGATAGTCCGCGTTCGCACGGGTGTCGGCGACGACGAGGTCGGCCCTGCGGAGTGCGCGACGGTCGATCGCTCTGAGCGCTCGCCCCGCCGGCGATCTCGGCCCGAAGCGCCGGCGATCCTCGACGAACGTGTCGTAGAGCGAGACGAGGGGATTGAAGACGACCGGTCTGCCGGCCGCGACTCGCCGGGCCGCCGCGAGGTCGACGTGGCCGGGATAACCGACGATCAGCGCATCGAACCGCTCTCGAGGACGCCGGAAGAGCCGTGTCTCCGCGAGCGCCAACCGGGCCGCCGTCCCCGCGCCTGCGCGCCACTTGTGCGTGTTTTGCTCCCAGACGGAGGCATGGCGCTCGCTCACCTCGACGCCCGCGCCTCGAAGCGCCGCGATCACCTGCGCATTTCGCGGGTAATCGCGTTCGTACGTGCCGAAGTAGAGAACGCGCACTTTGCTCGGCCGGGCCTCGTCTCCGCGCTCGCCCCTTAACGGGTTCGCGCGCGTTTCAAAGGCACACCCAACCTCCTCCCCACGACGAGCCTAATCCGAATTTGCGCACGCGTGGGAGACGCGAACGTGACGAAAGCGCGCCGTCACAGCGGCTGGATCTGGCGGCCGCTCGCGCGTATTCGCCCCTGGTCTCAGGACAGGATCTCGTCGACGTGGATTTCCGCCTGCTCCCGGCCGCCGGCGCTCTCTTCGTGCTGGCTCGTGAGCATCTCGCTGATCAGACCGAGCGAGAAGAACTGGAGGCCAACCACGACCAAGAGCACGCCGAGCGTGAGCAGTGGCCGCTCGCCGATCGCGTGTCCGAGCGCCTTGACGACCGTCAGATAGATGAGGATCGCGAATCCGATTAGGCCGAGGACGAGCCCCAGTCCGCCGAAGAGGTGCAGCGGCCGGTGCTGGTAGCGACCGATGAAGGAGACCGTGAGCAGATCCAGGAACCCGCGGATGTAGCGCTCGACGCCGTAGCGCGAGCGTCCGTGCTCGCGCGGGCGATGGTTGACGGGCAGCTCGGCGACCCGGAAGCCGCGGTACTGCGCGAGCACCGGGATGAACCGGTGGAGCTCGCCGTACAGGGGCATGCCCTGGACGACCTCGGCTCGGTAGGCCTTCAGCCCGCAGTTCATGTCGTGCAGCCGTAGACCGGAGACTCGCCCCGTCACCCAGTTGAAGATTCGGGAGAGGACTCGCCGGCGCAGCGGGTCGCGGCGGTGGGTCTTCCAGCCCGAAACGAGGTCGAAGCCCTCGTCGAGCTTGACGAGCAGGCGGGGAATCTCCGCGGGATCGTCTTGGAGATCGGCGTCGATCGTGACGACGATCTCGCCGCGGGCTTGACCGAAACCCGTCGCCAGCGCCGTGGCCTTCCCGAAGTTGCGGCGCAGCCGGACAACGCGAACGTTCTCGTGCTCATTGTGCAGGCGCGTCAGCGCTGCGAAGGACCCGTCCACGGAGCCGTCGTCGACAAAGACGGTCTCCCATTCCTGCCCCAGTGGCTCGAGAGCAGCCTGGAGCTCGTCGTAGAGGAGGGCGATCGAGCGCTCCTCATTGTGCAGCGGGATGACGATCGAGATCACGGGGGCGGAGGTGGAGGCGGAGTCGGTAGCGGTGGCGTCGTGACCGGAATGGTGACGGTTGTCGGCACGGTCGTGGGCGGAGGAGGTGGAGTGGGCGGTGGAGGTGTCGGCGGCGGAGTCGGTGGCGGCGCCACCGTCGTCGGTACGGTCGTCGCCCTTCTCGTGGAGGCCGCAGTGCTCGTGCTCGCGGTCGGCGCCGTGGTGGACGGCGCGGAGGTCGCCGTGCCCGATGCCCGCGTCCTCCGCGCTGCCGACGAGGGCGCCGGTGTCGAATCGTTCGAGCGGCCCACCAGGAGGGCGATGGCGACGCCGGCCGCTCCGGCTCCAAGCAGGAGCAGCGCGGCGAGCACCAGTGGAAGCGGCACGGATCGCCGGTCCCGATCGCCCCGGCCACCTCGGGGGATCACACGCGTCGGCTCCGGCTCCGAGCCGGCGACGATCGTTGGTGCGTCGCTGAGCGTCGGTGCTTGCTCACCGGACGAGAGCGCCCGGACGAGTGCGCCACCGTCCGGCGGCCGCGCCTGCGGATCCTTCGCGAGCGAGGCGTCGGCCAGGGCGGCGAGCGCGGGCGGCGCAGCCGGCCGAGCGTCGGCCAGGGGGAAGGGCCGCTCCTGAATGTGCATGCGAGCGAGCTCGATCGGGCTTTCGGACTCGAACGGGAGCCGGCCCGCGAGCATCCGGTACAAGATGACGCCGAACGAGTAGACGTCGCTCGCGGCCGTGGCGGGGAGGCCCTGAGCCTGTTCAGGCGAGATGTAGGCGGCCGTGCCGAGGAGCGTTCCGGTCTCGGTCAGCGTTCCCGAGCCGACGAGCCGAGCGATGCCGAAGTCTGCGATCTTGGCCACGCCTTCGTCGTCGAAGAGCACGTTGGCCGGCTTCAGGTCCCTGTGGACGAGCCCACGTGCGTGCGCGTGCGCGAGGCCGGCAGCGAGCTCGCGGGCGATTCGCTCTGTCTCCTCGAGCGGGTGCGGCTCGCCTGGGACGAGCCGGTCCTCCAGCGTGCCGCCACCGAGATACTCGAGCACCATGAAGGGCCGGCCGTCGGCCTCGCCGTAGTCGTAGAGCCGACAGATGTTCGGGTGAGCAAGCGCCGCCACAGCCTGCGCCTCGCGCTCGAAGCGCGCCGGGTCGGCGTCGCGGGCGAGCAGCTTCAAGGCGACGCGCCGGCCAAGCTCGACGTCGTCCGCCGCCCAGACCTCTGACATCCCGCCGACTCCGAGGCGGACGACGAGCCTGTAGCGACCCCCCACCAGTTCGTCGGCCACAGGGCTAGCTTATGCGGCTCGCATGGCCGATCTGCTCTCCATCGCCGAAGCTCAGCGCCTCGTCCTCGAGCACGCCAGGCCTCTGCCGGCCGAGACCGTGGCGCTCGAAGACGCGGCCCGTCGTGTCCTCGCCGAGCCTGCGCAGGCGGAGATCGATCTGCCGCCGTTCCCGAGCTCTGCGATGGACGGCTATGCGGTTCGGGCGGCCGATACGCCCGGACGGCTTCGCGTGGAGGCGCGGATTGCGGCTGGAAAACCCGCAGCCGGGGCGCTCGAGCCCGGCCAGGCGATGGGAATTGCGACGGGTGGAGTCGTCCCTGCCGGCGCCGATGCCGTCGTGCCGATCGAGTACGTTGTCGAGCATGACAACGAGATCGAAATTGGCGGTGGTGTGGAGAGCGGGGAGAACGTTCGGCCGCGGGGCGGCGACATCCGGGCGGGCGAGGTTGTTGTCGAGCCCGGCTCTCTGCTCACACCGGCGCGGCTCGGTGCCCTGGCGGCTGCTGGGATTCCGCGCGTTCGGTGCGCGCGCCGGCCGCGCGCCGCCGTCCTGCCGACGGGAACCGAGCTCCGCCGTCCAGGCGAGGCGCTCGCGGCGGGCGAGATCTATGAGGCGAACGGGCTGATCCTGTCGGCCCAGCTCGAGGCCGCCGGCGCGGTCGTCGAGCTGATGCCGGCGGTCGGCGACGACGAGGCCGCGCATCGAGGCGCTCTCGAGCACGCGCTGGGCGCGGACGTCGTCGTCACCTCTGGCGGCGTCTCCGTTGGGCCTCACGACCTCGTCCGTCGGGTCGAGGCCGAGCTCGGAGTCGAGGAGGTCTTTTGGCGCGTGTCCGTCAAGCCGGGCAAGCCGATCGCGTTCGGGGTCCGCGAACGGACGCTGGTATTCGGCCTGCCCGGCAACCCGGTCTCGGCGCTCGTGGGCTTCCTGCTGTTCGTGGAGCCTGCAATCCGCGCCCTCGAGGGCGTGCCTGAGCCCCTGCCGCGCTTCGACCACGGCCGGCTCGCCGGTGCGCGACGCCGGAACCCCGAACGCGACGAGCTCGTGCGTGCGCGCCTTCGCCGGTCTGCGGAGGGGCCGCTCCTCGAGCCTTTGAGCGGACAGGAATCGCACATGATTGCCCGCTCGGCCGGGGCAGATGCGCTCGTGCTCGTCCCGCGGGGCGAGGGTGACCTCGCCGACGGGTCGTCTGTCGACTACCTCCGCCTGGACTGATCAGCCGCCGGTCGCTCGCTCTCGCTCGGAGGCCCTCTGCCGAGTGCGCTGAGCGAGGTAAGCCCGTCGAAGCGCCGCCCGAATCGGACCGAGGCCGCGATCGGCTGAGTTGGGGTAAGGCGCGTATCGTCGGGCGGCGAGCGTTGCAAGCTGCGCGGCCGCTGCGAGCCAGGCCAAGCCGATCGCGAACGTCGGGATCGTGACGTAGTGGATGGCGACAAGCTCGGCGAGGTACCAGGGCGCATCGAGCCCGAGCCCGTAGCGAGTCGCGAACGAGATCAGCAAGACAAGCGGGCCCAGGAAACCCAGGGCGAGCACCGATGCGCGCAGCCAGAGCGGACGAGACTGCACCTGAGGCAGCCAGAGCCAGGCGTGCAGGGAGGGCAGGACGAGGATCAGCGCGTACGGGTTGGTGGCGACGACCATGAGCCCGACGACGCCGAGTGCAAGCAGCGCCGCGGTATGGCCCGCGAGCTCGTCGTCAATTCCGACGGGACGGCGCGGGGCGAGACGTGTGCGCGCGATCGCCCAGCCGGCGGCCGCAAGCGCGGCGAGTCCGAGCAACCCGAGCGCCGGCCAGTGGCGCGCGGCTGCGCTGTGCGGTGCGAGAGGAAGTGCGGCTCCGCCGGGCCAAACGCCGGCGAGGGCGAAAAGCTCGAAGACGATTCCGACCCAGAGCCAGAACACGAGCCTGCTTCGGTAGCTGCGTAGCGCAGGCGCAATCGGCAATCGGCGCCGGCGGCACCGTGCGAAGAGATCGATCGTCGCGATCACGAACGGGAGCAGGGCCGCGATCAGGACGAGCTGAATCGCCCAGCCTCGGATCACCCGCGCGCCGAGGTAGACGTAGCTCGAGGTTCCCTGCACGAGCTCCGCGCCCTGATCAAGAGCACGCAGAAGCTCCTGGGTACTGCGGCCGATCTGCGCCAGGCGCCCGCCGTTCAGGCGCCCAGGGGTGTCGGAGAACGTCGCCGGGCGCCGATCGCTCGCCGTGGTCACGGTCAGTCCGCCGACGCCGTGCACAAGGAGGGGGCCCTGTTCGTAGAGCGTGAACGGAAACGCGAGATCCAGCAGCTGCGCGAAGCCGCTCGGGCGCCGCGGGAAGGCGCCGGCTTGTTCTTGGATCCTCGCCGCCGCCGTCTCGACGAGCCCGGCCGATGCTTCGCGGGCCGTGTTTCCGGCGATTACCAGGCGGGACGTGGCCTGCCCGGCGATCGAGTCGAGCACGATCGCGGTCACGATCCGATCATGGAAGTCGGTCGCAAAGCGGTTCGCTCCCAGGCCGCCGAACTCGCCGCCGTCGGTAGCCACGAAGAAGAGCGTGTGCGCGGGGCTGACGATGCTCGCTCCGGAGGGAACGTTTCCCGAGACCGAAGTCGCGTACGAACGGGCGAGCTCGACGAGCGCGGCGATCCCGGAGGCGTTGTCGTTTGCGCCCGGCCCCGTGCCGACGTTGTCGAGGTGCGCGAGGACTGCGAGCGCCTGGGGCGAGCGGCCGGGGATCGTGACGATCAGGTTCTCGAGCCGGACGCGGCCGCGTCCGGGGATCGTGGCCGAGAACGGCTCGCGGCGGACATGGAGTCCGAGGTTCGCAACCTGGTCGGCAAACCACTGCCGCGCGCTGTCCGCGCCGGGTGATCCCGGCGAGCGGTCGGGAAACGTCTGGGCCAGATCGCGGGCCAGTGCGACCGCGCGGAGCTTGTCGAACGCCGGCGGCAGAGTGGGGACGGCCGGTCTCAGCGCCGGCGGCTTGCCGACGCTGAAAGCGGCGATTAGCAGCGGAATCCCGACGAGCAGCCAGGTTCCGCGGTAGAGGCGGCTGTTGATCGGTCGCTCGAGGGAGCCCGGGCGTGCGCGCGTGCGCGCGGGAGGCGGGTTCGCCGCCATGCCGTGGCTATAGTAAGTAGGCGAGAAGTCGACGCGGGCAGGCAGACTGCTAGGCGATGCCTGATTCCTCGACCATCCTGCTCGTCGACGACGAGGATTCCGTCCAGAAGCTCCTCACCTACCCGCTCGAACGCGATGGTTTTCGCGTGGTGCAGGCGCGAGACGGTGAGCAGGCGCTCAGGCTGTTCGGGGACGAGCGAATCGATCTCGTCGTCCTCGACCTGATGCTGCCCAAGGTCGACGGGCTCGAGGTCTGCAAGCGTCTGCGAGCGGACAGCAACGTCCCGATCATCATGCTGACGGCTCGCGGCGAGGAGCTCGACAAGGTGCTGGGGCTCGAGCTCGGCGCGGACGACTACATCACGAAGCCGTTCTCCATTCGCGAGTTCCGTAGCCGCGTGCGGGCCCTGCTGCGCAGGGCCGGCCTGCCCCGCGAGCGCGCGCGCGAGGCCGAGACGCTCGAGGCGGGCGAGCTGCGGATCGACCCCGCTCGGCGGACGGTGGAGCTTGCCGGCGAGCCCGTGCAGCTGACCTACGTCGAATTCGAGCTCCTGACGACGCTTGCCGGCGAGCCGGCGCGAGTCTTTACCCGCGAAATGCTGCTCCGCGCCCTCTGGGGCGACTCGGCCTACCGGGAGCCGCGGACGATCGACGTCCACGTCCGGCACCTGCGCGAGAAGCTCGAGCGGGACCCCCGTGAGCCGGAGTACATCTTCACGGTCCGCGGCGTCGGCTACCGCTTTCGCGACTGATGAGCGTGTTCAGGACGGTCGGCGCCCGCCTCAGTCTGGCGCTGCTCGCTGTCGTAGCACTCGTCCTGGCGCTCGTTTACTTCATCGTCGTGCCCTCACTGAAGAGCCGGCTGATCCACGCTCGGCTGACTGATCTTGACCGTGCGGCGAAGACGCTTGCGGCCGAGTACAGGCAGACCCCGAATGACCCCGACTTCTTTTCGAATGCCTCTGCGAGCACGAACGCTCGCGTGGTCTTGATGTCCGTCGTGTCCGAGTCGCCGACGCTCGTGACCCCAGGTGGGCCCTCGTCGCTGCCCGGAAAAGCGCTGGGGGACTTCACCAACGACCCGATTACGACCCGCACCGCGGAGACGTCCCATATCCAGCAGGGGACTGTCAGGCGCGACGGCGCCGAGTTCGCCGAGGTCTCAGCCCCGATCAAAGACGGAAGCGGCAACATCCTCCTGCTGTCAGCCCCCCTCCATGATGCAATCGCAGACGTCGATGCTGTCCAGAGGCGGATGCTCCTCGCCGGTGGGCTGGCGCTCCTCGTAGCGCTGCTGGTCGGCTACAGCGCCGCGCGTCTGTTCGCGCGCCGCATTCGCCGGCTCGAGCGGGCCGCGGATCGGATCGCGGGCGGCCGCTTCGACGAGCAGGTTGCCGATCGCAGCGCGGATGAGCTCGGGGAGCTGGCGCGGGCGTTCGACCGGATGCGCACCCGCCTCGCGGGTCTGGATCACGCACGACGCGAATTCGTCGCCAACGCCTCGCACGAGCTGCGGACGCCGCTCTTCTCGCTCGGCGGTTTCCTCGAGCTACTGGAGGATGAGGACCTCGACGAGCCCACGCGGCGCGAGTTCCTCGACACCATGGCCGGCCAGGTGCACCGGCTGACGAAGCTCGCCAACGACCTGCTCGACCTGTCGAAGCTCGACGCCGGGCGATTGCATGTGGAGACGCAGCCGGTCGATCTCGAGATCCTCGCTGGTGCGGCAGTCGACGAGTTCGCGGGTGTCGCTCGGGCCTCGGAGCACCCTCTCGAATACGCGGGCAACGGCGGTCCGGCGGCGCGCGGCGATCCGCAGCGAGTGCTCCAGATCGTGCGGATCCTGCTCGAGAACGCGCTTGTGCACACCCCTCCGGGCACTCGAGTTGAAGTTTCCGTGCGCCGAGCCGACGGTCAGGCCGAAATCACCGTCACGGACTGGGGCCCCGGGATCAGCGCCGACGATCGCGCGGAGCTGTTCGAGCGCTTCTACCGCGGCGAGAGCACGAAGGCCTCTGGCAGTGGGCTGGGCCTGGCGATTGGGAAAGAGCTCGCGGAGCTGATGGGCGGCAGGATCGAGCTCGAGTCGAAGCCGGGCCGGACAGTCTTTTCGCTTGTTCTGCCGGCGGAAGAGCTTGCGCCGGAGCCCGAGCTCGTGACGGTTTGACGCTGCGCCGCGGCGCGTTCTTGGTTTGACGCGTGAACCAAGGCGCCCCAGCCTCCTCCCCACGGCGAGCGTAGCGCCGAACCTGGTACGCGCGGGTGACGCGCTTGTGGCAACTACGGAACGTTGGCGTGGTGATAAGGGTTTCCCATAGGCGTAGACGAGCCCCAACGGGACATGTCTTTCCCCGTGAAATGCTCGAAAAGGGCATGTCTGCAGGGCTTTTCCGTCCGACAGCTCGGGCACTCTGTAGGAGTGATTGCTTGGGCAGCCGGTTTGTATGAGGGGGAGGGAACAGCGACGAGATGCGCGGGCCGCCTGCGCCTGTCAGTGAGGATGACGAACGAGGAGACCGTTCGTCGGTTCGGAGCTGCGATGAGATGCGGAACCGTTTACGGGCCGTATACAAACGGACCTGCTCGAAGACTTGTCTGGATGTGGGTGGCCGAGCGCGAGGACGCGTTGCGCGCCGCCGACCTCCTGCGACCGTGGCTCAGCAAGGAGCGTTGCGCACAGCTCGAGAGAGTTTTCCGCGCTGAGGTCTAGAACGCGCGCAGCTACAGTGCGATCCGTGCCTGAGCGTCCCGCTCCAATCGCGATCGTCGCGATCGTTGCCGCCGTGATCGGCGGCATTTCTGTCCTCGTGGTCGGGAAAGCCGCCGGTTGGCTCTCGAACGGGACGAAGAAGACGATCGTCGTCCAGACGCCGGCGGTTGCCCAGGCCGTCGCCACGCCCAAGGCCGCCGTCTCGTCGAATGCGAAGCCACTTGTGGGAAATAGCTTCAATCCGAGCCGGATCTACAGCACGCGCTCGCCGGGAGTGGTCACCATCTACGCCATCTACGGCGGCGAGAGCGCGTCCGCGCAGGAGGCACAGGGCTCGGGCTTCGTCGTCTCGCCGAAGGGCTACATCCTCACGAACTCGCACGTGATCACGAACGCGGGCGAAGGTAGCGGCAAGGTCTCGCCCGCCGACAAGCTGTTCGTCGAGTTCCAGGACCGGGATCGGATCGCGGCGAAGGTCGTTGGGTGGGACATCTACGACGACGTTGGGCTGATCAAGGTCAATCCCGCCGATCACCA
>Ga0066710_100003349_pt1 | contig 13612 bp, 14 predicted proteins | sample GraSoiAngelo_159_FD_79666 | JGI IMG/M metagenome (GOLD analysis project Ga0066710, IMG submission 79666) | Grasslands soil microbial communities from the Angelo Coastal Reserve, California, USA - 14_1009_16_40cm | ecosystem: Environmental > Terrestrial > Soil > Grasslands | place: USA...
AGGTCGAAAGGATCATCAACGAACCGACGGCAGCGGCCCTGGCCTATGGCCTGGGCAAATCTGAGTCTGAAAAGATCGCGGTTTATGATCTCGGTGGTGGCACTTTCGACATCTCCATTCTGGAAATGAATAACGGCGTCTTTGAAGTCCTTTCGACGTCGGGAAACACCTATCTCGGCGGCGAGGATTTTGATGAGCGAATCATGGATTGGATGGCCGAGCAATTCATGGAGGACACCGGCATCGACCTGCGGAAAGATCGGCTGGCGCTGCAGCGATTGAAGGAGGCTGCCGAGCGCGCGAAGTGCGAGCTTTCATCGTCGGAACAGACGAGTTTCAATCTACCTTTTATCGCCGCCGACGCCTCTGGTCCTAAGCATCTGAACAAGACCCTGACGCGAGGAAAGTTTGAAGAGTTGGTTAGTGATCTCGTAGAACAGACGATCGAACCGTGCGAGCGTGCGCTCGCAGATGCAAAGTTACCAGCCGCGGAGATCGATAAGGTAATTTTAGTTGGTGGCCAAACTCGCTCGCCAATTGTCGAACGCACTGTCGAGAAGATTTTTGGCAAGAAAGCATCGGTGGAAATTAATCCGGATGAAGTCGCTGGAATGGGGGTCCTGAATCAGGGTGGTTTGATTCGCGGCGATGTTTAGGACATTGGTCTTGTCGGAGTGCTGGCTTTTAGCCTTGGTCTGGAAACCCGTTGCCGGATGTTCACCAAAATAATCGAGCGAAACTCGACCATTCCACTCCGCAATAGCCTGACTTTTACGACGGTCGTGGATAACCAGTCGTCGGTCGAAATTCACATCCTGCAGGGCGAGCGCGAAATCTCAAGCGGCAATCGCAGCCTCGGAAAATTCGAATTGGTTGGCATTCCCGCGGCGCCACGAGGCGTTCCGCAGATTGATGTCACGTTCGAGGTTGATGCTAACGGCATTGTGTCAGTGTCGGCAACGGACAAAGCAACAGGTCTCGAACAGCAGATGCGAATCACTCCGACGTCAGGACTGTCCGGGGAAGAGATCGAGCGACTCATCTCTGAGGCTGAAGCCTCAATTGAATCCGACAGACGTGAAGGGGAGAAGCTCTCTCTTCAGGATAAGCTTCGCAGCTTGATCACAAACACCCAGCGGGCTTTTACGGAGTTCGGTGGTCTGCTTTCACTTGAGGAGCAGGAAGCCGGTCAGCAAGCACTGAAAGATGGTCAAGATGCAGTCACCTCTTCTGAACTAGGTGAATTGCGATTGGCATTGGAGAGACTGGAGCGCCTTGGGCGTCAACTTACAAAAGCAATGATGAATCAGCCCGCCGAAGCACCAACGCAAGATCATTGAGCGAAGCGGCCAGTTCGGCTAGAATGCAAAAAAAGCGGTCAGTGGCTTACCAGGTTGGACTGGTTGAACTGCTGGCCGCTCGTTACTGAAACGAGTATGGCAGTTAATAAGCGTGATTATTACGAAGTGCTGGGCGTAAGTCGTTCGGCGACTGAACAGGACTTGAAGAGCGCCTATCGCCGCCTGGCGCATCAACATCATCCCGATAAGAACCAGGGAGACCGGGAAGCCGAGGAAAGATTCAAAGAGGCCGCAGAGGCCTACGCCATTCTTTCGGACTCCGAACAACGAAGGCGTTACGATCGCTTCGGCCATGCTGGAGTGGCCGGGACGGCCGGCGGCGCTTGGGGCGCTCCAGGCTTCGGTGGAATCGAAGACATACTAGGCGATCTGTTCGGTTTTGGTGATGTCTTTGCCGGAGCGAGTCGCGGAAGTTCACGCCGTTCAGCGCAACAACGGGGCGCCGACCTGCGCTACGACCTTGAGATTACCCTTGAGCAGGCCGCTGAAGGGATGACGGCGCAATTACGTATTCCGAAGCTTGAGACTTGTGAGCAATGCAGTGGTTCGGGCGCTGCGCCCGGCACGCGGCCGGAGACTTGTCGGACGTGCGAAGGCGCGGGCCAGGTCCGATTTCAGCAAGGCTTCTTTTCCGTATCGCGCACCTGCGGCAACTGTCGCGGCACCGGCCAGGTAGTTAATTCGCCTTGCCAGATGTGCCGCGGCGCCGGGCGGGTTGAGCGCGAAAAACAAATCGAAGTTAAGATCCCTGCGGGAGTTGAGACTGGTTCGCGTCTCCGGCTTCAGGGTGAAGGTGAATCTGGAGCCTATGGCGGCGTGGCAGGCGACCTCTATGTTGTCATTCATGTCGGCGAGCACGAACAATTCGAACGTCAGGGAAACAATTTGTACTCGCCAGTTCCAATCACGTTCGCGCAAGCCGCACTCGGGGCAGAAATTAAGGTGCAGACTCTCAGCGCTGATCATTCGCTGAAGATTCCCGCCGGCACCCAAACTGGCACCGTGTTTCGCGTGCGAGGGCAGGGAATGCCGGTACTTGGCAGCAGAGGGCGTGGCGATCTCTTCGTCTCCGTCTCGGTCGTCACACCGACAATGTTGACCCGCGAACAGCGCAAGCTCCTCGAGCAATTGTCAGAAATCGAGACAAAGGATCTCGAGGATAAGAAGCTCGTGGATCGAGTTCGAGATATTTTTGGTTAACGTCCCGTTTTCCCGTCCGTCAATCAGCCCGACCGCCGGCGAACCCGAGTATTGCGATTGCAAAAAGTCGGGTGTACCTTCGTCCCCAAATCGAGGAGTTAACTTATGAAATCCCCCTTCCGCCTTTTGCGTTTGGCCAGCCTAATATTGTTACTGCCAGCTACTCTCACTCTCGTCCAGGCTCAGGATGAATATGCGGCGGTAAAGAAATGGGAAAGCTTTGATTTTGCTGCGCGCGCCGTGACGGTGACGGACATCTCTGCGCTGTCGCTTGATGATCTGAAACTTGTGCGTGGCATTATCTTTGGCAAACACGGCCGGGTCTTCAAGGATCCTGAGATCCGCCGATACCTCGAGACACGCGCGTGGTATCACGCTGACGCGAATTTCAGTAACGCAGGGATAAACGATACCGAACGCCGTAATCTGGATGTTATTCGCATCGCCGAAGCCCGGAAGCACGATACCGTCCAGCCTGGAGATATGCGTCTCTACCAAAGCCGGCCGTTGACGCGAAAGAAGCTTGGGCAGCATACGAACGCAGAATGGACGGTCCTGGCGTCTGAGATTGAGGCCATTCACGGCAAGCGTTTCGATGGCACACCGTGGCTGCAGCAATATTTCGACGAGCGCTACTGGTATCGCCCAGCCGAACATTACGAACCCAAGAGTCTCAACGATACGGAGCGCAAGAACCTTCAACTGATTGACACAATTCAAAGACAACAGCGGCGTGTCGCCCTCGCTCCCGGTGACATGGAACTCTTCGAAAACAAGTTGATCTCCGATCGAATGCTGCGTGGTCTGAGTTTGCATGAGCTGCGACTTTTGCGGAACGAGATTTACGCTCGCCATGGGCGCGTCTTCAAGACGCCCTGGCTGTCGCAGTATTTCTTCGGACAGGCCTGGTACGACCCGAAAGATGATTTTAAGGATGAAGACGTTTCAGGCACGGACAAGACAAATGTGGAAACTATCGTTGCCTACGAAGACAAGCTGCACAATCAGATCAGTACGAAGCCAATAACGCAGGCCCTGCTTCAGGGTTTATTTATCGAGGATGTTCGCAAGATGCGTGACGAGATCTACGCTCGCCACGGAAAAGTCTTTAAGGATCAATGGACGCAGAAATATTTCGCCAGCTTTGATTGGTACAAACCGGATCCGAATTTCCAGGAAGCTTCATTAACTTCTGTTGAAAGACAAAACATCGCCGTGATAGCTACTTATGAGAAGAGGGCCGTCACCGCGATGAGCACGATAGAAGGTTGATAAGGCTCACTTTGGGTCCCGCGTGCCGGGACCGGAAGAACCAGCAGGCAGACAGCAGGAACGCTTCTAAGCGAGATGCGCTGATTCCAGCTTACGTTTCATTGCTGTTAGCCGGTGTTGTAATTCCTCATCATTTACCGTGGTCACCTGGCCATCCCGATAAATTTCTTTTCCCGCCACCATTGTCAGCAACACATCTCGGCCTGATGATGAAAAGATGAGCGCGTCAACGGGATCATGTACGGGGTTTTGATGAGCGCCGTCGAGCCGAACGATCGTCATGTCCGCTTGCATTCCTTCAGCAAGCGCGCCGATTTGATCTTCGAGGTGCAATGCCCGGGCGCCGCCAAGGGTCGCGGCGACGAGGGCGTCGTTGGAAGTCACCGAGGAAATGGCCGGCAGTAACCCATCTCTAAACGCGTCGTCCCCGTTGATTGACAGCCGAGCGATGAGCGTTCCGAAGCGGGCTTCTTCCAGAATATCGCACACATTGTTACTGGCGACTGAATCACTGCCGAGTCCCACATGCATTCCGTTCGAGACAAACTTCGCAAACGGAGCTCGTCCATGGCGAAGCTTCGCATTCGATTTCGGACAATGCGCGATTCCCGCGCGATTTTTCTTGATCAGTTCCAGGTCCGCATCATCAACGGCGATGCAATGTGCAAGCAAGGGCTGGGTGTCGAGCACTCCGTGATGCGCGAGGTACTCGACAGAGGAAGTGCCGGGCGCGTGCCAGTCGATGCCGCGTTTTCGTAATCCATCAGCAAAAGGGCCGGTGCCTTTCCGCATGAACAGCGTTTCAAATTGGGATTCAGCCGCGTGCATCATCAACGGCAGCTTCTCATCGATTGCCAGGCGTGAAATCATCTCGAGTTGCGGTCCGCTGACGGTGTAAGGCGCATGCGGCGAGACGCCGATTCGTTGGAGATTGGTTTCCAACATTCGCGCCTCAGCAACCTGGTCGCGCAGCCTCGCAAGGTTCTCGCCGGCTAACTCTGGATCGGGTCCGAACGACTCCTGGTAAACGACGCCTCGCAATCCTGTTTCCCGAAGAGCTTTCAGTGTTTGGGTCGCAAGTGAGCTTGAGTCGCCAAGGCAGGTAATGCCTGCGCGAGCTGCTTCGGTAGCGCCGCAGGCTGCTGACAAGCGCAGCTGATCTTCTGACAAGGCTATTCTGGCGAGTGTCAGTTTTCGCAGCCAGGCGAAAAAATCATGTTCTTCGCCTTCCAGAAAGCCGCGCATGACCGTCAGTTCCAGATGCGAATGGGTATTGACGAGCCCGGGAAGAATCGCCGCCTGGCCGAAGTCGGATGGCTCTACGTCCGGAAAGTCCGCGACAACCTCTGCTTTTGGACCAACGGCGACAATCTTCGAGCCGTCGATTGCGACTGCGCCATCATCGATCGGTGAGGATCTGATCGGAAGGACCCAACGCGCTGAATAGATGGCAGGCATTTTTGTGGCTCAGACTTATAAGTCTGTGCGGGTTGAATCCCTCGAGTAACACGCTGAGCGAGCCGATCGGTGAACACCTCACTCTGAGGTGGCGGTCGTAGATCCTTCTACTTGAGTTCCGATCTGCGACAGCGAACCAATCAGCCGGCTGTTGCCGTCAAGCGAAGTTACGACGGCAAAGTGAAGTTCCTGTACGCCGTCCGAAACCTCTCGGATGCGAAAGTCGTCAAGCTGCAGGCCCTCTCGCTCGAGAATTTCGAGCAAACGCGTCAATGATTGGGGAGCGTCGGTCGTCTTTAACGAATAATGAAAGACTCGTCGCCGGCTGACAAACATCCTTTCGACTTTTCGCAAAAGAACCAGCACCACAATAACCAGCAGAGTTGCCATTACAGCGACGGCGAACATGCCTTCGCCGACAGTGACGCCAACCGCTCCGACCAACAGAATCGTGGCCGCGGTGGTCAGTCCGCTAATCGAACCGCGCGCCTGAAGAATTACACCGGCACCGATGAACCCAATCGCCGTTACGACTTGCGCTACCAGGCGCGCCGGATCGGTGTAAGGCGCGCCGCCACCGATGTGACGCGAAACAATCATGAAAAGCGCCGCACCGATGCAGATGAGCACGTTGGTTCGCAAACCTGCCGGTTTACGGCTCATTTCGCGCTCGAAACCAATTGCTCCGCCGCATAACATTGCGACCACCAGCTTGAGCGCGATCAGGACAAGGGGCGAGATAAGCATCTGCGATTAGTCAGAGATTCCGCGGAGTGGAAAAGCGACCCTTGGCCGCCTTGAGTTTGTAATAACGGCCGAGGATCGACGATACGTACGAGCGCGTCGAAGGAATGTCGATCCGAGCGATGAATTCACTCTCGGTAAGCGCCGGCGTGCCGGACTGCACCCGGTTCCATTCGGAGGCGCGGCTATCGCCGGCATTATAGGCGGCCAGCATGCGCGCTTCACGACCCGGCATGTCACGATATTCTTCGCTGAACTTTTGTAGATACCAGCAGCCGATTTGGATGTTTCGTTGGGGCTCGCGCAGCAGCGTCGCCGTGTCTGCCAGCATTGTTTGCTGCCCCGATCCGCTAACTGTTTCGGTAATCCACTCCTGGGCGACAACCGGAGTAATCTGCATCAATCCAATTTCGCCGTTTCGGCCGTGCTTCCATGGACTGAAATAGGTTTCTTCGTAAATGATACTCCAAACCAGATCCGGATCGACGTGGCGGCGTGCGGCTTCGCGCGCAATTGTCGAGTCGTATCGATGAATCCAATATTGGTCCAGGAAATACAGACCCGTGGCGAGGAGTAACAGCGTGAGGATGATAATGACAAGTCGCTTCATTCAATCAAACACGGTTACGAGCTACGAAACAAAGCGACACTTATTCGAAGTCCAGTCAGTTGCTGCGCGAAAATGTTGACCAGAAATGTCCCGTTGGAATGCGGTGGTCGACTCCTTCGTAGTGAAGCCGCAGCGCCTGGCCGTCTAGAATGTGACCCTGCAACCATACCTCAGCTGAAAGCAGGGCACCGACTTGCAATTGACCGGTCAGCGCCCGAGCATTAACCAAAACTTCCAGCTTTAGTCGTTCCATGTCGAGATAGATCCAATAAAGCTCACTGCCTGAAAGTGGATTTCGTAAAGGCTTAAAGGCCAGCACGCGGCCGCGCAGGCTCCAATCGTTTTCATGAGCGGCCCGCGACGGTGCAGCCTTTTCCAGGGGCAGCCATCTTGCGTGAAGTTCGCGCGCGCAAACATGCGCACGATAAGCTAATCCGCACAAGCCAACGTGCAGCGCGGGCGCGCGAAATTCTGAGACGCCAACCTCAGTTAAGTTCTGCAGTTCGAAGAGCACTTCCGTGTCGTTCCCATCGGAATAGCCGTGGATGACTGCTTCGCCTTCTTCGTCGTACTCGGTCAAGGCCCAGGGCGAGATCCGCTGCATGTAACGAGCCCGAAATCCCGGCCGGCAATTCGCGTAGAAGACCCGGCCCGTGCCGGACTCGTAGAGAACCGTCCAAACTTCGAGACCTTCGCCAAGTTTCCAACAGCGACCGTGCAAAACCGCTCCGCGGCGCGGCAGCCGTGTGGCCTCGCCCTGATTTTCTGCGCGCTCGGCAAGAAAGTTAATGGCTTTCTCACTAGGCACTTCGAGGCCGATTGTTTCAAACGTGGCGTCCATTGAATCCTTTAAAGGGCGATCCGCTGGTTTTCGGAATCAGGAGAGTCGTTCTCGGAAAAATCGGTTTGGCGTGAACGTTTTTTGAAACCGCGGATTGTGCGTTCCGGTCCGTGCGCCGGGCGCTGCCCGGACCGCACCATCTCAGCGAACAGATCCACGTCGTAATCAACTTCACGCGACATCTTCTCGCGAATTCGCAATAGCACGTTCAAAAATTTCGGTCGGCGATACATAAATACAGAAGTCAGAAGTCAAACGTCAGAAGTCAAAGCCCAAAATTCAAAAACTGAATTGAAACCAACCCAACCTCCCCCAAGACCAGGACCTACGTCGTTTCCTTCTCAGTGGCTTCAGAAACCAGAAACTCGGGTGTAACGATCATCGGAACAAAAAATCCGGCCGCCGTATTGAATAACCTGATGCGCGCCTGTCTTCTTACATTCGCGAGATGACCAAAGTTCCATGTAACTAGATAATCGATTTTATGAAAGGAAGCAACTGCGACGTGCAAAGCATCAGCGATGTACTTGCGATGAAAAATTCCGCGCGAGACATAACCTTCAGCGAGTATTGCCGCTTCGTCCGTCAATTCAACCTGCTCGAGATCCTTGACGAGTTTCAAGTATGCCGAGCGATGTGGTTCCGAAAGCCGCTCGAGCTCACGAACGACGAGCGGCGAGATCACGGCTCGATATTCAGATAGCTCGTGCTCCCACCAGCGGATCGTCAAGTCGCGACGGAACGGCTCTCCATTATCGAGATAAGCACCGATCACCGAAGTTTCGAGGTAAGTGCTTTGCTTCACTGCGCCAGTTCCTTGGTTTGAGGAACGGTGTCATTCTGGAGCGTGCTCGCGTCCAACGGTTCAAGCCGCAGAATTCCCCTTTGAAAATCGAAAATCAAACGGAAATACCTTAGAAAGTTCGCTCCCAGAATTCCACTCTGCAGAAAACCCGCAGTTTCGTTCACAGGATCGAGATCCAGTACCGCTGCATCCAATCTCTCCCGCGCCAGACTTCCCAGCGTAAGTTTCGGCAAGAGTGCGGTTCTTACATCATCGGCAATACCAGCCGCGCCGTAAACGCGCATTCGCGTCGGCCGAATGAAAGTCTGCGCTTCTTCAAGCGCTGCGACCTTGTCCGAAACGACGGTCACGGTCGCCCCTGTGTCGATAATAAAGTTGAGCGGTTTCTTGACTCCGTCAATAAGAACTTCCGCACTAAGAAACCCACTTGAGGTTGTTCGCAGCGGCAGATCAATTCCGTTGACGGCATTCGGTTGAACGCTCGCGGCAAGCGTCGGATTAGCTATCGCAGCCAGGCTGGGCACTTGACCGCTCTTCTGACGAACCAGTGTCAAACTACGGGTTCTATAGTCAAGTCCTGCAATCAGGCGTCCGAGCGCTGCGATTCCCAGATACCCGTCAACCGGATTGCCTTCGTCAAAGAAATGGCGGATATAAATCGGCACGTTCTCAACTCTCACTTCGCCGATGTCCATAGAATCCAGATAGCCATATACGATTTCAAAACGGCCACCCCCGCCGACTGCTCGCGCGAGCCCGCCTCGAGCTATCGATCTGATTCCCAGCTTGCGCGCCGTCTCTTCAGAAATGACCGACATTCCGGAGCCCGTGTCCAGAACGAAGCGTAGCTCTTTAGATCCATTGATCCGCACTTTCACAATTGGACGAAAGTCCGGCGCCTCAAAAGAAATGACCGTTCGGTCAGCGCCCGTAACTTTATAAAGCGAGCCGTGATTTCCGAGATAACGTAAAAAATCGATTAGCCCGCGGATGCGGGCCCGCCGATCAGAATCGGTCCGCGGAGCGATTATCAAAAATCTCTCGTAGGCGTCGGCCGCTTCTTTGTATTGTTCGGAACGCGCCGCAGCCTGTCCGAGGTTAAAAAGGTAGTCCGGTTCGTTGCCATCCAGATTCACCGCGCGCCGCAGGGCAACCAGTGAACTGGCCGTGCGATTTTCGTAAAAATCGACCATTGCCAAACCAGCCACAGCCAGCGCTTCATCCTCGTTTAGAGTAAGTGCCGTCCGAAACTCTTCTATCGATTGCCGGAAGTCTCCACTCGCCAGAATTGCAGAACCAAGCAATGCGTGCGCGCGCGGTGATAGCGGATTAACCGCGAGCACACGAGCGGCGTGATCGAACGAATCCTGCAAACGGCGTTGCTTCAACAGAGCCTGGCTTAGCCCGAGACGGGCTTCATTGTCGCGATCATCTTTCGCCAGCAACTGTCGATATATTTGCTCAGCCTGTTCGAAATCGCCCGCGCGCATCGCCTTTTGCGCGCGTTCCAACGTCTTCCTGTTGTCTGAAGAACGTGCTGAAGCGGCAGTGATGAAGAGAAGTAACGCAACGAACAGAGCGCCGCGGAAAAAAGTCGTGGTCGCGCGGCTTCGAGCGACCCTATTGCAGAGAAGCCAGGCCATGTTTATTTCAATACCTCCCCTGTCTTCATTGACCAAAGCGCCAGATCAAGCTCATCAAAAACATTGACAACCTCATCAGCGAAATCGCGCATGCTTTTCTCAGTTTCCAGGTAGCGCTTTCTGGTCGTCGGCGGCTTTGGTGAATCAACTACGCCGAGTTCGTTCAGCGAGCGAACAATGTGCTTATCAAGAATGCCATATCCGCGATAACCTATGTTGCGCAAGAAGTGACTAGCTTCTTTGTAACCTAAACCCGTGATACCGGGGTTTTTCGCCAACCAATCCCGCCGCTCAAACGGATTGCGGATTCGTTTTAGTTGGGCGCGCAGTCGCATGGAAAAAGATTCGCGCAGATAGTTTCGAGTCTTCACGACATGTGCGGCGCGCACATTATGAAAACGATAAGCCGGCGGCTGAGTCAGAGCATACGTCAATTCCTCGCGCGTTCCATCTTCCAACAGCGGACGCACGGCCATTACTGCTCGCATTCCCATTTTGGCCGAAGCTCCCGCCGTGAAGATGCAATATACCAGTTCTTCCCACAACCGCGCGTCCGATCCCGCTACCCATACTTCGCGGAATTCCCGGAGCCGGTGCCGGATTTCTTTTCGCCGCGCTGCATGAGCTGCGCGCAAACAATCGATTGTTACGAGCTGCTGATTCCTGGCCATACTCTACGGATAACCCGAAGGGCAGAAGATTTCGATTCGCTTGAAAGAATTCTAGGAGTCCGTTCGATTTTCTGTCAATGAATTACGGGTCACTTTCCCAGTGCATCCACGGCAAAGCTGATTGCATCAAATAATCGCTCGCGCGAGGGAGGCGGGCTTTTGTGTTATGATCTCAGAGGTCCTTGAGGCCCCTGCCCCTTTCCACAATGACCCATCAACCAGCCATAACCAGGATTTTTCAAGCAGCGACTCGATTCGTGGCGGCGGTAGTGCTCTTGATCGCGGGAGCGGTTCTGTTGTCCGCGCAGCAGACAACACAGAGCCCCCCGGCAGGAATTAGTCGTGAGGGATCTTCCTCACTGCCGACCCAAACTTCCAATCAATCTCTCAATAATGGCACAGGCAACGGACAGGTATCGCCGGCCAGCCTGGCCTCCACAATACCTGCTTATCTGACTCCGATTCATGGAATCCAGGGCGTTTTGGCGGAAACTGTCGACGGTGCTACGATCGCCACCCAGGCAGCAGAAGATACATTTAATCCCGCATCCTCGATCAAACTGGCAACCGCTCTAGTCGCGCTCAAATCATTTGGACCCGACTACCGCTTTGTAAATTCGATATGGGCCAACGGAACTGTCGATCGTCTAACCGGCACGCTGACAGGAGACCTCGTCATCACGGGCCGTGATCCGTCGTTTCGTTACGAACACGCGGTCATGCTGGCTCGTCAATTGAACCAGTTGGGAATTCGCACAGTTACCGGCAGCCTTGTCGTTGACCCAGGATTCACGATGAACTTTGATTGGTCGGCCAAGCGCGCTGGCGAAACGTGCCGGGACGCTTTGGACGCGAATCGGCGTCCAGCGGCAGCAACTCGCGCATGGCTCGACGAACGAACGCTGGTCGGCGACAAGGAAAGCCTGAGCAGCGTGCCAAGTGTGATAATCAACGGCGAAGTTCAGATTGGCTCAGCGGCGCCCGCAGCTCAGGCCCTGATAACACACAAATCCAGCAGGCTGGTGGACATACTGAAAGTGCTGCTGTGTTACTCGAATAATTTTATGGCTGAGCGAATTGGGGAAACGCTTGGCGGCCCGGCCTCGATACGCACGCAGATCTCGCAGAAACTTGAAATCAATGCCGAGGAATTTCAGATTATTTCGGCAAGTGGTTTGGGTGTCAACCGCGCCAGTCCGCGCGCCATGATGAAAATCCTGCGCGCCCTCCGTTCAGAACTGGAGAAGCACAAACTGTCGCTCGCGGACATACTCCCGGTCGCCGGAATTGATCCAGGTACTCTCGAAGATCGCTATACTGTACCGGCGTCGCGCGGCAGCGTAATTGCCAAGACGGGGACGCTCGGGCGCACGGACGGCGGGGCCAGCTCACTGGTCGGCGAGATGCAAACAAAGAGTGGGCGCATAGTCCTGTTTGTGATTTTGAATCAGCAGGGGAACGTCCTGCGTTTTCGTCAAAACCAGGATGAGATTGTAGCTTCCATTCAGAATACTTTGGGCGGCCCGGCGCCCTTCAGTTACCGCCCGGTTAATCTGGCGATGCGGTTGGCAAACTCCGATTACGAAGCAGCCAAAGCTCGCGGTGAATATGAACCGAGAAACGAGCAATGACAGCCCGGCCGCTTCGGCAAACTGCTCGCAAAATTAATTCCAATTTTTGTCACAACGACTGACGCAGACTGACCGACAAGCGTTATGTTCTCAGCTAACCTCCGCAGAAACCGGATGGCATAAGCCTTGCCACGCGCGCGGTCGGCCCCGACCGCCTTTTGACACCCGGCCATGCTAACGGCTCCAGCCTCTTCAAAATTAGCAAATCTTAGAAAGCCATGAATCCAGCCGAAACTTCGAATCAACTCGTCAATGCGTTGATGGCCACAGACCGAATGTGGGAAACAACCATCGACGCACTGCCTGATGCTGTTTACATTTTTGGTGTCGACCGGCGACTAAAGAAAATAAATCGGGCCGGTGAAGCAACCGAACAGGCAACTCGCGCGTTCCTTGCGGGTCGGAGTTGCTGTGACATGATTTGGGGACTTCAGGGATCTGAATGCATGGTTGATCGCTCGATCACCAGCGGCAGAGCAGTCGAAGTGGAGATTCCGGCCGACAATAAAGCGCAGCGGCCCCTGCTCGTCCGCGTCCTTCCGCGCAGCCGGGAGCAACAGGAACAGAGTAGCGCCGGATGTATTGTGATCGCGCGAGATATTTCCGAGTTGCGCCACGCAGAGGAAGAGGCCAGTAAGCATCGCGCGTTTCTCGCCAGTCTTGCTGACCTGGCACCCGATGAATTCTACACCCTCGACACGAACACACGATTTACGTGGGTGAATAAACGGGCGGAAGTTGATAGCGGCCTAACGCCTTCAGTCCTGCTCGGCAATGAATTCAGTATGATCGTGTCCAGTGAATCGAAAGATGAAGTGAAAAAGGCGTTGGAAACGACCTTGGGCGGAGAAGAACAGCAGTTCGAGTTGAGAACAATCTGTACCGACGGACGCGTTCGCTGTATGGACGCGCACACCTCGCCGCTCTGGCACGATGGCAGTATCACCGGCGTCATGGTTTTCATGAGCGACATTACCGAACGCAAATTGGCCCAGGAGCGGGCGGCACGGTCTGATAAGCTGCGCGCACTCGGCGAGCTAGCGGCCGGCGTCGCTCACAATCTGAACAACTCGCTGACGGTGATTCAAGGGCGAGCGCAGCTGTTATTGATGCGCAGCGGCGAAAATGAAGGCACGAAAAAAAGTTTGGAAGTAATTACACAAGCCGTTACGGATTGTACACAGACCTTGCGTCGGTTGCTGGACTTCTCTCGTCGCGAAGCAACCAAGGCCAAGCCCCCCGTTAAACTGAGCGAACTCGTCACATCAAGCATTGAGATCGCGCGCCCCAAATGACAAAGCGATTCCACGAGCCGGACAGGCACGATCAAAGTCAATGTCGACACTCCTGCGCCCGTCTATACGCTCGGCGACTCC
>Ga0066710_100003350_pt1 | contig 13612 bp, 12 predicted proteins | sample GraSoiAngelo_159_FD_79666 | JGI IMG/M metagenome (GOLD analysis project Ga0066710, IMG submission 79666) | Grasslands soil microbial communities from the Angelo Coastal Reserve, California, USA - 14_1009_16_40cm | ecosystem: Environmental > Terrestrial > Soil > Grasslands | place: USA...
CACCACTGCGGTCAGCGCCAGCGCCTCCCACAACGTCGGCGTCGTCGGCGTCCAGTTCCTGCTCGACGGCGCGGCCCTGGGCGCTGAAGACACGACCTCGCCCTACTCGGTCTCCTGGAACACCGCCAACACGAGCAATGGCTCCCACACCCTGACCGCCACTGCACGCGATGCCGCCGGCAACCGCACCACCTCGGCTGCCGTCACGGTGAACGTCTCGAACGCTCCCCCGCCGAATACCACGCGCTTCGAGGAGACGGCCGCGACCTTCGCGCCTGCCGGAGCCTGGACCGCGATCACGAGCGCCAGTGCGGGGGTGACCTTGAGCGGTGGCAGCGCCGGGTACTCCGGGGCGGCCGGGGCCACGGCGACCTTCACGTTCAACGGCACGGGGGTGAGCTGGATCGGCTTCAATTGCGAGCAGTGCGGCATCGCCAGGGTCTCCCTGGACGGCACAGTCGTCGCCACGGTGGACACGTACGCCCCCACCCGCCCGGCCGCATCCGGGGCGATGTTCAGCACGACCGGCCTCGCTTCCGGCAGCCACACGCTGGTGATCGAGGTGACCGGCACGCAGAACACCTCCTCCACCGGCGCCTTCGTCGTCGTGGATGCCTATGACGTGCAGGGCGGCACCGGGGGCGGCGTGACGCGCATCGAGGAGACCGACCCCTCCGTGACCTACGTCGGAACGTGGATCTCGTACTCCCGCGCCGATTTGAGCGGCGGCACGATCGTCGAGTCGACGGTCACGAACGACACCGCCACCCTGGCCTTCAACGGGACGGGAGTGAGCTGGATCAGTTTCAAGGCCACCTGGGCCGGGATCGCCCAGGTCTACCTCGATGGGGTCCTGAAGGCCACGGTCGATGCCTGGGCTCCGGCAGAGCAGGCGCAGGCGGTGCTGTACACCGCCAGCGGCCTGCCGGCCGGCTCGCACACGCTCATGATCAAAGTCACGGGAACCTGGAACGCCGCCGGCTGCTGCGCCGGGATCGTCGTGGACGCCTTCGACGTGACGAGCAGCGGCGGGGGAGGGGGCGGAGGCGGCGCTCCGCCTCCGGACACCGCGCCGCCGACCGTCAGCATCACCTCCCCCGCTAGCGGCGCGACGGTGTCGGGCACCGCCACGGTCAACGCCAGCGCCTCCGACAACGTCGGCGTCGCCGGCGTGCAATTCCTGCTCGACGGCGCCGCCCTGGGGGCGGAGGACACGACGGCCCCGTACTCGGTCGCCTGGGACACGACCGGCGCGGGCAACGGATCGCACACGCTCACCGCCACCGCCCGCGACGCGGCCGGCAACCGGACCACCTCCGCCCCGGTCACGGTGACGGTGTCCAACGCCCCCCCTCCCGGCACTACGCGCTTCGAGGAGAGCTCCGCCACGCTCGCACCGGCGGCCTCCTGGTTCGGGCTGACGAGCGCGCAGGCCAGAGTGACGCTGAGCAAGGACTTCGCGGTCTTAGCCTCCGATGCGGGAGCGACGGCGACGTTCACGTTCACGGGGACGGGCGTGAGCTGGATCGGCTTCAAGTGCGAGCAGTGCGGGATCGCCAGGGTTTCCCTGGACGGCGCCGTCGTCGCCACGATCGACACCTACGCCCCGAGCCGGCCGGCCGCCTCCGGCTCGATGTTCAGCAAGACCGGGCTCGCGGCCGGCAGCCACACGCTGGTGATCACCGTCACAGGCACACAGAACACCGCGTCCACCGGCGCGTTCATCGCCGTGGACGCCTTCGATGTGATGTAGGGAGGAAGTCCACTTCACCAGGATGGGTGCCTCGAGCGGCACCGTCCACCAACCAGAGGAGGGCCGTACCCGTGAGGAAGAAAACCGTGTTGTGGATGTTGGCATCCCTGGCCATCAGTGCCCTGCTGGGCGTGGCGGCGCGATCGTTCAGCGCCACGCCGGACGGGGTGGGCGGAGGGGCCTCCGGCGCGTCCGTCGAATCCGGGAAAACGAAGGTGGGACCGACGCCGCAGGTCGTGCTGCCCGGCTTCGGGGGCGCCGTGTTCACCGAGGCCCCGAAAATGAACGTTCCCAACGTGATTTCCGCCGGGGCCCTGAGAGCCATGAGCAACGGCGCGTTCGGCGCGAACGACACCAGCGCCGAGAGCCTGTCGACGATCGAGAACGTGAACCTCCTGGACGGTCGCATCCAGGCCGATCTCATCGTGGCCATCGCCAGCAGCGCGGGCGATGGCGCCACGGCCCTGAGCGACGGCGAAGGCTCGGAGGTCGTCAACCTCGTCGTCGACGGAGTGCCCAAGGGGAACGTCAGCGGCGCGAACGTGGGAATCCCGATCGCCGGGGGTACGGTCGTGGTCAACGAACAGACGGCGGGCGGCGACGGCGCCAGCACTTCGAACATCGCGGTCAACGCCCTCCGCGTGATCCTCCGCGACCCGACGACCTGGGCGGTCACGGACGACATCAAGGTGGGCTCGGCGGCGAGCGGGGTGAGCACCGGGGCGTTCATCCCGGCGTGGCAGCTCCCCCCGGAGTGCATCTTCTACACGGGCGGCGGCCGAATCGACCGGGTGCCCGCGCAGAGCAACCAGGATTTCGCGACCTTCGGATTCAATGCCACGTTGAGGGACACGACGACCTGCAAGGGTCCCGCCGGACAGCTCGAGTACGTGGACCACTTCAGGCGCTTCAAGTTCCACGGGACCTCGGCCGACATCACGGGCGAGATCGACGACCCGGATTTCGGAGGGAAGTGCGCCGAGATCGTCGGGTCCGGGCGCTACAGCCTGGACAATGGTCCCTGGACGGACTCCACCTACCGGGCCGTGGCCTGCGACAACGGCGAGCCCGGCGTCGGGCGGGACAAGTTCATGATCGAAGTCGCCGCCGGCTACAGCTCCCAGTCGGAAGGGAAAGGCCCGATCCTGAGGGGTGGCAACATCCAGCGTCACGGTTAGAGGTTCCGGCAGCCGCCGGATGAGGGTTCCATGGGCGCCGGGCGATCGGCCGTTTCGAGACTCGTGCTTCTGGCAGCGGGCGCGGCGGGACTCTCCGCCTGCGCCTCGCTGACCGGCGGCGCGGCCCTCGGACCGACCGCGGATCTCGAGCGCCTGTCGGAACAGCTCGCCGGTCTCGTCGAACGGCTGCGCCCCGGTCTGGTCCGCATCGGGGCGGAGCCGGACTCGGGCCACGGGGCCCGGCCTCCCGCGGCCGGATTCATCATCGACCCGGGCGGAATCATCCTGACCGTCGCCCACGCGGTGCCCGGCGGAGACGACGTCGAAGTCGAGCTTGCCGACGGCCGCCGGTTCCCCGGCCGGGTGATCGGCAGGGACACGAACGTCGACCTCGCCGCGGTGGGGATCGAGGCCCCCGACCCTCTGCCCGCCCTTCGCCTCGGCGACTCCGATCGCGTCCGCGTGGGGGAGATCGTCCTGGCGCTCGGTCACCCGTTCGGTCTCGAGCGGGCGGCCTCGTTCGGCATCGTGAGCTGGAAGGGCCCGCCGCCCGGGGGCGGGCCGCCGGACTTCGACTTCATCCACACCGACGCGGCGGTCAGCCCCGGCAACTCGGGCGGTCCGCTGGTGAACCTGGCCGGCGAGGTGATCGGCGTCGATAGCCTGGCCGCGCGGAACGGCGCGATGGGGATCGCCGTACCCTCGAGCCTCATCAAGATCGCGCTGCCCCGCCTGATCGCGGACGGGCGCGAAGGTTCTCTGGGTCCTAGGGCGCGGCGACGCTGAGCGGCGTGTCATGATCGCAAATAAAGGAAGCGATGAACCGTGCCGGCTCTTTGTCGCTGCCGTTGGCCGAGATCCGGTGCACGGCGTTGGGTGCCTCGTAGAAACTCTCGCCGGCCTTTAAGAGGGCTTCCGGCCCGCCTTGTACCTGCGTCCGCAATGCTCCTTCGATGACGTAACCGATCACCGCGCACGGATGGCTGTGCGGCGGCGAGGACCCGCCGGGTCCATAGGTGACCTCGACCACGCTCACCTTGAGCCGACCCCCGTCCATCACGGGCAGCGCCTGGGAGAGCACCGTGCGATCCATCGAGTCCCCGGCGGGGCTCCCCGGAGGAGCGGCGCGGCACCCCGCGACGGCGGCGCACAGCATCGTTACGGCAAGTCCGGTCATGCGTCTGCCTGCGGTCATGGTCCGCTCCTCTCGAGGTTGCCGGCCTGGCTTGCAGAGGCCCGTCCTTGTCACCGAGGGCCCCATGATGATAGATAGGGAGACTTTCGCCGCCGGGACCTGCAACAACAAGGCCTGCATCGGCGGATCCCGGCACAACATCACCTGCGGCCGGTTGATCGGCTTCAACTGCAACAAACTCGGGCCCGATCTCTGCTCGGACGGCCCTTGCTCGTAGCCGACATCCCGTCCCGCGTTCACATCGAGGCGTCCTGAACGATCACCCAGCCATCTCCGCGCGGGCGCAGGACCAGCAGCGTCAGGCCCGACACCGTTTCTTTCCCGGGAGAGGTGAGCGACCACCGGGCGGCGATCGTCATCCCCTGGATCTCGCCCGGCACGGCGTTCGACTGCCGATCGGTCTCCATGCCCCAGATCGGGCGGGCCTCGAGGATCTCAAGCGCCAGATGGCCCATCGCCGCCTGGTCGGGATAGCGCGACCGGTAGCGATCGATCACCGCCTGCCGCCCCTTCGTCACTCCGCTCGGCGAGAGGAAGGTGGCGTCGTCGGCGTAGACCGAGCAGAAGGCCTCGAGGTCGCCGCGGTTCCAGGCCGCCGCCTGCCGGCCGAGGAGATCCTCGATCGCGCGGCGGGCGGCGCCCTCGCTCCGCTCGTGCCCGAGACGGTCCCACAGGCCGCACCCCTGGCGGCCGATGAAGCGGTGCTCCTCGGAGAAGACCGGATCGGCCAGGACCTCGTCAACGGTGGCGAAGCGGTGGCCGGTCTTCTCCAGCCAGTCGAAGAGATCGTTCCATCGGGCGGCGCCGATCTCATTGGCGTGCAGCAGGAGGATTTGCGGCGTCAGGCGGCCGAACAGGCGGTCTCCCTGCCGCTCCTGCGACCGGACCTCGAGCCTTAGGGCGGCCAGGTAATCGGCGGCGACCTCCGCGCGCGCCCCCGGGCCGCCGGCGCGGCGGGCGGCGATCCAGGGCTCCTCGAACGACCAGTCCTGCGTGTCGAGGGTGACCGGCAGGCTCCTCTGGCCGCTCGCGCCGAGATAGCGCCGCATGGCGTCGAGCTTCTCGCCGGTCTCCCCTTCGTCGAGATAGGGAAAGCGGAAGAAGCGCGGGGTCGCGCCGCGCGCCGCCAGGAAGCCGGCGAGCCCCTTGCGCCCCCGCTCGACGTCGGCGATGTAGGCGGCCTCATCGGTGACGCTGTAGTCCGGGTGGCCGAACGAATGGTTGCCGAGCTCGTGTCCCCGCCTCAGCCAGAGGTCGAGAAGGTCGAGGCCGGCCTTGCCTTCGCCGACGTTCTTCCAGATCACCAGCCCGACCGCCTTGACGTGGTGGCGATCGAGCGCCGCCAGAAGGTCGCGCGTGATTCTCTCCCGCTCGGCCGGATCGGCGTGCAGCCTGCCGGAGGCGACCGGCAGGTCGTCGACGGTGATCAGGATCGGCCGGCGCGTCTCCGGCTGTGCCGCGAGCAGATCGCCTCCTGCGCCCAGGCCCGCCGAGGTCGCGACCAGGAGCCCCATGTGCAGCACGTCGCGGGCGATTTCTCGGAAGCGTGTCGGGCGGCGCATGCGCGGCCATCTTACTTCGATCCGCCATTCCGCGTGGACGTGCCTTCCGTCGGGAGCGGGTGTAGGATCTCCCGCACCCAACCCGAAGAAGGAGGAGTCCCCATGGCGAAGAACGTCAAGCCGGTTCCGGAGGGTTTCCACACGGTCACGCCGTACCTGGTGCAGCGCGACGCGAAACGCGCTCTCGAGTTCTACAAGAAGGCCTTCGGGGCCGAGACCAGGGTGACCATGCCGGGCCCCGACGGGCGCATCATGCACGCCGAGATCAGGATCGGCGACTCGATGATGTTCCCTTCCGATGAGATCCCCGAGATGTCGCCCGAGACCAAGTCGCCGCAGTCGGCAGGCTGCGTCACCTCGACGACCTTCCTCTACGTGCCGGACGTGGACGCCGTCTTCAAGAGGGCCGTGGACGCGGGGGCGAGGGTCGTCATGCCCGTCGCTGACATGTTCTGGGGCGATCGTTTCGGGAAGGTCGCGGATCCATTCGGCCACCACTGGGGCATCGCCACGCACAAGGAAGACGTGGCGCCGCAGGAGATGCAGAAGCGGGAGGCGGAGTGGCGAAAGAAGGCGGCGGAGAAGAAGTAGCGGCGGGCCCCCTCAGGACGGCGAGGGCGGAGTCAGGTCCGGGGAACGGTACACCTCCTCGCCGCCGATCAGCGTCAGGAGCACCCGGGCATTCTTGACCGCGTCGGGCGGCAGATCGAACAGGTTGTCCGAGAGGACGATCAGGTCGGCATATTTGCCCTGCGTGATCGATCCGCGGTTCCCCTCGGCGAAGTTCGCGTACGCCCCCTGGATGGTGTACGCGCGCAGGGCCGTCTCGAGGTCGATCGTCTGGTCCGGGATCCAGCCTTCCGGCGGCCGGCCGTCCAGGCCCTTCCGGGTGAGCGCGGTGTAGACCCCTACGAGGGGGTCCATCTCCGCGACGTTCCAGTCGCTGGCGAAGGCGAGCACGGCGCCGGCGTCCCGCAGGCTGCGGAAGGCCCAGGCGTACCGGGAGCGCTCGGGCCCGATGTTCATCGCCCACTTGGCGGTGATGTCCGGGGCGCAATGGCGGGGCTGCATGCAGGCGATGACCCCCAGCGCCTTGAAGCGCGGGACATCGTCCGGTGACAGGCACTCGATGTGCACCAGCTCGTGCCGGCTGTCGCGCGCGCCGTTCTGGTCCCGGGCAAATTGCAGGGCGTCGAGCGCGGTCCGGATCCCCCGATCCCCGATGGCGTGGATGAATATCTGGAACTTCATGCGATCGATGCGGGCGACGACGGCCTTGAACTCCTCCGGCGGGTAGAGGGTCTCTCCCCGGAGCCCGGGCTCGTCGCTGTAGGGTTGAAGCAGCGCGGCGGTGTGCGGCTCCACCACGTCATCGATGTAGAGCTTGACCGCCGAGACGCGCAGCCGATCGTCGTCGAGCTGCCGCCGGGCGGCGTCGAAACGGGCGAGATCGGCCTCGGGCATCCCCCGGGGGTGGAACAGCGCCATCTGCAGGCGCGCGCGCAGCACGCCGTCCTGTCGCGCCCGGATGAAGAGCGGCAGGTCCTCCAGGAAGACTTGCGGGTCGACGATCGTGGTGATGCCGAACCGGGTGGCGGCTTCCAGATTTCGTTTCAGCCTGGCATAGCGGCGCCCGGTCGACCACGAGGGCAGGATCCGGCGCAGCGCCGCCTGTCCTTCCTCCGACAGCCCCATGGTCGCGAACGACCGCAGGATGCCGGTCGGCTCCCCGCTTCGCGGGTCGACATCGACCTCGCCGAACGGCAGGCGGCGGGTGCGGCGATCGATTCCGAGCTTTCCCAGGGCGGCACGGTTCAGCCAGACGGTGTGGGCGTCGTACGACACCAGGAAGGCCGGGCGGCCGCCCGTCACACCCTCGAGGTCGCGCCACGTCGGCAGGTTCCCCCGGGGGAACACGGAGTAGTTCCATCCCTCTCCCTCGATCCAGGGCAGGTCCGGATGGGACGAGGCGAACCGGCGGATGCCCCGGTAGAGGTCTTCGGAGGTGCGGGCCTCCGAGAACTGGACCACGTCCGGGTCAAGGCCGAAGGTGATGTGGTTGTGGCTGTCGATGAAGCCGGGAAGGACCATGCGTCCTCCGGCGTCGACGACCCGCGTCTTCGGCGAGACGGAGCGGAGGACATCCGCCTCTTTTCCGACGCGCAGGATGCGGCCATCCCTGATCGCCACGGCCTCCGCCCAGGGTTGCGCCGGATCCAGGGTGCAGACCTTCGCGTTGCGGACGACCAGCTCGGCTTCCTCGACCCGGGGAGCGGCGCACGACCCCGCCAGACCAAGGAGCACCACGAGGCCGACCGCCTGCCACGGGCGAGAAACGCGCTTGTCGAGCGGCATGCACCACTCTTACCGACCCTCCGCGGCGTTGTCAAGACCGGACGTCCATGCGGGGAGGGGCATGAGCAGGTGACCCGCGAGAGCGTTGACGAACGGCTCGTAGGTACGGCGCAGCTCCGCCAGCCGCCTCGCGGCGACCTCGGGGTCGGCGGGAGGCCGGTCCGCTTCGGCGAGCCGCTGGAAGAGCCGCGCGAGATCCGAAGCGGAAAGGCGATCCGGGGACGGCGCCCGCGCAGGGAGATGGAAGACCCTGGTGAGGTCGACGACGGCGTGCCGGGCCATGGCGAAGGTGACGCCGGCCTGCCAGGCCGAGCCGTCCCGGGCGCCTGCCTTCAACAGCGCGCAGGCATCGAGGATCGTCGTCAGGGCCCCCAGCCAAGACTGGTTGGCGTGCTGGGAGCGGAAGTAGGCCAGGACCGGGTACGAGAGATGGCTCTCCATCAGCTCCGCCGTCCAGCGCTCCCACTCGTACAGGAACCGCTCGAGGTGATGGAGATGATCCCGGCCGTGGCGGCGCAGGAGCTCTTCGACGGTCGGGGGAGAGCCGGCGCGCGGATCGAGAAGGGTGATCGACACCTCGCGCCGGGAGAAGGCGGCGTACAGGACGGGAAAGTATCCGATCACCAGGGCCAGGAAGCCGAACCCGACCCCCGACTCCAGGACGGTCAGGCCCCGCGCCAGCGGCCCGTGAGGCGTCACGTCGCCCAGGCCGAGGGTGAAGAAGGTCGTGCCGCTCAAATAGAGGTAGGTGCCGAAGGAGGGCGACGCATCGGGCCCGCGAGGCGTCGTGCCGAGGGTCCAGTGCAGCGCCCCGAAGCCGAGCACCAGGCTCGCGGCCCACAGCCCCAGCAATAGCAGGAGCGAGAGGGGCCCGAAGACGCCGAGGAACGATTCGCGCCGCACGCGTGAGACGATCCGGCGCGCGATCGTCGACCAGACCTTCCAGGTGGCACGGTAGAACAGACGCGCCAGCCGCCACCGGCGGGTGACGCGCCGGGGCAGGACGATCGCCTCGAAGGCGTCCCAGAGGACCGTGCCGATCAGGGCGACGGCGAGCAGGGCGGCGGGCCACCGCATCAGGGAGCTTGTCACGCCGGCATGCACCTCAATTCAGCGTGAACCTTGCAAAAGGCCTCCTTGCCCACCTTGATGAAGTTCACCGGAAGTCTCCTTTCCTGAACGGCTCAGACGGTCGTCAGGTCCACGGGCAGATTGGGCGGGTCGTAGCCGGCGACATCGCGCTTGCGGGCCACGACCGAGTGATGAACGAAGGCGCCGTGCGGGACCCGGCGGCGCCACCAGCCGAGCATCCACCAGGCCGGCAGCAACGGGTTGTGCAGCCGGTCCTTGTGATTCTCGACGTACCGGGAGGCCGCGGTCGAATCGACGATCAGCCCCTGCTCCGCTGCGACGCGCAGCATCCAGTGCAGCGCGACGTGGGACAGCCCCGCCTGCGGATACGACCCCCCCACGTCGGCGTGCGCCCCCGGGAACCACACCTGCACGATGCTCTGCCCCTCTCCCGCCGGCTCCGTCCAGAGGTTGGGCCGGTACTGGCTGCGCCTTTCGTCCAGCGCGATGGCGTGGCGCCCGACCCGCACGTCGCCGTTCAGCCGCGTGTCGGCGAACTTGCGCCGGAAGCCGGGGATGATGCCGACCGATTCGACCGTGTCCCAGACGCCGACGAAGTGCGGCTTGCAGGCGCGCGAGAACGCCTTCTTGAAATCGCCGGCGATCCCCGGCTCCTTCCTCGCCCGGGCGTAGATCTTCGAGGCATACGGGATCAGGTTGTCGCTGCCCTTTCCGAGAAGACCGCAGACATGCAGCATGCCGGCCAGCGCCCGCGCCGTGAAGGCGCCGCGTGAGAAACCGAAGAGGAACACCTTGTCGCCATATTCGTAGCGCGCCATCAGGTAGGCGTACGCGTCCTCGATGTTGCGCGTGATGCCGTAGCCGAACGCCAGGCCCATCCCGATCGACAGCCACTTCCCCATGAACGTCACGAACCCCGGGACGCTCAGCGTGCCGACCCCGGGATCGTAGTAGGCGATCTGCCGGGCCGGGTCCTTGACGACCACCTCGAACAGCTTGACGACGTTGGTGTTGCGCCGGCTCTCCCGGAATTCGTTCCCGGTGCCGTCGCAGCAGACCACGATGTTCTTGGGCATGGGGCCGGCCGCGGTCACGGCTCCTTGTTTGCGGTCACCTTGCGCGCGCGCGCGACCCCATCCCACGTGAGCGCGAAGGACGCTTCGGACTGGTACTCGACATAGCCGCGGTCGCAGAGGCTCTCGAAGGCCTGAAAGTACCGGGCGCGTGACTCGGGCTCCTGAGGAGTCGCGAAGGGCGAGTCGCCCGCCGTCACAAGCGGGATCATCGTCTGGTCGGGGTCCTGGATGCGGAGCGATCCGGCCTTATTGGCGGCGACGAGCAGGGCCCGCTCCTCCGGCGACAGGAGCGCTTCGCGCGCCTTCTCCAGGGCTCTCGCCCCGAGCCGGGCGGCGGCCTCGCACCGCTTGACGAGCGAGGTTACATCGGTCATGGGCTCTCCCTTGAGCTCGTGTTGCGAGGACTATACCCCCGGCCCACGGCCGCAGACAAGCCGGAGCCGAGGAGCCGTCACTCGTGCTGCGCCTTCGGGCAACCGGCGTGGAGCGTCTTCCCTGCCGGAGGCGTGTCGCCTCTCTCGAGATTTTCGGCCTTGATCCGCCTCACATCCGCGCACTGGGCGTAGTGGTAGACGTGACTCTGGTTGCTCCATGCGTACGGTACCGCCGCGGTCGTCGCTGCCGCGGCCCCCGTCGTCGCCGTGCTTCCCCAGAATGCAAATGTCTTCGGGTCCGAATTTCCACAGGTCAAGGAGAAGTAGTCGTCGGCGGGCCCGACCGTGACCTCGATGTTCCCGCACACACTGTCCAGGCTGGGGTCCGGCTCGGCTCCATTGCCGCGCTCGGTCCAGAAAAGCTGGACTCCAGCTTCATGCAGCCGTTCCACGCATTCGGCCGCTGGATGCTGGTAGGTGTTTCTATCGCCCACCGACACGATCCCGACCTTCGGCCGCGTCACGTCCAGCCACGTGCTGTTGGTGCTGTATCGGCTGCAGTGGTGATGAACGTCGTAGATCTCGACTTGACCAACCGCCGGTGCGACGCCTGATTCGATGTCCAGATAGTCCGCCGTCGCGACTCCGCTCAGATCGCCGCCGATTTCCGCGGCGAACTTCCCATAGCGGATGACCGCATCGAGGCTCAGATCGTTCTCGTTCGTCGTCTGGACGCCATTGCCGTCGAGGGCGGCGATCTGGATCTTGACTGGCTTGGGGGACCCGGGATCGAGCGTGATGACCTGCCCCTTCGTCGCTGTGTGGCGCAGGTCGCCCACGGCCTTGACGTAGGCGGCGTAGACACCACCCGGATAGCTTCCACCGCGGTCGTACACCGCCTTCCGCAACGGGAATCCCTCGAGCACCTCCTTGGTGCAGCCGATGTGGTCCGCGTGATAATGGCTGATGAAAAGGTAGTCGATGTGGTCGATGCCGAGGCGGTGAAGAAAGCGCACCGGCTTGTCGCAGGCCTTGTACCGGCCGTCGTCGAACAGAACGACTTCTCCACCAGGGGAGATGAGAACGGCACCGTCTCCCTGGCCGACGTCGATGAAGTCAAGATGCAGGCTTTGAGCCCACGCCGAACCAGCCAGGGCTGCTGCCGACAGTAAGAGAGACACGCGCTTGAAAGGGACCATGTACCACCTCCCGGAGCGTTGACGGAGGGCTGCCGTCAGTGACGAGACGCAGGGGCAGCCAGGAGAATGGGAAATGTTCCAGATTGGGGGGCTTTCTTACACCCGCGCCCGATCCGATGTCAACTCGGTCCTGCCATGATTCGGTCCTGCCATGACGGTCTGGAGGTGTGCCGCGTGGCGCCCGGGAAGAGGGCGGGCGCGGATGCGCTAGTATCCTTCCTGCAACCACGTCTCAAGGGAGGGAATCGTGTCGAACATCAAGGTGGCCGTCCTGAACGCGAGCACCGTCCTGAACGACGGCGACGTCGACAAGGTCGTCCCGGCGCTTCAGAAACAGGTGCACCGGGATTTCGCTCCGGCTTGGGGTGTTGATGCCGATCTGGTCTTCGTTCCCAAGGGATCGGCACCACCCTCCGGTGCGTGGTGGCTGACCATCCTTGACAACTCCGACGTGGCGGACGCCCTCGGTTATCACGATCTGACCGATCAGGGCCTGCCGCTGGGAAAGGTCTTCGCTGGAACCGATCTCCAGTCCGGGAACCAGTGGAGCGTGACCGCGAGCCACGAGCTTCTGGAAATGCTGGCCGACCCCGACATCAACCTTGGCGCCTACGTCGACCAACCCGGCGGAGGGATCAAGCTGTACGCCTACGAGGTCTGCGATCCCTGTGAGGCCGACGCATTCGGATACAAGATCGACGGGACACCCCTTTCGGATTTCGTCTTTCCCGCCTGGTTCGAATCGTTCCGCGAAACCGGCGGCACCCAGTTCGATCAACGGGGGCGCATCACGGCGCCGTTTCAGCTCCTTGCCGGCGGCTACATCGGTGTCTATGAAAGCCGATCGGGCAATGGCTGGACGCAGATCACCGCCATGGAGAAGGGTCGCCTGTTCTCGATGCGGGCGCCCGTCGGGTCGCGCAGGGAGAGGCGGAGAACGCCTCGAGAACAGTGGCTGAAGAGCGAGACCAAGCGGAGGAAGCGGTAGCTCCGATCCTTCAGCGCGCGAATCTTCGGAACGGCATAAGGCTCATGAGCGAATGATGGTGCTCAGCCGTCAGCAAACGGCCTCACGTCGCTGGTCGATCTATGTCGTGCGGTGTCGAGGCGGCGCGCTGTACACGGGAATTGCGACGGACGTGCCTCGTCGGATCGCGGAACATGCGCGGAAGGGAGGCAAAGGCGCGAAATTCCTTCGAGGCCGGGGGCCGCTCCGGCTTGTCTTTCAGACGGTCCTCGGCTCCCGAGGTTTCGCCCTGAGAGTCGAGGGCGCCATCAAGCGGCTTCCGAAGGCGCGCAAGGAAGCGCTGCTCACCCAGGAGCTCCTGGTCGACAGGCTGATCGACCTGGCCCGGGTCGGGCTCCCTCGCCGCGGAGCTTCCCGGAGGGACAGCGGCGCTCGAGTCAGACGCTAGGCCGAACGTCGATCCCGGCCACCGTTCCGCCGACCAAAGGCTGTCCCGCGTCGACCCGCATGCGGTATGCTACCGCCTCTTGGTCGGGGGTCCGTCCATGGCGCCGCGGCAGTCGGGATTCATCCGCTTCATCATTCTCATCCTCCTCCTGGGGGCGGTGCTTCTCGGCCTCTACACCTGGGCCACGCTGGCATGGAGCTACTCGACCGGGGAGCGGGCGGGCTACGTGCAGAAGTTCTCGAAGCGCGGCTGGCTCTGCAAGACCTGGGAGGGGGAGCTGGCGATGGTCACCATCCCCGGGACGATGCCGGAGAAGTTCTACTTCACCGTGCGCAAGGATCCCGTGGCCGAGGCGATCACGAAGTCGCTCGGCCGGCGGGTGGCCCTGGTCTACGAGCAGCACAAGGGGGTGC
>Ga0066710_100003351_pt1 | contig 13612 bp, 18 predicted proteins | sample GraSoiAngelo_159_FD_79666 | JGI IMG/M metagenome (GOLD analysis project Ga0066710, IMG submission 79666) | Grasslands soil microbial communities from the Angelo Coastal Reserve, California, USA - 14_1009_16_40cm | ecosystem: Environmental > Terrestrial > Soil > Grasslands | place: USA...
AAGAAGGGACGCAGGTACGCGAGGAACGCCCCAGGGCGGTCTGCTTCGAAGGTGTCTATATGGTTCAAGGCTCGAACGAGCGTTTCCTGCACAAGTCGAGTAGGAGCCGCGTGCTCTGGTAGGGGTTCGACTGTTGGGTGACGGCCATCTCCTGCAACGGCACCTCCTCGTCGGTCTCCCAGAGAAGGATCGCGCCCGAGGGGTACCCGCGATAGAGCGAGTCGAGCAGATCACGCACGCGGGTGGAGCGCCAGACGTAGCGGCGCTGCATCTCCGGAAGACGCAACTCGCCGCGTTCGATCATTCCAACAAGTTCTTCGACGGAAGCTTCGGCTTTGGCCATGTGAGGGTTCCCAGGATACCAGGTCGCGGCTCTCGCGCTTAGCCTTCGTTGGGGCGGCAGCCGCGCACTCGGCCTTCGATTCAGTGTGGGGAGCCCCTCGTCCCTGCGGAGGAGCATCGAGGGGGCGACTCACGCTGCAGGGGTAGGCTTGTGCGGGCCCACGCGTCAGCGGCGGCAGTGGGGTTCGCCGGGCATTCCCTATCACGGTATGTCCTACTTCGAGCTACTCTTGATCTTTTCCGCGCTGATCACCTGCGAGCCAGAAACCCAGTCCGTGTAAGGGATATCGCTGGCCTCGACCCGGAACCACAAATAGATTTCGCGCACGATCCCGAACGCGACGGCCGCGGGATCAAACCCTTCGGCTCGGACTTGAATGTCGGGAGCGTAGTACTCTTCCGGCGCCGGAAACTGACGGTGCTCTAGAAACTGGAGTGCGGAGGCCGCCGGATACGGATTGAGCCGGATCGGCTTGTCCGTGGCTGAATGCATCTTTCCGAGCCGAATGGCGAAGGTGATAGTCTTCGGCGGAATAGCGAGGTCCTTGATCACCTCTGCGTAGAACAGACAGAAGAGGTACGTCACCTCGATGATCGCCAGGGAAATGATTCGAGGGCTCTGGCGGTACTCCTCCGGACTCCCCCACCCCAGGAAGTCCTCACCCGCTGATACCGCATGGAGCAGCATCCCATCCCGATAGAGGCGGAGTACCTTTCGATCCCCGTTCGTTACTTGTCTGTACTTTCCCTCAACGATGCCCATGGCATGATCGAACGTTTCCAGACTCCACCCAGCGTAGCGCAGGCTCGGGGGGTTCTCGAGAAGCGCTGTAATCGTATCCGGACCGGTCTGGAGGATCGTCCGGGGCTCGGACTTGGGCGCGGGCCACGCCGCGAGCACGTAGTGGGGTCGGTTCACGAGACCCGTGGCCCCAAGGGCGTCGTCAAGCCGGACCTGGGCGACCGCGGGATCTATGGCCGCGTCTCCCTCCTCGCCCCCGCTCGTTCCTCCGCTCTGAATCTTCTCAAGCCTCGCCCTAATGTCGGCGAGTTCCGTTCCAACCCGGCCCTGGTAGTTCCGTCCGTCCCGGAGCCACTGCGCGACCTCGTGCGGAGCCGCGGGCTGGCTCACATCGCGCTTCCGTTGAACGTACCCGACCAGCAGCCCCCGTCGACGTCCATCCTCCTGGACAGTGTGCACGAGCACGAATGGCCTGTGAACCTCCCTCTGCGGTGGAATCTCGATGATACCGAACCCTTCCATGCTTCCCGGTGACTTCGGAACCCAGCGGATGCTCAAACCGTCGATGTCGGGCAGGACCCAGTCGCGTAGGATGGCGTAGTACCGGCTGGCGTCCAGATGCTCGCTGCCAAACGGTCGGAGGGACTCGACCTCATCCGCCGGATGGGTGGCGCTGGGCTTTGTTTCGAAGCCGAGGAGAACAAATCCGCCCTGCGCATTTGCGAAGGATGAGACATCCTTCACCAGCTCCTCGCGCTGCCGGTTCTCTTCGAGTCGGTAAGCCGTCCTCTTGCAGTCGAAAAAGTCCCCTTCGGTCTGCCCGATTAGTAATTCCCACGACCCCTGTGAGACGATTCGTTGGACTTCCTCGATTGATAGCATGAAGCGAAGGATACACCGACTACTCGGACCGAGAAACCATGCGGCGCAAGGTGGACCAGCGGTGGCAGGACAGGGTTGCGGGTGACGTTCGAACCTAGGTTAAGGATCGGACTGCGGCTCACCGCCAGCCACGTCCCTTGACCGCGAATCCCCTGCATGCCTACCCTTCCCAGCGTGCATCCCGATTCGCAGCCGCCGCCACGGCTAGAGTACGACCTTGAGCGCCCCTGGAATCAGGGTGTTCAAGGTACGCAAGCCCTTCCGCTGATCAATGATGATGTATCCGTCATGCGAGTGGAGGCGGGACCGGGGACCGGGAAGACCTTTGGCCTAGTCCGCCGGGTCCAACGGCTCCTCCACCCGGATGGGTTGGCGGCGCGAGGGCGGGAGGTCCTCGTGGTGGCGTTCAATCGAGTCATCGCGAAACAGCTCGAGACAGGCATCAACGAGGCGCTGGCCGCTTCTCCGCATGATGGTAACCCCGCAATCCGCACAGTTCACGCGCTCTGTCTCGGCGTTATCGGCGGCGACCTCCGCCTCCTCATGGATCATGAGCGTGAGGCCATGCTCTACGACGTGCTAGAGGAGCATCCGGAGCTCCGGGCGCGACTCCGTCGGCAGCCCGCCGCCAATCAGGCGCTCCACGATCATGAAGCAAGGCACGTCGAGGATGTAGCCCTTTGGCAGGCGGTCTTCCGATGGCTGACGCGCCATCAAGCCAGGTTGATAAGCGAGTTGCCCGGACTGTTGCTTGATAGCATCAACCAGGGTGACTACTCCGATCTTCAGTTCAAGTACATCATCGTTGATGAATTCCAGGACCTCACACCCGGAGAACAGAATCTCTTCTTCCGGTTGCGCCGCGATGGAGGCCAGTTCCTGGCCCTCGGTGATCCGCGACAGTCCATCTACGCCTTTCGCGGCAACGATCGCGAGGGCTTACAAAAGCTGGGTGCTATGGCCGCCCAGGCGGGCCAGGTAGTGCGCGACGTGCACCTACCCGACTGCCAGAGATGCCCGGTCCCTGTGGTGGTGGCAGCGAACTATCTCATGTCACACTATCCACCCCCGATGACGGGTGGATCCGAACAGGCCGCCAACATTCACGTCGTCACCTGGGCCACCCCGCAAGACGAGGCACGCGGCATGGCAAAGGCGATCGTGGATAACATCCGCCGATGTCCCGCGGAACGGCACTTGGCAATGGTGACCCGGCGCAGGTTTGGCTACTGGCTTAGGGATCGCATGCTGGAAATCCAGGGAGATCTGGGTATCGATCTCAGTTTCTCCGAGAGCATTCTGGAGAGTTGGCCCACGCGAGAGGCATTCCTGTTCGCGTCCCTTCTCCACGATGCGGACCCCGTGACTTGGCGCATGTGGCTGGCGTATGCGAACTCAACGGACGGAGAGCACTTCAAGGCTCCAAAGCGAAACGCCCCTGCATACCTCCGCTTCCTTCGCGCATGCAACGATACGATTACTGAAAGGAAAGTTGTGCAGATGGCGGACCAACGACCGCCTGGTCAGGGAGGTGCAAATCTCCTCGATCGCGGCCAGCGGTTCAAAGAGCTGCGGGCTGGCTTCGTGGAACCGCATGTGAGTTTCGAGGAGAGAATTCGCGCACTGTTCAGCCCCGACCTGTGGATCGGCACCGCCACCGGAGACGCGGAAACAGCTCGGGCCGACCTAGAATTGTTGACCGATAAGACGATTGCCCTCGCTCAAGAGCGCTTAGCGGACCATCCAGAGTCCGACGTATCCGACCTAATGCGCTACGCAATTAGGCAAATGCGCTACCTGGTAGCAACGCGTGAGCCGTTCGTACCTAAGACGGGGGTTCAGCTCCAAGTCACAACGCTCTGGGGAGCGAAGGGCGTAACAGCGGAGCACGTCTATATTCTCGGAATGTGCGATGAAGCGATCCCCGGGGAATACCGCGATGGATACCCGGGAACGCGAGAAGAATTCATTGAGGAGCAGCGCAGGCTTTTGTATGTCTCCCTGACGCGGGCGCGCAAGACACTCATATTCTCGCGCGCCAGATCAACGACCTTCGGAGAAGCCAAACAAATCGGCCTCTTCATTCGGGCCTCGGAGCGGGGCTCTGGCCGGCGGCCCCGCCTCTTTGCCTCTACGCTCCTTCGCGAATTAGTGGGGCACCTTCCAAATGCAGTTCGTGGAGAAAACTGGGCAGGGTGCTAACGCTTCCGTGAAGCGCCAGGATGCAATACGCCAGTCGAAATCTCCGGTGCCTAACTTCACGAAATGCGACCGTGACTAGGTGGCGAGCTTGCGTGCCCGCGCAATCGCTGCTCTGACCCCCTTCTTCGCACGGAGGGCCCGCACCTCCGCCTTCCTCAAAGCCGGGAGACCTTGTAGCCGGCCCAAATGCCGAGCAGCCCGCCGATTCCTCCAATTAGAACGGAGGCGATCGACAGCCAGCCAGCGCCCCACAAAGCCGGAACGTAGCTTCCAACGATGGATCCGACCACAAGTCCGATCATGATCAGCGATTTCGAATTCATGGCAATCATTGGCCCCTGAGCTTGCGACTGGCGTGGGCAATCGCTGCATTAAACACCGCGACGCTGGCGCAACGCACGCACCTCCGCCGCTCCTACCTGCCGGCCAGCTTGCGTGCCTGCTTGATCGCCGCCATGACCCCCTTCTCCTCACGCAGTCGCCGCACCTTCGCCTTCTGCTTGGGCTTCAGGTGCCGGAGGTAGCCCAAGTACTTGCCGTGGAGCCGGAGGGCTTTGAGGCGGGCGGGCAATAACTTGAGCTTGCGGCAGGGCTTACCCTTCGGCGTGGCGGAATTGTTCCGGCCGATGTTGCGCACCTGCGCCGCCAACCGCTTCGGCGTTTGTTCCAAAGCACGAAGTGACCGGCGCGCTGATACGAGCTCTCCTCCGATCGAGACCTTTTTCCCGCCCCTTGGCATTCGGGCTCCTTTCACGAACGACTAATTGGGAGCTCTCTTCAACCTAAGGGCACTCCAAGCCACGAGTCCGCAGATCGTTCTCCCAGTAAGTGATGACACCGTGTAGGAACTCCCACATGTCATGATGCGTTCCATTATCGAGTACGACCTCAATGACTGGAGCGTTCTCGCGGAGCTCGGGGAACAGATCCCCTTTCTCATTCGCATAGACGTCTACGACGCCCCTCTTGGAAATACGAACCTCTCGGGTTGTAGCTTTCTTGTCGAGCTGGAAGTGCTTCGTTCTATTCGCAATGTCGCGACACGCTGCTATCAAGGGGTTGCCAAGCCATACGGAGTAGGCGTTCTGCTCTGCCGCGCCCAAGAGGTGGAAGGCGTGTTTGACATAGTCACCGAGAGCCCAGCCTGTAATGCAAAAGTTCAGAAAGTGATCGACGATTTCAACATCATTGGTAGCACCTAGTACTCGAAGGCGCTCCCTTGCCAATTTGTCTAACGCGTCGCACGGATCTCGAAGGTCTGGCAGCACTGGCATCTACGCCACCATCTCCATGTGCAGCCCGCGGTCGTAGTACTCCGCGTGCTCGGGGACCGAGATCGCCTCACCCGCCCTCACCCGTCGCGCCGTCCAGAGCATCGAGAAGGCAGATCTGCTCCTATTTTGGACCGATCTCCGGGAGTCAGACACGTCACTTCGTGGTATGGATGAGCGAGAGGGGCGAATCTGCTCTCGTCAGCGTATTATTGCTGAGCAGAATCTTCGTGCCTTGCCTTGCATTCTCAGGAATTCGGACAAGCCAGAAGTAGTCCTCGGTGGCACCGAATACGTGGCGCTGTGCGCGGGCAGCTAGAACGAAATGACCCTGCGGCGGGACTTTAATCAGGAATTCTCCGTCCGCGTCGGTCTGCGCAGTGGCAAGTGGCATTGGCAGATCGCTGAAATAATACGCCCCTGAATCCCAAACCTCGCTGCCCGATTGAAGAGCGACTAGCGCACCCGCACGCCTTCTCACTTCTTTGAGGCTCCGCTCCTCGGCCAGCCGACTTGAATGGGCTCTCACTCTCAATGATTCCGGTGACGGTGGCTTATCGAGAGACTCTCGGGCCCCAGCCTTACCAACCTGAATCTCCTCGAGCACTGACTCATATTCCGCCAACCTCTTGTCGAACGCTGCCTCTTGGGCATTTGCGACCCGCAGAGCGTTCTCATACTTCGCCTGGGCTGTCTCGAGTGCAGCCTTCGCCTCAGAGACTTTGGACGGCAAGGCAGCTCGATTCGCATTCGCCACTGCTTGTCTCGCGGCTATGTGATCTCGGACGGCTGCCTCTGAGAATAAGGCTACCGTGACCAACCCGAGCTTTACATTCTCGCGCCCTTGGGTGACGATGAAGACCTGCCCCTTGATGGTATCTTGCTTTGAAACGATGAGGGTCTGCCCCTTTGCGGTTTCTTGCTTGGAACCACAGCCCGCCGCTGCAATCCCAAGTGTGAGCACAAGGCCGAGCGCTGATACGGCAGATGCCCGCTTCGCGTCCCACCAGAGTTTCAGCTTATCGATTATGGCCATTGGTTCCTCACCTTACCCGCCTGCCAGCTTCCGTGCCCGTTTGATCGCCGCCTTGACCCCTTCTTCGTGCGGAGGGCACGCACCTCCGCCTTCGCCCTCGTCTTGAGGTGGCGCATATAACCAAGGTACCTGCCTTGGAGGCGCATGGCCTTGAGGCGGGCTGGAGATAGCTTGAGCTTGCCGCGAGCCGGCACCCCACAATGTCGGGACGTAGCTTCCAAGGGTGGATCCGACCACAAGTCCGATCATGATCAGCGACTTCGAATTCATGACAACCGCTCTCCGTCGCCATCGTTCTACTGCGCGCATCGACGCGCAGGATCCGAGCTTCCATGACTACGCCACCATCTCCATCCGCGGCCCGCGGGAGTCGCGCTCGGGCCATCACGTTGCCCGATTCCGCGAAGACCGGACTGGTTCGGTAGCGGTTCTCGAGCTTCTCTCGGAGTGCGTACTCAGCGCCAGCCAACTCACGATCCGCGCTGTTGATAGAATAATGCGAACGCCCTCAAAGCGGCCAGCCATGCTCCTAACACGATCGCGTGACGCAGAAAGTTGAGGTTCCACCACTGTGTCGCGACCGAGACCGACCTCGGTGAATCCGTCGCTCCCATCAGCCCGACCATCGTCGGTATGAAATAGGAGAAAGTGAACACTCGGTCGAGCAGTGCAGCAAGTCCCGCCGCAAGCCACCAGCCTCGAACGGCGCCCGAAGCTCGCCATGCAGCAAGCAGGTTTGCCAGGGTAAGCAGCGTGAGCGGCAGCGTCGTGACGAACGCCCAGAACCTTCGCCCGGTGTCATCCAGACGGGCGGCTTCGGCATTCCAGTGGGCGCCGGTTTCACGGGAGAAACTGATCCACTTGGACACGACGATTCGGTGCTCGTACAGCCCTGCGCCGAACGCGATACCGAGATTCATGACGAACAGCCACAACAAAATCACCGACATTGCGTCTGATCTCTCCATTGATTCCCCTCCCAGCACGCTGCGCTTCTGCGACACGTGGCGGTGGCATCGCGAGATCAACGCGCTTGCGGCCCAATGCACTAATGTTACGATACACGGTCACGAGGCCGACTGTGGCGGTGTACGCGGCACGGACTAGTCCGAAATTCGAACGACCAGCGGTGTTCGACCACGCCTTGGTCGCGGCGACCACCCGCTACGCGGTCGCGCAATGAGCGAGGCGAAGAAGCGCGCGTCGAAGCCCCGCAGTGTACTCCGATCGATCGCCGCGGCCTGGCTCGTCGCCGGCACCCTGGACATTCTCGTAGCGATCGTCTACTACGGCGTCACCGTCGGCGTCCCGGCGACCCGGATCCTGCAGGGAATCGCGAGCGGCATCTTGGGGGTCCGGGCCTTCCACGAAGGCCCCGCGTCGGCCGCGCTCGGCCTCGCATGCCACTATACGATCGCGCTCCTCTGGACGCTGTTCTTCTTTGTCGTCTATCCGCGGATCGGGAGGGTCACCGAGCGCAAATGGGCCACCGCGGTCCTCTACGGCATCTTCGTGTCGCTTGTCATGAACCTGGCGGTCGTGCCGCTCAGCAACGTCCCGTCGCGACCGTTCTCGCTCTCCCATCTCGTCGTGGCGACGGTGATTCTGATCTTCACCATTGGCCTGCCGCTCACCATTATTGTCGGCCGGTATTACGACGGTCACCTGCACGCACCCTAAATACATATCCGTATACCCGCCGCCGTGCGGGGCAGGAAAGGAAGGATGCAACGATGCCCACCTTTAGAGCTCCAATGATAAATCTCTACTCGCGCGATCCTTCTCGGGCGGTGGCATTCTATTCGGAACTCGGCTTTGTTGAGTCTTTTCGCACTCCGGCGTCAGGCGAACCGGTCCATATCGAACTCACGAAGGATGGGTTCAACCTCGGAATCGCGACAGTGGAGGCCGCCAAAAAACACCACGGCCTTCGACCGGTGGGAGAAGGGCGCTGGATCGAAATCGTCCTTTGGACCGACGACACTGATGCCGCATTGAACGACTTAGTTGCTAAGGGCGCGCCTGTTCTCTCTCCTGCCCATGACTTTCTTGACGGCAAGCTGCACGCTGCTTGGATCGCTGATCCGGATGACAATCCCATCCAACTTGTTCAACGGACAGATTGAAACGGCGACGCGCGGAATGGCCGCCCAAACGGATGTGCATTAGGCGCACACCTCCAGTTGAAATCGGTAATTCGCAGCGCTCACGGTATACCGTGCCGAGGAGACTTCGGGCTTGCCGTGATCCTCGTGGCCAAGATCGATCGCTTCGCACAACACCACAACCGCCGTGGCCGACCCTTCGACTGGACCGCCACGGCCGACCCTATCCTCGAAAAGATCGAACGACTTTGTAAAGCCGTCGCTGGGACATCACACTAGCGTGAACCTACAATCCGCGCTCCCGACGCTCGGCGCCGCGACCATCGGGGAAATGCTGGCGGCGAAACGCGCTGAGGAGTTCCTCTCGCGGCACAACGGGCATGCGCTCGGCGCAGCGTCGGTTCGGGACTCGTAAGTGAGATCGATGATGCGCCGACCGGTCGGGGTCGTGCTCGAAATCACGGACGTGAATCTGGACGGCACCCGCCCGCATCAGCAACCGGCGCGGCCTCAGACACGCCGGCCATTGTCGTCCGGAAACGGATATTCCATGTGGCGCGCCGTCGCTCGACCGACTACATCGCCGAAGTAGCGGGCGATCACGAGCAGCGCCATGTCGATACCGGCTGAGATCCCAGCGGACGTTAGCACCTGGCCGTCCTCGACGACGTGAAACTTGTCTTCCACCGTGACAGCCGGGAAGGACCGTCGCATCCAGTCGAGCGAGCGCCAGTGCGTGGTCGCCCGCCGTCCATCGAGCAATCCTGCCTGCCCGAGCAGCATGGCGCCAGTGCAGACCGATGTGAGTGTCTCGACCTCCTTCGCGCGGTTCGCGATCCACGTCAACACACGCTGGTTGCTGATCTCCTTGCGCGTTCCCCATCCGCCCGGCACGACGAGGATGTCGAGGGGCGGACAGGTCTCAAGCGTCGCGTCGGGAATAACGCGCAGCCCCCCGGTTGCCACCACGGGGTCAGCACTCTCGGCAAGCAGAAGGACCTCGAAGGGCGAGGACTCCTCGCAGCGCCGCTCTTCACCGAGACGGGCTACGGAGAAGACCTCGTACGGGCCGCAGAAGTCGAGCACCTCGACGTTGGGGAAGACGAGGATGCCAACGCGCTTGCGCTTCATCTCACACCACTGGTGTTCACGCGATGAGCGAGACCTTCTTCACGGTCCTCTGACGCCGGCAAGGGGCCGGGCCTGACCACCGACGAGCGGGCACGATTGAAGCAGCTCGAGCGCGAGAATGAGCAGCACGCTCTCCCTGCCTTACCCAGCTGCGCAACGTCTCCGGCGCGCAGCCGATCTTCTCGGCGATCGACTTGATCGCCGCCCACTGTGATCCGTATTCCTCTGCATGCTCCAGGACCATTCGCACCGCACGGTCCCGGACCTCCGGGGAAAACCTGCTCGTTCGTGCCATGACTCCATTCTCTCAAGGAATGGAGCCTCCGGCAATCCCGGGGCGGTTCATCCTCGTCCAGTCAAAGGGTTGACTATGGGGCCGGCTTTCGCACAAGACGACCCTCACGCACCAGGATGGACTTGTGGAGCTCACCCTGAATTCTGCCAAGCATGTGCTGGGTGTACCTCTCGCGGCGCTCGTTCTCGAGCTGGTTCTCCTCGCCACGCTCAGCCGCTGGATCCCAATCCGTGCCGGATATCACCCATGGATGGATTCGTGAGGTTGGCTCCGGGGGGTCTTCGTTGCGTCGAGAAAATCGAGGCGGATCTCACATGGGAACCCATCCCCTTGCCGCCCCTTATTCGTGTACCGAATATCCTTGGCAAGGTCGTTGGGCATGACCCGGAGCGTTAAGCGTTAGGACTCCTGGCGACCAGGTGATTCGTGTGTTTGGGCAGAGAGCCAGAGATCAAGAGAGCCGCATTGTGGCTGACGGGCCCTGCCGGGCGCAAGTGCTCGAGGTGAGCACCAACAGGCCATCCGGCCGCCAACTGCCCAACTAGGGCCACCGCGTCGCGCCAAGCCGTGTCCTGGTGCACAGATAGAAGAAGGCCCCGGCAGCTCGCGCCACCGGGGCCGCTATCTTCACCGCGAACCCCAAAAGTTCGCGTTTCCGTGATCTGGCTCCTGAGGTAGGACTCGAACCTACAACCCTCCGGTTAACAGCCGGATGCTCTGCCATTGAGCTACTCAGGAATGGTAGTGAAGGGGGCGAATGCGACCGGCGCGACACATCTCGGAAGCGGCCCCCAACCTCTTGAAGCTCAGCGGCTTATCGACCTACGGCCGCCGAACTTGAACCACGAATTCTACCCCAAGCCGCCTGCGCCGGGCAAGGACTTCCCCGCCCGCTTCGGCGGTTCCAAAACAAGCGATTCCCCGATGGAGCAATTCATCTCGGAGGGTGTAATAATTAGCGTCCGTCTCTCGACGGCCGCAACCGCCCCGCACATACGCCCAACTCAATCATGGAGGATTCCGCCGATGGCCAACGTGAAACCAATCCCACCTGGCTACACCAGCGTCACGCCGTCGATCACCGTGAAGGACACGCCGCGCGTGATCGAGTTCTACAAGAAGGCGCTCGGCGCGACGGAGCGAATGCGAATGCCGGGCCCCGACGGCAAGATCATGCACGCCGAGATCCAGATTGGAAACTCCATCATCATGATGAACGACGAGGTAATGGGCTCACGTTCGGCGCAGACTGTCGGCGGCTGTCCCATCAGCCTCTATCTCTACGTCGAGAACGTGGATTCAGCGTTCAAGAAGGCGATCGAGGCGGGCGGCAAGCAGATCTACCCCGTCACGGACATGTTCTGGGGGGACCGCATGGGCAGCTTCGAGGATCCCTTCGGCCACAAGTGGACGATCGCGACCCATGTCAAAGATGTCTCGCCGCAAGAGATGAAAAAGGGCCAGGAGGAGTTCATGAAGCAGATGGCGGGAGCGAGGTGAGCTAGCGCCCTCGCTGCACTGGAACGCCGGCCCCGGTAGCCCGCCTACCGGGGCCGCATCATTTTTTCCACTCCATCGGCTTCGGCTCCGCCGGCTCGCGAAACGACCACGTCTTGAGCGCCCGCGCGTAGCCGGTGCGCGCGGCCAGCGCGTCGTAGGAGAAGAGCGCGATCCCGTCCACGCCGAGCTCCCGCGCGCGACGGATCTTGTCCGCGGCATCTCGCGCCCCCTCGTTATAGATCGCGATTCCGGCGTACAGATGATGCTCTGTGGGGATCGAGCGCGCGGCCGAGAGCTGGCGCACGACCGTGGTGGTGTTGGTCGAGTAGGCCATCGGGATCGCCGCATCCAGGAGCCCGGTGCGGAGCCAGGTCGGCCACTCTTGCAGATACCGGTTCAGCGCCGCGGTCTGGTCGGCGATCACCGCGGCGGTGAGCTTGAGCTTGGGGTTGATCAGATCCAGGTCGTTCCTCACGTCGCGCACGAGCGCCGTCACCTGCTCGCGCTGCCACTGCATCCAGCGCGCCCTCAGGTCCGTGATGCCTTCCGTGCCGACCACGGCAAGCAGGGTGGTATCGGGAGAGGCGATCTGGGCCGGATCGACCCCGAACTCGCGCATGAACGCGGTGCGGGTACCGGTGTCGTAGCCTACGTCGGGCTCCGGATTCCGCACGTAATCGAGATGGATTCCGTCGACCGGATAGCGGGTGACGATCTCGCGGACGATCTCGCGCAGGTGCCGGCGGACCTCGGGGTTTCCCGGCGCGAGATACATCCCCTCGACGCGCTCCTCCTCGAATTCCTCCGGGACCATCTCGACGAGTTTCTTGCCGTCGGAGCGCACGGCGATCCAGTCGGGATGCGCGTTCACGACGTGGAGCTGAGACCGCGGCGGGCGGCCCGCCGACCACACCAAATACACGTTGATCCAGGCCTGCACCTCGAGCCCCTGCGCGTGGGCACGCTCGATCATGCGCATGAAAGGATCGTAATCGCGCGGCATCGCCTCGAGCTCCTCGCCCCGAGGCGCCAGATCCGACTGGTAGTAGGCGTCCCCGCGGCCGCGAACCTGGACGAGCAGCGTGTTCGCGTTCATCTGGGTCGCGATCTCGACCACGCGGTCCACGCTCCCCATGGTGTTGAGCGAGTAGCGCACGACCCAGATCGCGCGCGTCTCCTCGGCGATATCGCGGCGACCCGCCTCGGTCGTACGCACGCCCAGCGCGGCCAGGACGACCGCCGTGGCGATCGCCGCCAAAAAAATCGGGCGGGATAGCCTCCCGCCCGTCCGTATCGATCCGATTTTCTGCGGCGCCACGGCGCTGCGATTCAGGCGCTACTCGCCCGACTTCCCTTTCTGCCTCGCACGGGTCGGCGCCTTGCCGGTCTTCGGAGGCGCCACGCCCTTGCCGGGACGGTCGGGCTTCGTGGGGGCCGCCTTCTTCTCCCTCGCGCCACGGCCCTTCCTCTCTTCGGCCGCGCCGCCCACCCCTCCACCGGCCGCGGCGCCTTCCGCGGCCGCTTCCTTGGCCCCTTTGCCTCGTGCCGGCGCCAATTTTCCCGCGGCCTTCGCGGCCTTCGCCGCGGCTTCCTCTTCCTTGCGGAGCTTCTCTTTCAGCTCGGGAGATTTCACGAGCTCGAGGAGCGCCATTTCGCCCGCGTCGCCGAGGCGGCGGCCGATCTTCAAGATGCGCGTGTACCCGCCGTTCCGGGTCTCGTACCAGGGCGCGACCGTCTCGAACAGCTTCCGGACGTTGTCCCCGCCGTGGACGAATCGCGCCACCTGGCGCCGCGCCGAGAGATCGCCCCGCTTTGCGAAGGTGATCATGCGCTCGCCGACACGGCGCGCCTCCTTCGCCTTGGCGAGCGTGGTCTCGATCCGCTCGTGCTGGATCAAGCTCGTCACGAGATTCCGGAGGAGAGCCCTGCGGTGCGAGTGAGTGCGGCTGAGCTTACGATGGTCTTTGCGGTGGCGCATCAGGCAGCCTCGATTTTCTCCCCGAGTTTGTACTTCGAAACGTCCATGCCGAAGTGAAGGCCCATGCCGGCCAGGATGTCCGCGATCTCCTTGAGCGACTTCCGGCCGAAATTGCGGTACTTGAGCAT
>Ga0066710_100003353_pt1 | contig 13608 bp, 8 predicted proteins | sample GraSoiAngelo_159_FD_79666 | JGI IMG/M metagenome (GOLD analysis project Ga0066710, IMG submission 79666) | Grasslands soil microbial communities from the Angelo Coastal Reserve, California, USA - 14_1009_16_40cm | ecosystem: Environmental > Terrestrial > Soil > Grasslands | place: USA...
CTTCGCCCGGCGCGACTCCTTCTGCAGGGACGACAGGAAGTGCCGCGCGTTCCACAGTCCCGTCTGCGCGTCGAGCGACGATGAGGGCTCCTGCCGCTCCTGCAGCGATAGGTCGATGATCCTGGGGCTGGTCAGCTGGCGGTTCACGTTGACGAAGTAGTCGAGGACCGCCACGCGCAGTCCCACCTCCCGCTGCAGGGCCTGGGCGAGCGTGCGCCGGTGCTTGAGGATCGCCTCCCAGTGGCGGCGCGCGTCCGATTCCTCGAAGGGGAGATGGGTGAGAATGAGCAGGAGCGCCGCGTAGACTTGCAGCCCGCTCTGCGTCCGGATCTGGTCGAGGCGCTTGAGGATGCGCTCCTCGTTGTGGGCGTCCTCCAGAAGGACGGCCACCAGCTCCTCGCGGTAGCGTGCCGCCTCGTCCAGGGTGATCACGCCGCCCCGCCCGCCCACGAAGAATCGCGGGGCCGCTCCGGCAGGTCCGCCAGGAGCCCGGCGAGGCGCACCCGCCCCGCGGCGTCCGAAAGGAAGACGACCGCCGCCACCCACCCGGCGCCGCCCGCCGTGCGCGGCGACTCCGCCGCGCGCACCACGCGCAGCGGGGCGCTGATCTCCCGCGGGCGGGCCGTGGTCTCGCGCAGGACCAGCGTGCACTCGCTGCCGGGCTCCAGCCGCTCCGCGGTGCGGATCAGGGCGCCGCCGAGCGACAGGTCCTCGATGGCGGCGGCCGTCTCGGTCCCCTCGCGCCGCAAGCGGCCGGCGAGGCCCGAGGCGGCCCGGCGCGGGTGCTCGCGCCGCTCCGCGTGATGCGCCTCCGCCCGGTCCCCGCCGCGGACTCGCGCGGCCTCCAGGGCCACCCGGGCGCAGCGCTCGAGCGCCGTCGCGGTGCGCCCGTCGCCCGGAGCGGCCGCCACGCCGGCGCTCCAGGTGACGCCCGTGGGGCGCAAGAGCGCCCCGCGCAGCCGGCGCGCCGCCAGCAGGGCCGCTTCGCGCGCGGTGCATGGCAGGATGACGGCGAAGCCCGCCGACGCCAGGCGCGCCACCTGGTCCGTGTCGCGCGCGCCGTCCCGCAGGGCGGCGGCCGCGGCGAGCATCGCCCGCTCTCCTTCCTGCGGCGCGCCGTCCGGCGCCAGGAGCACCAGCGCCGCCGGCCGGGCGAAGCGCTCCGCCCGCTTCAGCTCCAGGCCCACGATCTCCTCGATTGACGCCTCGTTCGGGATCGCGGCCCTGCGCGCCGCGGCCGGGCCCTCCGGAGGGGCCTGGTTGAAGAGCGGGTCGCGAAGGGTGCCCTCCTGGTCCTGCAGGTAATCGAGCGCCGCCACGCTGAATCCGGGGTCGCGGCCCAGGGTTGCCTCGAGCCCGGCGCGATGCGCCTCGATGGCGTCCAGGGTGGCGCGCGCCTGGTCCTCGCTGGGATCGAGCGGCAGGACGGTGCGGAGGGCGAGGCGGAACGGCTCGTCGTGCGGCCGCGCTCCGAGGCCGTGGATCGCCTCGGCGAGACGCGCGCCGCGCAGAGAGGGGTCGGCGAGGACCGACCGGATCTTCTCCTCGACGGCGCGAACCGGGTCCTGCGTTTCCACGCTCGCCCTCTGCGCTCAGGGGTCTGTCCGACGCCGGATGTTAACGGCAATCCAGGGCACTGTCAACAAAACGGCCCGACGCCGCGGAGCGCGCCGAGCGACGAAAAACGCCACCGGGAAAAAGATTTTGACAATTCCTTGACTGGGCCTTATATTAGCGGTCAGGTGCTTGAGAAGTAGAGGAAAGCATGGCCTACCAAAGAGATACGACGCATCTGCCCGCCAAGGAGTCCCAGGTCGATCGGGAGGTGAAGCCGGTGCCCACAGGCTCAGACATCGTCCAGTTGATCGGGAAGCTGCAGGACCTGCGAGGCTTTCGCGACCAGCACTGGGAGGGGGGCTTCGAGGACTACCTTCAGATCGTGCGCCACAACACCAAGGTCACGCGCACGGCGTTCCAGCGCATCTACGACATGATCCTGGCCAAGGGAACGCGGGAGTATTTCGAATACAAGAAGAAGATCGTCCACTACAACTTCTTCGACGACAAGGAGCACGGCGGCGTCGACGCCATCTTCGGGCTCGACATCCCGCTCATGAAGCTGGCGAACGTGTTCAAGTCGGCGGCGCAGCGCTACGGCACCGAGAAGCGCGTGCTGCTTTTGCATGGCCCGGTCGGCTCGTCCAAGTCGACGATCGTGCGGCTGCTCAAGAAGGGGCTGGAAGACTACTCCAAGATGCCGGAGGGGGCGCTGTACACCTTCGCCTGGGTGATGGACGCCGAGGCCGGGCGCAAGCGGCCCGACCAGACGGCCGAGGTGATCTCCTGCCCCATGCACGAGGACCCGCTGCACCTGGTGCCCGAGGGGCTCCGCCCCGAGGTCCTGCGCATGCTCAACGAGGGCCGCCCCGAAGGGGAGCGGGTGGTGATCGACGGCGATCTGTGCCCCTGCTGCCGCCAGTACTACAAAGAGCTGAACCTGCGCTATGGCGGCGACTGGACCAAGATCGTGTCGCACGTGCGCGTGCGGCGGCTCATCCTCTCCGAGAAGGACCGCATCGGCATCGGCACCTTCCAGCCGAAGGATGAGAAGAACCAGGACTCGACGGAGCTGACCGGGGACATCAACTACCGCAAGATCGCCGAGTACGGCTCCGACTCCGACCCGCGCGCCTTCAACTTCGACGGGGAGTTCAACGTCGCCAACCGCGGCCTCATCGAGTTCATCGAGGTGCTCAAGCTCGATGTCGCGTTCCTCTACGACCTGCTCGGGGCCTCGCAGGAGCACAAGATCAAGCCGAAGAAGTTCGCGCAGACCGACATCGACGAAGTCATCATCGGCCACACCAACGAGCCGGAATACCGCAAGCTGCAGCACAACGAGTTCATGGAGGCGCTGCGCGACCGCACCGTCAAGATCGACATCCCGTACATCACCAAGCTGTCCGAGGAGATCAAGATCTACGAGAAGGACTACAACCCCTCCCGGATCAAGGGCAAGCACATCGCGCCCCACGCGCTGGAGATGGCGGCGATGTGGGCGGTCCTGACGCGGCTCGAGGAGCCGAAGAAGGCCGACCTGACGCTGCTCCAGAAGCTGCGCCTGTACAACGGCAAGACGCTCCCCGGCTTCACCGAGGACAACGTCAAGGAGCTGCGCAAGGAGGCGACGCGCGAGGGCATGGACGGCATCTCGCCCCGCTACATCCAGGACAAGATCAGCAACGCCCTGGTCTCCGACAAGGGCGAGGGGTGCATCAACCCGTTCATGGTGCTCAACGAGCTCGAGTCGGGCCTGCGGCACCACTCGCTCATCACCTCGGAGGAGCTGCGCAAGCGCTACCGCGACCTCCTGGGCGTCGTCAAGCAGGAGTACGAGGACATCGCCAAGAACGAGGTGCAGCGCGCCATCTCGGCCGACGAGGAGGCCATCGCCCGCCTGTGCAGCAACTACATCGACAACGTCAAGGCCTACACGCAGAAGGAGCGCGTGCGCAACAAGTACACGGGCCAGGACGAGGAGCCCGACGAGCGGCTGATGCGGTCGATCGAGGAGAAGATCGACATCCCCGACAACCGGAAGGACGACTTCCGGCGGGAGATCATGAACTACATCGGCGCGCTGGCGGTCGAGGGGAAGACCTTCAACTATAAGACCAACGAGCGGTTGCACAAGGCCCTCGAGCTCAAGCTCTTCGAGGACCAGAAGGACTCCATCAAGCTGACCTCGCTGGTCTCCTCGGTGGTCGACAAGGACACCCAGGAGAAGATCGACGTCGTGAAGAGCCGCCTGAAGAAGGACTACGCGTACTGCGACATCTGCGCCACGGACGTGCTGAACTACGTCGCCAGCATCTTCGCCCGGGGCGACGCGCGCGACTGAGCGGTATCCCCGATGCCCCTTCCGGGCCGCGGCCACCTGACGAGCCCCGGAGGGGCGTTTCTTTCCGAGGGTGAGCGGCGATGATCCTCCGCATCGATCAGGACCACAATCGGTTCAAGCAGATCGTGCGCGGCCGGATCAAGAAGGAGCTCAAGAAGTACATCAGCAGCGGCGAGCTGATCGGCCGCCGCGGCAAGGACCTGATCTCCATCCCGCTGCCCCAGATCAACATCCCGCAGTTCGTGTACGGCCACAAGCAGACCGGGGGGGTCGGCCAGGGCGAGGGGGCGGTCGGCACGGTGCTCGGCGCCGGCGAGGCGGAGGGCGGGCAGCAGGGCGCGGGCAACCAGCCGGCCGATCACATCCTCGAGGTCGACATCTCCCTCGACGAGCTGGCCGAGATGCTCGGCGAGGAGCTCGAGCTGCCGGAGATCAAGCCCAAGGGCCGCAAGAGCATCGTGTCCGTCAAGGACCGGTACACCGGGATATCCCAGTACGGGCCGGAGTCCCTGCGCCACTTCAAGCGCACCTACAAGGAGACGCTCAAGCGCAGCATCTCCACCGGGACCTACCGCCCGGAGAGCCCCATCCTCATCCCGATCCGCCAGGACAAGCGTTACCGCACGTGGAAGAGCGCCGTGACGCCGCAGGCCAACGCCGCCATCCTCTACATGATGGACGTCTCGGGGTCGATGGGAGAGGAGCAGAAGGAGATCGTCCGCATCGAGTCGTTCTGGATCGACACCTGGCTGCGCCACCACTACAAGGGCGTCGAGATCCGCTACATCATCCACGACGCCGAGGCGCGCGAGGTCGACCGCGAGACCTTCTACCACACGCGAGAGTCGGGCGGCACGGTGATCTCGGCGGCCTACAAGCTGTGCACCAAGGTGATCGAGACGGAGTATCCCTCCGACGACTGGAACATCTACTGCCTGCACTTCTCGGACGGCGACAACTGGTCCCAGGGCGACACCGAGGAGTGCGTCAGCCTCCTCAAGGCCCAGATCCTGCCCCGCGTGAACCTGTTCTGCTACGGGCAGGTCGAGAGCCCCTACGGGACCGGGCAGTTCCTGGTCGACCTCAAGGAAGCGCTGGCGGATGACGAGCGGCTGGCGCTGTCCAAGATCGAGAGCAAGGACGGAATCTACCAGTCGATCAAGGACTTCCTGGGAAGGGGGCGCTGAGCGATGGCCACGCTTTCCGAGGAGCTCCAGGCCCTGCAGGAGGAGATCGAAGGGCACGCCCGTTCGTACGGGCTGGACTTCTTCCCGGTCATCTTCGAGATCCTCGACTACCGCAGCCTGAACCAGGTGGCCGCCTTCGGGGGCTTCCCGACCCGCTATCCCCACTGGCGGTTCGGCATGGAGTACGAGTACCTGACGAAGTCCTACTCCTACGGGCTGTCGAAGATCTACGAGATGGTCATCAACAACGACCCCTGCTACGCCTATCTCCTGGAGTGCAACGCGCGGGTCGACCAGAAGCTGGTGATGGCCCACGTCTACGCGCACTGCGACTTCTTCAAGAACAACTTCTCGTTCACCAAGACCAACCGCAAGATGATGGACGAGATGGCCAACCACGCCACCCGCATCCGGCGCTACATGGACAAGTTCGGGGTGGAGGAGGTCGAGCGCTTCGTCGACATCTGCCTGTCGCTCGAGAACCTGATCGACCCGCACGCCCCGTTCATCGTGCGCGAGCGGGTGCGGCCGCCCGAGGACGACCCGCCGCGCCCGGCGGTCAAGCGGCTCAAGAGCAAGTCCTACATGAACGACTTCATCAATCCGCCGCAGCACATCGAGGCGCAGCAGCGCAAGCTCGACGAGGAGGCGCGCAAGAAGAAGCGCTTCCCGGAGAGCCCCGTCAAGGACGTCCTGCGCTTCCTGATCGAATACTCCCCCCTCGAGAACTGGCAGAGGGACGTGCTGGCGGTCATCCGCGAAGAGGCGTACTACTTCGCGCCGCAGGCGCAGACCAAGATCATGAACGAGGGCTGGGCGACCTACTGGCACTCGAAGCTGATGACGGAGAAGTGCCTGACCGACGCCGAGATCATCGACTACGCCGACCACCACTCCGGCACCCTGGGCGGGCGGACGGGGCGGCTCAACCCGTACAAGCTGGGGGTCGAGCTGTACCGCAACATCGAGGAACGGTGGAACAAGGGGCGCTTCGGCAAGGACTACGACCAGTGCGAGGACCTGGTCGAGCGGGCGCGCTGGGACCGGAAGCTCGGGCTGGGGCGCGACAAGATCTTCGAGGTCCGGAGCTTCTGCAACGACGTGACCTTCATCGACAACTACCTGACCGAGGACTTCTGCCGCGAGCACAAGCTCTTCATCTACGACTACAACCCCAAGACCGGCGCCTACCAGATCAGCGACCGCGACTTCAAGAAGGTGAAGCAGCGCCTGCTGTTCCAGCTCACGAACTTCGGCCAGCCGTTCATCTACGTGGCGGACGGCAACTTCCGCAACAAGGGCGAGCTCCTCCTGCAGCACCGGTTCGAGGGGGTCGAGCTGAAGCACGACTACGCGCGGGAGACCCTCAAGGGCATCCAGCGCATCTGGGGCCGGCCCGTCAACCTGGAGACGGTGGTGGACGAGAAGACCCGCCTGATCTCCTTCAACGGCGAGGAGTTCGAAGAGAAGGAGACCTCGGACAAGGTGGCTTGATGGAGAGGGTCGGAACTTCCGCAGGAAGCGCCGGCGCATCCCCCGCGCCGCCGCCGGGGACGGCGGCCCAGGCGCCCGTGGCGCGCCAGTCGATCTGGGCCCTGGCGGGCGGCAAGGGCGGCGTCGGCCGCTCGCTCCTGGTCGCGAACCTCGGCATCCAGCTGGCCCGCACGGGCCGCCGGGTGGTGCTGGTCGACCTCGACCTGCAGGGCAGCAACCTGCACACCTTCCTCGGCTACCAGCGCCTGCCGCGCTCGCTGGCCGACTTCGCCTCGGGGAGCGTGGCGCTCCTGTCCGAGCTGGCCTGCGAGACCCCGACGGCCCACCTGCGCCTGGTCGGCGGCCTGCAGCGCTCGGACCTGCGCGACGAGCCGGTGCACTTCGTGCGCCAGGTCGCCGAGCAGTTCCCCACCCTCTCGGCCGACCACGTGATCGTGGACTGCGGCTCCGGCCGCTCGCCCGGCACCATCGCCACCTTCTCCGAATCGACGGTCGGGATCCTGGTCACCACCGCCGAGCCGGCCGCCCTGGAATCGCTCTACCTCTTCGCCGAGGCGCACCTGCGCTGGTGCCTGGTGCGCGCCCTGACCGGCGAGGCGATGGCCGGCGTCGAGGGCCGGCTGCGCGAGGCCGGCGTCGATCCGGCCAGGGTCTCGTTCCGGACCTTCATGACGCGCCTCGGACGGGTCGACCCGGAGGCGCGCGACGCCATCGCCGCCACCATGCGGCGCACCCGCCTGGAGCTGCTCCTGAACCAGGTGCGCGGCGAGTCGGACGAGGAGGCCGCGGCGGCCCTGTCCAGCGGCTTCCGCAAGTGCTTCGGCCTGGCCCTGCACACCGCCGGCATCATCGACCACGACCTCTCCGTCCTGCAGTCGGTGCAGAAGCGCCGCTCGCTGTCGCAGCAATACCCGAACTCCTCCTCCACCAAGGCGATCGCACGGGCCGCCACCCGCCTGCTGTCGGTCGCCGTCGGTCCGCTGCGCGAGGCCGACGAAGAGTGGGAAGACATCGAGGCGATCGACCACTACCGCGTCCTCGAGGTGGTCCCGAAGGCCTCGCCGAAGGAGGTGCAGTCGGCCTACCAGCTGCTCAAGAAGACCTACGACCCGGAGACCACGGTGCTGGCGCCGGTCCTGGGCGCGCCGGGCCTGCGCGAGCTGCAGGCGCGCATCGAGGCGGCCTATCGCACGCTCATCTTCCTGGAGAGCCGCTCGACCTACGATCGCCAGATGCTCGAGCGCGGGGCGCTGCAGGAGGAGCAGGTGCGCGGGCTGCACGCCGGCCCGGCGGCGCCCGCGGCCGCCGGCGAGCCGCGGGCCGAGGCCCCCTCCCCCGCCCCACCCCTCCCGCCCTCCCCGGCCGTCATCTCGATCGCGCCTAAGCCCCCCGAGGCCCTGACGCCATCCGCTGCCCCGGATGCACCGGCCGTTCCCACGGCAGCCGCCGGCACGGACGCCGCCGCAGGCGCGGCCGTCGTGGCTGGAGAGGCCTCGGCGACCCCGGAGCCCGCTGCAGCAGCCCCGGCGCAGGAGCCCGTGCCGGCCGGACCTCCGTCGGCGAAGGAAGCGGCCGGCGCCTTCGAGCCCCCGCCCGGGACCGTCCGCCCCACGCCCGGCAGCGGCGCCGATCTGCGCGCCGAGCGCGAGAGGCTGCGCATGGCGCTCGAGACCATCGCCGAGAAGACCAAGATCAGACCGTACCACCTGCTCGCCCTCGAGGAGGAGCGCTTCGGCGACCTCCCGGCGGTGGTCTTCGTGCGGGGCTTCCTGCGCGAGTACGCCCGCTGCCTCGCTCTCCCGGGCGACGAGGTCTGCAACCTCTACATGAAGCGTTACCGCGACTGGCACGAGTCCCGCGGCCTGCCCGGGGGGACGGTGCGCGGCCGGACCGGCGCCTGAATCCTCCCATGGTGGTGCGGAGGTTGTGGCGTCCGGGGGTGAGCGCGCGCGTTCGCCTGCGCCAGGCTTATTGACCGTCTCCGCCCCGGCCCCCGCCACCAAGTGCCTCTTCGTCCCATCCTGGCCTTAGAACACGACTCATCCGCCACAACCTGCGCACCACGATGATAGAATCACGCCTTTCGGAGAGCATGTGGACCCGACGACGATCATCTCGCGCGAAGAGGATCTGCAGGGTTACTTCGACCTGGGGAGCAAGCCCCGGGAGCGCTGGGGGATCGGTCTCGAGTACGAGCGGGTCGGCGTCTTTCGGGAGAGCGGCCAGGCCGTCCCCTACGAAGGGGAGGCCTCGGTCGAGACCGTCCTCCAGACCCTGGTGCGCGACAAGGGCTGGACCCCCCACGAGGAGGGAGGGCGGTTGCTCTCGCTCGACCGCGCCGGCAGCCGGATCACCCTGGAGCCGGGCGCGCAGCTGGAGCTGTCGGGGGCGGTCCACCGCGACCTCGCCGCCATGCGCGACGAGCTCGTCACCTACCTCGGCCACGTAGACGAGGCGGCCCGGCCGCTGGGCATCGCCTTCCTGGGGCTGGGGTTGCAGCCGTTCACGCCCGTGGACGCCATCGCGCGCATCCCCAAGAAGCGCTACGCCATCATGAACGACTACCTGCCACGCCGGGGGTCGCTGGCCCCCGTCATGATGCGCCAGACCGCCTGCATGCAGGTCAACCTCGACTATGGGAGCGAGTCGGACGCCGCGGACAAGATGCGCACCGCCATGGGCCTGTCGCCCCTAGCCACGGCGCTGTACGCCAACTCCCCCCTGACCGAGGGGCGGCTGAACGGCTTCATGAGCTACCGCGCCTGGGTCTGGCGCGACACGGACCCCGACCGTTGCGGCCTGCTGCCCTTCGTGTTCAAGGACGGGGCCGGCTTCGCGGATTACCTCGAGTACGCCCTGGACGTGCCGATGTTCTTCGTGGTGCGAGGCGACAACTGGATGCCGGCCCACGGCATGACCTTCCGCAAGTTCGTCCGCAAGGGGTTCGAGGGCCACCGGGCGACGCTGGCCGACTTCGAGCTGCATCTGACCACACTCTTCCCCGAGGTCCGCCTCAAGAAATACATCGAGGTACGGGGGTGCGATTCTGGCGATCCCGGCTCCTGCCTGGCGCTGGCGGCGCTGTACAAGGGGATCCTCTACGACGGGGCCTCGCGGCGGGCGGCCTGGGAGCTGGTGCGCGACATGACCTTCAAGGAGCGCAACGCCCTGCTCGAGGAGGTCTGCCGCAAGGGGCCGGCGGCGCGCGTGCCCGGGTCGCGCGGGGCCAAGGGCGAAGGGTCGGCGCGCGGCACGGCGCTGGTGCGCGACCTGCTGCTCGAGATCGTGCGCCTGGCGCGCCAGGGGCTCAACAACCAGGGCGCCCCCGAGGAGGCGGGCTTCCTCGACCTCCTGGACCGCCGCCTGGGCGGCGAGGGAGGGTGTCCCGCCGCCCGGCTGGCGGCCGACTGGGAAGGTCCGCTCGGCAAGGACCCCAGGAAGCTGGTCGAGGCCTTGTCCCAGGCCGCTGTGGCGGTGGCCTAGGAGCCTGTCCGGCGAGGAACCTGTCCGGTGAGGAGCCTGCCGGCGCCCCGCCGCCGGCGCGGAGGCGATGTGGCCCGGATCGTCGAGAGCGTGCCGAATTTCAGCGAGGGGCGGCGCAGCGACGTGGTCGCCGCCATCGCCGACGAGGTGGCGCGCAGCGGGCCGGTCCGCGTCCTCGACCTGTCGTCCGACCCCGACCACAACCGCTCGGTCCTGACGCTCGCCGGCGACCCGGAGGTCGTGACGCGCGCCCTCGAGGCGCTGGTCGCGGCCTGCGTGGCGCGCATCGACCTGCGCAGCCATCGCGGCCGCCACCCCCGCATGGGAGCGGTCGACGTCATCCCCTTCGTGCCCGTGCAAGGCGTGACCATGGAGGAGTGCGTGCGCGCGGCGCGCGCCCTGGGCGAGCGGATCGCCGCGCGCCACGGCCTGCCCGTCTACCTTTACGAGGAGGCCGCCACGTCCGAGGGCCGCCGCGATCTGGCGGCCATCCGCAAGGGCGAGTTCGAGGGCTTCCCGGAGAAGATGAAGGACCCGCTCTGGAAGCCGGACTTCGGGCCGGAGCGGGTCCATCCGACCGCCGGCTGCGTCGCGGTCGGCGCGCGCGAGTTCCTGATCGCCTACAACATCAACCTGGCGACGCGGGACGTGGAGGTGGCGCGCCGCATCGCCAAGGCCATCCGGCACAGCAGCGGCGGCCTGCGGTTCGTCAAGGCGATGGGGCTCCTGCTCGAGGATCGCGGTCTGGCGCAGGTGTCGATCAACATGACCGACTTCCGCCGCACGCCTCTGCACCGGGTCTTCGAGATGGTGCGCAGCGAGGCGGAGCGCTACGGCGTGGCCGTCGCCGGCAGCGAGATCGTGGGGCTCGTGCCGCAGGAGGCGCTGCTGCAGGCGGCCGAGTTCCACCTGCGATTGGAGGGGTTCGACCCGGGCAAGGTGTTCGAGCGGCGTCTCGAGGAAGCCGCGTCGGGGTCGGTCCCCGCGCCCGTCGGCGGGCGGCCCGCCGGACCCGGCGTCCCGGACGCCCGGTGAGGCGCCCCCGGCGGGGCGCCGCTCCCGCGGGCCGCGCCGTGACGGTCGCGATCCAGGGCGAGCGGGGATCCTTCTCCGAGCTCGCCGCACGCTCCCTGTTCGGGCGGCGGGCCCGCATCGTGCCCTGCCCCGATTTCGACGCCCTGTTCCGCGCCGCCGAGAAGGGCCGCACGCGCTACGCCCTGGCCCCGGTCGAGAACACCATCGCCGGCTCGATCCACCGGGTCCACGACCTGCTCCTCGCGTCCTCGCTGAAGGTGGCGGGCGAGGCGATCGTGCGCATCGCGCACCATCTGATCGCCCTGCCGGCAGTGCGCCTGCGCGACGTGCGGCGCGTCTACTCGCATCCCGTGGCGCTGGCGCAGTGCGAGGCCTTCTTCAAGCGGCACGCCCGCCTGATGCGGGTGGCGACCCACGACACGGCGGGCAGCATCCGCCTGCTGCGCGAGGAGGGCGCGCGCGACGCCGCCGCCATCGCGCCCGAGCTCGCCGCGCGGCTCTACGGGGCCCGCATCCTCAAGCGGCACCTCGAGGACCATCGCGCCAACTTCACGCGCTTCTTCCTGCTGTCGCGCGGCGGCCGGCCGCTCGGCCGGCCGGACAAGACCTCGATCCTGTTCTCGGCGCCGCACGTCCCCGGGGCCCTGTTCCACTGCATGGGGGTCTTCGCGCTGCGCGACATCAACCTGCTCAAGATCGAGTCGCGGCCGCTTCTGGGGAAGCCCTGGGAGTACGTGTTCCACGTCGACTTCGAAGGGTCACTGGCGGAGGAGCGCTGCCGCAACGCCCTGCGGCATCTGGAAGAGGTCTGCGACGTGGTACGCGTCCTGGGATCGTACCCGCGGGCCAGGACACCGCGCGCCTGAGACGCGAAGGGCGGGGACCTCCCGGCCCCCGCCCCGTCAACCCCGCGCCGCGACGCGGCTCAGTGGCAGCCGCACTCCGTGCCGCAGCCCTCCGAAGCCTGCGCCGCCGGGGCGACGGCCGCCGCGGCCGCCGACGCCATCAGCACCGCCCCCTCCTCCGGCCCGAGCGGCACGTGCTTGCCCGCCGCGTAGATCGGGTGGCGGCCCTTGTCCTTGAACCACTGGGCCGTGCTGTGCGTGGAGAACATCTTCTCCACGATCTGCCGCCAGCCCACGCCGGTGTTGTAGGCGCAGAAGGATACCTCGCCCAGCTGCGTGGCGTAGGGGATGATGCACATCTCGGTGCGCCGGAAATCGTAGTTGAACAGGTCCTGGAACCACATGCCGGCCACCATCATGACGCGCCAGGTGTAGCGGGACCGCTCGGCCAGCCCGAGCTTGCCGCCGTTGTGGCCGTCGATGATCTTCATCATCTCCCAGAGGTTCATCCCCTCGGGCATCTCGCCGAAGCGCGCGTTGCGCAGGATCGACAGGACGAACTGGAGGACCGTCAGCGGCCTGGCGCGCGAGGCGTCGCTGATCAGTTTGAGATCCTCGAGCAGGCGATCGGTGTCGAGGATCTGCGGGAACGGCACGGCCTGCTTGGTCTGCTCGTTCACCAGGAGCATCGTGCCGATGCCGCAGTTCGGGTGGCAGCCGCACTTCAGGGCGCCCCACTCGGCGTCGAGTCCCTCGAGCTGGTCGCGCAGGTCGGAAAACGGCCCGGAGGCCGACAGAGGGTACCAGTCGCGCAGCGGCTCGGTGATGCCCAGCTGCTTCTTCACGTCATGCGCCAGGTGGGAGAGCGTGTAGCGCTGCCGCCGGCGCGTCTCGTCGTCGATGTCCTCGTCGCGGCCGGTGAAGGAGACCGGCTGGAAGGACACGGCGTTGATCTTGTCGATGTTGTCGATGGCGAACCGGACGATCGGCCCGACCTGGTCGTTGTTGATCGTGTTGACGATGGTCACGACCAGGGTGACGTCGATCCCCGCCTTCTTGATGTTTTCCAGGGCCCGCTTCTTGACGTCGAACAGGTTGCCGACCCCGCGGTGGTTGTTGGCCTCGTTGGTCACGCCGTCGAACTGCAGGTAGACGAGGCGCAGGCCGGCCGCCTTGGCCCGGCGCGCGAAGTCGAGGTCCTGGGCGAAACGGATGCCGTTGCTGGCGCACTGGACGCTCTGGTAGCCGAGCTTGCGCGAGTAGGCGATGGCGTCGAGGAAATACGGCGACAGCGTCGGCTCCCCGCCCGAGAACTGCACCGACATCTGGCGGTGCGGCTTGACGTTGATCGAGTTGTCCAGGATCTGCTTGACGTCGTCCCACGTCAGCTCGTGCACGTAGCCCACCTGGTTGGCGTCCATGAAGCAGGGATTGCACATCATGTTGCAGCGGTTGGTCAGGTCCACGGTGAGCACCGCGCCGCGGCCGTACTTGACCGTCGAGGATCCGTGGTTGTGGTAGGGATCGGGCGCCATGCGGAAGTCCCGGCCCGGGTACAGCTTCTCCATGCGCCGCAGGAACTCCGCGTCGATGGCCATCAGGTCCTCGCAGCGGCCGTGCGTCGGGCAGTCCTTGACCATCCAGATCTGGCCGTCGCGCTCGA
>Ga0066710_100003354_pt1 | contig 13604 bp, 13 predicted proteins | sample GraSoiAngelo_159_FD_79666 | JGI IMG/M metagenome (GOLD analysis project Ga0066710, IMG submission 79666) | Grasslands soil microbial communities from the Angelo Coastal Reserve, California, USA - 14_1009_16_40cm | ecosystem: Environmental > Terrestrial > Soil > Grasslands | place: USA...
GGATTGTGCGGCCAGTCCTGCAGAAACGCATTCAGTGCCCGTACCCCGTCCTGATCTCGGCCGAGTCCCACCAGCGCTTGTCCTAAAACCAATTGCGCAGGACTGGCCTTGCCCTTGCCTTTGGTAATCGCGAGTTCCGCTTGTTCCCTGGCTTTCTCGTAATTCCGCTGCCTGAGGTAGCTATCGGCAAGCAGGTTCCGAGGCAGCCAGTTCTCCGCATCAGCTTCCAGCGCCTGCTCCAGCGCTGACCGGGCGGAACGATAGTCCTCCCGCTCCAGGCTCACTCTCCCCAGCAAAGTGAGGGCCTGAACATCATGAGGTCGCAGGTTGGTGGCAGTACCCAGGTAGTTTCCGGCCTGCGCATAGTCGCGTTTCTGGAAGTACAAGTATCCCATTAAGAAATTAAGGTCCGGGCTTGAAGGAACAAGGTTGTAAGCCACGTCAAGGTGCTTCTCGGCATCGCGCAGATTTCCCGACCTCAGCGCTGCGACCGCTCGCTTGGTCTCTTTTCGCGCCTTCCCGGGCATCGCCGCTGCCACCTCCAGACTTACTGCCGCAGGATCCCCTTGCAGAACGATCTCCACTTGTGCGGGTAGGACCTGGTCCCCGACCGGTATCTCTTTTTGCAGGCTCAGATATCGGACGGCACTCACTTCAATCTCGTAATTTCCAAAACCAATATTGGTAAAGGCAGCCAGTGACCTCTCGTCCGTGGTTTGCCAGATGGCGGTCTCCGTACCTACTTTCCGCAGTTTCACCACAGCTTGGCGGTCTAGACGATTCTTTGTGCTCTCCGCGAACACGGTGACCAGCACTACGGCAGTTCCAGGATTGGTGCGGTAGGTGGTGACAGAATCCATTCTATGGGGATCATGCAGTACTTCCTCAGCGTTCCTCGGATCGGGAAGAGGAGGGTTGGACAGAGATCCGCGCTGAGCCAGTGCCGGAGTCCCAAGTGAGGAACAGAGGACGCACAGGGCAAGGCAAACAAGGAGGGCTTCAGGGACTTCGCCGCGCCACATACATTGCCCCGAGCAGTTTGTCACAGTCCCTTGGGACGGTCAAACCTGACTCTCCCAACTGAAACCGGCGGGGAAACTCCTGCAAACAAACGGCCGGACGCTGAGCCCCCACCCCTACCTTAAGGAATCACTACTCCCCCCAGAAGCTGCATTCGCGTACACTCTTGTACGTCGTTTGGCTTCCATGCCCCCGGTCACAGCAGTTCTGCACACGGAAAATGACGCTCTGCGCCTGGGCCGCGCTCTGGAGACGTTGCGGGCCTGTGATGAGATCATCATCGTAGACCACGGCTCGCGAGATGCGACTGCGCGGATCGCGCGCGAATATGGAGCGCATATCTTCCCGTTCAAAGCGGAAACCTCGCCCGGGTCGTACCTGCAGTCCGCCCGCTGCGACTGGATTCTCTGCCTCGACCCCAGTGAGTCCCTCACTGAAGGATTGGAGGCGACGCTGCTGGAGTGGAAGTCCGTAGTCGACGTCAGTGGCCCGGCTTTTTGCGTCTTTCTTCGTGAAGAGACTCCTGACGGCTGGGTGGAAAATCCCACTCCCCAGACCCGGCTGGTTCCCCGAACCTGGACGGCCTGGAAGGACGTACTCCCGCGGCACGATCCGTCCGCTGTCGCGTTGGAAGGGGAACTCTTGCGTTTCCTTCTTCCCTGAAAGTGCCATCTGTCACTGCCGGGCCGGCGGAGTGCTCGCTTTCGAGACTCGCTCCAAGTCTCGGACCATCAGCGAATTGCGGCGCACTGTCCTTTGGGACAGTGACTTCAGTACCTTAGTCCCCGCCCTCATGATCGACTTATAATCCCCTCAAGACGAAGGGAAACGAGCGTTCTCAAGAGTCGTGGTAAGCATCACGTGGGTTTGACGCCACGACTCGGGGAGAAGGCCACAAACCTTTTGGACCCAATTCTCGCATCGGCGATTTTTGTCACCGGGCTGGCCTTCGGCAGCTTCCTGAATGTGTGTATCTACCGCCTGCCGTTGGGTTTGTCCGTAGTCACGCCGCGTTCGAAGTGTCCGCAGTGCAAGCGGCTGATCGCGTTCTATGACAATGTTCCCGTCCTGAGTTGGCTGTTGCTGCGCGGCCGCTGTCGCAATTGCAAGGCCCCAATTTCTCCGCGTTATCTGTTGATCGAGTTGCTGACCGGCGCTCTGTTCGTGGCCTGCTACGCGTATTTCGGGATGACGTTGGCCACACTCAAATACTGTGTCTTCGGATTTCTCCTGCTGGGGCTGATCTTTACCGACGCAGAAACCAAGCTGCTGCCAGATAAACTCACACTCCCCGGGCTCGCGCTGGGACTGATCTTCAGCCTGCTGGTTCCGGTGAACGATCTGGCCTCGCAGTTTTTGCCCGCCCCGCTGAACTTGCCCTTCAGTGGCGATATCTCCATGCGCCTGGTCTCGCTGCTCGATTCCCTGCTGGGCGCGGCGGTTGGGGCGTCGTTCATCTACGGCGCGGGAGCAATTTATTTGCACTGGCGCCACGTGGAAGGTATGGGCTTCGGCGACGTCAAGCTGATGGCGATGGTGGGCGCGTTTCTTGGCATCAAACTAACCGTGTTTACGATCTTCACTGCTTCGCTCGTGGGATCGCTCTTTGGACTCACTACTGTCTTCATCGTCTGGCTGAAGCGCACCCAACGTTTCACGCGTCGCCTGGCCGATGCCCGAGCCGCCCGCCGCCGGGCCTGGCAGTCGGCGCAGATGGTTTACCGCTTTTACCAAATGCCGTTCGGAGTCTTTCTCGGCAGCATGGCGGTCTTGGCCGCTTTCTTCGGAAACGACTTCCTGCACTGGTACGGGAGGCTCTGGTGAAGCTGCTAGCCAATCCGGTCGTCCTGCGCGCGGCAGTAGTGCTGTTTTGCGCCAGCTTTGCCTTTGTCCTGGGACTGGTCTTCGTGCGATTTCTGCGCCGCAATATCCGCGAGGAGGCCGAGATCTCTTCCGAGCCTACGCCCTCTTTGGAGGCTTTGCCGCTGCATCTCTACAATACTGTGATCCAGCAACTCAAACAGCAGAAGCATGAATTGCAGGTACAGAACCAGACGGAGCAACGCCGCGCTCGCACCACCGAAAATTTTAGCCAGGCCGTGCTTTCGAACCTTTCCTGCGGCGTGCTGGTATTCGGATTGAACGGCCTGGTCAAGCAGTCCAATCCCGCGGCCAAGGAAATCCTTGGATTCGCTTCGCCCTCGGGAATGAGCGCCGAAGATATTTTCCGCGACGTTGCTCTGACCGAAGAAGTCCACTCCGTCCTGCGTGAAGGCAGCAATCGTCGCCAGTTGGAGACCGGATATACCACGCCCGCAGGTAACGAGCGTCACATCTCACTGACAGTTTCGCCGGTTCCCTCAGAGGATGGCAGCCTGCTCGGCGCCGCCTGCCTGATCAATGATCTGAGCGACATTGAAAATATTCGCCGCCAGCAGCGGCTGCAGGGAGAAGTCTCCGCCGAGATGGCGCTGGAGCTGCGCACTTCGCTGACCACGATCTCCGGCTATGCCCAGCAGTTGGCCGGCAGTCGTGATCCTGACCTAGCGCGGCAACTCGCGGCCGACATCGCCGCCGAAGCTGCGCGCCTGGATCGAACCATCGGAGGATTTCTGACGGAGAAACGGCTGCGCCAAACCGCGGCGGCGCTGGCAAAGTCCGCGCACTGCGAATAACAGAATCGAGGCCGGCAACTTGCCGGCCCATTTAGCAAGTTGAGAACAAAAGGATGGGAGCTATGAAACGCATCGCATACTCTGGATTCGGACTCGTGCTGTCGTTCGGCCTGCTGGCCCCTGGGGCTGGCGCGCAAAGTCAAACTCAGCCGAATTCGCCAAGCCAGACTTCCCAGGGCTCTTCCCTGGGAGACTACGCGCGTCAAGTTCGCAAAGACACCCAACCCAAGGCGAAGCCGAAAGTCTTCGACAACGACAATCTGCCCACCGAAGACAAGCTCTCGATCGTAGGCCCGGCCACGCCTACGCCACCGCCCGCGGAGAACGCCAGCGAGGCAAAGCCGGGCGAGGAAGCTGCCAAAGCATCTCAGCCGAGGGGTGCCGCTCCGGCGACGGAAGCGAAAGCTCCAGCGCCTTCGACGAGCCCGAAGCCCACGGACGAAGAAGCCGCGCGGCAGGCAAGGTGGAAAGAGTGGCAACAAAAAATTACCGCGCAAAAAAATCAGATCGACCTGCTGCAGCGCGAACTCGACGTCTTCCAGCGTGAATATCAGATCCGCGCCGCCGCCTTCTATGCCGACGCCGGCAATCGTCTGCGCAACTCCGGCAACTGGGACAAGCAGGACGCGCAATACAAGGAGCAGATCGCCGACAAGCAAAAAGCCCTCGACGATGCCAAACAGAAGCTCGAAGACCTCGAGGAAGAGGCTCGCAAGGCAGGAGTTCCCGCCGCCATGCGCGAACCGTAGCAGAGGGGTTCATGTGGGGAGAGCCGCCCTCGGCTGTTCATGCCGAGCGAAGCTCGGGTGCTTTCTGATTTCTAAGAGGGTTACGCTGACATCAAGCGAGCTTTGCTCGCCTGGACAGCCGCGGGCGGCTCTCCCCACATAACCTTTCCTGCTCAGCCGGTCGCAACTCTTGCTGACCGCAGCCGCCGAATCTGCTTCACATGAAGTAGCCCGCGCACCAGATGAAACTCCCGCCACTGCCTCGCCGTGAGCGGGCCAAGGATCGGATGATCCAGCAGTTTCTTCCCCGAGCCCATTGCTTTCTCGCAACCCGCAATGATTTCGTCCATCTGTTCGATTGCCGGAATGATCTCGGACAGCACGCGCTCCGGTAGTAAACCCCGCGACTGCGTCACGGGCGGAGCCTTTCGCCCCTCGGGAAGATAACCCAGCCCAACCGCGATCCATGCCCGCCAGCGCTGGGAAACACTCGGTCGGGTAGCTAACGGCTTTCGTGACCCGTTCAAAACCTTTAGCCGTGCCGGTATAGGACAGATACAGATGCTCGAGCACTTCAGCCACACACCACTTGCCCTCGGGATGCCAGGTCAACTCTTCCGCCGACATCCCGGCGATCGCGCCGCTCAGGGCTTGCTCTAACTTCCTCAGGTGGGTGTCATTATGTGTTACTCATCTTTCCCGCCGCTTCGGGTAGAATGTTGCGCGACATCTCAAATCATTCAAAGTTATATCAGGAAGGACCCATTGATGAAGAGGATCCTCTTCCACAACGGAGGCGCATTCGATCAGCCGTGTGCGCCGAACAAGCTCGCAACTAGGTTCCTGGCGGCCGCGCTGCTAGTCTCGCTCGCGGGCTGCTCTTCCGAGAGCAACAAGCCGGCTCCGCCTCCGAAAGAGGAACCCAAGACCGAACTCCTCACCGGGCGCATCGCCTTCCAGAAAATGTTTGCAGCCGCGCGCGGCTGGGCCCGCGACGCACAGCCCTATCGCATCGAATCCTATATTACCGCGGACGCCAAAGGACACGATGGCAAGGCGGCGCTTTGGCGTGCCAGCTTCGGCTCCCCTTCGATGCGCGCAACCAAGCCCTGGGTGTGGTCCGGCAGCATCGCTCCCGACGCCCCATCACGCGGAGTGAATCCAGGCACCGAGGACTCCTACAGTCCGGCAAACGCCTCAACCAAGATCTTTGACAGTCTTTTTCTGAAAGTCGATTCTGACCAGGCATTCACCACCGCTCAGAAACATGGCGGCGATAAGGTGCTGGAGCAGGCTCCCGACACTCCAGTCACCTATGTCTGCGATTGGAACCACAACACCAACGAACTAGTCTGGCATGTCATCTATGGGCCCAAGCTTCGAGTTGCGGTGAGCGCCTCAACAGGCGAGTTTCTCCGCGTGGAGAAGTAATCTGACGTTTTGCTTCCGGGCAGAACCTTACTGGGTGGTTGTAAACAAGAACGGCGTTTCTATTTGTTCTGGTTGCGTTCTTGATCTTCCTGCCGGAGATGGGCCTCAATCTGGGAAAAATAGCGGCTGAGAGCATGCACCGAAGCGATAGCTCGCTCCAGGGTCTGGCGCTCGCCGAGGGAGATAAGATCCTGAGGAGAATAGCGGAGACGAAGGCGATCAGCAGCGCACTGCGCGCTCAACAACTCCACTTTGGCGGTTCGGAGATCAGCAACCAGACGCGCAACCTGGGCCTGTTTTTCGACAGCATCGGAAGACATCCACTGCTCCTCGTTCTACAAGTTTCGCAGGTTGTCCCGGGGGCCGCCTTTATGGAGAGGACTGCATGATTTCACGGCCCCGGTGGGACTCGCTTGCGACGTTCAGTTTTGCTTGTGTTTTGACTTATACATTGTTACTTGAACAGCGTGCAAAGAATGAGGTAACATTCCCGCCGTTTTGGAGGCTGTGTGCCCCGGCATCCCGATCCTGAACTCGAACAGCGCATTCTCGAGGCCGCTTCCCGGCTGTTGAGCCGCGGCGGGCCGAAAGCCTTCACCATGCGCGCCGTGGCCAAAGCCGCGGGTACGACTACTCCCACCGTTTACGAGCGCTATCACGATCGCGATGACATCCTTCGTGCGCTGCGCATCCAGACCCGCAATGAACTCTTCGCCGCGCTGCGCCGAACCCGCACCTTGCGGGAGGCCTGCCGCCAGCAGCTCCAGTTCGCGCTCGAGCATCCCCACGCCTACGAGGTACTCTTCGATGGAGTCGGCCAGCTCCCTTCCCTGCAAGAGCCCTGGCCCTCGTTCAATCTTTTTCGTGAGCGCCTCGTTCAGCGCCTGGGAGGGACGCCACGAGATCACAACCGGTTGATGCTCTCGCTGTGGTCTCTGATGCATGGCTCCGTAATGCTCATCATTCGCGGACGCATGGAGGGCGCACTGCGCACGCAAATGATCCACGCCTGCATCGACGCATTCGACGCTATCGTGGAATCGGCACGCCGCAAGGCCTTTGCCCAATCCGGCCCGAAGTGGCCGTCCACCCTGGTTCTTGGAGAAGCGGAACAGAGCAAGGCAAATCACGAGCAGATGATCGGGGACGGAAACGAGTCCGGGAGAGCGCTCACCAAACGAAGAATCCGTCGGTGAATGGAATCGAGGGCGCCGGGTCCGGCGCCACAGCGCAGTCTGCTTGACCGAGCCTCGAAACAGAAAGGGAAGTACAACAAGAACGAATTTATCCTGGCAGTGGTTCAGTTTGAGGGTCCGGCGTCATCCTGAGCGCAGCCGCTTTTCAGGCGGAGCGAAGAGCCTGCCCTGAGCTTGCCGAAGGGATCTCGCGCGCATCGCTACCGCACGCAAAGCCAACCTGCACTACTACCTCTATCTTCCCTACTTTGCCTCGGATTTCGCTGCCGCACTCTTCAGGCGGTCAATCGATTTCTGTGCCTCATCCGCCTGCGGACCGTGGGGAAGAATCCTCAAGTAACTTTCGTATTCCGCCCGCGCGTCATCGGGACGCCCCAGCTTCTCCAGGCACACCGCCAGGCGAAACGTCGCGATCGCGTCATTGTCCTTGTAGCGCAACGCCTCGCGATATCGATCCTCGGCCGCGTGATAATTCTTGCGCTTGAAGTAAAAGTCCCCAACCTCCACGCTCTTGGCCGCCTTGTGAGGATCCCAGATGTGAAACTCCCCGACGCTGGTTCCGCCCGTGGCCTCAGACTCGGCATCCGCAACCGCCTCCGAACTCTGTGGATGGGTCCGCACATCGTCTACCGGAGGACTCAAATCAATCTGCGTGTCTTTGCTGGAACTCTCGCCGATCTGGTCACCCAAAGCACCGGCATCCACGCGATCGGACCTGGGCGGCGCAAGGTTTGGAGCCTGAGCCTTGGCAGGTTTGGTACTGGACGTTGTGCCGGAAGACTCCGGCGTCCCAGCTTTGGTGGGCGATGAATCCGCGGGGCGCTGATTCGAGGAACTTGAACCTTGCTGCTGCGCCCACACCCCGGCGCTCAACCCCAGCAGCAAACAAACACCTGATACACGTGACATGAGTCTATTCTATCGCCCGGCGCGCTTCGCCTGGAACGCCTGCAGGCACTTGCGCACAGTCTCCAGTTCCGAAAAGCGGCTACCCTCTTGCTCGATAAGGTAGTATTCGACGCCCCCGACACTTTCCGCGGCCTGAAAAATTCCGTTCCAGTCAGCTTTGCCTTCGCCGAACAGCACCTTGTAACCCTTCTCCGGATCCGGTGACCAGTCCTTGCAATGAATCGAGTGGATCCGTCCGGGATTGGCTCGAATCCACGCCACCGGATCGGCGCCCGCCTCCAGGCAAGTGCCTACGTCCAGCTGCAGCATCACGGAAGGCTTGGTGTTCTTCGCCAGAATCTCCATCGGACGCTGCCCGCCCGTGACGGCCCACTCCGACTGATGATTGTGATATCCCGCCTTCAATCCCGCAGGCTCCAACTTCTCGGCCGCTGCATTCAAATGGTCCGCAACCGCCTTCCAGTCGTCGAGCGACGGCTTGGGATCACTCCAGGCCTGGACGACATACTTGCTGCCCAGAATCAGATTCAGATCGCGGGCGTGTTCGATGTTCTTCGCGTTCAAATTGGCCTCGTCGTTATGCGTGGAGAAGCAGCGAATGCCCAGGTCATCCAGCAGCTTCCGCATCTGCTTGGTCTGAGACTCGGTCCACTCGAAGTAGGGTCCATAGAACTCCACACCCTGGTAACCCATCTGGGCCACCGCACGCACCGTACCCTCAGGATCCCTCTTCAGCGCGTCGCGGACAGAGTAGAGCTCAAGACCAACAGGGATTGAGCCAGATGACGCGGAGAATGCAGCACCGCAAAAAGCCCACGGCAGCATCGCAGACAGGGCAAGGAACGAACGACGGGAAAGAGGCGGCATAGCCATGCCTGAAATCCTACTAGAAAAAATCGGAGTCTGAAAGCTAGCAGCTAAAAAAGCAGGCCGCTCAGGGGGAGGCTCGAGCGGCCTGGTTGGCGAAGTCCTCCGGGGAGGAGGGTAAACTTGTTGTGCTACATCGACGACGGATTGTTCCCCGCTGCGGGCGTTGACGCCGGCTGCCCGTTCTCACCCTGCTTGTTGGTCATCAGGCGAACGTCCACGCGGCGGTTGTCGGCGCGACCTGTCGAGGTCTTATTCGTCTCCACCGGCTTGTCCTTGCCCAGTCCGATCACGTAAATCTTGTGCGCCGGCACCTGGTACTTCGTCGCCAGGTACTGGATCACGGAATTGGCGCGGCGCTGGCTCAAGTCATAGTTGTAATCCGCCGGCCCAACCGAGTCCGTGCCACCTTCCAGGGTGATGATGTATCCCTTGGTGCTCGAAATGGTTCCCGCCAGCTGATCGAGAGCCTCTTTCGCCTTCGGAGTCAGGTTGTCTTTGTTGAATCCAAACTTCACCGAAGTCTCGGCTACGGGACGATAGTTGTCCAGGTTGGCGACCGTATTGGTCAGCAAGCCCACGCGGTTGTTGGCTGCGTCGGCCATCTGTTGTGCCGAGGCGGCGTTCTGTCCGGCGCTCTGCGCCTTCTGCTCAACTTCGGCAGTCTTGGTGTTCACGGCCTGGATGCCGGCCTGCGCCCGGGCGTCGACTTCCTTGATGTCGCGGCTGTTCTTGGCCGTCAGGTCGTCGAGCTCGTTGGTTTTGTTGATCAGCGGCGTGGTCTGTTGCTTCACGTAGTTCTTGCTGGAGCAGCCGACTGTCGCGGCCATGCTGGCTGCCAGGCAAATCACTAACGAAGTGCGGGTCATAGTGGAGCTCCTTAGTTTTGATCTCGTTCATCGCGCGTCTTGGCGCGCACGGTAATCCTTGAAATTTGAGGCCCTGGGAAATGATTCCAATTGCGAGTCCCGGCGCTTACTTTTGCACGGCACGTGCCAGTTTCCTATACAGGAGATTACGGATATAAGTGTACACGTTTTCAATAGTTTGCGTGGGTTCAAACCTGCGTGCAAAGAAGTGCAGACACCCCCCTAGCAACGCAAAGCCCACACCCGGGGTGGAAAATTTATACAGTCGGACTCAAATATCGCATGATGCGCATCAAAACCGTCAGAACCCCTTGCGGGAAGAAAGATCACCAGGCAGGTCGCTTATCTTACCCAAGTGCCGCATGAATCGCTGTTTCCCTTCCCGGGCCCGGGCGGTCTCGAAGTGCTCGCGAATCAGCCGGAGAAATCGGTATACCAGTCACCCGCGAACTCTCTTTTAGCCAGACGAGTACCTCGTCAGTAAGACGGACCGTCAGTGTCTCACCGAATTGTCGTTCCTTTGCCATGGCGACCCCAATGCGTGCCTGTAGTGCTGCTCAGTGCTCTTCAATCAACAATCAAAATTCACCGATCAGCCATAATCTTTAACGCTCTTACTTCCAGATATCCGTGATCGGCGCCGCGTCGCGGTCGTTCGCAGTGAGAGGTTCCAGCCCGAAGCTGTCTTCAATCGTGCGCAGCACGCTGTAATGGTTATACCGTTTGGCTAAGGCATTCGGGTCCTGTTCCTTCGCCTCTTTCACCATGTCACCCAGAAAAACTGTGTAGATGCGGTTGTCGGCATTGCCTCCGGACTCGTCAAAGGTCACGATCACCAGCGTGCCCTTGCGCAGTTTCTCCGGGAAGCTGTCATCCAGAAACTTCTTCACCCACGCTCCCGCCACGGCGGCGGTTGTATCGTGTCCATCATGGTTCATGTTCGGAGTGTAGAGAGAATAGGCCACCAGCCCCTTCTTCGCATCCTGCACGAAAAAGTTGTCGGACTTGCCGGAATCGACGCGGATCACGCGGTCGCACCACTTCTCCTGAACCTCGCGGAAGCTGAGAAAGGGCACGTGCCGCCGCACGTAGTTGCCTCTCTTGTCAGACACATGCTCTGTAGAGATATTCCAGGGGCACGTCCCTTCCGGCATTTCCTCCGCATATTGTTTGAAATCGAGCCCGGAGGCGATCAGTCGGTCGGCGATCGTCTTGTGCGCCGCGTCGTTGGGAAAGTTCAGCTGCTTGTCGCCGAGAAAGCTCCCGCGGCGGTGGATGCCGAAGTCGGTGCCGGCAACCATCGCCAAATAGTTCGGGTAAGAGGGATGAAACATCGCGTGGAAGTTGGTGAAGCTGGCGCCATGCTGCGCGAGTGCCGCCAGGTCCTTGTCCTGGATGGCACGTTCGTAGTCGACATTTTCGAGCACGATGATCAGGACGCGGTCGAAGTGGTGCGCCTTCGCACGCTCGGCGGCACGCTCCGCCTCTTCCTTCTTTCCCTCCGGCGACTTGGTTATCTGAGGCTGCTGGGATTGATCCGACTGCACCGGAGTAATCGCTTGTGCCCACACATACTTCGGACCAGCACACATAACCGCGCTCAAAGCCAGGCTCGCGGCCAGGAATAACCTCCTGGCAAAGGCTGCCCGGAGGACGAACCCGGGTCTCACGAACTCGGGACTCACGAAAATGGGGCTCATCTGCCATTTTTGTAACACAACGCACACACCTCCCATCCAATAGAATAAGCACATTCCTCGCGCCCATGGACTTACCCGCAAAAATCCGCACTATCCCCGCCGAGCCCGGCGTGTATCTATACAAGAACGCCGAGGGCGACGTCATCTACGTTGGCAAGGCGAAGAACCTGCGAAGCCGGGTAGCGAGCTACTTCCACGAAGCGCGCTGGGAGGACGCCAAGACTGGAACGCTACTGCGCGAGGCGGTCGACGTCGATTACATCGTGGTCGCCAACAACAAAGAGGCGCTCGCCCTCGAAAACAATCTGATCAAGCAGCGCAAGCCGCGCTTCAACATTCTGCTGCGCGACGACAAGACCTATCCCTACGTAAAGCTCACCCTGGGCGAGCGCTGGCCACGTGTTTACGTCACCCGCCGCCTGCGCAAGGACGGCAACGCCTATTATGGCCCCTACTTCCCTGCCAACCTGGCGTACCGCATCGTCGACCTGATTCACCGCAACTTTCTGATTCCGTCATGCAAAGTGGATTTGACGCGCTTCCATCCGCGCCCGTGCCTGCAGTATTACATCAAGCGCTGTCTCGGCCCGTGTGTACAGGAACTGACCACGCCCGACGCGTACCAGGAAGCCGTCCGCGACGTGAAACTGTTTCTGGAAGGCAGACCGACTGACCTGAGCCGCTCCTTGCAGGCCCGCATGGAGCAGGCGGCGGCTGCGCAGGAGTACGAACGCGCCGCGCGTTATCGCGATCTGATTTCAACAGTTGAGCAGTTGCAGGAGCGCCAGCGTATAGCCGCTGCCGAAGGCGACGATGCCGACGTCTTCGGCTATCACTATGAAAACGGCATGGTGGCGGTAAATCTGTTTCACATGCGGGGGGGCAAGATGGTCGATCGACGGGAGTTCTTTTGGGAAGACCTTCCGGAGATCACCACTGAACATGTGGGGACAGCCGCCCCCGGCTGTCCGGGCGAGCAAAGCTCGCCTGAGAATTTCGCTAATAGCTCTACAGATCTCGAAGAGAAAGCTAGCCGAGGGCGGCTGTCCCCACATGAACCGGGACAACCCGACAAATCCTTTTCGCCCGGGGAGTTCTTCTCTGCCCTGGTGAAACAGCTCTACATCGGCCAGCCCTATGTTCCGCGGAACCTGTACGTTCCCATCGATTTCGCGGACCGCGAAGCTCTTGAAGACTTGCTCTCCGAGCAGCAGGCGGACAAGAGCGTCCGCCCCACACGGGTGCATATCCTCATCCCCTTGCGCGGCGACAAACGATCGCTCATCGATCTTGCGGGCAACAATGCAAAGCAGTCTTACGATCAGCGCTTCCGCGTGCTTAAGCCGAATGCACGCAAGATTCAGGAGGAACTGCAGGAAGTTGTTAGCCTCCCCGAACTGCCAAAACGCATCGAATGTTTTGATATCTCTCACATCCAGGGCGCGGAGACGGTTGCTTCGATGGTGGTGTGGGAAGAGGGGCGGATGAAGAAATCCGATTACCGGAAGTTCATCATCCGCACGGTTGAAGGCGTGGACGACTTTGCATCGATGCGCGAGGTGGTCACGCGCCGCTACAAGCGATTGCAGCAGGAAGAGAAGCCGATGCCCAGCCTGGTGCTCATCGACGGAGGACTGGGGCAACTGCACGCTGCCGCTGAAGCGCTGGAATCACTCGAAATCATCAACCAGCCGCTCGCCGCCATTGCGAAACGCGAAGAGATTCTCTACGTCTTCGGCCAGGAGAAGGATCCGGTCGCTCTCGATCATCACTCCCCCGTCTTGCATCTGATTCAACTGATTCGTGATGAGGCCCACCGCTTCGCTGTGACCTTCCACCGCAAACGGCGGCAGATGCGGGATCGCGCGACCGAACTGCTGGAGATTCCTGGCGTGGGCACAAGCACAACTCGCCGACTGTTGGAACACTTCGGAAGCCTTCAGGCCGTCAAGCAGGCGGACGAGGCGGCACTGTCGGCGGTCGTCACCCGGGTGCAAGCCGATGCGATCCGCAATCACTTTCGGAAATAGCTTACTTCGCGGCCTCTGCAGTGGCGTTCCCCATGTCCAGGACGACTTTCCACTTGCCGTCTTTCTGCTTCTTCCAGATGCTGGTGTACTTGCCGTGCTCGACGATGGGCTTGCCGTCTTTGTCCTTGGCGCGAAACTCGTAGTTGCCGTAGGTGTAGCCAAGATCGCCTGATGCAGAC
>Ga0066710_100003357_pt1 | contig 13599 bp, 11 predicted proteins | sample GraSoiAngelo_159_FD_79666 | JGI IMG/M metagenome (GOLD analysis project Ga0066710, IMG submission 79666) | Grasslands soil microbial communities from the Angelo Coastal Reserve, California, USA - 14_1009_16_40cm | ecosystem: Environmental > Terrestrial > Soil > Grasslands | place: USA...
AGTTGTTCCAGCGCCTCGCAACAATTTAACCGCAGATATTTAATCGTAAAAGCGGAGGGTTATGACTCGATGGTTCAGGACGTTCGTGATTCTCATAGCGCTGGTTTCCACGGCGTCTGCCCAGCAGAAAAAGCGCGTGGCGGTTTTCGACTTTGATTATGTAACGGTAAGAGATGCCGTCTCATCGGTGTTTGGGACGAATGTGGATGTGGGCAAGGGCGTCGCAGATCTGATTGTGCAGGACTTGGTCAAAGCGGGCGTGTACTCCGTCGTTGAACGGAACGCGCTCGAAAAGGTATTAGCGGAACAAAATTTATCCAATAGCGATCGTGCGGATGCGACCACGGCGGCGAAAGTGGGAAAGATTCTGGGCGTGGACGCCATCATCATCGGAAACATCACGCAGTTTGGTGCGGATGACAAGACCACGAATGTCGCTGGCGGAGCCCTCGGGAACCGGCTTGGAAAACTGGGAATCGGCGGTGTCGCCCGCAAAGAAAGCAAAGCCGTCGTGGGTCTGAGCGCAAGACTCGTAAACACAGACAATGCAGAAATCGTTACTGCCGCTTCCGGTAAGGGCGAATCTAAACGCACCGGGACATCAATGCTCGGCACCGGCGGCTCAAGCGCCGGTATTGCTGGGACTGGAGTCAATATGACCAGTTCCAACTTCGCACAGACGATCATAGGCGAGGCTGTGACGGCCGCCGTCAGTACGCTTTCCAAAGAACTGAACGGGAATGCGGGGAAGGTGACCACCAGAACCGTCGCTGTCGATGGGCTCGTCGCGGATGTGACCGGCAATACGGTCGTGCTGAATGTGGGAACGAAGGCGGGTGTCAAAGTGGGTGATAAGCTGCAGATCAAGCGTACCAGCCGCGACATCAAAGACCCTGCCACAGGAAAGGTCATTCGTCGCATTGAAGACACAGTGGGTGAAGTTCTAATTACGGATGCCGACGAAACATCCGCCGTAGGCACTTTCACCGGCAGCAACGCGCCTACGGTCGGTGACCGGGCCGTTAGCGCACAGTAGGTAGTCCTTAGGTGGGTATATGAACGACGTCCCAAAATCTACGGATCAAGCAGCGGCGCAAGATCCAAAGCTTGAGTCGGGTCCGGTTTGGAAGCAGCGCTACCGCATCGAAAAAGAAATCGGCCGCGGCGGCTTTGGTATTGTGTATTTAGCGCATGACGAGCAACTTCTCTCCAAACCGGTCGTGATCAAAGTCCTCCAGAACAGCCCATGCAGCGATCCCTACTTTCAAACGAAGTTTCAGCAAGAGATTGAAGCTCTTGCGCGCATCGATCACCCCGGCGTTGTAGGTGTCTTGGACGTTGGTGACACACCGGAACACAAACCATTCCTGGTGATGCAGTTTGTGGAAGGCGTGACGCTGCGCTCACAGATCCACGCCGGCGGTATGGATTTTAATCGCGTGGCCAATATTATTCGGCAAGTTGGTCATGCGCTCGGCGCAGCTCACGACAAAGGCGTCTTTCATCGCGATCTGAAGCCGGAAAACATTATGCTGCAGCGATCCGGCGTCTCTGGTGAATACGTCAAGCTTATCGATTTCGGCATTGCTTCTGTCGGAGATTCGCAGGTCCCAGGTCAAATCGAAACATCCAAAGCAATTGGGACGCCTGCGTACATGGCGCCCGAGCAGATACTGGGAAAAGGCTCTGGTGCAAGCGATATCTACGCGATGGGTGTCATCGCCTATGAAATGCTCACAGGCCAACGCCCGGAAAACTCACCGGAAGGCGTTATCCTAAAGCCACGGGAATTGCGGCCCGGAATTCCCGCGGCTGCTCAGGACACCATAATCGCCGCACTTTCCTATCAGCCGGAGAGGCGGCCTGCGAGACCTGACGACTTCGGCGAGCAGCTTGCTCGCTCGCTGATGAGCGCACCTACCGCGTCGACGCAGCAGGTCAGCTCGCCGGCAACTCTGGAGATGGCGTATGTCCTGTTTATGGATCTCGTCAGCTACTCGACTCTTCCGATGGACCTGCAGAGCGAACGCATCCAGCAATTGCAGGAAGTGGTCCGCTCCACACCCGAGTACCAGCGAGCGCAACAGGCGGACCAGATCATTTCCCTTCCCACCGGTGATGGCATGGCATTGGTGTTTTCTCAGAATCCGATGGCGCCCGTGCAGTGCGCGATTGAAATTTTTCGTGCGCTAAAGAATCACCCCGATTTGAAGCTGCGTATGGGCGTCCATACCGGCCCGGTGTATCGCATCGCCGATATCAACACCAACCGGAATGTGGCCGGCGGCGGCATCAATTTGGCGCAACGCGTGATGGACTGCGGAGACGCCGGGCACATTCTGCTCTCAAAAACCGTCGCGGACATGCTCGGCCAACTCAGCTATTGGGCTCAAGCATTGCATGATCTGGGCGAGATCGAAGTCAAACATGGCGTGAAGGTGCATGTCGTCAACTTCTACAATGACGAGGCCGGCAATCCGAATATTCCTGAGAAAGTACGGAAGCGAAACGAGACGCCTGTCGCAGCCGGGACCCGGATGCAAACGCCACCAACGTCGATGCCTGTTCCGGCTCGTGCGGCAGAAGCCGTTGGCCTTAGGTCGGGCAAGGGGCCGCTTATGATCGGCGGCGTATCGGCCGCAGCTATCGTTGTGATTGTCGCGCTCCTCTACGGTTCCCGGCACACAGGCGTGCCGGCCTCGGGTTCAACGTCACCTATAACGCCTTCTGCGTCCCAACCTGCAAAACCAAATGAAGTTCCCGCGCTAGCGAATACGCCGCCGGCCACGCCACCTCCAAATCGATCTGCCGCCACTCCGCCTCCCGCGAATCCGGCGTCGGCTGTCGTTGCGCCAGCAGCCCCACGCGCGAATCGCCCTTCTCAAGGCCAGCCACCCGACAGAACGGTATCAGTTCCTCCGGAACCCGTTCAGCAACGACCTTTGGTGAACGCCGTAAGCCCACAACAAAACGCGCCGGAACAAAACGCGCCCAACCCCGGCGGCCGCGATGATGCCGGTACCAGCACCTCACAAGCTCCGCTCCGCACATTACGCGAGCGAATGATTCAGATGGCCGCCCGCGCAAACGCGGTAACCCGAAGCATGCAGAGAATGGAAGAACAACAGAACCGCGCCGGACTTGGCATGCGCCCGGACATGGCCGCCGCCAAGGACAGCATGACCTATCTTCTGCAAGAAGCCGGAAATGCCTTAATGAACGGGGATGGAGAGACGGCCAAGCGCAACCTGGATCTCGCGGAACGGCAGATCGAAAAACTCGAACAATTCCTGGGCCGGTAACGATCCGTTCTGGGCCACCCCGCCTCTACTTGAAACCCTAAGCGCAGCGCGAGATGTCAGCCGCAGATTTTTGAGCCTCGCTGGACAGGTCTCCGAAAGGCGGAGTATAGTGGGGCGCCTCGCATAGCTAAACTCGATTTTGTCGTCGCCACATCGCATCACAATACTAATGCAGTAGTGGTTGAGAGCAGGAGGAGAAGCATGAAAAAACTGAGATGGGTGATCGGTTTGTTAGGGCTATTTTTATTGTTGTTGCTGGCTCTACAACTACGTCAAACCGCCGAGACGGAGGCGACAGATACGATTGTGGGAGAGCAGAAAACCATTGGCAACGGCAGTGTTCGGACTTGGTTGAAAGTCGATTCAAAAACCCGGGAACCTCGCGCTATTGGTGTGACTCTGACCGAACAAGGGCTGTCTGGTTTACCCGCAGAAGCTGATGCAGCTCAACAGGGCTCCTCAAAGTTCAAACTAATGGATGGAGGCCCTGACCATACATTCGAATATGAATTAAGCTTTCCCGCCGAGGCAGCAGAAACGGCGTTTCGGCACATGGGGTTCAATTGGAATCCGGAAGGTCACGGGCCGAAGGGGATTTTTACAAGACCTCACTTCGATGTGCATTTTTATATGGCGACGCCAGAATACCGTCATGGAATCGTCGTTGACCTGCAAGATGCGGATCCGATTCACGTGAAAACTTCAAACCTCGAGCCGCCGGCCCAATTTCTTCCGCCAGATTACCAATTAGCGCCGAATACCGCTGAGCCGCGCATGGGGTCACATTATGCTGACGTGACATCGGCCCAACTCAAGCCCGGAAACTTCTCGAATATTTTTCTGATTGGGGCGCATGGAGGCAACATCCTCTTTTGGGAGCCAATGATTACGAAGCAGTATCTGGAAACCAGGCCCAATTTCACCGCCAAGCTGAAACTTCCAGAGGCCTATCCCGTGAGTGGTTATTACCCGACTGCGTATAGCATTGTGTATGACCGTAGCCGGCAGGAATTCAATATCTCACTCGACGGATTGATCTTCCGCCTCGCTTCATATCCCAAGAATGTCTACGGAGTCGATCCATGTATCGATTCGCGAGTGGCTCAAATGATATCGAAGTACAAAAAAGTACCAGATAATCCGTCGATCCAGAAATGCATAGGTCTGTTGCGCGACGTCATTTCCGGAAAATGAGCAGTGATTGTGCAGGCTAAGGAGGCCACCGGTTGCCGCAGGCCTCCAGATTCCTGTGGATTTAGGATGTGCTACGCCGAGCCCGGCCTTGCGAACAATGGTGTCGCATCCATAAAGATCTTCATCTCCGTCACGAGCCCCTGTTCATTGAACCGGAATAGATCGGCGCAGGGCAGCGTAATGGTCCGTCCATCTGTGGTGCCGTATGTGATATCGATCTCGCAGGCGACGACGCCACCACCGGCCTCCACCATGTTCTTCACATCAAAAGTGGCGCTCTTGATGAAATCCATGTGGCTGGAAGCGGCGGCCTGTTTGATCTGATCAATGCCGACAGCCGGTGGGAAATTGCCGAATTGGTAGGTCGCATCCTTGGCGAACAGCTTCATGGCTTCCGGAACGTTAAATGTTTCGAATATCTTCAGCAACCGTCGAACGGTATCGGAGTGACTCATTGCGGTTTCACCTTTCAGTTTTGCCTATGCGAATGCCGGAGTGGCATCCAGGTATGCGTGCAGCGATTTCACTAGGCCGTTCTCGATCCGGATAAAATCGAGGCACGGTACCCTCACAACCTTCCCGTCCTTGCGGTGATAGACGACATCCATTTCGGAAACACAGGTATTCCCCATTTGCCAGGTATGCTTGACGTCGTGCAGCACCCGCTCGAACATAGGCGTGATGCGAGCTCCGAACGCCTCAATATCCTTACGCCCGTAGACGGGGGGAAAATTCGCGATCTTGTACTCAGCATCTTCAGCAAAGCATTTCACGTACGATTGGACGTCGTTCCGATGCACAGCATCGAACAGCCGTTCAACGATTTCCACGCTCATTCCGGTCCCCTTTTTTTATGTTCTGTAATGGAAGTTTACTCAAGAAGCTCCGATGAAACGGAGTTCACTTTACAGCGCAGCCGGAACACTAGCACCGACTCCGCTGGCCTGTCAATCAAGTCTCCGGCTCGCGACAATACGAACGATGAATTTCCGTATATAATTCGCGATTCATTCGGCCTAATGTCGGCAAATTACCGACGAAACTGCGATGAAGATAACTTTGCGTCGAAAGATTCTTTTCTACTCCAGTTCTCTGTTGATCGTTCTAATTATCGCCATGTTGGTTTTCGTAAATTACCAGGCGGAAGGATTCGTCAACGCGCGGATCACAAGTGAGCTTGAGGCCGGACGAGAGCGTATCCGGAAGGCGGAGGAGGAGCGAATTCAGACGCTCAAACTGACTGCGGGTCTGGTGGCATCGCTTCCGATTGTGAAAGCCGCGCTGGAAACCAGGCACGCCGCCACCATTCGCGATGTCCTGTCTGACTATTTGCATCAGATCCATTCCACCGACTTGTTTATTGCGCTGGACTCGATGGGCAATGTCGTGGCTCGCACCGACACGGTGGAACTGACGCCGGTACCTCCCGATTTCGAGATGGGAATTCTGAAAACGCCCGCCGGTACTTATTATGCGGCGAAGAGCACTTCCCAGCTGATTGGTGAGGTCTTCGGATACGTCATCGCCGGGGCGCGCATTGACGATAATTTCGCCCGCACGCTCCACGAAACGATCAATGATGATGTTGTTATCGTCGACAACGTGGTCCTTGGCTCCAGCCTTTCCCGCACAGCGGGGCTTCCGGCAAAAACGCGTGAAGGTTGGGAGGCGATTGCCGGTAAGGCAGGCCCACCCCGAATAATCGACATCGATAATGAGAAGTACGGTGCTGTTGCAACAGAATTAGCAGTCGAAGGTGGTCCAGGTCCTCTAGCCGTCATCATGCAGTCGCGGACTCGTGCGATAGCGCCATACCGCGGAATTCAGATCGGGCTTTTGGTGCTCGGTCTCGTAACGGCCGTCGTGGGAATTGGCACTAGCGCTGTGTTGGCTCGCAATGTGACGTCACAGATCGAGAAGCTGGTGCAAGGCACTCGAGAGGTGGCGGCCGGCAATTTCGATTACCGTCTGGATCTCCGTTCAGGAGACGAAATCGGGGACCTCGCCGACTCGTTCAATACGATGATTAGAGGCTTGCGAGAACGTGCGGATATGCAAAGGTTTGTCTCCTTGTCTACGGTGGAGATGATCCAATCCGCGCACAAGAAGGTCTCTGCCGGCGAAAAAGTCGTTCTGACGATTTTCTTTTCAGATATGCGCGACTTCACTGCCATCACCGAGAACCGGCCTCCCGAGGAGATCGTCACGCTTCTCAACACGTGCCTCAGCCTTCAGGCGGAAAAGGTGAAAAAGTTTCACGGCGATATCGACAAGTACGTCGGGGACTGCGTTGTTGCTCTGTTTCAAGGTGACGATATGGTACTGAATGCCATTCGATGCGCTTTCGAGGCCCACCGGGCACTGGATGAATGGAATACTGCTAATCCTGGCGGTCTTCCGATTCATGTCGGCATCGGCATCGTGACCGGCGAAGTGATTCTCGGCAGCATCGGCAGCGAGGATCGGCTGGACTACACCATTATTGGTTCCAACGTCAATTTATGCGCCCGCCTCTGCTCCAAAGCCGGTCCCGGAGAGATACTACTCGCCGAGAGCACGTATTCGCGCGTGAAGGGGCTCGTCGCCGCCGAAAAAATCGACCCGATTCAGGTGAAAGGCTTCACCGATCCGATTCCGGTTTATCGAATGGGGAAGCTATAGCGAGGCAGCTTACATTCCGCGCGATAAATGAGCAAAACCGGAGTGTTGCTCAAGGACAGACGCTTCGGGCACCGCGGAGCGGTGCGTGCACGCCCCCGGCGTGCCCTACAGAAGCTTAATTCTTTTTTGTATCGTAAGCGGCCTTCGGATAATCCTGACCGAACTTGTTCTTATGCGATGTTTCGACAAACTTGGATTCATCCAAAGTAACATCGGGCACTGCCGCACCCGAGACGGCGGCTGTCCACTCGACGCTCGATGGTTCGGCGCGCTCGGACCAAGCCGTGATGCGATAGCGGCCTGCAGGAAGATCCAGTCGATACATGCCGGAGGCGTCAGCTTCCGTGATGTACGAGGTCGGCACCACGAGAACAAAAGCACTCATCTGCGGGTGGATGTTACAAAACACGCGATATGTAGCCGGAGCCTTGAACACGCGATCCTTGGATGTGCCTGCTCGATACAGTCCTAGATCGAACGGGCCGGGCGTTGACAGCGTGAACACATTGTGAAAGATCGGATCGTTATTCGGGAAACTGACCGTCGAGCCGGCAGGTATCGCAAGCACATGAGGAACGAACGATTTGTTTCGCTGAATTAGCTTGAACTGTCCGGGTTGGATGCGGTTGCCGTCCAGCGCTTCCCCATAAACGATGGTCTGCACCGCCACGCCAGGAGCACGTCCGGTGAATCGAATCCGTCCAGTCACAGAGACGGCTTGGGCGGGAATTGACAGCAAGACGACGAGCGCAAGTGTTGCTATTACATGTTTCATGGTTCAAAAACTATACGCAAAACTCAGATTGAAATGGTTGTTCTTTCGGAGCCCCTCTGGAATCCATTTCGTCTGCAGTCGCTGGTATTCGAAGGCGCCTCGAAATTCCGGCGTGAAATTGTAGATGGTATTTGCGAAGAAGTTCGCATTGCGTGAAAGTGGAGCCGGATACTTTATTTGATCGAAAAGACGATCTGTCCCATAGCCTCCGTTAAAACTGAGGCGCCTGGTTGCCGCGATTCGTGTTTCAACAAAGCCCCCCGTGGATTTCGCCATCTGCGCCAGCGATCCGCCGAAAGCACTCAGGTTACGCCCGACGAAGACCTCGCCGCCCATTCCAAATCGGCCTGCACTGAAGTCGAAATCCGCAGACGATGCCCAGCTTGGAACGACTCCTGTAATATAACGCTGCCGTCCGTAATGTCCCGAAACCCCGAATTCCCATTGCGGCTGCTCGTAGGGACCGGCGGGAGTAGCGCGCCATGAAATGCGGCTTTGCACGGCTGGCATGCGTGAACGCTCACCGGCGAGATTCAGAGGTACGAATTGGTAGGGGCCGCCGAAATCTCCGGCAACGGGTGAAAGGATTCCGCCAACGATCCGGATTTGACCAGCACTTCCGGAGCTGAATGTGCGTTCGCCGCGGATTTGCGGCGCTCTCAAATACAGGTTGCCGGATCGGTAAAGGAGGGGGAAAGCCATACCCGCCAGCGAGGTCGGGTTCTTCGGCGCGAGAATCATGTGATCCTGGCCAATCTCGATTGCGGATTTTTCTCCATCCAGCCGGACGTATCCGTAGAGCAGACGCGGAAGCGCTATCACCTGACCGGTTTGAAAATCCGGGATACCGCCGAAGAAATCCATGACCATGGTCCCATTCATCTTCATCCCACGGACTTCCGGTCCTTCGAGGAGCACGCCAATCCGGCTTTGACGCAGACTTGAATTGAAAGAACCGGGCTTGAAACCGGGCTGCTTTAAACCAGCGATGTTTGGGATATCCAACCAATTCGGCTCACCAGTGTTTAAGAATGTATTTGAAACAACAGTTCCGAAGACTTTCATCGGAAATTTGGAACTGCTTTCGATTTTCGTTTGTGCCTGTTCTTGAACCTGCGTTTGAAGCAGAGATACTTCATCCGCGATCGCAACCTCGGAACGGGTGCTTAGCTCGCGCTTCACCTCGTCCAATTCTTGCCGCAGTCGTTGTATTTCCGCCCGCATGGATCGCACCTCGTCCTCCAGAGTTTGAGCGGAAAGGGTTGGAACGGCAAAAAACAGAATGAAAAGAAGAACTGGAATCATCACACATCCTTTCTGGATTACCGTGCCACCGGGATCGCGGATAAACACAAAGACACAAAGAAAGCTGTGAATGAATTAGGGCAGCCCCTTCTCACGAAGCGGGATGCCATTGATGACAATGGAATCGTGTTTCGCGGGAGGGGGCTGCCCCCAATTCATTCACAGCTTTCTTTGTGTCTTTGTGTTTACCCGCAGTCAGTCAGCAAACACTGGGGTGATATCCATGAAGATCTTCAAAGATTTCACCTTGCCGTCACGGATGCGGATCGTATCGCAGCAGGGCAGCGTAAAGCTTTTGCCATCGTGCCTGTCATATCTAACATTCATCTCGACGACGACGGTTTCCTGATCGACTTCCCAGATGTTTTCGATGTTGTGCACCACCTTTTTTACCTTTGCCAGAAATCCCTGGGAACTATTGATGATGCCCTGTGGCCCATACACGACAGGGAAATTGCCGAATTGATAATGCGCGTCGTCCGCATAGAACTTCACAAAATTATGGACATTCATGGATTCTCCGGCCTCAAACATGCGCCGGACCAGTTGGGTATTCGCGCCTTCGGGCTTTGGTGTTGTGGTCATGTTTTACTCCTTTCGATTCAGTTTCCCACGACGTTGTGACCTTACTTATTCAGAGCTGTTTTGCGGGACCCTGGGGCAGCAAAGTCCGTATCATTATCTGCGTTGTACTTCGCACGCGCCTCATCGAACTTGGTTTTGATGTAGCGCGTCACCTGATTGAACTCCAGTTGTTCCCCATTGGGCCCCTTCGCATAAAACAGCGACCAGCCATGAAAATCGCCGAAGTCCAGATCCGAGTACCCTTCGATGAAGTACTCCGTGGCATTCCAGAATTTGTTCGCCGCGTATTTGAGAGGCAGATTCAATCGTTCTTCGTGAGAGCGGACGTGCACAACGCGGTTGCAGACCACGTTCATGATCCCTCGGCGCCGGCATTCCTCTTCAAGGTCGCGCGCAAAGACGTTGAGATCGACGTCGTCCTTCACATGAAACGAAATGTGTCCGGCGTTGCCAAACCCAACGCTGGTTGGAAGCTTCGGAAATGTGTTGGGAGCATTCTGGTCGAGCCGGGCATCCCGGAAGTGCAGCAACTCGACGCACGTATTCCCGAAAGAAATAAAACACACATCCAAGGCTTCCTTCGTACCGTCCCGGATGTCGGGAATACCTAGAGACCGCGAACTGGTGTTCTGCTGGACGGCGTCGATCTCTTCTTTCTGAAATAAGGTGTTGTACAGGACGTCTCCATAGAAGCCCGTGCCCAGAGCGGCGATGCGGCCTCCAAGCACGCCCACATAAAATTCAAGTGATTTGGCCATGTCATCGACCGTTACGCCGACGTGCTGCACGCCTTGCAGCACACGCCCGAGACCCGTGGATCCCTGGCTGCCCGAAAACTGAGAAGCGATGTCGTGTTTCATCGGTTGATGCTCCCATGTTGGCACAAGCGCCGGAGAACGGCTCGGCACTCATATGATTCGTCTGAAACGGCCCGGTCTGTGTAAAATGCCGCCCGATTATATCTGGAATGGCAACACACTAAAAGTGCGTACATGCCTCTGACACGAATCTGATTGTAGGGGCGGTCTATGCTGAAGTCCGTGACTCGGCTCGCAGCACCTCTCTGGCGCGGTTGACGGCCGTGGCGTCACCGAGAACAATCAGAGTTTGCCCTGGTTCGACCAGCCAGGAGTCGTCCGGATTGTATGTGAACCCCTCCTGCCCCTGAGCTCGTACGGCGACGACGAAAAGACCAAATTGCGAGCGGGGTTGTATATCCTCCAGTTTTCGGTTCGACCAAACTGATCCGTCGGTAATGTGCAACTCTTCAAACCGGTAAGTGGACTGATCGCGAAGCATTGTATCCAAAAACATCACCACCGAGGGCCGGACCAATTCCGAGACCAAGCGGAGGCCACCGATCGCTCCGGGATTGACAACGGCATCAGCGCCGGCGCGCTGAAGTCGCTCCGCCATTCCGGGTTCGATTTCTTTCGCCACGATCCGAATCGAAGGATTCAGCATGCGAATACTCAGCGTGGTGACAAGATTGTCTCGATCATTGGCAAGCGCAATCGCCACACCGGAAGCCCGCTCAACGCCGGCGGCCTTCAGAATGGCGGTATCATCCGGCACGCCTTCCAAGATCGGGGCGTCAAATTTGGAGCGAAACTGGGCTACGACTTGCGGATCGGGTTCGATAACGACGAAGTCCCTCCGGATCCGAGACAGTTCTTCGATGATGCGGTAACCCGTCTCGCCAGCCCCGCACACAATGAAATGTCCTTGCATCGAATCGATCCGTCTTTGCATGCGCTTTTTCCAGAAATATTGATTCAGATCTCCTTCGACGATATACGCCGTCACGACCGACACGGCATACAGCGTCACACCCACTCCCATCAGAATTAGGACTAGAGTATAGGACCGCAGCAGCGCACTATTCTTCGTATCGACAACCTCGCCGAAGCCGACTGTGGCGATGGTTATCACGGACATGTACAAGCAGTCCAGGAATGGCGTCTGCGGACTCAACACCTTGTAGCCGGCGGCGCCCACAACATATGAGCCCAGCAGCAAGGCAATACCGATCTGGAATCGCCGTTTCATGCACGATTACTTACTCTGCATGACCCACACACCGTTCCAATCCTCCCGTGGCGGAGAATTCTTCAGGTGTTCACAACGGTCGATATACATCTGCGAAACATAATCGCTGGGATTGAGCGATAACGCGTGTCGAAACGCTTTAATGGCCTCCGCCCAGCGCCTTTCGCGGTAGCACCTCAGGCCGTAACGGAAGTTGTTGAGAACCTCCATGCAATTCGGGAAGCTTTCATCCGAGTGGGAATCGAGGACTTCAAATATAGCCACCGGTTGATTCTTTCCTCTCATGATGACGCGATCGACTTCGCGGGTGCGGTATGTGCGCTTTAGTCTCTTCAACGTGTACTCGCTGATCAGCAAACGCGCGTGGTACTGTTTGCACGCGCTCTCCAGACGGGATGCCAGATTGACGCCGTCACCGATCACCGTATAGTCCATGCGCCGCGGCGACCCGATATTGCCGGAAACGATATTGTCGGTGTTGACGCCGATACCAATATCGATTGGTCTTCTGCCTTCTTTCGCCCGCCGGACATTGTATGCCTCTAATTCATGAAGCATGTGCAGGGCGGCGAGCACCGCGCGATCTTCGTCATCTTCGTGCGCCATCGGCATACCGAACACGGCCATGATGGCGTCGCCGATGAATTTATCGAGCATGCCGCCTTCGTATTGAATGCAATCCACCATGATCGTGAAGTATTCGTTCAGCAGACTTACGGTGGCTTGCGGACCAAGTTCTTCGGTCAACGTTGTGAAGCTGCGAATGTCAGAGAACAGCACGGATGCCATACCGCTTTGTCCGCCAAGAATTTCTGCTCCCGCCTGAAGCACTTTTTCCGCGACAGAAGGATGCATGTAGCGCGCCATTGTCGTCTTCAGCCGCTTTTCACTGGTGATGTCCTCCATCATGACCAATGAGCCCAGCTTCTTTTGCTGGATGCTGATTAGCGGAAGGATGGTGACGTTCGCAGATATTTTTTCATCGCCAAATGTCAGTTCTGCATCCATCGTCACGTCTTGAATCTGCTTCTGGCCGGCAAGCTCGATCTTTTCGGCCACCCATTTGTTGGTGCCCCCAAAAACCTCCGAGGCGCTACGCTGAAGAATATCCTGCGGCTGAAGTTTCATCATGTTCAGCCCTGCAGCGTTACACGTGACGATGGTGCCATGCTCGTTCAGAGTGATAACGCCAGTCGACATACTTTCCAGAATGCTGTCGTTATAGTTCTTCATATTCTGAACATCGTCGAAGAGCTTGGCGTTTTCGAGCGAGATGGCGATCTGTGAAGTGAATGCTTTTAAGCGCGCTTCGTCTTCTTCGGTAAACGTGCCGCCGCGCTTATTCAGGACTTGCGTTACGCCGATTGTTTTCCCATCTTTGTTGATGACCGGGACACAGAGGATCGATCGAGTGAAGAAGCCTGTCGCCCTGTCGACGGAAGGATTGAATCGAAGATCAGCGTATGCGTGCGGAATGTTCACGCTTTGAACGGATTTGAACACCGTTCCGGCAATTCCCTTGTGGTTGGGAAAGCGGATTTGCGTTGCACCAAGGCCCTCGCCGACTTCGGTGTACAAGTCGTTCGTCTTTTCGTCGTTGAGGAAGAGCGTCGAGCGTTCGGCGTTCAGCATTTTCGTGATGGTGCCGATTAGCTTCTGGAGCAGCGGGCCGAGCTTGATTTCGGTGGAAACTTCCGACACGACCCTCAACAATTCCAGCTGCTCCTG
>Ga0066710_100003358_pt1 | contig 13597 bp, 9 predicted proteins | sample GraSoiAngelo_159_FD_79666 | JGI IMG/M metagenome (GOLD analysis project Ga0066710, IMG submission 79666) | Grasslands soil microbial communities from the Angelo Coastal Reserve, California, USA - 14_1009_16_40cm | ecosystem: Environmental > Terrestrial > Soil > Grasslands | place: USA...
CCGTGATCTGGGGTCTGGCGGTCGACGGTGAGCGTGGAGCCTTTCGAGTCTTGGACTTGCTCCGAGAAGAGATCGAGCTGGCCCTGCTGCTGCTCGGCTGTGGCTCACCGGACGAGGTCACCCGGGCCCATCTCGCGCGAGTGGCCCGCTAGAGCGCCCCCAGTCCGGGCCTTCCGCAGCCTCTAACTATCCTTCGGATAGTGAGGGTCTTCTGGCGTCTGCTCGGCTTTCTGCGCCCCTACCGACGGTCGGTGGTGGCCTCGTTCGTATTCGGCGGCCTGGCGATCGTCGGCACCGTGGCGATCCCGTTCCTGGTTGGACGCGTCGTCGACGCGATCCAGCGCGGAGACAGAGGGGCGATCCTCCCACTGGCTGCCGGGGTCATGGGCGCCGCAGGGCTGCGCCTCGGGTTATCGGTCGCCCGGCGCCTGATCGCCGGCCGCGTCTCGCTCGGCGTCGAGTACGACCTGAGGAACCGGATGTACGGCCATCTCCAGTCGCTCGAGCTCGCCTTCTTCGATCACCAGCAGGTTGGGCAGCTGATGTCGCGCGCGACCGTCGACCTCCAGTCCGTTCGCTTCTTCCTGGGCTACGGCCTCGTATTCATCGTCCAGAACCTGCTCACGATCGTTCTCGCGGCCGCCGCGATGTTCTACGTCAATGCATCGCTCGCCGCGATAACGCTGGCCCCGGTTCCGCTGGTGATCGCGCTGGCCTTCCGCTACGGCCGCTTTTCCCGACCCGCCCTTCAGGAGGTGCAGCAGCGGATCGCGGAGCTCACCGCCGAGGCGGAGGAAGACGTCTCGGGAATTCGGGTCGTAAAGGCCTTCGCGCGAGAGCGCGAGCGCCTCGAGCGCTTCCGCCACCGGGTGAGCCGCGTCTTCGATCAAAGCATGACCGCCACAAGGCTGCGCGCGCACTACAACCCGATGATCTCGTTCATCCCGAACCTCGGTCTTGCCGCCGTGCTAATGGTCGGCGGGAGGAAGGTGATCGACGGGTCGCTCACGCTCGGGGACTTCACGGCCTTCTACTCGTACCTCCTGATGCTGATCTTGCCGATGCGGATGCTCGGGCTGGCGCTGGGAATGGGGCAGCGCGCGGTCGCATCCGGCAACCGCATCTTCCAAGTCCTCGACCGCGCGCCCGAGATGTCGAGTCCGCCGCACGCTCTTTCTCTTCCCAAGGGGGGTGGGCACGTCGAGTTTCGAGGTGCGACGCTCTCCTACAACGGAGGACCACCGGCGCTCTCGGACGTGTGGCTCGACGTCGAACCAGGCAAGACCGTGGCGATCGTCGGTCCGACCGGATCGGGAAAGACGACACTCGCTGCCGCGGTTCCCCGGCTCTACGACCTCACCTCCGGCTCGGTCTCCGTGGACGGCGTCGACGTGCGAGAGCTCGACCTGGCCGATCTCCGGCATGCGATCGCCCTGGTGCCCGACGACGGCTTTCTCTTCTCGGCGACGCTGCGTGAGAACATCGCCTACGCCCGTCCCGACGCCGGTCAGGAGGAGATCGAGCTGGCAGCGAAGCGAGCGCAGATCCACTCTTTCATCGAGGGACTTCGGGACGGCTACGACACGCTCGTGGGAGAGCGCGGCCTCACGCTCTCAGGAGGGCAGCGGCAACGCGTCGCGATCGCTCGCGCGTTGCTGGCAGACCCACGCATCCTGATCCTCGACGACGCCACCGCCAGTGTCGATGCGACGACCGAGCGGCAGATCAAGGGGGCGCTCGGCGAGGCGATGGAGGGCAGGACCACCTTCGTGATCGCACACCGCCTCTCGACGATCGCGCTGGCCGACGAGGTGGTGGTGATGGAGGAAGGCCGGGTTACGGCGCAGGGCACGCACGAGGACCTGCTCGAACGCAGCGACCTCTATCGCGAGATCGTCGAGAAGGGGCTGCCCCGGCTCGGGGTGGCGCTCAGCGGGCTCAGCGATCACGGAGATCGCGAGAACCGGGCCGAGCGGACGGGGGCAAAGCTTTGAGCCCGGCGGACGGAAGCGCGAACCGAGCGCTCGGCGAGGCCGGCCAGAGCGCTCGGCGCTTGCTTCCCCTGTCGCGCAAGCTTCGCGGGCTCTCCGATCTGCTGCGGCCCTACCGCGGACGTGTGCTGCTCGCAACCGTCTCGCTGCTCGCAGCGACCGCCGCCAGCCTCGCGCCGCCCTATCTCGCGAAGCTCGCCATCGACGACGGCATCCGGCCCCACGACCTCGGCGCCTTGGACCTGATCGTCGGCGCATTCGTCGCCTCCGCACTCGTCTACTGGGTGGCCACCTACCTCCAGACCTATCTGGTCGGCTGGGTCGGGCAGAAGGCGCTTCAGGACCTTCGTCTTCGCATCTTCGAGCACGTCCAAAGGCAATCGATCGGCTTCTTCAGCCGCAACAAGACAGGGGTGCTGATCTCACGGCTCACGAACGACATCCAGGCGCTGGACCAACTCGTGACGGACGGCGTCGTGACGCTCTTCTCCAGCACGCTGACGCTTGTCGGAACGGTCGTGATCCTGTTGCTGCTGGATCTCCGTCTCGCGCTCGTCGTGTTCTTGACGTTCCCGCTCCTGGCAGGCGGAAGCATCGCCTTCCGCTACTTCGCCACCGGCGCCTACCGCCGCGTGCGGGAGAAGATCGCAAACGTGACTGCCTATCTTCAGGAGACGCTCTCCGGAGTGGGGGTCATCCGCGCCTTCGGCCAGGAGGAGCGTCACGAGAAGCGCTTTGCGGAGCTCAACCAGGAGCACGTCGACGCGAACATGGAGACCGTCTATCTGAACGCCGCCTACTTCCCCGGCGTGGAGATGCTCTCCGCGGTCGCGACCGCCGTGATCCTGCTCTACGGAGGCAGTCAGGTGCTGGACGGGAACGTCACGATCGGCGTGCTGGTCGCGTTCGTCGGCTACCTCCAGAGCTTCTTCGACCCGATCCAGCAGCTGTCGAGCCTCTATGCAACCTACCAGCAGGGCGCGGCGGCGCTGGAGAAGATCTTCACCCTCCTCGACACGCGGCCCGACATGCGCGACAGACCCGACGCGATCGAGCTGCCGTCGCTTCGCGGGGAGATTCACTTCGACGGCGTCTCCTTCAACTATGAGCAATACGGATCGCTCGACGGGGCAGCGCCGGTCGCGTGGGCCCTGCGCGACGTGAGCATCGTCGTGCCTCCCGGGCAGACGCTTGCGCTCGTGGGCGAGACGGGCGCCGGCAAGTCGACCTTCGCGAAGTTGGTGGCACGGTTCTACGACCCGCAGGAGGGCGCGGTCAGGATCGACGGACACGACCTGCGCGAGGTGACCCAGAGGAGCCTGCGCCGTCAACTCGGGGTCGTTCCCCAGGAAGGGTTCTTGTTCGCGGGCAGCGTCCGGGAGAACATCCTGTTCGGCCGCCCCGACGCCGGCGAGGTCGAGATCGCTGCCGCGGCCCGTGCAGTCGGGGCGCACGAGTTCATACTTCGCCTGCCCGAGGGCTACGACACGGAAGTCGGCGAGCGCGGCAGCCGTCTCTCGGCAGGGCAGCGCCAGCTCGTGGCACTGGCGCGGGCGCTGATCGCCGATCCGCGGATCCTGATCCTCGATGAGGCGACCGCAAACGTGGACGTGCACTCGGAGGCCGCGATCGAGCAGGGCCTCCGGCGCCTGCTGGCGGGCAGGACGGCGATCGTGATCGCGCACCGCCTCTCGACCGTTGTCGGCGCCGACCGGATCGCGGTGCTCGAAGGCGGCCGCATCGTCGAGAGCGGCACGCACGACGAGCTGATCGAGGCCGGTGGCTGCTACTCGCGGCTCTACCGGGAGTGGTCGGAACTGGCGGCGGCGTAAGGCGCTCCGCCGAGCAGCCTACACGAACGTATGTTCCGTCCGACGGACCGGTTAGCCTGACCGAAAAGTAGCTGCGGGGCAGGGATTCGAACCCCGGTTTCGGCGTCCAGAGCGCCGCGTCCTGCCGCTGGACGACCCCGCAATGACGCAATTGAGGATAGCCATTCCATGGAAGGAATCCGCGAGAAGGTTGGGAAGCTGCTGGCCGAAGGCAAGAGCCTCGCCGAGATCGGACGACTGCTCGGGATCTCGAATTCCACCGCCTGCTACCACAAGCAGCGACTGGGGCTGCCGATGAATCCGAAATGCGCTCGGCGCCACGACTGGCAAGCGATTGCCGCAGCCAAACGCCCAACTTCAGCGGAAGGGACGTTGGGCGGGCGGCCTGAGCCGTCAGCCGTTCGGGCTGCTGCTCCAGCCCGGGCCCGCCGGCGGCTGGGCCGTGTACGCCGGGGGCTGCTCGCCTCGGTAGTAGAGGGTCGCCCCGCCGCCGTTGTCCCAGATCGCGAAATACGAGCCCGACTGGCTCTTCGCGACGAGCATCACCGGTTGCGGACCGCCGCCGACTACCTGCACCTCCTCGGGCCCGCCGCTGGGCGTCGCGGCGAAGTGCACCGAGGGGCTTCTTCCCTGAAGCCGCGCGGCGAGGTCATCCGCCCCGGTCCCGGCGCTCCCACCGGCCTCGGAGCGCACCAGGGCGACGGTCACGGTCGCCTGTTCCAGGGAGCTGAAAGCCTGTGCGTCCCGCCCGGTCTGGGCGGCGTTCAGGATCGGCTGCACGGCCTTCTGTCCGCTGCCGCAACCCGTGAAGGCCGCTGTCGCGGCAAGCACCGCAACGGCGGCCGCCATACCGCGCCGCGTTAGCCGGCGCCGTACGAAACTCCGCCCGCCCGTGTCGTTCGTGCCCTTCCGTGGGCCTGGGCCGCGGTCCATCAGGTGGAGAACTGGCTCGGATCCCGCTGCTCCACGCCCGCGCGTGGAGCGAACAGCTCGCAGACAGCCTCTTCGTCGCCGGGGTTCAGGACCGCAAGCACCTCGTCACCTGCTTCGATCACGGTCTCCGCGTTCGGCACGAAGCCTGTGCCTTCACGAAGAATCGAGACGACGAGGCAACCGTCCGGAAGCTCGAGGTCCTCGATCTGTTGACCGGCCGCGGGTGCGCCGTCCTTCACCTCGAGCTCGATGATCTCGAGCTGCTCCTGTTTCAGATCGAGAAGATGAACGAGTCCGTGATGGGGCACTTCGTGCTCGATTAGACGCAGGATCAGGTCGGTCGCTGACACGACCGGGCGAATCCCGAGCAACTCGAAGTGCTCGACGTTGCGGGGATTGTTCACTCGCGCGATCGTGTGCTCGACGAGGTACTTCTCCTTGGCGACCTGGGAGATGAGGATGTTGTCCTCGTCGTCGCCCGTCACGGCGATCACCATGTCCGCCCGAACGATGCCCGCGCGCTCCAGGACCCAGAGCTCGGACGCGTCGCCGTAGTGCACGTTGTGCTCGAGCTCTTCCTCAACCGTCAGGTACCGCTCACGCTCGGCCTCGATCACGGTTACCTCGTGGTTCGCTCCCATGAGCTCCCGTGCCAGGTTCCAGCCCACCTTGCCGGCGCCCGCAATGATGATGTACATCAACCCTCCCTGTTGAGCGTCTCGAACACGAGCAATTACTCGGCTTGCCTCGCCGTCGCCCTGTCGATCACCGCGTCGGTCAGCATCTCGATCGCGACCTGTGTCGGGCTGACCGTGTGAAGACCCTGCTGCTGGTACCACTCCGCGCGCAAGGGATCGTGAACTCGCACGACGACCTTCGGCACGCGGAAGCGCTTCTGGGCGATCTGGGCAACGACGATGTTCGTGTTGTCTCCGTCGGTCGAGCAAACTACTACCTCCGCCTGCTCTATCCCCGCCTCGAGGAGGGCGTCGATCTCCAGGGCGGTCCCGACGGCGAACCGGCCGCCGATCTCCTCCCAGGTTTCCTCGAGGCCATGGTCGAGGAGGGCGTGGGACTCGGGGCTCTCATCCAGGACGCTGACCTCGTGACCTGCCTTCGCCATCTTCTTGGCGATCGAGGAGCCGACCCGACCGCAGCCGATGATCAGGACGAACATTGTGAGAGGACTGGCCGCAATGACATACCCATCGGATATTTAATCTAGACCCTTAACGCACCGAACCCGGCAGGTCAAAAGCGCCCACCCTGCGACAGGTCCAGGGTGGGCAGAGAGTAGAGCCCACGCAGGACCCTCTACCACTGCCTACCTGTAGTGCACAGGGCGAGCCGGTTGGCCGCTCCGGCGCATGCAGGGCCCGGTTCCGGAGGAGCACAGGCGGAGCCCAGCGCTGCGGGGCCCTCAAAGACGTGTTTCCGTCTGAATCCGGGAGCGCTCGGTCACCGCGACAGGTCCTCGGACTCCGCGACCGGTGCCCCGGCACCCCGAGCCCCGTCCGGCGGGGCCGTCACAACGACCCGGCAGGGAGCTTTCTCGAGCACGTAGGCGGTCACTTCTCCGAGCTCCTTTGGCCGCGAGCCGCCGACCCCGCCGAGAATTCCGCCACCCTTGATCGGCGAGGGCGGCTCGGCCCCGATAACGATCGCCTCCACCCCACGTCTTCGCGCCTCTGCCACGATCGCGGCGCCTGTCCTCCGCGCGCGAATGGGGGTCGTCGAGACCTCTACCCCCTTGTATTCCTCGCCGATCCGCTTCGCCCGGGCCAGCGCCTGGTACGCCGCCTCGACCTTCTCCGCGGGAAGCTTGGCATCGAGGGGCAGCGACATCGGGACCTCGACAACGTAGATAGCCTCGATCACAGCCCCTCCCTCCCGCTCGCCGTCTCGCTCCTCGGCGGCGAGCTGTCCCGCCGTGCTCATGATGTCGTCGTCGAGTGGCTCACCGAACACCGGCACAAGAATGCTCCCGTATTGAATCTCGGGCTCCTCTCGCGAGAGCGTTGCTTCGGTTACCTCCACCATCCTGGTGAGAGAGAGCCCCTGGCGGGAGCGGTAGGTCACGTAGAGCGCGAGCCCCAGCACCATCCAAACCGTGCCGAGTAATCGCGCCTTGTCGTGGTAGACGAGCACGCCGATCCAGGCCGCGACCGAGAGAACGGCCCCGACGAGGCTGGGAACGGGTAACTCGCGACCGCGAACACGGAAGTTGAAGGGCACCTTGTACGGCCGCGGCCGGCCGGGGTCGTTGAAACGCATCGCGATCACAGAAAGGTGCGCAAGAGAGAAGGCGATTAGCGCCCCATACGCGAACAGCCCGGCCAGCAACTCGATGTCGACCGGAAGGATCATGACGAGGGCGAGCATGCTGAAGATCACGATCACGATCCAGGGCGTCGTGTATTTCGCGTGAAGGCGGGCGAGCCCCCGCGGAATCTGTCGATGGGTCGCGAGCGTGTACGACGTTCGCGTGATCCCGATCATGCCCGCGTTGGCCGCAGCGATCAGGACGAGGGTTGCAACCACTGCGACCACATATCCGAGGACGTCGCTTACCCAACTCGAGGTGAGGCTCTTGACCACCCCGAGCACGGGGGCCTCGACGAACTTGCCACCGAGCTCGGTGCCGAAGCCGGTGTGCTGGCCACCCACGACCGACACTCCCTCGTGGACCGGAAGCACCATCAGCGCGATGGTGGACATCCCGCCGAACAGAAAGAAGACCGTGAGCGCTCCCGCGCTGACGGTGCGTCGCAGCTGCTGCCGGCTCACCCTCACTTCCGGTGCGAGCTTCGAAGCCGCCTCGATACCCGTATAGGCGATGACCGCAACCGTCATGCCGAACAGGAGGCTGTCCCAGGGCGGGACGCTGCCGAGTTGCACCGCGTCCGTGATTCGCTTCGGGTGGAAATCCAGCGCGCAGCCGAGCCCGACCACCACGAGGACGAGCGCGATGTCGACTATGGCGAGCAGCGGACCCCGGCGCCCGCGCGGAAACCGGCCCATGATGTTGTAGCGGGCGATGCCCGCAATCACCAGCGCGGCGATCGCAAGGTCAAGGCCTCCGCTCCCGAGCTTCGACCAGAACGCCATCAGGTAGTTGCCGATCGACAGCGAGCTGATCGCGATCAGGATCAGGTAGTCGAGCAGGATCGCCCAGCCCGCGACGAAGCTCCAAAACTCGTTGAATGCGTAGCGCGCCATCACCGCCGACCCGCCACGCTCCGGGTGGACGGTCATCCCCTCGAAGTAGGTGACCGTCGTGAGGATGAAGAGAAGGCCGGTGACGAGGAAGACGACCGGCGTCAGCCCGAGGCCGTAGGCAGCGACCACCCCCAGCGCGAAATAGATCGAGGACCCGACCGTGCTGTAGGCGGTGGCGAAGAGCCGGGGAGCGCCAAGGCGCCGCTCCATCGTGACGAACGCGTCCCTGCCGGATCGGGTCACGGCTTCCCGCCCCCGATCCACGGCCTCACGTCCACGACGCGACGCTCCGATACGCTCCATCTCGAGCGATTAAAGCAGTCGTATTCTCGGCAACGGCTCCGGTCTCGATCGAGCGAAGGCCGAGCCGCTATGCAGCGCGCCGAACTCGCTCGAATGGATAGGCGGCCGCCGAGTCGATTATCACACGGCAGGGACGCTTTCCGAGCACCGTCTCGAGCGTCTTGTTGAGAACCTTCCCGGGCGGGCGATGATGGGGCATCGCCATGACGATCGCGTCTGCCCGTGACTCGACAGCCTCGCGCACGATGCGGTGTCCCGCCTCGGCGGCCCGAACCTTCGCGATGACGCCCTTTATCCGCTGCCCGCGACCAGCCCACTGGCGCGTCGCTTCGATGATCGCCTGCGCCGTGGCCTCGGCTTCGGGCAGGGGTGCATCGAGGTCGAGATGCTGGGGCACGGTGACCGTGACGACCACTCGGACGTCACCTCTCTTGTGAGACGCAAGCTTGAGCGCGGTAGCCGCCGCTCCCTCCGAGTACGTGCCATCCTCGAACGCCAGCACGACGCTTGCATATTCGACGGGGGCCGCCCCCACCGGGGTCGGAAGCGGCGCCTTGCGTGACTGCGTCAGAGGTAGGCCCTTTCGGCGCCGGTAGATCACGTACGTCGTGACCCCGACGAGCAGCCAGCCTGACCCGACGAGGAGCGTCTCCAGGTTGAGGGCCATCACGGCCAGCCATGCCGAGAGCGTCCCGAGCCCGCCGAAAACCGCGAACAGCGGGATTTCTACGCCGCGCACGCGCACGTTGAACGGTGCCCGGTACCACGGTTCCTCCTTCCCGACTCGCACGTCCCCGGGAAGCTCGTGCATCCGGCTGTGTGCGAGGCGCCAACGCAGCGCAATCAAAGAGGCGTGCGCCACAGTGAACGAGAGCATCGCGCCAAACGCATAGAGCGTGCCGAGGAAGTCTGCCTTCCCCGGCAGAATCACGAGACAGGCGACCACGCCGAAGACGACGATCCCGATCGATGGCGTTCGAAAGCGAGGACTGATCTGCCTCAGCGTGTCGGGAAGCTGCTGGTACTGGCCCATCGAATAGGTGAGCCGGCTGACACCGATGATCCCCGCGTTCGACGCGATCAAGAGAATCGTCGCCGCCAGGACGCCCACGTAGTACTGCAACGGCGTCTGGAGAAAACCGACATTGAAGTTCTTGACGATTCCGAGAATCGGATCTGCGGCATAGGTGGACGCCAGCTGGGTCGTGAACCCGTCGGCGCCGTGGGTCACCGGCATCGCCGAGAGGGCGACAGCGGGCAGGCCGGCATATATGACGAGCACCGCCAAGACAACGAAGCGCATCGAGCGCGGTATCAAGCGCCTCGGGGTCCGCGCTTCCTCCGCCATGTTCGAGATCGTCTCGATGCCGGTGTACGAGATCATCGCAACCGTTATCGAGAGGACGAAGTCGCTCCACGTGGGCGCCACGCCGAGGTGCACGTTGTGCACGAGCGTCGAGAAGTTCAAGACGAGAATGAAGCCGAGGATCATCAGGAAGAGCTGCGTGGCGAAGTCGACGACTGCAAGGAGGAAGTTCAGGCGCGCTGACTCGCGGACGCCGACGACGTTCAAGATCGACAGGCCCGCGACGATCACGATGCCCCCGATGATGTCGCCGGGACTGTGCTTCAGCGGACCCCAAAAAACGGCGAGGTAGTGCGGCACGAAGAACGCCGAGATCGCGACCGTGATGATGTAGTTGAGCATCTGCCCCCAGGCGGCAAAGAAGCTGACCAGCTCGTTGAAGGCACGTCTCGCGAAGCTGGACGACCCGCCCGCCTCGGGGAAATTCGTCGCCGCCTCGGTGTAGGTCATCGCCGTCATCACGAAGATCAACCCGGCGATCAGGTAGACGACCGGCGTGAGCCCGAGCGCGAATACGGCTACTACGCCGAGCGCGTAATAGATCGACGACCCGACGTTGCCGTAGGCCGTTGAGAACAGCGCGCCTGTTCCCAGCACGCGCTCGAGCCCGAGTCCCTTGGGGCGATACCTGGCCACTACGGTCCAGCCGTGATTTGGCCCGTCACCTCGATCGGCGAATGATGGCGCACCCCCAGTGCCCCAACGCCGGCTCTACGGGGGCCAGCCGCGACGGGAGTCCTGCTCGGCCCCATGCGGCTCCGTCTAGAAACCCCTTTTAGCCAACCACCGGGAGGCTTTGCGCCGGAAGCTCGCCGCCTGCGCCTCGAGCGTGAGCGCGTGACCGGCACCCTTCACGAGCTTCGTCGTCACGCTTCTGCTTCCGGTGAAGCGGTCGGCCTGCAACTTGCACGCGAAACCGGCGTAGAGGGCGTCTTTGGTGCCACAGATCACCAGCACCGGCACCCTTATCTTCTTGACCGATGCACGCTGCTGCAGGATCGCAGCGACGATCGATGTCGTCTCGCCGCAGGGATCGCGGTTTCGCAGGAGATCGGCCGCCGCACGCACCGGCGCCTTGGCGCTGTGGAACATGATGGACTCGAAGTCCGCAGCGGCCGGCTGCCCGTAGAAGGCGTACCCCGAGGGAGCGCCCGGCCCGGCGGGCTCGCCTCCGGCGGAGCACGTCGCCTGCGTCGGTCCGAGGGCGATCTGAGCCCGCGGAAGATTGGCGAACGAGAAGCTCATGTCCACGAGGGCATTGACGTCGTTGAACGAGTAAGCCTCGAGCATCGCGATCTCCGCGCCCGCCGAGTGACCTGCGAGGGCAATTCTCGTGAAGCGCACGGCCTTCCCGCCCGCGACGGAGTAAGTCCCCTTCCTCAGGGCCTGGATCACCTGGTGCGCAATATCCGCTTGGCCACCGATACAGCTCTTGTTGCCGTCCGGGTGTCCACTGGCGGCGTAGCCGAGACGGTCGATCGTGACCGAGACATGTCCGGCCTTGGCCTGCGCAGCGGCATAGTTGTAGCCGGGAACAGCGGCAAAGTTCCAGAACCAGTCGCCAAAGCCGAGACCGTGCAGGTAGAGCGCCGCCGCGCGCTTTCGCTTGCGCGATGAGGCCGCAAGCGCAGACTGCGGCCCGGTGAGATGGCCGCTGATCTGGTAGCTCGCGCCGTCGGTCGGACAGGCAAGCCTCGAGCGGTCGACGTTCTGCACCGAGAACGTCACCACGCGGGAAACCACTTTCGGGCTGCGCCCTGCCGCCGCCGGCGGCATCAGCGCGCAGGCGGCTGTCAGGAGGGCGACCGCGAACAAACCCCTGGGCAGCAGTCGAGAACGCATCGCTCAGGTTATGAACGGGATGATGAGCAGCGCCACGATGTTGGTGACCTTGATCATAGGGTTGATTGCCGGCCCGGCGGTGTCCTTGTAAGGGTCACCCACTGTGTCACCGGTGACAGCCGCTGCATGCGCCTCGGATCCCTTGCCGCCGTAGGCTCCGTCCTCGATCAGCTTCTTGGCGTTGTCCCAGGCCCCGCCACCCGAGGTCATCGAGATCGCGACGAAGAGCCCGGTCACGATCACCCCGATCAGGAGACCTCCCAATGCCTGGTAGGAGAGCATGCCGACCACGAGTGGAACGACAATCGGAATCACCGCCGGCAGGATCATCTCGCGCTGGGCCCGCGCGGTGACGATGCTTACGCAGCGTGCATAGTCCGGCTTCTCGGTGCGGTCCATGATTCCCGGTCGCTCGCGGAACTGACGCCGGACCTCCTCCACTATCTCACCGCCAGCCCGCCCCACCGCCTCGACGGCAAGCGAGGCGAAGAGGTAGACCATGAGGCCGCCGATCAGCAGGCCGATGAGTACTTCTGGTGTCTGGAGATCGAAGGACTTCACGACCGCACCAGGACCGCCGATCTCGTCCACCAGCTCCTGGCGCCAGCTCACGAAAAGGACGAGCGCAGCAAGTGCAGCGGAGCCGATCGCGTAGCCCTTTGTGACCGCCTTGGTGGTGTTGCCGACGGCGTCGAGCGGGTCAGTGACGTTTCGCACCGACTCGGGAAGATTGGCCATCTCTGCGATTCCACCGGCGTTGTCGGTGATGGGACCGTACGCATCGAGCGCCACGATCAGGCCCGTCAGCGACAGCTGTGCCATGACCGCCACCCCTATTCCATAGACGCCGGCGAGCTCGTTGGCGCCGAGGATGCCGAGCGCTAATACGAGCGCAGGCGCCGCGGTCGATTGAAGTCCCTGCGCCAGGCCCTGGATGATGTTGGTCGCGTGCCCGGTGACGGACGCACGAGAGATCGTCTTGACCGGCCGGAACCGCGTCGACGTATAGAAGTCGGTGATGACGAAGATGGAGGCTGTGACGCCGAGGCCGATCAGGGTGCAGAGCCAGAGGTCCGTGACCGACGGCGCTGCCACGGCGGTGCTCTTCGTCGTGAGACCGTCCATCAGCCAGTGGGTGATCGGGTAAAACGCGCCGGCGGCCAGAACCGCGCTCACGATCAGGCCCTGGTAGAGCGCGCGCTCCACGTTGCCCGTACGCGTTCGCACGGCGAAGGTCCCCACCAGCGACGCCAGAATCGAAGCTCCGCCGAGCACCAGCGGGTAGATCGCCACCTCCCGGTGCTCGTTGAAGGTGAGCACCCCCAGCAGCATCACCGCCACCGCCGTCACCGCGTAGGTCTCGAACAGATCGGCGGCCATGCCCGCGCAGTCGCCGACGTTGTCCCCGACGTTGTCAGCGATCACCGCCGGATTGCGCGGGTCGTCCTCCGGGATGCCTGCCTCGATCTTCCCGACGAGGTCGGCTCCGACGTCGGCGCCTTTCGTGAAGATGCCACCACCGAGTCGAGCGAACACCGAGATCAGGCTGCCGCCGAAGCCGAGACCGATCAGGGCGTCGATCGCGTCCTTGTCGGTTTTGTCGGCAATGATCAAGATGCCGTAGTAGCCCGCGACGCCGAGCAGCGCCAGGCCGACGACCAGGAGCCCCGTCACGGAGCCGCCCTTGAAGGCAACGTTGAGCGCATTGGACACTCCTCCGCGCGCCGCCTCGGCCACCCGCGAATTCGCTCGCACCGCGACGTTCATCCCGATATAGCCCGCTGACGCGGACAGAAGACCGCCGATCACGAACCCGATCGCGGTCTCGATGTCGAGCGCGATCCAGATCACGACCGCGAGAACCACCGCGACCATGCTGATGATCGAGTACTGGCGGTTCAGGTAAGCGGCCGCGCCTTCCTGAATTGCGGCGGAGATGCTCTGCATCTCCTCGTTGCCAGGCGACCGGCGCATCAGCCAGCCGGTAGTCAGGCCGCCGTATACCACCGCCGCCCCGGCGCAGCCAAGCGCCACCACAACGCCCCAGTCGCTGAAGAAGTCGCTCAAGAAGCCTCCGTCGTCAACTCAGGCCCGGAGCAGACCGGGCGGAA
>Ga0066710_100003360_pt1 | contig 13592 bp, 8 predicted proteins | sample GraSoiAngelo_159_FD_79666 | JGI IMG/M metagenome (GOLD analysis project Ga0066710, IMG submission 79666) | Grasslands soil microbial communities from the Angelo Coastal Reserve, California, USA - 14_1009_16_40cm | ecosystem: Environmental > Terrestrial > Soil > Grasslands | place: USA...
CGAGCTGGCTGTCACAAGCTGACCAAGAGCTCAGCGGATGCCAGCTCTTAGGTAAAGCTGCAGTCTGTCGTGCTTGAGAGTAAGCGTCTGTTTGAGCCACATCCCCACTCATGGTTCTCCCTCCCCTTGTGGGAGAGTGTGGCGCGAAGCGACGGGTGAGGGCCAACCGCGTTTTTCGGTCCACAAATGTCCAAAGTCCAGCCATCCCTGAAAGGGATGAATACACCAACGGGTTAGTTATCAATCCCTTTTAGGGAGGAAAAGGGCGACCGGCTGTAAACGCCTTCGCCGCCCTTATTACGTGCGGAGAGGTCGTACGCAACTACGAGTAAATCGGTTGCCAGCGAGGTAAGAAAAAGGTACAATCTGCGGCTTGAAATTTGTCTTACTTGGGTTTCTGGGACGACAGAAGTCCAAGAAGCGCTCAGCATTATTGCCCGCTTCATCGTTCCAGTTCACCGCGTGTGTGGCTGCTCGAGCGACTGAAACTGCGCCACGCCCGAACGACTCTGCGGCGGGCGATCGCTGTAATTTCCGGGCATCGGATGCCCCGGTCTTCTTCGAACAGTCACCCGAGGAGGGGGATGACCTCATGAGTATTGCGGCAGGATTGGACCTGTCTCTTAGAGTGCAGAAAGCAAAGGCACAGCTCGATGCCCATGTGCGTGAGATGGTCGAGTGGCACTTCAATCCGAAGACAGGATGTCCGTTCTGGCTGGAGTGGGCGTCGAAGCTGGGTTGGGACCCGAGAGGCGAGATCCGCGGCTTCGAGGATTTGAGAAAATTCCCGCCTTTCCAGGACGAATGGTTGCGGGGCGGGCCGGTGCGCCGGTGGGTGCCGAAGGAGTTTGCCGGCAAACCGCTCTATGTCTTTGAGACAGGGGGAACGACCGGAGTGCCGAAAAGCCGCGTTGCCATCGAGGACTTCCGCATCGACTATGAAATGTTCAGCGAGACGCTTCCGGACGAATATTTCCCGCGGGGCGCCAACTGGCTGATGCTCGGGCCCTCGGGCCCGCGGAGGCTGCGTCTTGCCGTGGAGCATCTGTGCCAGCACCGCGGCGGCATCTGCTTTTCAGTCGACTTGGACCCGCGATGGGTGATCAAGCTGATCCAGCGGGGTGAGTCCGACACATTAGAGAAGTACAAGACCCACGTGATTGAGCAGGCGATTACGGTTCTCGGCGCCGGGCACGACATCCGATGCCTGTTCACGACGCCGAAGCTGCTCGAGGCGCTGGCCGAGGAGCTGGAGACCCGTGGCACGAGCATCAAGACAGCGGGCATCACGGGAATCTTCGCGGGGGGAACGGAGTTCACACCGCAGTACACGCGCTTCACGATGGAAGAGGTGCTGGGCGAAGGGGTGTATCTGACTCCGACTTACGGCAATACGCTCATGGGGTTGGCCTGCTCGAAGCCCGTGACACGGGAGGACGGCTACAAGATCACATACTTCGCGCCGCAGCCTCGGGCTGTAATTGAAGTGGTTTCCTTTGAAGATCCCGACCGGCTCGTGGACTACGGCGAAACAGGGCGGGTGCGGCTGACGACACTTACCCGGGAGACGTTCATTCCGGGCTTTCTGGAGAGAGACGAAGGCGAGCGGGAAAGACCCTGCGACAGATATCCGTGGGACGGTGTGAGCGGCGTGCGTCCGTTCCGCAAGCTCGCCACCCAAACCACCGTGGGAGTTTACTGAACACCATTGTGAGGAGCCGATGGCCGTACTGAACATTCCGATTTTGCGATGGGGCCAGCCCTATACGAGTCTTGAAACAGATACCGTGATGCATTTTGTCACGGGGGAAACCCTGGCGCGGGTGAGCCAGGCCAACACGGGCCTGCTGGGCCGTGACATGCGGCTGGCACAGCGGGCCCGGCATGTGCTCACCGAGATTCCGATCTCGGAACTGATCGCCATGATGAAGAAGGCGGCGGACCTCTATCTGCGCGCAACCCTTCCGTTGGGCGATGGCACGCAAACGCCGGAGGACTTCGCCCGCCAGCAGTCGGCCAGCACGGGCCTGCCCGAGCACATGTGTAAAGCCAACATGAGCAAGAACCACTTCGTGCTGTCCAACATGGACAAGATTTTGGAGGCGCTGACCCGGGGATTGGATCTGAACATCCTGACGCGCGGCTACGGGATCGAGTCCCGCGGAGTGATGGTGAGCTATCAGTCCCAGGCGCCGGTGCTGGGGCTGGTGCTGCCGTCGAACTCACCGGGCGTGCACACGCTGTGGCTGCCGGTGATCCCCATGCAGGTCGGGCTGCTGCTGAAGCCCGGTCCTCAGGAGCCGTGGACTCCCTGTCGAATGGCCGCCGCGTTCATAGAAGCCGGCGTGCCCAAAGAAGCCATTTCGATTTATCCGGGCGGCGGCGAGCTGGGTGCCGAAGTCGTGCGGCGATCGAAGCGCACCATGATTTTCGGCGGAACCGCGACGGTAGCACGGTATCGAGGCGACACGCGCGTCCAGGTGCACGGGCCGGGGTTCAGCAAGATCCTGCTGGGCGACGACGTGGTGGACCAATGGGAACAGTACCTCAACGTGATGGTCGACAGCGTGTTTCTCAACAGTGGTCGCGGCTGCATCAATTGCTCGAGCGTCTGGGCCTCCCGCCACACGCGGGAGATTGCCCAAGCACTGGCCGAGCGAATGGGGCCGGTGGAGCCGAAGCCGCCCGAGGATCCGCAGGCCAGCCTCGCGGCGTTCACGGTGCCGGGGGCTGCCAGGGCGATCTGGCACAGCATCGAGGCTGGGCTGGGTGATGCGGGAGTCGAGCATCTTACGGCCAGCTTCGGCCCGCGACTGGTGGAGAAAGAACGCTGCGGATATCTGAGGCCCGTGGTGATTCACTGTGACTCACCCGAGAGCACATTGGCTAACACGGAGTTCATGTTCCCCTTCGTGAGCGTGGTGCGGTGCCCGCAGACCGAGATGCTGAAACGAATCGGATCCACGCTGGTGGGCAGCGCGATCACCTACGACAAGAGTTTCCAGCGGCAACTGATGGATGCGCCGCAGATCGATCGGCTGAACCTGGGGCCTGTGCCGACGATCCAGCTCGACTGGCTGCAGCCGCATGAGGGGAACATTGTGGAGTTCCTGTTCCGGCCGAGGGCATTTCAGGCACGGCTGGAGAAGGTCGCGGTGTAAGGGCATCCATTTACGGACGTGGGGCGGGTCCACGTTCTCCAACGCCCATCTTTCCGAACCTCGCCCTAACGGGTGTGTTGTCTGAGAAAGGCCAGCATTCGTGGCCAGGCTTGCTGCGAGGCTTTCAGATTGGCTCCATCCCGCCCGCTCTGCGCACGCAGGAACCCGTGACCTGCACCCTTATAGATCTCTACGTCATAAGTCTTCCCCAGTTTCTTCATCTCAGCGGCCGTCACATCGATCGTCGCATTTACACGCGCGTCATCCTCACCATAAAGGCCGAGAATCGGGGCTCGAATCCCGGCCAGTTTTGGAATTTCGGGAGCCGACCCGTAATAGGCTACGGCAGCGTTTAAACCGGGCTGCAACGTCGCATAAGCAAAACTCGTGGCTCCGCCCCAACAAAAACCGATCGTAGCAATCTTCCCGTTTGCAGCAGGAAGCGCAAGAGCGTAGGCGCGGACGGCATCCAACCGCTCTTTGACTTCATCGGGCGTGAGGCTCCGAACCAACTTGACCACGTCATCGCGGCTCGCAACCGAGTCGGTATTACCGCCGCCCGGACCTTTTCCGGAAATGAGATCCGGGGCCACTGCAATAAGACCATCGGCTGCCAATTGATCGGCTACGCTTCGAATCCAATCGCTGAGCCCAAAGATTTCATGAATTACCAGAATAACCGGAGCGTTGTCCCTCCGCTCCGGATAGACCACCCAGGTTCGAATGGTTTGCTGGCTGCCGGCAACTTTTACATCCGCGTATTCTCCGTGACGCGGCGACTTCTCGAGAACAGCCTTGGCCTCTTCTTCGCCGGGTGGAAGCTTTCGCTCCACAGGCGCGGCCAGAGCGGACGTTGCCCCAGGGATCAACAGGGTGGAGTGCAGATACACAAGGACTGCCCCAGGAATGGGGATGCACGAAAGAATCAAAGCGACAACTCCCAAGAGCATGATGTAAGGCTTCATCTGATTGACTCCTTTCTCTTACCCAATTGAATTATCTGCAGAGACGCTGAGACGCAGAGAAAATCGGAAACAGGCTGGGATTCCGTTTGGCCAGACTCACCCGGAAATCGGCCGTGAGGATAATCGAGATTCGGAATTTATATTCCCTGTTTGTTGTCTCATTCCAGGCTCTTGACTAATTTTCTCTGCGTCTCAGCGTCTCTGCGGTGGGTTCGGTGCCAAATTACTTCCTTTCCCGAATATCAAAAGAATAGAGCGTGTCCTGATCGCGGAGGTAAAGACGCCCACTGGCCACCACGGGGTGAGTCCAGGTGGGTAGCGATTCCTGTGGAATGCTGAAGCGCCCTTTTTCTCGATATCCCTCAGGAGTGGCTTCCACCAGGCCGACCACGCCTTTTTCACTGAAGCAGTAGAGATGGCCGTCAGCATAAACCAGAGATCCTTTCCCGACACTTCGATCCTTCCAGGCGACCTGTCCGTCCTCAAAACGAAGTGCCGTGAGGATGCTGCTGGAAAATCCATAAAGCGTATCACCGACTAACACACAACTGCTATGGTGGTTTTTCATGTTCCGGTTGAAATAGATCTCCTGAGCGGTAATCCCCTTGCCGTTCGGCTTTAACTCCAACAAGGCGCAACCCGTTCCATAGTCCGATGAGAGAAAAACACGATTGCCACGAACAATCGGTGTGGCGATGTTTGCCACATTGTTCGCCACCTGGGAGTATTCCCAAAGCAGCCGTCCGTCTCGAATGTCCAGGCCCAGAGCCCGCCTCCCAGTAAAGAAAATGGCCTGAGGGATGCCACCCACTTCGAGGGACATGGCAGAGGAGTAACCTGCTGGATCGCTCTGACTCTTCCAAATGAGCGAGCCATCGTTCTTGTTCAGCGCCACAATTGAAGCACCCGGTCCGCCTGCATTGACCAAAAGTCGATCGCCCACCACTAAAGGAGATTCGCTCAGGCCCCAGTGGATATTAGACGCGTCAAACTTCTCGATGACATTGATGGTCCAAACGGTCCGCCCGGTGCGGGTTTCAAGGCAGGAAAGATCTCCGTTACCGCCCAAGGCGTAAAGTCGGTCTCCGTCAACGGTCGGGGTTCCTCGGGGACCATCACCCCGGTCGCTCTTGAAACGGACGCCATGCGGAGTGACCCAGAGCGGCCTTCCGCTGGCCACGTCGAAAGCAATAATAAATTCCCGCTCGCCTCGGGTGCCCATGGTGAACAGACGACCTTGAGAAATTGAAAACGAAGAATAGCCTTGCCCGGTTCCGTTAGTCTTCCAGACCAGGGGAGGCCCTCCTGACGGCCACTCCTTCATCAGCCCCGTCTCTTGAGAGATTCCATCGCGGTGGGGGCCTCGCCACTGAGGCCACTCTCCGGACTTCTGGGCCTCCGCTTGGACCCACAAGCAGAATAGCCCTGTTAACAGGACTGACTGTCTCAGCTTAATCTGCAGGCTGGGGTTTTTCACCTCTCACTCTCCTTTCCTGAGTTCTATTTCCTCAAACTGACACACACCAAAGTTCTTTGATTTCGAGCATAGAGATATCCATCAGCCAGGGCTGGATAGGACCGAACGGTACCCGACAGCACCTGGGCGCGGGCGCTTGGCCGGAACTCTTTTGGCGAGGCGGCAGCTAGAATAAGTTCACCGTCTTCCTTCAGAACAATCAAAGTATTGTCAGCCAGAGTTACCGTTCCCGCTTTGAACTGGTCCATGTTCCATTGAACTTTCCCGGTCTTCAGCTCCACGCAACGCAAACTGGGGCCATACTCTTGACGGCCGTGAAAGCCATACAGATAGCCATTGTGATAGACGCTGGTAGCGTAATGGTTGGACATCACTTCGTCGGAGGACCACAACGGCTTCACCTGATTCCCTTTGACCTGAAGAAGCACAGCTCCTGTTTGGTAACTGGCAGAAAGGAAAACCAGGTCGCCCACTACTAAAGGAGTGGCCGCATTAACCGAAGCCCGGATCCGGGCACGCCACGGAAATTGGAAACGGACCTGCCCGCTGGTTGGGTCGACGTCGGTGAGGCCGCTGCGAGTAAAGAACAAGGCGTGGCGCGCACCCTCTATCGTGGCGACAAAGGGAGAAGAATAGCTGGCCTCGTCATCCGTGGCGGTCCACAGGACCTTGCCGGTCTGACGATCGAAGGCAACCAGCCCTGCATGATTCGCTCCTCCAACGTTGAGCAGCACACGTTCTCCATCGACCAGGGGAGAACAGGCGGCCCCAAAAAATCCCTTGCTGACGCCGAACTTCTGATGGGTATCTACATTCCAAGTTTTCTTGCCAGTGGCCAAGTCCAGGCAGTGTAACACCCCTTCAGCCCCAAAAGTGTAGACGTGACCATTATCCATTGTGGGAGTGGCGCGAGGTCCTTCGTCAAAACCAAAGTCATCGCGGTAATGGGTAGGGTAATCGTAAGACCAGATTGGCCGGCCGGTTTTGGACTCCAGGCATTCGACTCGTTCTTGATCACCCACTCGATGAAAAAGGATGAGCCTCCCTTGGGCTACGACCGGCCCGCTGAATCCCTGGCCCACTTCTTTTTTCCAGGCGACGGGCGGTCCCGCTTTGGGCCACGAGTCCGCCGGAATCAGGCCCCGATACTGCCCATTGCGAGTCGGCCCGAGAAACTGGGGCCAGTCTTCAGCTTCCGGTGTAACGTCCCATAGCAACGCCAGTAGCAGGACCAATATCATGAGCCGAGATTGGGTGATTGGCTTAGGCCATGCGGCCACTCCTGTGAAAATCCCCTCTGGGGAGGGGCAGAAGGAGTAGCCTTCGGGGTGGGTCGTGCCGGTTCGCCACAACCCACCCCTACACCCCTCCCGTGGAGGGGAATAATTTTCATTCTTGGTGGTGCCGCCGTGCGGCATGGATGACTCCTGTGAAAATCCCCTGCAGGTGTAGAAAAATTCGAACGACCCCCTCACCCGCCCCGCGGGCACCCTCTCCCCCAGCGGGGGCGAGGGAGTTAAATTTAATGTTTACTTTCCCCTCGCCCAAACGGGGAGAGGGTCCAGGGGTGAGGGGGTGGTCCCTGTCCCCTCGATCGCTAAATTTTTCACATCTTTCCTCTCGGGCGGGACAGAAGCTGTAACCTTCGGTCCTTCCGCTTCGAGACAACCAGCAGTACCTTCTCCTCTGGTAACTTTGGTAAGGGAGAATCGAGCTGTCATGAATGGCTCTCTTAAGGGTCATCTTGGGGACGTCTCCTATTCAGTTCCTCTCAGATCGTAGCATAGCAGCCGAGGCGGTTCCCGGTGAATCAATCCGGGAGAATTCTGAGTGATGTACAGCAGACCACGGCTCAACACCGGCGGTGCCCAGGTCTCGCGCGCAGCAAACAGCCAGGTGCGAGCCAGCTCCCGGTAGCCATGAGGTGTAAGATCCAACCACAGCAGATGGCCCAACTCCCCGAGGCAGAGGAAGTGCCCATCGGCCCAGAGCAGGGAACCTCGGAAGGTGCTGGCAGTCGTCTTCTGCGCTCGGCCTTCAAACTGGATGGTCTCCTCCCACTCCGGCGCCACGCGCCACATCTGTTTGCCGCTCTTCAGCTCCAGGCAGACCAGGGCGGCGTCTGGCTCGTTGCGCCCGTCGAACCCATAAAGATAACCGTCCTTATGTACAGCCGTGTTCCAGTGCGTTCCCAGGTTTTCGGTCGTCCAGGCAATCTGGTGGCTGCCATTGGGAAGAACATTGATGAGGGCCCCTCCGGTCTTGTAACTGGCCGAAATAAACACTTGATTTCCGATGACCACGGGACAGGAGGCGTTGACTGACTCATAGCTGCGACTACGCCAGGGGAACTGGAAACCCACGTTTCCATTCGACGGATCGATACTCAACAAGCCTCCGCTGGGGGGACGGCTTTCGCCCCCGGCAAAAACGAAGACGCGCTTGTGACCTTGCACTATACCTGGAACCGGAGAGGCATAACTGGGTCCCCAAAGATCGCTGGCGCCCCAGACCATTCGACCGGTGCGCTTGTCGAAAGCCGCTACGCACGGCCCTCCCGGAACACCCAGATTAATGATCAAGAGGTCGCCCTCGATCAAGGGTGTCGAAGCGACACCGAAAAAGTCCTGGGGTACATGGAATTCCGTTCGCAGGTCCCGTTTCCAGTACACCTGCCCGGTTTGGAGCTTCAGGCAGTGCAGTTTCCCTTCGGCCCCATAGGTGTAGACACGATCACCATCGATGACTGGACTGGCCCGCGGCCCGTTGTTGTAACCATAACGGTCTTCAAATTGGGTCGCATAGCTGAATTTCCAGTAACGCCAGCCGGTCTCGGGGTGCAGGCATTCCACAATTTCTTCATCACCCAGGCGATGAAAAAAGACCAGTCGGTCCCTCTGAACAGCCGGCGAGGTATAACTCTTCCCTTTTTTCAGCTCCCAGACCAGTGAGAGTCCGGAGGCAGGCCACTTCTTGAGCAGTTTGGTCTCGGTTGAGACGGCATTGTGAGTTGGGCCCAGAAAGGACGTCCAATCATGCACGACTGCGCCGGGCGGCAACAGCTTAGGTTTCGCGTGAAAGCGCACGTCGGGATGCGGCTTTGGCTGCGGCGGTTCCATGCCGGGCAACGTCTCGAGGGCCGGGATGGATGGGTCAGCGAAGCGCTTCTTGTCGTTTGGACGTGCAGCCGGAGAACTTGTGCAAATCGCGAGCACAGCCAACCACACAGAAATTGTAACGTACAGCGGCTTCATGATTTCATAGGCTCTCATGCACCCTCAGGACCGGTACTATTTTGGAGTGCGGTGGCTGGACACCGCTTTGTTCGGCGGCTTGACGGCACCCTGGAGTTTGGACATTTTTGGTAGCCACAATTAAACGCGTAGGTTGCGGTTAATTGTGGGCAGTTCGGGGATCTCCCGCACAAACCCACGATTGCCGCGAAATACGCGGCAATCGTGGCTACCAATCGAAGGCTCTCATTTCCTGCTTGTAATGAAACAGACGCTTCGTTGACATTTCCATCGTTTGTGGAACGAAACGTTTGTTTCTATGGGCAGTTGATTCGTTTGAATTCACAAGAAAAACGTCCAAACTCCAGGGTGGCGGCTTGACGCCACCGTTGGCCGACAGCCACAGTCAGGCTTTGCCTGCGTTAAGCCGCAGGCTGCTTCAGAGCGCTGTCAAGCCAGCGCACTCCAAAGGGTTGTCCCGCGGCTCACGAAGGGAAAGCCCTCTCACGGAGCTCTCAATCGAGGCTCCAGAGAGCCAGGCTCGAAGCGTCCTTTATCAGAATCTGATGGCCCAAGACAACCGGATGGGCCCAGGTCGGACTTTGGGCCACCGAATAACGGCGGAGAGGCTCAAACTTCCCGGCGTTTTTCCTGGCGATGATCAACTCAGCGTCATTGGTCAAAAGAAACAAAACATCGCCGGCAATGAGAATAGCTGCATTCTCGCCCTGGCGGCCTTGACTGGTCCAGAGTGTTGCTCCTGTGCGACCATCCAGACAAAAGAATTGGCCCTTGTTGCGATGCGACAGTCCAAATAACAGATCCCCGCTCACCACAGGTGAGTTCATATACATGGACACTTCCGGATTCTCCCAAACCTTTTCGGTGGACCAGGTATTGCCGTTTCGGTTGATCCGGATTGCGCTGGTCGGTTGGAAGACTCCAGAGTAAATCAGCATCTGGTGATACAGCGAGGGGGTGACAATATTCTGGTCGTATTCTGTCTTGAACGGGCGACTCCAGAGCAACTTACCATTGGTCACATCGACGCTGACCAGGAAACTTTGTGTTAGGGTCACCACCTGGCGCGTCCCGCTGAGATCCACAATGATGGGGGAAGAGTGGCCTGGGCCATCTCCCTTCCAGCTCCACTTCACTTCTCCAGTCTCAGCATTGAAAGCTGTCAAGGCTCCCTGGTCATGCCCGCCAACGTGGGCAATCAGCAGGCCGGCCTCGACCACAGGAGACATGGAGGTGCCGTACAGCGGCGAGGTTTCTTTGAACTCTCCAGAAAATTCTTTGCGCCAGCGTAGTTTTCCCGTCTTAAGCTCAAAGCAGGAAAGAATGCCGCTGATACCCAGAGTATAAAGCCTTCCATCGGAGATGATGGGAGTTGATTTGGGTCCCTTACCGTGCTGAACCGCGGCGGGATTCATTGTATAAGGGACCGCATAAGTTTCCTGCCACACTGGTTTACCGGTTTCCAGATCGTGGCAAGAAACGACTTCTCGCTCCTCCTGTCGAGTGTGAAGATAAACGCGTCCAGCGGTGACCAACGGAGACGAATGACCGATTCCAACGGGGATCTTCCATTTCAGCTTGAGTGCTTCCGGCCAAACCTTCGGTTCGGTGAAGGCGGTGACTAGACCGTCACGATGAGGTCCGCGCCACTGAAGCCAGTCCTGGGCCTGGAACGTGGCGATGGCTGTCATGACCGCCAGGCCAGCTATCAATATCTTCATACAGATTCCCTTGAAAATGCCCTCTCGGGAAGGGAGCCGTGAAAAAATTGGGAGGGCGAGCCTCCTGGCGAGCCATAGTCCTAGCAAGCCGTTGCCCCATGAGGCTCGGCGGGAGCCTCGCCCTCCCGATCTCGGCCGGTTTTGAATTTTTTCACAGTTACAGGGGCAGAAGGCGTCAGCCTTCAGGGTCGGTCTTTCCGGTTCGCGATAACCCACCGCTGCACCCCTCCAGTGGAGGGGAATCCAATTTTCATCGCTTGCGGCGAGCCAACGGATCATGAATGCCTCCTCTCGAAATCACTTGTAGCCGGCCTTGTCGAGGACAGGGAATCACAGCACTTTCATCTGCAGCGCTGCCTGAGTCAGTCCAAGCTGTTGAAATGGGAGCAAACCATCGCTCCATTATGAAGAATTCGTAGCGAGCAACCTCAGACCGTCAAGAAGTGCGGTTCTGTTGGCAACTGACCCCTCACCTGTCCTCCGCGACCGCGTGAAGTCTTCTCAAGACTTCACCTTCGGCCACCCTCTCCCCGCGGGAGAGGAATGGGAGCTTTGAGAAAGCTCCCTGGGTGAGGGGCAGCCTGGCCCTTGACATTTGACCGAACTGTGAACTTTGTCGCCACCAAGTAACTATCGTACATTAACTTGCATTGGTACGCCTGTTTATCATTCTGACCGTAATGCCGAGAGCAGGGGCGAGCGCAATGCAATGGCTGTGGCTAGCAAGGAAGCGGCAACGCCAGCTGTCAGGACCGCCAGCAGCAGGGAGCTCATGGAGAGGATGGGAAGAGGGCCTCCGCGAGCCGAGAAGGCTGGTACGATTGCCAGGAGCGCGCACAGGGTACCAGTCACGATCCCAGCGCCAAGCAGCAAAATGTTTTCCGAAACAATAATCAATCCCAGCCGGCTGGGGTTATAACCCACCGCTTGCAGCAAAGCCAATTCACGACGGCGCTCCAGTGCGTTCCGCAATAGCACAGCGGCCAGACCCATCGTGCCCAACACGAGTCCCAATCCGCCGAGGCTTTGAAACGTAGAAAGGTAGGTATTTTCCACGCGGTGAAAACCTGCCAGGCGCTCTGCCGTCGGAATGGCATCGAAACCAAAATCAGACAGGCGATCTTCCAACAGGGCAGCCACTGCTGGCGCCTTCTCAGGCGCAAGGTCCAGGAGAAAGAAACGATACCCTTCCTGATCAGGAAAGAGACGGAGAAAGTTTGGCTCTGACATCAGAATCTCACTTTGAAAGAGACTATCTGCCAGCGCCCCCACCAGCTTCAAACGGATGGCATGACTCCCCTGGTTCAGCGCCAACTCTTCTCCCAGCCTGAGATGGAGCGCGTAAGCCATGGAATTACTATCCGCAATCACTGGGATCTTACCCTCTCCTATTTCCTTCTCCAGAAGTAACCAGGGATTCCGTTTCTCCTCCGGGGAGCGGGCCATCGAATCCCGAAACGCAAAGCGACCGCTTTTGATAAACATGTCGCTGGCAGCGAGTATCTTGGGATTTCTCGGCTGGTAGAGGTTGAGGCAACTGGTATCGTCTCCGGGCCGGACCCGGAACCGTGAAAAAGAGACGTCTTTCAGTACGGGGTAGTCTGAGGAGTCCAGATTCAATGCCTGCCGACCTTCAGTGCTATTGAGGTCGTGATACAAGGGAAGAAGAGATTCAGCCAGTAAAGGGTATCCACCGCTGCCTGGCTCCTTGTCTTTCAAGGAGCTTGCTCCTCCCCATCGGAAGGCGTCCAAGGCCACGATGATGAAGCTGGCCGAGGCGATAAGTGCCACGCAAAGGATGCTCCTTCCCGGACGATGGGTCGCATTTCGGAACCCCAGCCGAAATAGAGCCCACCAGCCGCTGCCCTGGAGCACTTTTCGCCTGTCGCGCCGGAGCCAGACGGCCTGATGGCAGAGGAGCGCGACCAGCAGGACAGTGCCAGCGCCAAAGAAGCCTACGACCTGATTGATCCACTTTTGGTGCGCACAGAGGATCAGGAGCAGGCCGCTGAAACTGAAAGTCCACGCCGCCGCCGGCGACACAGGGTCCAGCCCGCCAATGCGGAAACGAGAAATGAAGTACTTCAAGCTGAGGATAGATGAAAACCTTGAACTGCCAGGGTCGTGTTCCGGACCTGACTCTTTAACTTCCCAAACCGCTGCTCGCCCCCTCACCCTCTCCGCCGATGGGGGCGAGGGAGCAATTTCAAGCAGTCTACGCTGCTCTGGCTGCAAAGACACCGCACCAGCCCGGTCGTGTCGACCCTTGGCCAGTTTAGAATATCTGCCAACCTCCGCCGTCTCTCCATTTCCAGCCAGCAGGCTACGAGGCGAAATGGGATTGAGTGATCTTAATGTCCAGGCAATATAGCCCAGCGCCGCCAACACGCCGCCTACCCCGCCCGAGAACAAAGACATCGGGGAAACATGCAAATGTAGATCGGTCGTGCCCACCGCACCAGACCACCAGGTGCGCAATCCCACAATCATCAAAGCACCATAGGCAAGAGCACCGGCCAGTCCTCCGATGCTCCCCAGACATGCAAGCAGCAGTCCTTCACTGAGAAAGAAAACCCGAATCCTGGCGGCCGAGAAACCGAGGGCTTGAAGCAGGCCAATTTCTCTGAGCCGTTGCTCAACACCGAGCTTGAAAAACAGCCCCGCCAGCATCAGAGCCGAAACGACCAGGAAAAAACTAAAATATAGAAAGTACTCTCCGAAATCAGTCGCACCCTGAGAGGCTTCGAGACCCTGGGATCGAGCCGGATAGACAGAGAAGCCAGACTGAAGCGGATCCATTCCCTCCCTCAGGCTCTCTCTGTAATCGGCGAGAGTGGATGGGAGGTCTTTCGCAGATGTCTCAGGGGGGAAAAAACGCAAGGAAGAAAGGCTGCCGAACCGCGAGTGCTACAGAACCTGCCCGTCTTCCAAAAGGACAAAAGCTTCCGGCGTGGTGCGGTACCGCCGCCAATACTCCTCGTCCCGAGGACGGAGGCGTCCCAGGTCCATTGGAC
>Ga0066710_100003361_pt1 | contig 13592 bp, 9 predicted proteins | sample GraSoiAngelo_159_FD_79666 | JGI IMG/M metagenome (GOLD analysis project Ga0066710, IMG submission 79666) | Grasslands soil microbial communities from the Angelo Coastal Reserve, California, USA - 14_1009_16_40cm | ecosystem: Environmental > Terrestrial > Soil > Grasslands | place: USA...
ACCCGAACGTTGCGGAAGCCCGCATCGAACAGCGCCGCCCGGACGTTGTCGGCCGACGAGAAGTGGCCTTCCGACGGCGCGACGGCTTCCACACTGCGCTGCGTGGTGCCATCCCCGACCGCGCCGTCCAGCAGTTGCCTCCACGCGGCGGCATACGGGTCCGAGGCCGGCCCCCAGCTCGACGTCGCGAAGGCGCAGGGCCTGGCCAGCACGCGAAGGACCTCGGCGAGAGCCCGGCGATGGTCCGGAAGGTGGGAGAGCACGCAGTTCGCGGTCGCCATGTCGAAGCATGCATCCCGGAACGGAAGCCGGGCGGCGTCCGTCTGCAGGACGCGAAGGTCGGGCAGCCGGCGCCGGGCTCGGACGAGCATGGAGCGGGACAGATCGCAGCCGACGATGGTGCGTAGCGTCGCCCGCTCGTCGCCGAGAGCGGCGGCGACCGCGCCAGTTCCAGTGCCCACGTCGAGCAGCCGCATGCCCGGGACCGGTGGCGCCAGCGCGAGCAGGTGGCGGGCGACGATTTCGAAGCGAGGGGCCCAGACCTGCTCGTAGGCTTCGGCAATCGCGTCGTACGAACGCCAATCGTTCATCGGATGCCAAGCCTCAGCTTGCTTGCGGGGACCGTGGATCCGGCTGGGGAACCGCGCTGCCCCACCAGCAGTGCGTCCACGCCTTCGGGAACCGGGCGAGGTACGCCGTCTCCATCCGTTCGATCCGGAAGCCGGCCTGCTCGATGAGGGACGGCACGTCCCGCGTCACGTGACAGCCTTCGAACAGCCAGTGGGGGATCGGCTCCGTCCACTCCTGCCACCGCCGCACCCGAGGATCGGGCGACCGGCCGTGCTCGAAGAAGATGAGCGTCCCCCCCGGCCTCAGGACTCGTCTCACGCCCCGCAGCGCGTCCGCCACGCCGGAAATCGTGCACAGCGTGAAAGTGCTGACGACGGTATCGACGCTGCCGTCCCCGAGGGGGATGCCCTCCCCGGGAAGGTCCAGGAATGCGATGTCCAGCTCCGTTCGCCGCCGTTGCCGCTCGGCCAGCCGGATCATGCCCGCATTGGGCTCGAGCGCATGCACCTTGCTCACCCTGGCGGGGTCGTAGTAGGCGAAGTTGACGCCCGGGCCCACGCCGATCTCCAGGACTTCCCCCCGAGCCAGCGGCACGATCCGCTTCCGGACCTCCCGGACCGGCTCCGGATCTCCCAGCAGCCTTACCAGCCGGGGATAGACATGATCCCGGTAGAAGGGCATGGCCGAGATTCACTCCGGCAGGGCCGTGCGGCGCATGAGATCGCGGAAGCGAGGATCGTCGCAGTCGAGGCACTTCAGCCTAGACGGCCCGGCCAGCCGGGTCAAATACCGCCGGCGGTGAGCCGTTCCGCGTCCGGTTTGCGCCTCATGGAGTAGCGGAGGCCGGAGTGTTGTGCTTCCGGCCTCTTCTACCCAAGCCGCGGCCACCCGCGCCTTCGGCATCAACCCCCAGGGCGACATCGTCGGAGTGTACATCGATGCCACCGGGACGCATGGGTTCCTGCTGAGGAGGTGAGAGACACGGCCGGCCTTCCGCCGGGAGCCATTGACTCCGCAGCCGCATGGGGATAACTGTGGACAGAGACGGCGGGCGATGACCGCGCCGATGCCGGGTTGCCGGAGCCCGCCGCCCGGAAACGATCCTGCGGAGGTTTCTCGTGACCCTCATTCGGATTCTTCCAGTCGCAATCGCCGCCGCCGTCACCGCCGCCGCCCCGACCGTCTCGATCAAGGAGTGGGACGTCCCGACGCCGCACTCGCGGCCCCACGACCCGGCCGTCGCTCCCGACGGCTCGCTCTGGTACACGGGGCAGATGGCGAACAAGCTGGGGCGGCTCGACCCGCGGACCGGCCAGTTCAAGGAATTCCCCCTCAACACGCCCGGCTCCGGACCGCACGGCCTGGCCGCCGACCGCGACGGGAACATCTGGTTCACCGCGATCTCGAAGGCCTACATCGGCGAGCTGGATCCCCGCACCGGAACGGTCAAGGAGTTCCCCATGCCGGACCCGCGGGCCGACCCGCACACGCCGGCCATCGACCGCGACGGCATCCTCTGGTTCACGACCCAGCAGGCAAACTTCGTGGGCCGCCTCGACCCGCGGACGGGTGAGATCCGGCTGAAGGAGGTGCCGACGCCGGCCGCGGTGCCCTACGGGATCGTCATCGGCAGCGACGGCGTCCCCTACTTCTGCGAGTTCGGCTCCAACAAGCTGGCCAGCATCGACCCCCGCACGCTGGCCATCACGGAGTACCCGCTGGTGAACGCGGGCGCGCGCCCGCGGCGGCTCGCCCTGGCTCCGGACGGGACGATCTACTTCAGCGACTACGCCCGCGGGTACCTCGGGCACTTCGATCCCCGGACGAGGAAAGCCGAAGAGTGGGCGTCTCCGGGGGGAGCGCAGTCGAAGCCCTACGGCATCACCGTCACCCCGGACGGCATCGTCTGGTACAGCGAGTCGGGCGTCAGCCCGAACACGCTCGTGCGGTTCGATCCCCGCTCGAAAGCCTTCTCGTCGACGGTCATCCCGTCCGGGGGCGGCGTGGTGCGCAACATGGCGGCGACGCCGGACGGAAGGCTCTACCTGGCCTGCAGCGGAGTGAACAAGGTCGCGGTCGCGGAGGTCGGCCGCTGAGACCGGCGCCCCTCCTGCTGCTGCTCGCCCTCGCGGCGTGCCAGCGGCAATCTCGCACCGCCTACGACAAGGTCTCTCGTGCCCGACCGAGAGCCCCCGCCGCCGCGAAGGACCGCCGGACCGGCGATACGAGGCCGGAGGGAATGGTCTGGATCAACGGTGGAAGCTTCCGGATGGGCGCGACGGACGGCATGCCGTCCGAGGCGCCCGTCCACGAGGTCAGCGTCAGGCCCTTCTGGATGGACGCGCACGAGGTCACCGTCGGCGACTACGCGGAGTTCGTGGCGGCGAGCGGCTACCGGACCGAGGCCGAGCGCTTCGGCTGGTCCGGCGTCTTCGACCTTCGGACGCGCGAATGGGAGAAGGCGGACGGCGCCGACTGGCGTCACCCCGACGGCCCGGGCTCGTCGGCCCCGCCGAGCGAGCCGGTCACCCAGGTCTCGTGGAACGACGCCGTGGCCTACGCCGCGTGGGCGGGCAAGCGCCTGCCGACCGAGGCCGAATGGGAGTATGCCTCGCGCGGGGGCCTGACCGGCAAGCGGTACCCCTGGGGCGACGAGCTGCGACCCGGACGCAAGCCGGTCGCCAACTGGTGGCAAGGCCATTTCCCCGACCGCAACACGGGCGAGGACGGCTACCTCGGCCGCGCTCCGGTCGGCAGCTTTCCGCCCAACGGATACGGGCTCTACGACATGGTCGGCAACGTCTGGGAGTGGTGCGAGGACTGGTTCGACGAGAGCTACTACCGCACGAGTCCCGCCGACGATCCCCGCGGCCCCGCGACGGGGACCGAGCGCGTGCTTCGCGGCGGGTCGTGGATGTGCAGCGAGAACTACTGCATGAACTACCGAAATGCCGCGCGCAGCCACGCCACGCCCGACAGCGGGCTCAACAACCTCGGCTTCCGTTGCGTCAAAGATCGATGACCGGGCTGGCGAGTCCCAGGGACGAGCGGTGCGACGCGGTCAAGCTCGCGTCGCCCGTGCTAGCATCGGCCGATCGAAGTCCATGTCTATTCCGAGCGCCGGTCTGGTCCGCCGCGTCTTCTGGGTTTCACTGCTCTGCCTCGGCCCGCGCACGGGGCAGGCGCTCGAGGCCGGCCGGCCGATCGGACGTTATCTCCACGACGTCTGGCAATCCGACTCCCCGCTTCCATTTGGAGACGTCCAGACGATCGTGCAGGAACGGCGCGGATACATCTGGCTCGGCAGCTCGCGCGGCCTGATCCGCTTCGACGGCGCCCGCTTCACCGTCTTCGACTCGGCCAGCGTCCCCGAGCTCGAGGAGCGGAACGTCCGGGCGCTCCTCGAGGGCGCGGACGGGTCGCTGTGGATCGGCACGCACGGCGGCGGCCTCGTCCGCTTCAAGGAGGGGCGATGGCGTGCGTGGTCGGTCCGCGACGGGCTCGCCGATGGCCACGTGCTCGCTCTGGCGGAGACGCGCGACGGCAGCCTCTGGATCGGCACGCGCGCCGGGCTCAGCCGGTTCAAGGACGGGGCCTTCACGACCTATGGGATCCGCGACGGGCTGTCCGACCCCGTGATCCGGGCGCTGCGAGAGGACCGCCAGGGACGCCTCTGGATCGGCAGCTACGGCGGCGGCCTGAGCTGCTTCGACGGGGGGCGATTCCAGACCTACACGCTCCGCGACTGGGGCGGCCCGCCGTACACGACGACCCACGGTGGATCGCGGGGGGCGGTCCTCTCGATCGGCGAGGACCGCGATGGAGCGATCTGGTTCGGGACCGAAAGCGGCGGCGTCAGCCGCTTCAAGGACGGCCGCTTCGCCTTCTACGATCGCGGGCAGGGGCTCCCCGGCCGCACGGTGAGGGCGATACGGCAGGATCGGGACGGGAACCTCTGGATCGGGACGGATGGAGGCCTCGCCCGCTTCGAAGGGGACCGGTTCGCCGTGTACGGGCCGGGGGACGGGCTCTCCGCCGAGCTGGTCAAGTCCCTCTACGAGGACCGCGAGGGCAGCCTGTGGGTGGGCACGCGCGACGGCCTCGACCGGTTCAAGGACAGCAAGTTCGCCGTCTACGCGATGGCGGAGGGGCTGCCCACCGACTTCGTCGAATCGGTATCGGGAGACGGGCGGGACGTCTGGATCGGGACGCGGCGCGGCCTGACCCGCTGGCGCGACGGCCGCATGGCGACGTTCACGATGCGCGACGGCCTGCCCAGCGACGTCGTGCACGCGCTGGGCCACGGCGCGGATCGCAAGCTCTGGGTCGGCACCGCGGGCGGCCTGGCGTCTTTCGACGGACGTCGCTTCCGCCGCTATGGGCCGCGCGACGGCCTGGCCGGCGAATCGGTCTTCGCGATCCTGGCCGACCCGGACGGAACGCTCTGGATCGGCACCAGCGCGGGGCTCAGCCGGCTCCGCAACGGCTCGTTCACCGTCTACACCGCGCGCGACGGCATGTCGTCACCCGACGTGCGCGCGCTCCACCGTGACCGCGGCGGGACGCTGTGGATCGGGTCCTACGCCGGCGGGTTGATGCGTTTCGACGGAAAGCACTTTCGCGCGTTCACCGCGCGCGACGGCCTCTCGAACGAGAACGTATTCAGCATCCTCGAAGACGCCGAGGGGACGATCTGGGCCGGCACCGACCAGGGTCTCAACCGGATCCGAGACGGAAGGATCACCGCCTATCGGGTCCGCGACGGCCTGCCCGACGACACCATCTATCAGGTCCTCCAGAATGCCTCCCTCGACCTCTGGATCAGCTGCCCGAAGGGAGTCCTCCGCGTACGTCACCGGGACCTCGAGGATTTCGCACGCGGCCGCTCCGCCGCGCTGCCGGTGACGTCCTTCGGCAAGGCCGACGGCATGAGGAGCAGCGAATGCACGGGCCGCACGCAGCCCGCGGGCTGGAAGGGGGGCGACGGACGGCTCTGGTTCCCCACGACGAAGGGAGTCGTCGTGATCGATCCGGCCCGGATTGCCGTGAACCGCCAGCCGCCGTCGGTGGTCGTGGAGCAGGTCGGGATAGACGGCGCGGCGGCGGACGCGGTCGACGGCCTCACGCTTCCGCCGGGCAGCGAGCGGCTGGAGTTCCAGTACACGGGGCTGAGCCTGCTGGCGCCGGAAAAGGTGCGCTTCCGGTATCGGCTCGAAGGGTTCGATTCGGACTGGGTCGATGCGGGCACCCGTCGCACCGCCTACTACACGAACCTCTTTCCCGGCCGCTACACCTTCCGGGTCATCGCCTGCAACAACGACGGGATCTGGAGCGAGCAGGGTGCGTCGCTCGGGCTTCGCCTGCGCCCGCACTTCTATCAGACGCGCTCCTTCTACGCGCTCGGCGCCGGCCTCGTCGCCCTGGCGGGCTGGGGCGTGCATCGGCTGCGCATCCGGCAGGTCCACGCGCGGTTCGCCGCCGTCCTCGCCGAGCGGACGCGCATGGCCCGCGAGCTGCACGACACGCTCGAGCAGGGCCTCATGGCCGTGCGCCTCCAGCTCGAAGCGACCGGGATGAGGGTGACCGAGGGTCGACGCGTGATCGAGCGCCATCTGCGGCTGGCGCGGGACATCGTGGACGGCGTGCTCGCGGAGGCGCGAAGGTCGGTCTGGGGGCTGCGGTCCCCGGCCCTGGAAGACGCCGACCTGCCCACCGCGCTTTCGAGCGCCGCGCGCCGGCTCACGGAAGGGACGCCCGTGGAGGCGCGCGTGCAGCTCCGCGGCACCCCTCGCCGCTTGCCCGGCATCGTGGAGCTGAACCTGCTCCGGATCGGGCAGGAGGCCATCACCAACGCCTTGAAGCATGCTCACGCCCGCCAGATCCAACTGGAGCTGGCATTCGACCGGGGCCGGGTGCGGCTGTGCGCCCGTGACGATGGGCGTGGATTCGACCCCCAGGCCGCCCCGCCGCAGGGGCACTTCGGCCTGAAGGGAATGCGAGAGCGGGTCCAGGAGCTGGGCGGAGAGATGTCGCTGCACAGCACGCCGAGCGGGGGCACCCGGATCGTGGTCGAGGTGCCGGTGGGCTGATTCGACGATGGATACGCGAACCGTCAGGATCATGATCGTGGACGACCACTTCGTCCTTCGCATGGGGCTGAGGGGCGTCCTGGCCGCCGAGACCGGCTTCACGGTCGTGGCGGAGGCCTCCACCGGTCCCGAGGCCATCGCGCGTTATCGAGAGCACCGCCCGGACGTGACGCTCATGGACCTGCGCCTGCCGGGCATGAGCGGCCTCGAGGTCATGGCCGCGATCCGCGCGGAGTTCCCCGGGGCCCGGTTCATCGTCCTCACCACGTCCGAAGGGGACGAGGACATCTATCGGGCGTTCCAGGCGGGGGCGCGCAGCTACCTCCTCAAGAGCGTCGGCGGCCGCGAGCTGATCGACGCCATTCGCGCCGTACACGGCGGAGGGCGCCGCGTCCCGCCCCTCATCGCCAGCCGGCTGGCGGAGAGGGTTGAAGGCAGCGAGCTGACGGCCCGGGAGATGGACGTGCTCCGGCTGGTGGTGAAGGGCCTCGGCAACAAGGCGATCGCCACCGCCCTCGACATCGGCGAGGGGACGGCGAAGAACCACGTCAAGCAGATCCTCGGCAAGCTCGGGGTGAGCGCGCGCACGCAGGCCGCCACCACCGCCATCGAGCGCGGGCTCGTGCACCTCGACTCGGCCTCCGACGACCCCGGCGCCGACCAGCAGCCGGGGCGAAGGCGTCAGTAAGACAGCTTCAGCCCGAGCTGCACGCGGCGGCTGTCCCTCCGGCTGAGGAGGCGGCCGAAATCCGGGTTGGTGAAGGCGAGGATGAGCGAGCCGTCGCCGTCGTCGAGGTTGTGATGGTTGAAGAGGTCGTAGGCCTCGAAGCGCACCTGGACCGAGCGGCGGCCACCGATGCGGAAGTCCTTGAGCAGGGCGAGGTCGACGAGCCAGTCGCCGGGACCGAACACGGCGTTGCGCGGCACGGTCCCGAACGTGTTGTGATCGATGCCGCGTCCGGGAAGGGCGAAGGCGGATTTGTCGAACCATCGCACGCCGCCGTCCGGCTCGACCGTCCTGGGATAGCCGATCGGTGAGACGAGGTCGGGCCGATCGCCGCTCACACCGTCGAAATTCCAGTCCTGGTTGAGGACGACGTTGAGGGGACGTCCGGTGCGCACGCGGGCCGATCCCGAGAGGCGCCATCCGCCGGCCAGCCGGCCGAGCAGGTTCGTGCGGTCGCGCAGGAGCGGCAGCTCATAGGTGAAGAACGCGCGCAGCGTGTGCCGCCGCTGGTTCTCCGCGCGCTCGCCGTCGAGGTCGAGGGGGTTGGCGGTCTGCGCGCCCTGGCTGGTCGGGTCGCTGCTCGCAGTGTCGAAGCCCTTGGCCAGGACGTAGGTGAGCCGCGCGGTCAGGCGGCGGCGGCGGACGGTGGCCGCGGCCTGGAGGGAGTCGTACCAGAGCTTGGCCGTGGAGTCGACGACGAGCACGTCGCGGTAGTTCTTGATGGGCCGCCGCGCGTCGCGGCTGGCCGCAGTGTCCTGCGCGCCGTCCTGCCAGCGCGCGAAGTTGATGGGAAGGATCTGCGTGAAGTGGCGCCCGCGGTTGCCCACGTATCCCGCGCTCAGGCTGACCCCCCGGGCCAGCTCGCGCTCCACCGCGACGTTCCATTGCACGCTGCGCGGAGTCTCGAATCCCTTCGAGAAACCGAGCGCGTTGAAGGGCGGCGTCCACCGGAAGTTGGCGACGTCACGGCCGCTCAGCGGCGTGGGCGGGCTCGAGTAGCGCGGGGTGGTGCTGGTCAGCCAGGGATCGACCAGGCGCGCCTCGCCGGCCAGGACCTGGGGCCGCCAGGGATTGTTCTCGGCCAGCCAGATGTAGATCTGGCTCGGGTTGTACGAGTAGTAGATGCCGGCGCCGGCGCGGATGGCCGTGCGGCCGTCGCCGAAGACGTCATAGGCGAGGCCGAGGCGGGGAGCGAAGTTGTCCTTGTCCGGCTTGAAGAACCGGTCGCCGATCCCCGTGTCCCCGGCGAAGGCCAGCCCCACCGGCGCCGCCGGGAACCGATCGGACCGATGTCCGCTCACGAAGGCCACGAGCTTGTCGTCCTTCGCCTCGTGGGGCGGCGAGTAGAACTCGTAGCGCAGCCCGGGCGTGAGGGTCAGGCGCGGGTGGACCCGCCACTGGTCCTGCACGTAGAAGAAGGTGTTCCAGTTGTGGACGTCGTAGTCCAGGATCCCCGACATCGAGAAGCCGACCGTCCGCCCCATCAGGAAGTCCGCGAAGGCGTAGCCGAACTGCTCCGCGGTGGGTGCGCTCGTCCGGCCCGAGGAGTAGCGCCCGTCGAACATGAAGACCGTCTTGTCGGTGTCGTCGTACTGGCGCACGTCGTCGCGCTGGACTTCCGCGCCGAGCTTGACGTTGTGCGCGCGCGTCGTCCAGGTCAGGCTGGAGCCGGCCTGGTAGCTTCCCTGGTCGAACCGGCTGAGGTTGCCGTAGCGCGCCACCGGACCGCTGGCGATCTGGACCTGGGGCAGGTATTTCCGCGCGCCGTCCTGGTTGATGGGCCAGTTCCGGGCGCCGAAATCGGCGAGGCTCTTCTCGGGCGTGTCCGTCCGCCGGTTGGCATCGAGGCGCGACATGTTGACCCGCGTCTCCAGCAGGGCGTGGCTGCTCACGATCCAGTCGTGGCGGAGGGACAACGTGTTCTGCTGGGCGTCGTTGAGGTTCGAGCCGTAGGCGGGGATGGTGTTGGTGGCGAAGGGCGGCCCACCCTGGGCGTCCGGCCGGGTGAAGCGGCCCCAGGTGGTGAAGTAGCTGGCCTGGAGCGAGTGGCCGCGCGCGAGCTGGTGATCGATCTTGAGCAGCGCCTCGTTGTTCCGCGTGGGCCGTTCGAACGACCAGAGGTAGCGGTCGTTGTAGCTCGCCACGTCCGGCAGGAGGCTCAGCAGGCTGACCGCGACGGGATCGAGGAGCCGGGACGGGACCTGGTTGCCCGCCAGTGGCTGCCGGGTGTCGGGGTCCAGGAGCTGCACCGGCACCGACGAGAAATCGCCGCGCTTCATGGCCTCGGTGGGAAAGCGGACCGTGGCCTGGCTCGCGGCGTCGTTGTCGCGGAAGGCCATGAACGAGGCGAAGAAGAAGGTCCGGTCGCGCCGGATCGGCCCTCCCACCGTGGCCGCGAACGTCTTTCTCTCGTCGTCGAGGGGCGGCTGGCCGGCCCGGTTGCGTATCCACGTATTGGCGTTGAGCGCCTTGTCCCGGAAGAAGTAGGCCACCGTGCCCTTGACCTCGTTGGTCCCGGACTTCGTGACTACGTTGAAGCTCCCGCCAGGCTGGCGTCCGAACTCGGCGGAGGTGTTGCTGGTGGCGACCTGCAGCTCCTCGACGGCGTCGGGGTTCGGGAAGTTGAGGCCCTGGTTCCGGAAGGCGCCGGAGTTGTCCGCGCCGTCCAGGTAGAAGCCGTTGCGGCCGCTCCGGTTGCCGTTCACCTGGGCGTTCGTGCCCTCGATGTTCAGCACCTGGCCGCTTCCGCCGGCGGTGGGACCGAAGTCCACGTCGACGCCGGGAGCCAGCGCGGCCAGCTCGAGGACGGAGCGATTCAGCGCCGGAAGCTCCTCGATGAGCCTGCGCTCCACGTTCGTGCTGACCTGGGCGGAGAGGGTGTCGACGAGGGCGGCAGGCGCGGTGACCTCGACCGTCTCGACCACGGCGCCGATGTCCAGCCGCACGTCGATCACGGCGCTGCGGCCGACCTCGGCCCGGATGCCCTTGACGGAGCTGGGCCGGAAGCCGGACAGCGCCGCGCGCAGCGTGTAGCGGCCGGGGGCGACCGAATTGAAGACGTAGCCGCCGTCGGCGGCGCTGAGGCCGACGAGACGCACGTTGGTCGCTTCGTTGGTCAGGTCCAGCTCGACGCCGGCCAGCGCACCGCCCTGGCTGTCCCGCACCGTCCCCTGAACGGTGCCGGTCGTCTGCTGGGCAGACGCCATGCGGGTGGAGAGGGCGAGAACGGCGAGGGCCGCGAGACCCGGGTGGGCGCGCATAGCGGTCGATCTCATACGATCCTCCTCGTCGGCCCGAGCCTGCGCGCAGGAGGCGGCGCGCGCAAATCGCGGAAGGGACGGCGCGGACCATCCCGAAAGGGATAGAGGCCGCCCCTCCCTCCGGGGGGCGACGGCCCGGGGCGGCAACGTCTATCCTCGGGGCAGATCGATGAGCCAGTCGCGATCGACGCCAGGATGGTGGGCCGCGGCCGGGATCGGGGTCGTGCTGCTTGCGGCCAGGGGCGGCGACCCGGTCGCCGCCCACAAGCGTGGCGCCCTGCGTCCCAACATCGTCCTCATCCTGGCCGACGACCTCGGCTATGGCGACCTCGGGTGTTACGGCCAGAAGCTCACGCGCACGCCCTCCCTCGACCGTCTGGCCGCGGAAGGGATTCGCTTCACGGATTTCTACGCGGGCAGCACCGTCTGTGCCCCGTCCCGGGCCAGCCTCATGACGGGCCAGCACCAGGGCCACGCCTACATCAGGGGAAACAGCCGGCCGGGTGGAGACTGGAGGGTCCAGGTCCCCCTGCGGCCGCGCGACCTCACCGTGGCGGAGGCCTTGAAGGCCGCCTCGTACCGCACGGCCCTGATCGGCAAGTGGGGTCTCGGTGACGCGGGGACGCCGGGAGTCCCCAACCACAAGGGCTTCGATTCCTTCTTCGGCTACCTCGACCAGGTCCATGCGCACGACTACTACCCGAGCTTCCTGTGGCGGGACGAAGAGAAGGTCGCGCTGCCCCCGGGCACGTACTCCTCGGACCTGTTCACGCGGGAGGCGCTCGCTTTCCTCCGCCAGCCCCAGGACCAGCCCTTCTTCCTCTACCTCGCCTACACGACGCCGCACTCGAACAACGCGATCCCGAACGGCGGCGGCATGCAGGTCCCCTCGGACGAGCCCTACACGCGCGAGCCGTGGCCACAGCCGGTGAAGAACCGGGCGGCAATGATCACACGCATGGATCGCGACATCGGAGAGATCGTGGCCGCCATCGACGCGCAGGCGGGGCGTGACACCGTGATCTTCTTCAGCAGCGACAACGGTCCCGCCCGGGAGGGCGGCTCCGATCCCGCCTATTTCGACAGCGGGGGGCCGCTCAGAGGGATCAAGCGCGACCTCTACGAGGGAGGGATACGGGTCCCCTTCATCGCCCGCTGGAAGGGACGAGTCCGCAAAGGGCAGGTCAGGAGGGAATGCCTCGCCCTGTGGGACGTCTTCCCCACCGCAGCCGAGCTGGCCGGCCTCGCGCCGCCCACGGGCCTCGACGGGATCTCCTTCGTGCCGACGCTGCTCGGCCTTGCCCAGAGGCCACACGACTACCTCTACTGGGAATTCCACGAGCGGGGGTTCGCGCGCGCCGTGCGCCAGGGCCGCTTCAAGCTCCTGGCCAACGGCTCCGGCTCCCCGCTCGAGCTCTACGATCTGGACACGGATGTCGGCGAGCGCGACGACCTCGCGGCGCTATTTCCCGACCGCGTCCGGCGGCTCGAAGCCATCATGGACAAGGCGCGCGTCGAATCCGCGATCTGGACCGTCGCGAACCCCGGGCCGTAGAAGCGAAGGCGCCGACCTCAACGCCGGCCGACGAGCCGCCAGAACTGCGCCTCGTTGAGCAGCCGGATCCGGTGTCCCTTCTCGCGCAGCCGCTTCATCTCCAGGAGCTTCCGGCCCCCCTCCCGTCCGGCCGCCTGCAGCGGGTTGGGCCGGCCGCGGACGACGACGGTGGTCCGCACCGAGGGCCCGCCGTGGACGATGGCGCCCGCCCGCCGCGCGGCGCGGACGGCGTCGCGGCGGCGCCGGCTCAGGATGCCGGTGAAGGCGAGGTGCACGCCCTTCAGCGTCCGCAGCACGCCGGCCTTCAAGGGAGCGGGCGGATTGCGGAGGGCGTCGATCAGCTCGTCGGCGGTCTCGTACCTCTTCCGCCGCTCCCCGATGCAGCGGTAGACGATCTCCTTCAGGTGGTCGCTGCAGGGGAGGCGCCGGACCTCGTGGGTGCGGATCCGCTCCTGCGCGTCGCCCTTCACCAGCATGCCCAGGAGCTGGCCCACCTGGTACACGTCGTCGCGCGCCTGCCACTTGGGCGCGGCGCCGGCCAGGATGTCGCTGGGGGCCGTGAAGGGGTTCATGGTGCCGGCGGCGATGCCCCGCCGGTCGCTCTGGTGCCGGACGATCCCGAAGTCCCCGAGCTTCAGGCACCGGCCGTCGCAGACGAACACGTTCAGCGGGGTCAGGTCGCGGTGGAGCATCTGGCCGCGATGCAGCTTTCCGAGCACCTGGAGGATGCCCGCGATCTCGCGGCGCGCGGTGGCTTCGGGCCACCTCCTGGCGCTGCGGTGCAGGAAGGCCCGGAGGTCGCCGTGGGGCGCGTACTCGAGGGCGAGGCAGTAGAGGACGTGGCCGTCCGGTTTGATCAGCGGGAACGTGTCGAAGACGCGGATGGCGCGCGGATGGCCGTCCAGCAGCAGCCCGAAGTACGCCTCGCGCACCCACCCGTCGATGCGCTCGCTGGCCTTGATGCAGACGATCTCCGGCACGACCGGCGAGCGCCCCAGCCGGGTGGCGAGATAGGCCTGGCCGAACCCGCCCTCGCCGAGCAGCCGCTCCACGCGGTAGCGGAGCCGGGTCTCGGGGCTCGTGACGACCTGCGCGGGCGCGAGCAGCGGCGGCGCCTGCCGGACGGGGGCGCGGGCGGACCTCGTGCGGGTCGTGGCGGCGGACGAGTCGCTCGGCGGGCCAGGGGAATCCGGCATGGGCGGCAGGCGCCCCAGCATAGCTGAAACGCGCCGGTCCATTCATGGGGAATCGCTCGCCATCGGAAAGACCCTGCTCCTGATCTGATCCGAGCCCGCCGGGACGGGCCGCGCTACCCGCCGTCGGGCGTGCGGGCCTCGAGGCGCGGGTCGGGGGGCAGGTTCAGGATCCGCTTGGGCATGCGGGAGACGATG
>Ga0066710_100003362_pt1 | contig 13587 bp, 12 predicted proteins | sample GraSoiAngelo_159_FD_79666 | JGI IMG/M metagenome (GOLD analysis project Ga0066710, IMG submission 79666) | Grasslands soil microbial communities from the Angelo Coastal Reserve, California, USA - 14_1009_16_40cm | ecosystem: Environmental > Terrestrial > Soil > Grasslands | place: USA...
CCGTGGAAGAGTTCCGAGTTCTGAGTGCCGAGTGCCGAGTTGCTGACGGCGTGGTCGTTCGACTCGCGCACTGCGACGGATGGCTCAGGATGAGCGGGGGAAGCGAGACGCACGACCGCATGCCCATACTCTCGTGAGGGTGAAGGAGCGACCTTGCCGCCGAGCTGGTGGGCGAGGAGCTGCATGCCGTAGCAGATGCCGAGCACGGGCCGGCGGGACTCGAAGACGTAGGCGGGCGCCAGGGGAGCGCCTTCGTCGTAGACGGAGGCGGGGCCGCCGGAGAGGATGAAGCCGCGGGGGTTCAGGCGCTCGACCTGCTCCCAGGGAGCGTCGTGGGGGAGGAGCTCGCAGTAGACGTGGCACTCGCGTACGCGGCGGGCGATGAGCATGGAGTACTGGGAGCCGAAATCGAGGACGACGACAGTCTCGTGGGTTCCGGGCAGCGGGGTCTCGTCGGCCGCTTCGGGAGGCGCCTCGGGAAGGGGCGTGCGGCCGGCGGCGCCGGCTTCGCGCTGTTCGGCTATCTCGAGGTACGCGCCGACCTCAGCGTCGTCGGAAGCGGGGATGCGATGGGTGCTGGGAGCTGGGCTGCGGGATTCAGGGTGCTCCATGACGGAATGATAGCAGAAGGCGAGTGCCGAGTGCTGGGTGGTCGTAGTAACTTTTGGGAGATGGCACTGGTGTTGGCGGCCGATGATCCGGAATGCGTGTCCTCGGCCGTACGGCTGCTGCGGGCGGGGCGGCTGGTGTGCTATCCGACAGATACGGTGTACGGAGTTGGGGCGGTGGCGGGGGACGATGAGGCTGTGCGGCGGCTGTACGAGGCAAAGGGGCGGCCGGGTGAGCAGCCGCTGCCGCTGCTTATCGCCGATGCCGGCGATGCCGATGAGGTTGCCGAGGTGACGCCTGACGCCCGGGCGCTGATGGGGCGGTTTTGGCCGGGCGGGCTGACGATCGTATTACGAAGGCGGGTTGGGTTCCAGAGCGCGGCGCTCTCGGGTCAGGATAGCGTGGGGCTGCGGGTGCCGGACTGCGAGGTCGTACGTGACATAATTCGGGCGCTTGGAGAGCCGCTGACGGGGACGAGCGCGAACCGCTCGGGCCAGCGCGCAGCGGTCACGGCAGGGGAGGTGGTGAGCCAATTGGGCGACGCGATATCGCTCGTCATCGATGGAGGCGGGGCGCCGGGCGGAGTGGAGTCCACGGTCATCGACCTCACCGGGGAGGCGCCGCGAATACTCCGACAAGGAGCCGTAGGGCGAAGTGAGCTGGAGAAAGTACTGGGCCGGGCGATCAGCTAGGGCTGCCCGGCCCAGCTCATATGCTTAGTCTGACGGAATGCTTCCCGGGTTCTCAGAGAACGCAGTGACCTCTTCCTCGGCGGCGAGGTCACGGATTTCGGTGGCGTTCGGTGTGCCCTCATCAGGCGATTCGCCGGCCGTACCGCCGCGCGAAGAGCGTCGAACGATAGCGGGCTCGGCTTCTTCGCGCTGGGCAGCGGGCCGTGCGGCATCGCCCGGCGCGCGGCCCGTCTCGATGAACGCTTTCATGCGCATCAGGTCATCGTCCATCTGCTTCTTGGGGTCTGCGTGGAAGAGGGCGGCGACAGCATGGCCGAGTACCCCGGCGCCGGGGTTGTATGAGAAGCGAACGGTGATACGGCTGCCGCCATCCTCGCTTCGCTGGAATTGGACGAGCCCGGCGTGCTGAATGGTGGAGCCCGGTTCCGTGCGCCAGGCGAGCAGGCGTTCGGGCTCGTACCTGGTGATCACGGCGTCCCACTGGATGGGAGCGCCGAGGGGGCCGCCGACCTTCCAGTGAGACCGCTTGTCGCCGAGGCGGTGGACTTCACGCACGTTCGACATGAAGCGAGGGAAATTCTCGTAATCGCTCCAGAGCTGGAAGACGCGTTGCGGGGAGGCGCCGATGTTAACGGTCTTGCGGAAGTCTATGCCCCGGCGGCGTCGCATTCCGATCATTCGCCGGAACTCCCAGTTGGTGAGGGCACGGGCGCCGAGGCCCAGGCCGGTGACCAACGCCAGGACGCCGAAGAAGCCGCGCCGCCGCAGACCGAAGAGCGTGAGTCCGGCGCCGGCGCCGCCGGCCAGCATGCGGGCTGCGGGCAGCCACCGGCGGCTGCCCCGCTGCTGAGGAAGCATTCCGCGTCCCTGGAGGCCGGGTATATCGCTGGCGTTCTGGTAGACGTCCAGCCGGTTGATGACGTCCTGTACGCCGGGAACGGTGTAGGCCTTGTTCAACAGGCGTTCCACCTCCTCCGCGAGCACCGGCCCGCCGAGGGTAACAACGCCGTCCTGGGCCATCACCTCTACGGAGCCGGCGTGCCGTACCACGCGCCCGATCGCGGAACGCACACGCTCTTCGAGGACAACGTCTTCGGCGTTGCGGCCGTCGAGCCGCCGGCGCAGGACGGCGAACATGCCCTTGGTGCGGTTGACAAGGTCACGGGAGCCGGTCTCGCCCTCTTCAGTAAACTTGTGTTCGGCGTGGACCACCTGGTCGCGAAGGAGCGACCTCCGGCGCCTTCCTTTTTCGGGATCGAAGAGATACATGAGGCCGGCGCCTGCCGCCAACCCCACCAGGATTGATGTTTTACCTGCCATAACTCACCTCCGCGTCTCCTTCTTACCTTGAGCACCGTGCTTCTCCCACTCCCTGCGACTCAGTGTTCGTCCGGCGGCCGCCATCGGCGTGCCGTCTACGCATGGGAACGGCTGCCGGACCGCCTCACCTGAACCTGCGCGCCGCAAGAAGGGCACTTCCAGATGCCCTCCAGCGACGGGGCTCGCCCCACCTGTCACAGAGTCGGCGAGCCTTCCGGTTGGTGCTGCGGCGTGTTCGTTTCTGGGCAGCATGCGTTTTGCGGCAGCTTGTAGGGACTGCTCCTCACTTTACGCGGGGCCGGGTTGCGTGCGAATAACGGGGCGAAACTTCACGCCTTGCAAAAACATCTCTATAAGAGAAAGTGTCTGAAAACTGCGGCCGCCGGGCATGCAACACCACTGATATAACTCGTCTTCCCCGATTTATGCGGGCGTGACCGGGGCGGCGCGAAGATTGCACACGAAACCGAGTTGAAGCGAGCGAAGAAGACGAAGAAGGTGACGCCACATGGCAGAGGTAGAACGCAGAGCGGTAACTTTCAGCCTGGCTGAACTGTGGCTGCTACACGATTTCGTCCGGCACGAGATACCGGAGGCGAAATCGTGGCGGTTCCCGCCGGCCTCTGAGGACTTGAATGAAGAAGTAGCCCTGGCGATTGAGACCTGCGAGACGCATGGGCTGGACGAATACACCCTGATGCTCTCCAAAGGGGACATGTTTGTGATTGATTACTTTGTACGGCGAGATCACAAGACGCCGGAGGGTGGGAGCGGGAAGAGGGTGTTGCTGAAAGTCTTCCGCGCTCGCAAGGAGCTGAATGAAGAAATACCCGACCACGCTGGAGATGACAGGACGTACAGGGAGGTGACTCGACATGCCGCAACGGATTTCGACACCGGTAAGAACGCCGGTTGAAGCGCCGACAAGCGACCCCAGCCCTAAGCTGTGGCCGGCAGAGATTTGCCCGCAGCAGAAGAGGGAGATGGCCTCTCCTGATGTGAGCCCGTAGAGAAATGCGTGACCCGGAACTATCCATCGCCGGCTGGCTCTTGATTGGACAGGCGAAGACGTTGCGAGAGCGCGCCTTCGCCCGTCTTGTTCAGGGGCTCCAACACGACTCGATTGAGTTTAGCCACGCGCCGCAGCAGGTGTTTCAGATACACCCAGTGGACGCCAGCCTGGAGGGGCTGATGTACGCCTGTTCCGCGAACACGTGGGCACGGGACGTCCTCTCAGTGGTGCCGATCACGCGCCCGGCGCGGTCGGCTGTAAGCGACCCGGAGCTCGTGCCCATGTTGCAGGACCTGGCGGATATCTTGGCATGGGAGGCGAGCGAAGCGTTTTCCGCAGACTATTACCCCGGCATTCCGGATGTGACTATACCGGATGAGCACGTGGAAACCGTCATGCACGCCCTGCAGCGGGAAATGGACCGTGAGGGCAAGAGCCGGCAGCGCCAGCCGGTGCAGTTTGTCTCGCTGCCGGTGGAGAGGCAGCGGGCCCTGGCTGAGAGGCGACGCTGGTGGTTTGCCAAGTTCTCGATTACGCCGGAACGATGGGAGACCGGCAAGTGGTGTCTCTGGCAGGTGAGCGACGAGCCGATGCCGGAGATGGGGAGGACGCCGGCATATGCCTAGGCAGGCCGCGCTGCCGGAAGGCAGGTCGCGGGGCTGATGGTGATCGCGTCTTGTTACTGTTGCTACTGCTGTTCAGCCGCCTGGCGGTATTCGTAGCGAAGCTTTCTTGATTGGGCTGCTTATCGTCTTGGTGCTGGCCCTTGTAGGCGGTCTTCGAGCGGCGCGCCGTCTATAGGGGAGCCTGCGGCCGCGATATGCATACGGCTCTCAACTGAATAGGCAAAAGGCCCCGTACAGAGGACGAGAATGGAGATATTGCGCACTAATTGAACTTGTCTCATGAGGCAAAGCCACCTACGCTGTAAGCGGTAAAGTCCCCCTGGATCGCGGGCGCCAACCTTTGCTTCTCGGCAGGACGCCTCGCCTCGTTGGATCGCATGGGTGATTAGTCAACTGCGAGTTCCCCGGCCACACTTCAGCCGCTGGCTATTGCTTGCAGTCATTGTGGCCGCGGGGCTGACCTTGGTCCGGCCAACCGAAGCAGAGCCCTCGGTTGTGGACGGTCACGGCCAAGTTATCGATGGGGCCTGCGCGAGCGACTATAACATCGTTGTCGCTCAAGACGACGTCACCTACCGCAACTTCAGGCTGAAGAATGTGCGCGCCTCCAATGTCATCATTAACGGCCACGATAATGTGACTATAGAGAATGTCATCATTGAGAACTGGAACTGCCAGAACCTTCCCGACCACAACCGCGCCGGCATTGCCTGCTTCCACTGCCGGCACCTAACCGTGCGCAACTCAATCTTGGGCGCGCCGCGCAATTACGGGGACGGGATTTACGTATTGTCGGACGATAACCGCCCATCGGGCGGCGGGCACAGCATTATCAACAACAGAGTGTGGGGAGGCTGGGACGGCATCGGTGGCGACGAGGAATACGCCTTGCATGGCGGCTTCGACCAAGACTCAATGATCAGCGGAAACGTGGTCAGCAACTGCTGGGATGATGGAATCCAGGCTGAAGGCGGTGGGCACGGAGTAATTGTCAGCGGTAACGACGTAAGCCGCTGCGGAACCGGCATTGCCTTCGCTGCTCCCACCACGGGACCTCTCGCTATCACCTACAACCGTATCCACGACCTGACGCGAGGCCTTCTCGGCAACCTGAACTGCTTCAAGGTGGGCGAGCCGACACAGGCGGTGACTTACTTGAATCATAATGACTGCGAGGTGGACAGCCCGGCCGAGATTGGCCAGGGGGGAGCGGACGGCATTGAGCAGACGAATGATGGCCTGGGGCCTATCATCAGCCGCGACAACAGGTTCCAGACTAGCCGGTTCGTCTTCGAGAGCAAGGAAACTTCCCGGCCGGCTGGGGAGTCTTTCGACAACGATTGCCTCGGAACGACGCACCCCTGGTATTTCATCCGCTGGGGTAGCATCTTCTATCCGTCCTTGCCGCTCTTCGCGCTGGCCGCTGGCCAAGAGGTCAACGGTATCCAAGGGCAGTCCTGTCCCCCTATCGATATCGTTAACCCTCCTGCGTATGCGGACTATACGGGCGACATGAAGGTGACGATAAACGATATCGTCAATTACCTCGTTCCGGTCTCAAGGTTCGACCCCGCGAATTACGATAGACGGTGGGATAGGAACCTGGACGGCACGATTGATGACCCTGATTTGCAGCTGATCGACCTCGACCGGGAAAACCCCTGATCACGCCCCAACGCAGCGGGGAACCGGAGCGAGCTGCTCAATCATGCGTATCCACCCGGCTATCATCGCGCAGGCCGCCGCTACGACTGCCTGTCTGCTGCCCGGCCGGTTCTTTCTGGGAGTAGGCGGCGGCCAACGTCAGCGAAGAGCAGGTGGCGGCGCTGTTGTCTGTGGACCGAACCCGGAGAATCACCTGGACGGCATCCGGCGTTACGTGGAAGCCGGATACGACCATGTGTACATTCACCAGGTGGGACCGGACCAGGAAGGCTTTTTCCGCTTCTACGGGCGAGTTGCTGCACATGGTGGTGGGGACGCCCCAAGCGGCCATCGGCGCTCGGCGGTGACCCCGTGGGGCGGAGGAATCACGCGCGAGAAGGGGCAACCGTCTCGCCGTCCAACGATGGCTCCATTATGTAGCCGATCCCGTGAAGCGTCTTGATGACGGAGGGCTGGGCGGGATTGTCTTCGATCTTACGGCGGAGTCGTGAGATCCAGACACGCAGGTACTGAAGCTCGTCGCGATACTCTGGACCCCAGACCTTAGTTAGCAGCTCTGAATTGAGGACGACGCGGCCGGCGTTGGCGGCAAGGTGCTGCAACACTGACCATTCAGTCCGGGTTAGGTCCAGCGTCTTGCCGTCCAGAGTGCTCGTATTGGCCACTAGATCGACCGTCAATCGCCCGGCGGTGACGACTCTCGCAACTTTGGCGCGGCCGGCCCACCGGCGCAAGACTGCGCGAATCCGGGCGCTCAGCTCTTCCGCGCTGAAAGGCTTGACGATGTAGTCATCAGCGCCGGACTCCAGGCCCCGTACACGGTCCGACCCGCCATCCTTGGCGGTCACGAAGATGACGGGCACGTCCCAGCGGCTGCGCAAGGCGGCGAGAACATCCAGGCCGTCCTGGTCCGGCATCAGTATATCCAGCAGTACGATATCCGGCGGGTGGACATCGGCGAGCGCGAGCGCGTCTGCTCCGTCGGCCGCGGTCAATACATCGAAGCCTTGCTCCTTAAGTTCAATCGAAAGCATGCGGAGGATACTTGGCTCGTCATCGACGGCGAGGACTGTAGGACGGGAGTTCACCGCGACGCCTCGTGAGAGGCGGGGAGGCTGAAGCCCACTTCGAGGCCGCCCCCTTTTCGCGGGCGCGCCCATACACGTCCGCCCAGGGTTTCGATCAGTCTCTTACAGACGGTAAGGCCGATGCCGACACCGCGGGCCTGCTGCGACGTGCGTCCGGACCGGTAGAAACGCTCGAATATAAGCTCGGTCTCTTCGGCGCTGATCCCCGCGCCGCGATCAAGGACGGAAACGGCCACCGTGTCGTCCTCTTCACGGGCGCGCACTTCGATAGCGGAGTCCGCCCGAGAATACTTGTCGGCGTTGCTCAGCAGATTGCGCAGGACCTGCTCCAGATATGTTGTTTCCGCTTCAACGGGACGAAGGCCGGGCGGGACTTGCAGCTTCAAACGCCGATTAGGATGACGCTTGAGAAAATCAGCGGCGACGCGGTCGACAAGCTGCCGGACCATGACCGGCTCCGCACTGACCGTGTCGCCCAGCTCCATTCGGGCGAGCACGAGCAGGTCTTCAACGATGCGGTGGAGGCGCTCGGACTCTTGCTCGAGGTCAGCGAGGAGATCGTCGCGGCTTTCCTCGTCCAGCTGGGCGAAGCGAGATCGCAGGATACGGGCGCCGCCATAGAGCGATGTGATGGGAGTGCGCAGCTCATGGGAAACAAGGCCCAGGAACTCGTCCTTGGCTTCGTTGGCCAGGCGCAACTCCTCTGTGATGCGCTGAGATTCGTTGAACAACCGGGCGTTGTCAATCGCGAGTGCTGCCCGCCGGGCAAGCTCCTCGGTGAGGCCGACATCCTGCTGAGAGTAGTGGGGCTGGCCCCGTTCTCTGGCGAAGGTGAGAGCCCCGAAAAGCCGCCCGCGCGCGATAAGGGGAACCGCTATGTAGGAGGCGAAGTCCAGCTCCTTAAGGATGCGCCGGTGCTCATCATCCTCGACTATTTGATCGAGCACATCGTAGTCGACCTCCTCGACTAACACCGGCTGCGCCGTCTCAATAAGCCGGGCGAAAGGGTGCGGGCCGCCCGGTCGCGGCGGGTAATTGCCATGCAGGCGCCGCATGAGGTCTTCTTTTTTGGGGTGCACGTGCGCGACGGAAGCGCGGTGAGACATGCGCCCCTCGCTGAAGACGTGGACGGAGCAAGAGTCAGCCAGGTACGGGACGGCCAGGCGGGCCACCTGCGCCAGGGTGGTCTCATAGTCAAGGGAAGAGGTGAGGAGGGCAGTAGCGTCTGCAAGAAAGCGCACCTCAGAATCTTCCTTACGCCGTTCGGTGACGTCGCGCATGACTGCCAGGTGGCGCCCGGGCAGGAAGTCAGCGGTGGCGCTGTATTCCAGGTAGCGAAGGCTGCCGTCAGGGCGGCGCACCTGGAGCTCGCCCTCGGGGGCGCCTTCTTGAAGCGGCGGCTGCGAGGCGGCGGCCGCATCGGCTTCGATTGCGTAGTGGGCGAGTGTGCGACCGAGGAGCTCCTCCCGGGCGCGGCCGAAAAGGTTGCAGGCGGCTGGATTCATATCCAAGAAGCGCCCCTCGTCGTCCACGATCACCAGGGCGTCTCTGGCGCCTTCGAAAACTGCACGGAACTGGCGCTCGCTGTCGCGAAGGGCATCCTCGGAGGACTTGTGCTCTGTCACATCTTCGAGGGTACCCACGTATCCCAGCATGGCGCCATCGGGCGTGAGAAGGGGAGACGAACGAAGACGCACCCAGCGCAGGCTGCCGTCCGGCCGGCCGAAGCGGACCTCCTGCGACTCCTGTGCAGCGCCGCCGGTAGCCCAGTTCTTGAGAATGCGCCTGCGGTCCTCAGCAGGGACACGACGCAGCCAGCCGAGGCCCATGGCATCCTGGGCACTGAGGCCGGAGATGCGTTGCGCGGCGGGATTACAGTATGTGCAGCGCCCGGCGGGGTCTGTGACGAATATTCCAATCGGCGACGCGGCGCTGAGAAGGCGAAAGCGCTCTTCGCTTTCAGCGAGGGCCTGTTCGACCCGCTTCCGGTTGGTAATATCGCGTACAATTCCCTCGAAGCTCTGCACCCGGCCCGTTTCATCGCGCTTGGCCCTTGCCGTCAGCGAGATCCAGATGATGCCTTCCCGGGAATACGCCTGGGACTCAAAATCATGGACCTCGCCGTGCTCCTCGAGGAGGTGCGCGAACTGCGCCCGGCGTTCTGGTTCCACGTGAATCTGCCGGCCGATGTCAGTGACGTTGGCCATCAGTTCCTCGGCATCGCTGTAACCGAACATCTCGGCGAGGGCGCGGTTGGCGCTAATGAAGCGGCCATCCGGAGTTGTCTGGAAGATGCCGAAGACGGCGTTCTCGTAAATATCGCGGTGTTGGCCCTCGGCGCGGCGGAGAGCTTCCTCGGTCCGGATGCGATCGGTGATATCGAGACAGTAGCCGATGTAGCCGGAGGATTGGCCGGTGGCATCAGCGAGCGGCCCCCCGACGCCGAGCACCCACCGATACTCGCCATCGGCACGACGGAGGCGATATTGACAGGAGAACGGGCGGCCGTCTCTAACCGCGGAGCGGTACGCTGAGATAGCGGATTCGCGTTCTTCAGGATGGACGAGGGTTATCCACGTCTGCGATCCCTTGGAGTCGTCTTCTTGCCCGGTAAACTCCTTCCACGCCTCGTTGTAAAGCGTGGCGCCGTCCGGGCTGACGAACCAGATAATGAACGGCGCCGGGTCTGCAATCAGCCGGAAGGCGTCTTGTGGCTGGGAGCGAGGGGCAGGCGCGAACCGCGGGGCAGGCGGTTGAACCTCCCGCCCTTCGGTTTCGGGGTGAGGGGGGGTTCGGGGGCGCCGCACCTTGGGTTCGGACTCACGCAACAAGCACAGCCTCTCATCCTGCAGGGTTGCATAAGACACTGTAACGCTCGCACGAGAGGCAGACAACGAGCAGAAAGGCCAAGAATCACCATATTTCGGCATATTTGCATCCTTTTGATAGAGAACTGAAATCCGAGGTGGCTGACCGCCCCGCTTTTACAAGTTTGCATCCTGTTGAGCGGCCTGTATTTATACGGGTGAAAGCGGCGGGCGATTAGAGTTTGCGTGATTGGAAGAGCCATTTTAGGAGGTTCGCGATGATCGTATTCAAAGGGTGCGCCCGCTGCGCGGGAGACCTGTACGTAGAAAAGGACGTTGGGAGCACTGACCTGGTGTGCCTGCAGTGTGGCTACCGCAAATCCATCCGAACGTGGATCGACGAGGCGCCGGAGATGCGCCGTCAGGAGATCAAGGAGAAGGAGCTGCAGGAGTTGGGCGTCTAGTCAGGGAATCTCTGTCGGTCTTCAGCAAGCGGAGAAACGCCCTGGGCCTGGCGGTCTGGACGGTCGGCAGGCGCAGGGCGAAGTCATTTGAAAAGGAGGAGGCAAATGCTCAGGAGCTTGAAGGATCTGCTGGGCACGGAGATCCTGGCCACAGACGGGCCGATCGGAAAGGTGCACGACTTCTACTTCGATGATGGGGAGTGGACTGTGCGCTACATGGTCGCCGATACAGGCGGATGGCTGACGGGGCGGCTGGTTCTGATTTCGCCGGTTTCGCTGGGTGAGGCCGATTGGAATGCGCGCAGCTTCCCGGTCAACCTTACGAAGCGCGAAATTGAGGACAGCCCCGGCATTGATGCCGACAGGCCGGTATCACGCCAGCGGGAGATCGAGCTGGCGCGGTACTATCGCTGGCCGGCGTACTGGACCGGCGGGTTGTTTACAGCGGGTACGGTAGGAATGGCGCCGGAAATTGCGGTGCCAGAAACGGTTGCGGAGCAGCAAAAAGGCGGCGCCGGAGGAGAGGGCTTCTTCGGAGAGCAGGAGGGCGACCCGCATCTGCGGGCCCTTCGAGAAGTGACAGGCTATCGCGTACAGGCTCCAGACGGGGAGATCGGCCACGTGGATGACCTGCTAACTGACGACGAGACGTGGACGATTCGCTACCTAGACATCGAGACCCGTAACTGGCGGCCCGGTAAGCATGTGTTGTTTTCGCCGCGGTGGGTGGGATCGGTAAGCTGGGATGAGTCCAAGGTCTTCGTCGAAGCCGAACGGCAGGTGATCAAGAACGCTCCGGAATATCGCCCGGGGATGGCGGTGAACCGGGCGTTCGAGGAGGAGCTACACCGGCACTACAGCCGCGCCGGGTACTGGGCGGAGGAGCCGCAGCCGGCGCGCCGCTAGCCACACCCTCGTAGAGTCAGATGTCGACTGGCTCACTAGAGGGAGTCTAAATGTTGGTAGTGGTCACCGGGCGCGCCTGCACGATATAAAACGAGCCGCCCTCGCAGGCCCACTCGATATCCTGCGGGCATCCGAAGTGTTCCTCCACGCGGCGGGCCATGGCCGCAAGCTCGCGCGCTTCGTCATCCGATAGCTTTTGCTTGCTCCTGCGTTCCGTCGGCACCATCGACCAGCCGGTCTTGTCTTCGCCTGTCGAATCGGCGTCGCGCACGAGCTGCTGCTCCTGCGGCGTGACGCAGCGATCAAGGAGACGGCCGGATGCTTTATCGACGACGTACATGTCGGGGGTAACAACACCGGATACGGCGGCTTCGCCCAGTCCCCAGACGGCTTCTATCACTACTCGTCGCGGGTCATTGGTGACCGGGTCTAGTGTGAATGCCACCCCGGAACAGTCCGATTGGACCATACGCTGAACGACGACGGCGATGCCGAGCTGTTCGACCGGCACCCCCGCCTTCGCCCTGTAGAAGATGGCGCGCGGCTCAAAGAGGGAGGCCCAGCACCTCTGCACGGCGAGGACGACCTCCTCCTCCCCCTCGACGTTGAGAAAGCTTGCCTGCTGACCTGCGAAGGAAGCTTCCGCCAGGTCTTCCGCCGTCGCTGAACTGCGAACAGCGACTGGGCCAGCGCCGATGCCCGCGTATTGTTGCAGGATCGCTTCGCACAACCGGCTGGGCATGCTCTCCCCCATGATGAGCGCCTTCAGGTCCGTCGCTGTGCGTTCCAACTGCTCGTTGTTGTTCACGTCCAGGCGGGCAAGCATGCGGTTGATCTGCTGGATGAGCCCGATGCTTTCAGCGAATTTGAGGTACGCGGGTACCGTTACGATGAACGCGGGCGGCACCGGAATACCGGCCTTCACCAAGTCGCCCAGGTTGGCGCCTTTTCCGCCGGCAAGCGCGACATCGCCGCGGCCGACGTCCCCGATGGAGACCAGGATCCTGGGCGAGGAATTGTCTGCAACCATTCTCGTTTTTTCGGGTTAACGACGGTAAAACGCTGGCCCAACTGGCTTCCCCCGCAGATGGAAAAGTCCGAGCCGTGCGCTTTTGATGCCAAATGGAGCGGAAGACGGGATTCGAACCCGCGACCCCCTCCTTGGCAAGGAGGTGCTCTACCACTGAGCCACTTCCGCTCGTCTAATCATTATACGCGGGAGCCATGCGGCCGCAAGACATTCGTGGCTTCGGATATTGCTTAAACCCACGCGGCCGTCAGAGGAGCGCCCAAACCTCTCTGTGCGCGGTTGTTTGGAGTTGGCCGCCGGCGCTTGACAGTGATTCGGCGCGGCTCTTAGCCTTCGGTTCGGAGATCGCACCAGGAGGTCCAGATGCCGCGCTTAAAAGCCGCAATCGATATCGACGCCCCTCGGGAGCATGTGTTTGCGTTGGCCGGGGACTTGAGGAAGCGCCCGGAGTGGACGACGTTCGTAAAAGAAACGACGATCACTTCGGGCGACGGAAGTAGCCCGGGCTCGACCGATAAGACGATCGCGAAGATCGGGCCGACCAAGCACAAGTGGGACGGGACGCTGCTGGAGTTCAGGCCCGCGGAAGAGTACGTGCGGCGCTTTGGGGGATACTTCACCGGGGAGGAGCGCTTGACGTTCACACCGAACGGCAACGCCACCCGGGTGGAATGGAAGGTCGACTACACGCCGCCGTTCGGGATCCTGGGGAAATTCGGGGCCTGGTTCATGATGGCGCGCATTTACCAGAACGAGATCGAAGCGTCGCTGGAGAACCTGAAGGCGGCGTTAGAGGTCTAGGCAGGATCGTGCGACCGAGGCTAGAATGCCTCGGCTACGAGCCACCGGCGCTGGTCCCGTTAGCCGCGGGGGAGGCCGAGGCCGCGGAGGGCGATGATTTCGCGCTGGACCTCCGAGGTGCCGGCGCCGATGGTGTCCTGGACGGCGGAGAGGTAGGCGTGAGAGATGGCGCCGCGCCAGGGGGCAAGCGGGGAGCCGTCCACAAGCTGGGCTCGAAGCCCCAGGATGTCCATCCCGGCCTGGTAGAGGCGCTGAGCGAACTCCGTGTTGAAGAGCTTTACCATTGCCGCCTGGGCGCGGTATTCGACGCCCGCTTCGTGCATGCGGATGGCGCGCCAGAGGAGGAGGCGGGCGATCTCGAAGTCGGTGGTGAGCTGGGCCAGGCGCTGCCGGACGGGCGCTTTTTCCCATGGACGTCTGCCGTTCTGCGCCGAACGAGCGTAGCGGATAAGGGCGGCCAGCGCGCGATGGTGAACAAAAGCGCGGTAAATGGTGATGCGCTCGACACCCAGGGCCGAGGTCAGGACCTGCCAGCCCTCGTTCTCGCGGCCTACGCGCTCGGCGACC
>Ga0066710_100003363_pt1 | contig 13586 bp, 10 predicted proteins | sample GraSoiAngelo_159_FD_79666 | JGI IMG/M metagenome (GOLD analysis project Ga0066710, IMG submission 79666) | Grasslands soil microbial communities from the Angelo Coastal Reserve, California, USA - 14_1009_16_40cm | ecosystem: Environmental > Terrestrial > Soil > Grasslands | place: USA...
TCCTCCCAACTCGTCGACCGGCATTTCGAACTCGGGGAACACCTGACCGGTGATCTTGTCGCCCATCCACGAAGCGAACGACTCGTTGAGCCACAGGTCGTCCCACCAACGCATCGTCACCAGGTCCCCAAACCACATGTGGGCCATTTCGTGCGCGGCGAACGTGGCCAGCGTGTAGCGCTGGGCCGCCGTGACCGCGTGCGGATCGAACAGCAGCGCTCGATCCGTGAACACGATCGCCCCGGGGTTCTCCATCGCCCCGTACCAGAACTCCGGCACGGCGATGAGGTCCAGCTTCTTGTACGGATAAGGACGGCCGAAGTAGCGCTCGAGCGCGGCGAGCAGCGGTGGCACGGTCCGCACCGCTTCCTGCATGAGAGGGGTCGTCCCCTGGACCCCGATCACGCGCCCGGGAACGGACATGCCCGGGATCGGCACGGACTCGAGCGGCCCGACGGCGATCGCCAGCAGGTAGGAGGGTAGCGGTGGGGTGCGCTCGAACACGACCGTCTTCTCACCCCCCACCACGGTCTCGGCTTCGATCGGCGTGTTGGAGACCGCGAGGTTCGCGGTCGGTACCACGAGCGTCAACTGGTAGGGGATCTTGAACTCGGGCTCGTCCCAGCACGGGAATGCGGCGCGCGCCTCCACCGACTCGAACTGGGTGAACGCATAGGAACGACCACCGGTGTCCAGGCGATAGAGGCTGGTCGCCTTGGTGTTGAAATCGTTCGAGAACGAGATGTCCAGGGTGTAGGCGCCGGCGGCCAGGGGCGTGGCCGCGTGCGCCGTGACCAAACCCAACCTGCCGGGCGCGAGCGAGAGCGGCACCGCACCGGTGGGCCCCCGCAGCGCAACCCGCCTGAGCTTGATCTCCTCGGCGTGGAAGCGAAACGAATCGGTCGCGGCCGCGACCGCGAGCTCGACGTGCACCGAGCCGGCGTAGGTTCGCTTGCGTGGATCGATCTCGAGCCGGATCGACTCGGAGCGCGGGAGCACCTGGTGCCCCAAGCGATTGCTGGCAGCGGCGGGAGCAGGACCGAGCAGGAGTGCGAGCCACGCGATCAGGCGGGCAACGCGCTCGCACGGGTGGCGCATGACGGGCCCCGAGCGTGAGGGTGACCTCTCCAACGCGGACGAAACGAGCGATAGTATACTGTGCGCCGGGGCGCGCCGGCATTCGAAACGCATCCCGCATGGCACCTCTGCGCTCCGCCCAACCGCCGAACGTTCCTTGATGAGGAGGCCGCCCATGCGGAACTACGTGACCGAATGTATCGGGACCTTCTTCCTGGTGCTGACGATCGGACTGACGTCCGCCTCGGGTACGCCCTTGGCTCCACTGGCGATCGGCGCGGCGCTCATGGTGATGGTCTACATGGGCGGCCATATCTCGGGGGCTCACTACAACCCCGCGGTCTCGCTCGCGCTCGTGATGCGAGGCAAGCTCCCGTCCAAGGAGTTCCTGCCCTACGTCATGGCGCAAGTCATGGGGGCGTTGGCGGCCAGCGCCGTCGTCTCGCTCACCGTCGGGAAGGCCTTCGGTCCGTCTCCTGCGGAACATGCCTCGGGGGCCGGCGCCCTGCTGGTGGAGATCCTCTATACCTTCGCGCTCTGCCTGGTGGTGCTCAACGTCGCGACCTCGAGCAAGACCAAGGGGAATTCGTTCTATGGGCTGGCCATCGGCTTCACGGTCGCGGCGGGGGCGTTCGCCGCGGGGCCGGTTTCGGGTGGGGCCTTCAATCCGGCGGTGGGAATCGGCCCGTTGGTGTGGCGTGCGGTGGTGCGAGGTGGATCTCTTTCCCATCTCTGGCTCTACTTGGTGGGCCCTCTGCTCGGTGCGGTGATCGCAGCGGCCGTGTATCGCTTGCAAGAGACGGAGAGCTGATCGGACTCGGTCCCACCGCATTCGGGCCCCGATCGACCGCATTGGGCCGATCGGGCTGGAACCTTTCGTGCCCCGGCCTCGTAATGCCGCCACGCGCGGCCGCTCCGTTCGACGTCAGGCTTCAAGTCCTCTCGAGGAGGTTCCCGTGCTCCGATGGTTCACGTTCCAGCGCTCGGGGAGAGCGCTGGCTCTGGCTCTCGTGCTCTCGCTCGCCGGCTCTAGGGCTCGATCCGAAGCCGGCGGCGGGGCGCCCACTCCCGCGCCATGGGTCGCGCGCAGCGACGAGAACGCCCAGGTGCTGCTGCAGGTGATGGCCCATTTCGCGCCCGAGCAGGCTGCCCATTTCGGCGTCACCGGCGTGGACGATCAGATCTTCGACCTGAACCCCGGATTCATCGAGCGACAGAAGGCCGCGACCCAGGGCGCGATCGACGCGCTCAAGCAGCGCCTCGAGGGCGAGCAAGACCCTGCCGTGCGCCAGGATCTCGAGATCTTGATCCATTCCGCCGAGGACGACATCCGGGGCACCGATCTCGCTCTCAAGTACGAGCTGCCCTATTTCAGCGTCTCGCACACGGTGTTCGAGGGGCTGCGCGGGTTGCTCGACGACCGGATCCCGCCCGAGCGGCGCAAGGCGGCGCTGGCCCGCCTGAAGAAGTACGCCGGGGTCGAACCCCACACGACCCCGATCGCCGAGCTCGCGATCGCCCGCATCCGCGAGCGCATGGATCCCAAGCTGCTCGGTCCGGTCAGGGCCGAGGTCGAGAAGGAGCTGGGCAACAGCGCCACCTACATCGACGGCATCGGCACGCTGTTCCAGAAGTACAAGATCGCCGGCTATCAGAAGCCGTATGCGCAGCTCAGAAAGCAGCTCATGGCCTACGACGACTTCGTGAGGGCCGAGGTCCTGCCGCGAACCCGCACCGACTTCCGCCGCCCGCCCGAACTCTACGCGTTCGGGCTCGAGCAGCTGGGCGTCGACATGCCGCTGGACGAGCTGCAGAGCCGTGCCAAGGTGGCGTTCCAGGAGATCCAGCAGCAGATGCAGGCGCTGGCTCCCCGAGTGGCGCGCGAAAAGGGCTGGACCATGTCCGACTACCGTGACGTGCTGCGGGAGCTGAAGAAATCGCAGCTGGTGGGAGAGGCCATCCTGCCCCACTACCAGAAGCGAATCCGAGAGATCGAGGAGATCATCCGGCGCGAGCGAATCGTGACCCTGCCGAACCGCGATGCCGACATCAAGCTCGCGAGTGAGGCGGAGAGCGCCGCCGTTCCCGCTCCGAACCTCCAGCCCCCGCGGCTGCTCGGCAACACCGGGGAGCACGGCGTCTTCATGCTTCCCTTGCGGATTCCGGGCAAGCCGGGCGAAAAGAAGGAGTTCGACGACTTCACCTACGAAGCCGCCTCGTGGACCCTGACCGCGCACGAGGCCCGCCCCGGTCACGAGCTCCAGTTCAGCGCGATCGTGGAGCGAGGCGTGTCGATCGCCAGGGCGCTCTTCGCCTTCAACAGCACGAACGTCGAGGGTTGGGGGCTCTACGCCGAGTCCGAGCTGCAGCCCTACGAGCCGCTCGAGGGCCAATTCGTGACGCTCCAGAATCGCATGCTGCGGGCGGCGCGCGCGTTCCTGGATCCGGGCCTCCAGCTCGGCACGGTCACCAAGGACGAGGCGTTCCGAGTGCTGCGCGAGGACGTGGGCCTCTCGGACGCCATGGCGACCCAAGAAGTCGAGCGTTACACGTTCTGGGCCCCCGGCCAGGCCACCTCGTATTTCGTGGGCTACTCACGACTGCTCGAGATCCGTGAAGACGCCGAACGAGAGCTCGGCTCGCAGTTCGATCGCCTCAAGTTCAACGACTTCGTGCTCGCCCAAGGCATGCTGCCGCCGAAACTGCTCCGCAAGGCGGTCGAGGAGCAGTTCGTCCCATCACTGGAGCAGAAGAGCGCGCGCTAGGGGCGTTCGAGGGCGATGGCGCCGCCGGCCCGCGGAGATTCTGCCGCGGGCCGTTGTTTGGTGAGGGGGAGTTTCCGGCTCAGGAGCCGTGGGCGATGTCGATCAGGCGCGCAAACAGCGCCAGGTAGTCGCGCGCCTCGCGCGGATGGAGGAAGTTGTCCCGCACGTGCTCGCGGCCCTCGCCGCCCAGCCGGCGCCGCAGTTCCGGGGACCGCAGCAGGCGGATGATTTGGGAGGCGCACCCCTCGATCGAGCGTGCGAGCAAACCGGTCCGCTCGTGGATCACCTGGAGCGGGATACCGCCCACCGCGCTCGCGACCACCGCGCGGCGCTTCCACAGCGCCTCCGAGACGGTGAGCGCGAAGCCCTCGCGCAGCGACTTCTGGAGCACGACGGTGGAGCGGCGCTGCAACGCGTTGATGACGAGGTGAGCATCGGGCGGCAACAGCAGCACCGTGACGTCGGAGGCTTTTCCGACCTTGGCGCGCACCTCGGCCAGCACTTCGGCTCCCTCGGGATCGTCGTCCGCCGAGCCGCCGGCGAGCACCAAGTGGGCCTCCTCGCGCCGACGGGCGAGACGAAACGCGTCGATCACCCCGATCGGATCCTTGATCCGATCGAAGCGCGAGACTTGCGTGACGAGCGGCCGGCGGGTGGGTAGCCCGAACGGCGCGAGCAGCTCCTCGACCTCCGACTCGTCCAGCTCGCGGTTCTTGTCCGAGAGCGGATCGATCGACGGGGGGGCGAGGTACGCCGGCACGGGCATCGGCGGCACGAAGGTGACGTGGGAAAAAACCGCCGCATCGTAGTGGGCGATGCGCGGCGCCAGAAAGTCCCACACTGCACTGTTGGCGCTCGACAGGTCGATGTGGCAGCGCCACACCCAGCGTTGCGCTGCTTGGCGCCTCAGCTCGGCGAGCCCGGCGGGCTGGGGATCGTGGATCAGGACCAGATCGGCGTCGAGCGCCAGGGACTCGGCCGCGCGGCGGTTCATCGCCAGGTAGTAGGCATGGTCCTCTTCCGAGAGCGCGCCCGGCCAGCCATGCAGAGTGTTGTGGATGGTCTTTGTGATTCCGTAGAAGCGCGTATCGCCCGTCATCACCTCCCAGGTCGTCGGCACTCCCAGCTCGTTGAGGAGACGCACCAGGCGATGCAGGATCTCCGCCACGCCGCCGCCCGTGGCAGTCGAGTTCACCATCGCGATGCGGTGGCCGCGCAGCTGCCGGGCCAGGGATTCGAGGATACGGATCGGACCATCGCCCACGACCGCGCGATAGCCGTCGACTAGCGAATCTCCTTCGGTGCGCACGGCCACCAGGGTCACGACCGCTCCTCGACCCGGGCGATGCGACGGACGAGCCGGGCCACCGCGACGCGACCCGCCTCGCGGCGGGCGACGTCGGGCGCGGACGCGGCATCGCTGACGCGCCGGCCCAGGTGGCTGCGCCGCCACCGTTGCATGATCTTGCGACGCATCGACTCGATCGGCAGGCCCATCACGCGCGCCTCGCCGAGCCAGTCCGCGAGACGCGCCTCGCCGCGGGCCGCGATCCACTCGGCGAGGGGAAAACGCCCACCCTCGGAGCCCCACGGCTCCTCGGTGAGATGAAAGAAGCACACGCTGGCGTCCGCCGACACGAGAGCGTCGATCAGCTCGCCGGCATCCTGTACCCGAATTCCCGTCGAGAGCGGCACCGATTCGGCGGCCAGAAAGACGAACTCTCCTCCGGGCGGGCACCCGCGCGCGGCGCGGGCGGACGTTCCGACCGAATCCAGGATCTCGATCAAGGCAGTACGCAGCTCTTGAGGAGATCCGTTTCGGATCTGCACCGCGAACGAAAGCCGCTCCGCTGTCTCTCGATCTTGTACGACGCCGTTCACCCAACCGCTGAAGTCGTCCGGCGGCAGTTCGTCCACGGCGGGGGCGCGAAGCTGGACCTGGAGCCCGTGGGTGAAGAGCGATTCGTCCGGGGCGGCCACGATGCCTGCGCGCAGCTGCTCGAGGTCGCTGGCGCGCGCCCCGGTGGGCCGCACCAGATGGACCACGCTTCGAAGCTCGAACGCGTCGCGCAGGTCGATCACGACGGCCTCGTCGGGCCGCCGCCTTCGTCGAGCGAGCGCAGGTACTCGACCACGAAGTCCCGGGCGAGGTCCCGGCAGCCCAGGCCGAACGCCAGACCGAGAGCGAGGCCGACCGCAGCCAGGCCGATCATCCCGATCACCATGATGAACTGGGCCGCGAAGCCGAGCTGCTCGAGGGCGAGCAGCACCGCGAACGCCGAGAGCACCGCGGTGACGATCTGGCCGCGCAGGCGCCCGCCCCGCAGCCCCGCGGTCTCGAAGAAGCGGCGCGCAAGGCCACCGAGGAGCATCGCGAGCAGCACGCCCACCGCCAGCAACACCGCGGCGGCGATGATGCGCGGAAGAACCTCCCCGAGCCGCTCGCCCACCGAGCCGGAGAGATTGAAACCGAGGGTGTCGACCGCCAGCATCAGGGCGACGCCAAAGATCGCCCAGTAGACGGCCCACGACGCCAATCCGGCGGGCTCGTGCCGCAGCACGGTGGTGCCGAACAGCCCTCGCACACCCTCGTTGAATCGGGCGGCACGCAACACGACGCGCACCAATGCCGCCGTGATCCGAGCGATACTCCAGCCAACGAGCGTCACGACGAGCGCGAGCAGGAAGTTCAGGACGGCGCTTCCGGCCCCCGAACCGAGATCGCGCACGCGGGTGAGCAGGTCGTCCCACGGCTGGAATTGCAAGATCACCGTAATCGGCATGGCTCGCCTCCCACGAGCCCGCGCCGCCGAGCGACGCGGGCATCAGTCTCCAGAGATCTCCGAGGTTTCCATCGCCGGGGTTCTCAGGTTGAGTCCCACGACGGCGTCCAACACTTCGATCGTCCAATCATAGATGTTGCGCCGCAGCACCGTCTCACGCAGCGCCGCCATGCGCTCGTTGCGCGCGTCGGGCGGCTCGACCAGCGCCGCATGGTAGGCGTCGGCCAGCCCCTCGCGGTCGTACGGCGAGGCGATCCAGGCGCGTTCGAGCTCGCGCGCCGCCCCGGTGAACGGCGACAGCACCAGGGCTCCCTCGAGATCCGGCGTGGCGGCCAGATACTCCTTCGCGACCAGGTTCATGCCGTCGTGGAGCGAGGTGACCGCGCACAGATCCGCCATTCGGTAATAGGGCACCAGGTCGCGGAAGTCCAAGCTGGCCTCGATCAAGTGCACGGTGGGCGCTCCCGAGCTCGAGGCGCGCGGGAAACGGCTGTTGATCCGCTCCGCAATCGCGCGCGCGCGCGTCAAGACGTTGCGATACTCGCGCAGCTCGATGCGCGAGGGCACGCCGATCTGGATGAAGCACAAGCGCCCGACCCATTCCGGGCGCTTCTCGAACAGACGCTCGAGCGCCTCCAGCCGCTCGGGGATCCCCTTGGTGTAGTCGAGCCGATCGACGCCCAGACCGACACGACAATTCCCGAGCTCGAGCCGCTCGCGGATCGCGCGCTCGGCGGCTCGGGTCTCCGCGGAGTCGCTCATCGCCGCGATCTCGTCGGCATTGACCCCGATCGGAAAGTGTCGCACCCAGGAGCGGCGGCCGCCGCGCTCGACCGCCAACCGCTCGCGGTCCACGCGCGCCTCGAGCGAGGCCGCGACCGAATCCAGGAAGTGGAGCGCGTGCTCACGGATGTGGAAGCCGATCAGGTCGTTGGCGAGCAGTCCTTCGAGGATCTCGGTGCGCCACGGCAGGATCCGAAACACCTCGGGATTCGGCCACGGGATGTGCCAGAACATGAGCACTTGGAGATCCGGACGCCGTTCCTTGATCGAGGCGGCGGCGAGCGCCAGATGATAGTCCTGGATGAACACGAGAGCCGGCTTGTCGCCGACCTCCTCGAGCGTGGCCTCGGCGAATCGCCGGTTCACCTCCCGGTATCGCTCCCAGTCCTCGAGTCGGAAGCGCGGCCGCACGTAGGCGATGTGGCACAACGGCCACAGCGCCGCGTTGGAGAAGCCGGAATAGTAGCGCGCGTGGTCCTCACGCGTCAGCCATACCCGCCGCAGCGTGTACCGCGGGCGCTCCGGCGGGCAGGCCACGCGCCCATGGGCGTCCGCCGCGGCCCGGTCCCCGCTGCCGTTGCCGTGCGCCACCCAGATGCCGCCGAGCGCTTGGGCCACCGCGTCGAGGGCCACGGTGACGCCGCCGGCGTTGCGCACCCAGCGCAGCTCCTTCCCCTCGCGGACGTGCGAGTAGGGCTCCCGATTCGACACCACCACCATCGTGCGGTCGGGAAGGTGGGCGCGGACCCAATCGACCAGCTCGGCACGGGTAGTCCGCGGCGGACCGGCGCTGCGCTGTTGGCTGCGAATCGCGGCACGACCAAGTGCAGATCGGACTCGATCCTGAAACTCCATCACGTCCTCCCGGGCACGGTGGGGAGCGCGGTCAGAGCGTGAAGCGACATCGGCCCGGAGACGATATCATCCGGACGGGATCGCGGCGAGGCGGGGGAGGACCCACGCTGGGGCGCGATTCCACACGCCGCCGACGCGGCAGGGAGGCCTCGTGGCAAAGCCGAAGCCCCTGTGGAGTGCGCTCGATGAGATCGCCGAGCGTGTGGAGGGCGCGGAGCGTCTCTACGTCGCAGCGGACTTCGACGGTACGCTGGCACCCATCGTGTCGCATCCGGATCGCGCGGTCATCCCCCCGCGCACGCGACGCGCGCTCGTGGCTCTGGGTGGCCTTACGCGCGTCCGCATCGCGGTCCTGTCCGGCCGCAGCCTCGCCGATCTCGCCCGTCGCGCGCGCCTGCCGGGAGTGTTCCTGAGCGGCGTATCCGGTCTCGAGACGCTTTCCGCTTCGGGAGCGCTGAGGATCCACCTGCCGCGCGGCCGAGGGCTTCCAGCCTCGTTGCGCCCCCAGGTCATCGCCTGGTGTCGCGCGTTCCGGGGTGCGTGGGTCGAGGACAAACGGTATGCGGTGGCATTGCATTACCGCGCGGTCGCGGCGCGGCGGCAGCCGGCGTTCGAAGCGGGGGTGCGTCTGCTGGTGCGACGCCATCCCGGAGTCCAGCTCGAGCACGGCAAGCGCGTGTTCGACCTCAGGCCCGCGATCACCTGGAGCAAGGCCGACGCGCTCGGGGTGTGGCTGCACGGTGCGCGCGCATGGTTCTCGCCCAGGGTCTCCAGGCTGCCCGGGCGGCGCGCCTCCCGCAAGGCGCGAGCTCTGCTCGTCTACGTCGGGGACGACACGAATGACGAACCGGCCTACGTCTGGGTGCGCCGTCGCTTGGGCGTGTCGATCGCCGTCGGACGCCGCGCCACGCGCGCGGAGTACGGTGTGGCGTCGCCCCGCCACGTGGTGTGGTTCCTGGAGTGGCTCGCGCGCGAGTGGCGTGCGCATCATCGCAGTTGACTCGGGAGATCGGGGTCGCCCGCGACCGTCCTCGGGATGCCGGTCACCAGGGCTGCCAGCGGGAGAAGGGCAAGGTTCATTCGGTCTCCGGCGAGATCAAGGCCAGGGTCTCTGTCGCCTCGGTATCGGCAGGACGGCTCCTGGGCGCGAGGGGGCTCCCCACCGAGCTGTCAGTTCCCCGCGGGCGGGGATTCCCCGGCGGGTCGAGGGACCCCGCCAGGCCGGGCGACTCAATCGTCACGGAGCCCTCGCCGTTGCGGTAGAGTCGGCGGCCATGTCGCTGGCCGCCGGCACCCGATTCGGTCCCTACGAGATCGTCATGCCCCTCGGCGCCGGGGGAATGGGTGAGGTCTACCACGGCCGCGACACGCGCCTGGGTCGAGACGTGGCGATCAAGGTGCTGCCGCCGCACCTGTCGCAAAGCCCCGAGTTCCGCGCCCGCTTCGAGCGCGAGGCGCGCGCCATCTCCTCGCTCAACCATCCACACATCTGCGTGCTCTACGACGTCGGTCGCGAAGGCGACGTGGACTACCTGGTGATGGAGCACCTCGATGGAGAGACATTGGCCGCCCGCCTCGAGCGCGGGCCGCTTCCGATCGAGCCGCTGCTCAAGGCCGGGATCGAGATCGCCGACGCGCTCGACAAGGCGCACCGGCAAGGCCTGGTCCATCGGGACCTCAAGCCCGGCAACGTGATGTTGACCAAGAGCGGGGCCAAGCTGCTGGACTTTGGCCTCGCGCGCAGCGTGGTGGGCCAGGGCGGTCCCGCGGGACTCACCCAGCCGATCACGATGAGCCGCCCCTTGACCGCCGAAGGCAGCATCGTCGGCACCTTCCAGTACATGGCGCCGGAACTGCTCGAGGGACAGGAAGCCGACGCCCGCACCGACCTGTTCGCCCTCGGAGCCACCCTCTACGAGATGGCGACCGGCAGGCGAGCGTTCGAGGGAAAGAGCCAGGCCAGTCTGATCGCCGCAATCCTGGAGCGCGATCCACCCGCGATCAGCACCGTGGCGCCGCTCGCCCCGCCGGCCCTCGACCGCTTGGTGCGGGCGTGCCTCGCCAAGGACCCCGACCAGCGCGTGCAGATGGCGCACGACGTCAAGCTCCAGCTCCAGTGGATCGCCGAGGGTGGATCCGCCGCGGGAGTCCCGGCCCCGGTCGCCGCGCGTCGCAGGAGCCGCGAGGCGTTCGCCTGGGCCGCGGCCGCGGCGGCCGGGGTGGCCGCCCTCGGCCTGGGTGCGGGATTCGTGCTGCTCCGCCCGCCGCCGCCAAAGGTCACGCGCTTCATGGTCGAGGCGCCCTCCGGAGCCCCCAGCATGCTGTGGCCGCGCCTCTCGCCGGATGGCACTCAGCTGGCGTTCCTCGCCACCGATTCGACCGGAACTCCGCGCATCTGGATCCGACCGCTCGACGCGCTCACCGCGCATCCGCTCGCCGGCACCGAGAATCCGGGGAGACCGTTCTGGTCCCCGGATGGCCGCTTCCTCGCCTACATCTCGGACGGCAAGCTCAAGAAGGTCCCGGTCGCCGGCGGCCCCGTGGTCACGATCAGCGACGCGCCCGGCGGTGCCGACGGTTCGTGGGGCACGCGAGGCCTGATCCTGTTCGACGGTTCGACGAGTGATTCGATCCGCAGCGTGCCCGCCGCGGGGGGGAGTGTACGGGCAGCCTCGTTCCTCCACCGGGGTCGGAACGATGCATACCACGCTTGGCCCCATTTCTTGCCCGATGGCCGGCATTTCCTCTTCCTCGCCTACCCGCCCGGCGCTTCGGAAGGCAGCATCATGGCGGGAGCGGTGGGGTCTCCCACGGCCAAGGAGATCGGGCGGACCGAGGGACGCGTCGAGTATGCGGCGCCCGGCTACCTGGTCTACCCGCGCGAGGGGACGCTGATGGCCCAACCCTTCGACCTTCGCGCCCTCAGGATCACGGGAGATCCCATCCCGGTCGGTGAGAACGTCACGGTCGGCCAGGCGAGCGGACACTTCTCGACCTCGGGCGATGGCGTGCTCGCGTATCGCGCCGAGGAGACCGAAGAGAAGAGCCAGTTGGTGTGGGTGGATCGCGCGGGACGTCGGCTCGGCGACGCCGGCCCGCCCGCCCAATACCGCGATCTCGCGATCTCTCCCGATGGCTCCCAGGTCGCGGTCTCGATCGCGGAAGCGCACGGCGGCAGCCAGGACATCTGGATTCGCCACCTCGCCCGCGGCGTCACGACGCGGCTCACCTTCACCAAGGCCAACGACGTGTGGCCGATCTGGTCGCCGGACGGCCAACGCGTCGCGTTCTCTTCGGATCGGTCGGGGGAGTACCGCGTCTTCGTCAAGGCGGCGAGCGGCGGCGAAGGGGAGGACTCCCTCCAGCACGTTCCCGGCGGCCCGGAAGGGCCCACCGACTGGTCGCGCGACGGGCGCCTGGTCGCGACGACGCAGCGCTCGGCGAGCTGGGACATGTGGGTCGAGTCTGCGTCGGGAAAGGACCCGCCCAGGAGCTTCCTGCAATCCCCGTTCAACGACCGATCGATGATGTTCTCGCCCGACGGTCGCTGGGTGGCCTATTCCTCCTCCGAATCCGGGCAGCAGGAGGTCTACGTGCAAGCCTTCCCGGGTCCCGGAGGCAAGTGGCAAGTGTCCACGAACGGCGGCTTCCGGCCCTATTGGCGAGCGGACGGCAAGGAGCTCTTCTATCGCACCAACGACGGGGTGATCATGGCGGCGCCGGTCTCGCGGGGGGCCACCTTCGAATCCGGCACGCCGGTAGCACTCTTCAAGACGGCGCTCGTGGATCTCGACGTCGCGTCCTCGCGGTGGGCGCCCACGGCCGACGGCAAGCGCTTCTTGCTCAACGTGCCGGCGGGTGGGGAATCCTCGGCGCAGTTCGCGGTCGTGACCCACTGGACTTCGGAGCTGAAGAAGCGATGATGCCATCGACGAAGCCGAGGTGCCCTGCGTTCGAGCGGGCCGGTCCCCTCGAGGGGAAACTCGAGCGATGATGAAGATCGTGCTGGCCGCAGTCCTGGGCGGGATCGTCGTGTTCCTGTGGGGCTTCGCATCCCACGCCGTGCTCCCGCTGGGCACGGCCGGCATCCAGGACCTGCCCAACGAGGACGCAGTGACCGGAACGTTGCGGGTCGCGGTACGCGAGCCCGGTCTCTACTTCTTCCCTGGGATGCCGATGAGCCCAGGCATGACGAAGAGCCAAAAGGCGGCCGCCGAGAAGCTGTGGAGCGAGCGTCTGCGTCGGGGCCCGAGCGGCCTCCTGGTCTACACGCCAGGCGGCAAAGAGCCCATGAGCGTCGCCCAGCTCGGCGCCGAGCTGCTGTCCGACGTGCTGGGCGCGATGGTCGCCGCGATCCTGCTCTCGATGGCCGGCCCGATCGGCTCGTTCGGGATGCGGGTCTTGTTCGTGACCCTGCTCGGGCTGTTCGCGAGCTTGGCGATCGATCTGTCGTACTGGATCTGGTACGGCTTCCCCGCCCTCTACACCGCGGCGGCGGCGGTGGACCAGACGCTGAGCTGGTTCTTCGCCGGCTTGGTTCTGGCGCGGGTCGTCAAGAAGGGCGCGTAGCCGCGTCACCGCCGCTGGTAGTGACCCACCAACTGCGTGCGCGCCAGAACGTGGCCCTCGATCGCCCGTTCGAGCGCGGCCTTGCCCGGCCGGTGCAGATCCGGGAGGATCGTGTCCAGCGCGTAGAGCTTGTGGACGTAGCGGTGCTTTCCGATCGGGGGGCAGGGGCCGCGATAGCCCGTCTTCTTCCAATCGTTCAAGCCCTCTCGGGCGCCGGCGGGTAGGGTGGCTGTGGCGACTCCCTCCGGGAGCGATGTGGTCTCGGCCGGGATGTCGTAGAGCACCCAGTGTACCCATGTCATCTGGGGGGCCCTCGGGTCGGGGGCATCGGGATCATCCACGATCAACGCGAAGCTCTTGGTGCCGGGCGGAGCCCCGGACCAAGCGAGTGGTGGTGAACGATCCTCGGCGTCGCAGGTATGGCGGCTCGGGATGTCGCCCCCAGGGTGGAACGCGGCCGAGCGCAGCGTGAGCGTCATGCGCCTCTCCTTGCTCGAGGTCGCGCGATTCGTCGGGGAAGCATGTGCCTCGAGCGGCGCGATGGCGAGAATCGACACCGCCAGGCCGAGCGAATGGGAGCACCAGCGTCGCATCGGGTCCAGCATGGTGCGGACTCGGGCGGTCGTCAAGCGGTGCGGGAGGAAACGACGGAGCGCACACCACACATGTCGATCGAGGTCTTGATCGAGATCGCCCGACAGCAGGGGATCGGCCTCGACTCCGCGCGCGCCCTCGATTTGAGGCCACGGGTCCA
>Ga0066710_100003365_pt1 | contig 13582 bp, 9 predicted proteins | sample GraSoiAngelo_159_FD_79666 | JGI IMG/M metagenome (GOLD analysis project Ga0066710, IMG submission 79666) | Grasslands soil microbial communities from the Angelo Coastal Reserve, California, USA - 14_1009_16_40cm | ecosystem: Environmental > Terrestrial > Soil > Grasslands | place: USA...
GCGATGAACCTGGTCCTCAAGCTCGAACGTGTTACTGCGATCTAGCGTGCAGTCACTCGGCCGAGCGCAAGGTACTCGATAGAACGGATGGTGCTCACACCTTTTCGGTGAGCCAGTAGCATATCCAGCTTTCAAAGAGCACTACGGTCAGCTTGGAAGGTGACCGGGCTTACGTCTGAATACCTCACGACCCCGTGAGGCAACGACTGACTATACGGATCGACCCAGGCGTTGTCAAGTTCTTAACCACTTCCGAGGAGGACACGTTTGAAACGCCGCTTGCCCACCTGGATCAGGTAGCCTCGGCCCGGCGCCAGCGTTTCCTCAGCACTTGTGACCCGTCGACGATCGATCTCCACCGCACCCTGCTGAATCATTCGTCGGGCCTCGGACGTCGAGGGCACGAGCCCCGCTTCCTTGAGCACGAGCCAGACGGGCCACGGAGCCCCCTTGGGCGGCAAGACCCTGTCCGGTCGCGCGCCTCCGTCACCGGGCACGTGAGCCACCTCGATCTCGCCGGGCACATCGCGGTGCTGGTGAACGCGCGCAAAGTGCCGCTCCGCCTCCGAGGCCGCGCTGTCGCCGTGATACTGCGCGGTGATCGCGTGGGCGAGGCGTTTCTTGGCGTCCATCGGATGCCCGGACCGCAGGGTGGCGAGCTCCGCCGCCGGGACGCGCGTGAGCAACTCGAAGTAGCGCCACATCATCTCGTCGGACACCGACATGAGCTTGCCGAACATGTCCTCCGGCTTCTCGTTGATCCCGACGTAGTTCCCGTAGCTCTTGGACATCTTCTGCACGCCGTCGAGCCCCTCGAGCAGAGGCACGGTGAGCGCGATCTGCGGCTCCTGACCGTGGGAACGCTGGAGGTCCCGCCCGACCAGGAGGTTGAAGGTCTGGTCGGTGCCACCCAGCTCGACATCGGCGGTCAGCGCGACCGAATCGTAGGCCTGGGCGATCGGATACAGAAACTCATGGAGGCTGATCGGGCGCGCGGCGGCGTACCGTGCGGCGAAGTCCTCGCGCTGGAGCATCCGGGCCACCGTCAGGCTCGCCGTCTCACGGATGACGTTCTCGAAGGTCAGCCGCGCGAGCCACGTCGAGTTGAACTCGACGCGGGTTCGTGACATGTCGATGACCTTCCCGAGTTGGGCCCGGTACGTCTCGGCGTTCGCGCGAATCTCGTCTCGGGTGAGCGGCTTGCGCGTCTCCGAGCGGCCGGTCGGATCACCGATCAAGCCGGTAAAGTCGCCGATGATCACGACGACCAGGTGACCCAGGTCCTGAAAGTCCCGTAGCTTTCTCAAGACCACCGTGTGACCCAGGTGAAGATCGGGGGCGGTGGGATCGAGTCCCAGCTTGACGATCAGCGGTGTGCGGGCGCGCGACGATCGCTCGAGTTTCTGAGCGAGCTCGGCCTCGACGATGATCTCGGCGGCACCTCGCCGGATGACCTGGAGCTGCTCGTCGACCGGGGGAAACTCCACGAGGCTCAAACCACCGGCGTTGTATCATACCGATTCTGAAGGCGCAAGGCGCCGCGAGGTCTGGCGGGACGCCCGCCGTATAATAGCCAGGATGGCCACGCCGAAGGACCGATCCGCCCCCTCCCCCAAGCGTCGGTTGAGGAGCCGTCCCTGGCTTCGCCGCGCACTCATCGCTGTCGGCGCCATGACGTTGCTCGCCGCCGGGGCCGTGGGCCTCGCCGCGCTCTGGGCGTTCACGATCCTCCCGCGCTCGCTCCCCTCAGTCACCGCGCTCGAGACGCTGCAGCCCATTCAGGGGACGAAGATCTACGACGACAACGACGAGCCGATCACCGAGCTCCACGTGGAGCGGCGCATCCTGGTGCCACTGGCCCAGATTCCTCAATCGCTCCGCGACGCGATCCTGGCGACGGAGGACCGCCGCTTCTATTCGCACTGGGGCATCGATCCGATCGGCGTGGCGCGAGCCCTCGTCCAGAACTACCGCCGCGGGCGGTTCGTCGAGGGCGGCAGCACCATCACCCAGCAGCTCACCAAGGTTCTCTTCCTCACCCCGGACAAGAGTCTCGAGCGGAAGCTCAAGGAGGCGGTGCTGGCGCTGGAGCTGGAGCGCCGCTACTCCAAGGACCGGATCCTCGAGATGTATCTGAATCAGGTGTACTTCGGTCACGGCTCGTACGGCGTCGAGGCAGCGGCGCGAACGTATTTTGGAAAGTCGGTCGCGGAGCTGACCGTACGCGAATCGGCCTTGATCGCCGGCCTGCCGCGGGCGCCCTCGAACTACTCGCCGTTCGAGCGCGCCGAGGCGGCGAAGCGGCGGCGCGAGGTCGTGCTCCGTCGGATGGTCGACTTCGGCGCGCTCAAGGACGAGGAGGCCAAGCGTCTGGCGAAGACCGAGCTCGGCCTGATCCCGCCGGAGCGGCGCCGTACGACCGGCCAGTACTTCGTAGACTACGTCCAGCAAACGCTCGAGGCGAAGTACGGCCCGGACCTGGTCCTCAAGGGAGGGCTCAACGTCTACACGACGCTGAACCCCACGATGCAACTCGCCGCCGAGCAGTCACTCCGCGAAGGGCTGAAGGCCCTCCAGGGGCGCTCGACGCAAGCCAAGCCGGGCGAGTCCCCCGAGGGGGCGGTGGTCACGGTGGAGCCGCAGACCGGCTACGTGAAGGCGATGGTCGGCGGCTCTGATTTCTTCCGGAGCGAGTTCAACCGGGCGGTGCAGGCCAAGCGGCAGCCCGGCTCCGCCTTCAAGCCCTTCATCTATATCGCGGCGCTCGAGGCCGGGTTCACGCCCGCCTCGCAGATCGAGGACTCTCCGGTTTCCTACGCCGTCGGCGGAAAGAACGGACAGGCGTGGAAGCCCGAGAACTACGATCGCAAGTTCCGCGGGTCCACCACGCTCCAGCAGGCCATCGAGGAATCCGTGAACGTCGTGACCGTCAAGCTCCAGGAGCGGATCGGCTTGGCCAAGACGGTGCAGGTCGCTCGGCGCCTCGGCATCTCGAGCCCGCTCGACGTCAACCTGAGCATCGCGCTCGGCACCTCGGACCTCTCCTTGTTGGAACTGACGTCGGCCTACAGTGTGCTCGCCAACCAGGGTGTCTGGATGCCGCCAGCGACGATCCGCTACGTCACCGACGCCCAGGGGAAACTCCTCGAGGAGCACGTGCCGGAAGGCCGCGAGGCGCTGGCGCCCGAGACCGCGTACGTGATCACGCACATGCTCCGCGGCGTTGTCGAGCGCGGTACCGGCCAGGCCGCGAAGGCTCTGGGGCGTCCCGTGGCCGCGAAGACCGGCACGACCAACGACTACTCGAACGCGTGGTTCATCGGGTTCACGCCACGGCTCGCCACCGGCGTGTGGGTCGGGTACGATCGGCCGCGCAGTCTCGGACGCGACGAAACAGGCTCTCGAGTCGCGGTGCCTATCTGGGTCACGTACATGGGTAAGGTCCTCGGCGACAGCCCCAAGGAGGACTTCCCCGTCCCCGATCAGGTCGTCTCGATGCTCGTCGACGAGGATCCGGCGGGCGAGTGCCTCCGCCCGGTCCCGATGGCCTTCGTCAAAGGCACCGAATCAGGGGTGACGTGCAACGGCGTGGGACAGCCCAGGGCTCAAGCGGCACCTGCGGCCGTGGCGCCGCCGCCTCAGCCGTCGAGTCCGGCAGCGGCGCAGACGCCAGTGCCGATGCAGGCGCCACCGCCCTCGCCATTGCCTGTGCCGGCGCCGGGCTCACCCATCGTCCCACCCCCCAAAGGCCAGACGCCCTAGCTTCGGGCCGACGGGTAGCGCCCGGCGACCTGAGTCCACGACGCTCCGTCGAGGAGCTCACGGAACACCGGGGTGAGCTCCACGATGGGCAAGCGGATCTGTTCCATCGAGTCCCGCTCCCGGATCGTCACCCGGAGGTCGCCCGTCTCGCCGCGCTCGCTGTCGCCGACCGTCTGGACGTCGACGGTGACGCAGTAGGGCGTACCGACCTCGTCCTGCCGGCGATAGAGCCGCCCGATGGCCGCCGTATCGTCGTAGACGACGCGCCAGTGCTTCGCGAGGTCGCCGCGGATCGCCTGGGCGGCCCGAACGATGTCGTCGCGCTTCTTGAGAAGGGGCAGCACCGCGATCTTGAGCGGCGCCAGCTCCGGATGAAATCGGAGCAGCACCCGTTTTTCCCCGCGGACCTCTTCCTCGCGATAGGCGTCGACCATGAAGGCGAGGAGCGCGCGGTCCACGCCGGCGGCGGGTTCGACGACGTACGGGACCACGTGCTCCTTGCGCTCGTCGTCGAAGTACGTGAGCGACTTGCCGCTCCACTTCGCGTGCTGCTTGAGGTCGAAGTCGGTGCGGTTGGCGATACCCATCAGCTCGCTCCAGCCGATGGGGAACTTGTATTCGATGTCGACCGTCCGCTTGGCATAGTGCGCCAGCTCGTCACGGTCGTGCTCGCGCAGCCGCAGATTTTCGCCGTGGAGGCCGTAGCGCTGGAACCACGTCATACAGTCGTCGATCCAACGGTCGTGCCAGTACTCGTCGGCCGGCCGTCCCTCCACGCGATCGTTCGGGTTGACGAAGTACTCGATTTCCATCTGCTCGAACTCGCGCGTGCGGAAGATGAAATTGCCGGGCGTGATCTCGTTGCGGAAGGACCGGCCGGCCTGGGCGATGCCGAACGGGAGCTTCAGCCGCATGGACTGCAGCACGTTGTCGAAGTTGACGAACATCGCCTGGGCGGTCTCGGGACGGAGGTAGGTGAGCGCCGCCTCCTCTTCGACGGGCCCCATGAACGTCTTGAACATCAGATTGAACTGACGGGGCGGGGTCAGCTCGCCCTTGCCACACTCCGGGCACAGCGTCCGGCGCTGACCGCAATGGCTGCAGGGCTCGCCAGCCGGCACGGTGAACTTGTTGCCCTTGGTGGCTGGACAGTAGTGGACCCACGGCATGGCGTCGACATGGTCGGCGCGGAAGCGGTGCTTGCATTCCCGACAGTCGACCATAGGGTCCGTGAAGTGATCCAGATGGCCGCTCGCCTTCCACACGGTGGGGTGCATGAGGATGGACGCGTCGATGCCGACCATGTCCGCGCGGGCCTGCACGAAGTCGCGCCACCACACCCGCTTGATATTGTTCTTGAGCTCCACGCCCAGGGGGCCGTAGTCCCAGCACGAGCCCGTGCCGCCGTAGATCTCGCTCGACTGGAAGACGAACCCCCGGCGCTTCGAGAGGGACACCAGGACGTCCATATTCATCGACTCGCCTCGCCGGTGGCTGCGGCTCGCCCAACCATGTTCATCCGACTCGCCTCGCCGGTGGCTCGTATGACCATCATCGCATCATCTGCGTCTCCCGCTCGCCAGGCGACGCTCATGCGCGCCCCGGCGCCACCGGCAATAGCCGCCGGAGGTCGCGCTGGAACTTGGTCGCGCGGGTCGGGTGGCCGATGATACGCGAGACTTGCGCCTCAAGGATCTCGGAGATCTCCGCCTCCACCTTGCCGAGGGGCAAGGCGAGGGCCTCTTCCCAGGAGAGCGAGCGGAGACGCTCGAGGGCGCCGATCGTCGCGGGTGAGACCGGGAGAGCATCCTCGCCGGCGCGCGCGCATGCCTCACAGACCAGGCCGCCGGCGCCGAACGCGGGGCGCGGGAACGGATAGGCCCGACCGCACTCGACACACGCGTCGAGCCGCGGCCGGTGGCCGAGCGCTTCGATGCTCCGCACGCCGAAGCAGATCGCGACCCGCGCCGGCGAACGCGAGCTCTCGAGGGCTCGAAGGCTACGGACCAGCAGGGCGAAGAGGGCGACGTGCCGATCGCGCTCAGCGGTCAACCGCGCCACGCACTCGATGATCCACGCCGCCTGCGCGAGCCGCTCCAGATCCTCGCGCACGCGGTCGAAGGGGCGGGTGATGTCGAAGTGGTCGATGCGGACCAACTCGCTGCGCCCGCCGTCGAAGAAGACGAGCTCACCGAGCGTGCAAAGCTCCAGCGCGCTCCCGAACCGCGAGCGCATGCGCCGGGCCGCCTTCGCGACGCCGCGGATCTTGCCGAAATCGCGCGAGTAGAAGGTGACGAGCCGGTCGCTCTCCCCGAGAGGAAAGGACCCGATCACGACGCCGGCGGACTTTCCGAGCGCCATCAGGACGTCAACAGGAACCCGAACTCGCGGAGCGCCCGCTCGTCCCGGCGCCAGTGCCGGCGCACTTCCACTCTCGACTGGAGGAACACCTTGATTCCGAAGAACGATTCGAGGTCACGGCGAGCCGCCGTGCCGATCTGCTTCAGCATGGCTCCGCCCTTGCCGATGAGGATTCCCTTCTGCGACTCCTGCTCGACGAAGACCGTCGCTCTGACGTACAGGCACGCGGGATTTTCACGCTCCGTGAGCTCCTCGACCCGGACCGCCACCGCGTACGGCACCTCCTCCCGGGTGAGGTAGAAGATCTTCTCGCGGATCATCTCGGCGACGTAGAAGGTCTCGGGCTGGTCGCTCGTCGCATCCGCCGGGAAGAACGGCGGATGCTCCGGCAGCTTCTCGACGATCAACGCCATGAGCCGGTCGCAATAGGTCCCTTCGGTGGCCGAGATCGGCACGATCTCGGTGAACGGGTGGCTCCGACGCCACGTCTCGATGAGCGGCAGCATCCGACTCTTGGGACGCACGCGGTCGGTCTTGTTGAGAACGCAGAAGACCGGCCCCGAATACCCTCGCAGCGGGTCGAGCACGATCCGGTCCGGACTGTCCGCCGCCGACGCGTCGACCACGAGACACACCAGGTCGACGTCCTCGACGGCGCGCCGGGCCGTTTTCAGCATGAAATCGCCGAGCTTGCCGGCGGCGGGGTGCAGCCCGGGCGTGTCGACGAAGACGACCTGCACGCCCTGGAGATTCTTGATGCCGGTGATGCGGTTCCGGGTCGTCTGCGGCCGAGGGGATACGATCGAGAGCTTCTCGCCGACGAGGCGGTTCAAGAGCGTCGATTTCCCCGCGTTCGGACGGCCGATGAGCGATACGAAGCCCGCCCGGCTGATCATTGCGGGGCCCGTGAGCCCGACGTGGACCGAGGGTGGCCTGAGACAGACGCGCCCGCGGGGGCCGCCGTGTCCAGGAGCCCCTGCCAGAGTCGCGCGGGCGGCTGGCGACGCCCGGCGGTGAGGATCTCCCGCTCACGCTCGTGCATCAGCCGCGCTTCGACGGGATCGCGATCGTCGTAGCCGACCAGGTGGAGCACGCCGTGCGTGACGAGCAGGTCCAGCTCGGTCGCGAGCGGGACCTTCAGGCGGCGCGCCTGGCGCCTCGCGGTCTCCGCCGAGATCACGATCTGGCCGACGAGTGGGCTCGGAATGCCCGGCGCCTGCAGCGGGAACGCCAGGACGTCCGTGCGTCGCCCGACGCCCCGGTGACGTCCGTTGAGCCGCTTGATCACCGCATCGTCCACGACGAGCACGTCGACGTCGCCCAGGGCACGGCCGAGCGCAGCGAGGGCGCGCCCGGCGACTCGGGCGAGCCGCGCCGGCGACACCGTGGCCCGACGCTGGCGATTGACGACCATCACCGCCATCAGGAAGGTGCGGGCGTGGACCCGCGATCCCCCTTGCGGGCGTCGTGGGCGTCGTAGGCGCGGACGATCGCGGACACGAGCTGGTGCCGGACCACGTCACCGTCGTCGAAAAAGACGAAGCGGATCCCCGGGACGCCCTGGAGCACCGACTGTACCTCGATGAGCCCCGAGCCGCGCGAGGCCGGGAGGTCCACCTGGGTCACGTCGCCGGTGATGACCATCTTCGAGTTGAAGCCGAGGCGAGTGAGGAACATCTTCATCTGCTCTGCGGTGCTGTTCTGCGCCTCGTCGAGGATGATGAACGAGTCGTTCATCGTGCGGCCACGCATGTACGCCAGCGGCGCGATCTCGATCGCTCCCTTCTCCATGAGGTTCGTCACCTTCTCCGTCTCGAGCATGTCGTAGAGGGCGTCGTAGAGCGGCCGCAGGTACGGGTGGACCTTCTCGTACAGGTCGCCGGGAAGGAATCCCAAGCGCTCCCCCGCCTCGACGGCCGGCCGCGTCAGCACGATCCGCGCGACTTCGCGCTTCATGAGCGCGGACACGGCCATGGCGACGGCGAGGAACGACTTGCCGGTGCCGGCTGGGCCGATGCCGAACACCATGTCGTGACCACGGATCGCGTCGACGTACCGCTTCTGGTTGACCGACTTCGGCGCGACCCACTTCTTGCGCGACGGCACCGCGATCGCGTCGGCGAACACCGTCTTGAGATCGGCCTGGTCGTCGTCCGAGAGCATCCGGAGCGCGGCCCGGACCTCGCCGGCCCGCAGCGAGGTCCCGCCCCGCACGAGCTCCGCGAGCTGGACCAGCGCGCGCTCGGCCTTCTTCACTTGACGCTCGTCACCCTTCAGCATGATGTCGTGGCCACGGGCGACGATGCGGATGTCGAGCTCCGTCTCCAACGTGCGGAGGTGATCGTCGTTGCGCCCGAGGAGCGGGAGCAGATCGAGGTCGGGGGCGAGCGAGATCCGGCGGGTGATCGCTGCGGTTTCGTTCAACTCCGAGGGTTCCTCCCCGAGTCTACACTCGGCAAATCGAGCTTGAGATGCAGTTCCTTCAGCCGCTCCGGCGGCACGGGCCCCGGGGCCCCCATCAGCAGATCCTGGGCCTGCTGGTTCATCGGAAACGCGATGACCTCGCGAATGTTCGTCTCGCCGGCGAGGAGCATCACGATGCGGTCGATACCGGGCGCCGAGCCGCCGTGGGGCGGCGCGCCGTACTTGAAGGCGTTGAGCATCCCCCCGAACCGGGCCTCGACCTCCTCCCGGCTGTACCCGGCGATCGCGAACGCCTTGTACATGATATCCGGGCGGTGGTTGCGAATCGCGCCGCTCGAGAGCTCGACGCCGTTGCAGACGATGTCGTACTGATACGCCTTGATCGTCAGCGGGTCTGACCCCTCCAGCGCCTCGAGCCCTCCCTGGGGCATCGAGAACGGGTTGTGGCTGAACTCGATCTTCTTGGTGTCCTCGCTCAGCTCGAACATCGGAAAGTCCGTGATCCAGCAGAACCGGAACGCGTTGCGCTCGACGATCTCGAGGTCCTCCCCGAGTCGCGACCGGACGCGACCGGCGAGCTTCTCGGCCGCCGGCTTCCGGTCGCACACGAAGAAGAGCGCGTCGCCCTCGTGGGCACCGGTCGCCGCGACCAGCCGGGCGAGCCGGTCCGCGTCGACGAACTTCGCGATCGGCCCCTTCGCCCCGCCGTCGGCCAGGACGACGTACGCGAGTCCCGGCGCGCCCTGCTCGCGCGCCCATTGCCCGAGCTTGTCGAAGAAGCTCCGCGGCTGCGCCCCGGCCCCGGGCGCCGGCACCGCTCGCACGACCGCGCCGTCCGCGATCGCTCTCGCGAACGCCGAGAATCCCGAGTCCTGGAAAACGTCGGTGACGTCGGCGATCCGGATCGGGTTGCGGAGGTCGGGCTTGTCGGTCCCGTACTTCGCCATCGCCTCGTCGAACGGGATGCGCGGAAACGGCGCCGGCGTCACCGCGGCCCCGCCGGCGAACTCCTCGAACACGCCGTGCAGCACTGGCTCGATCGCGGCGAAGACATCCTCCTGGGTGACGAAGGACATCTCGAAGTCGAGCTGGTAGAACTCACCCGGGGATCGGTCGGCGCGGCCGTCCTCGTCACGGAAGCAGGGCGCGATCTGGAAATAGCGGTCGAACCCGGCGGTCATCAGTAGCTGCTTGAACTGCTGAGGGGCCTGCGGCAGCGCGTAGAACTTTCCGGGGTGCACCCGGCTCGGCACGAGATAGTCCCGGGCGCCCTCCGGCGAGCTCGACGTCAGGATCGGCGTCTGGAATTCCGTGAAGCCCGCCTCGATCATCCGCCGGCGGATCGATGCGATGACGCGGCTCCGGAGCACGATGTTCCGGTGCGGCTTCTCGCGCCGGAGGTCGAGGAAACGGTACCGCAACCGCGTCTCCTCGGGGAACTCGGCATCGCTGTTGACCTGCAGCGGCAGCGACTCCGCCGCGGACTGCAGGGTCAGCTCGTCGATCACCAGCTCGATCTCGCCCGTCGGCAGGCGCGGGTTGACCGCCGCCGGCGCCCGCGGGACGACCTTCCCGGCGACCGTGATCACGCTCTCGAGCCGCAGCGCCTCAGCGGCCTTGAACAGCGGGCTCGAGCTGTCGAGCACGCACTGGGTGATCCCGTAGTGGTCCCGGAGGTCGATGAACAACAGGTTTCCGTGATCGCGCCTGCGGTGAATCCAGCCCGAGAGCCGGACGGTGAGCCCGGCGTGCTCGCGGCGCAGCTCGCCACACGTATGGGTGCGCAGGCTATGCATCGGCGCCGCCCCCACCCGAGGTGCGCCGAGCGAGCGGCTTGACCTCGGACGCCTGCGGGCCCGCCCGAAACACGGCGTACGAGCCGAACCCCTCGCCCGCCAGATCGTCGAGCTGCTTCGCGAGGCTCTTCCGCTTGAGCGTCAACGACACGACGCCGTCTCGACTGCGCAGCCGACCAGCGGCCGCGACCACGTCGGTCAGCGGATCGTCGCGGTCGAAGAGGAACACGATTCTCTCACGCTCGGATCCGGCGCTCCCGTTCCGCTCTTCCAGAATCGAGACGACCCGCTCGAACCCGATCGAGAAGCCGCACGCCGGGACGTCGTGGCCGAGCAGGCGGCCGACCATCCGGTCGTACCGGCCGCCGCCGGCGATCGCCGACGTGGACCCGCCGTAGATGGCCTCGAAGATAGGGCCGGTGTAGTAGCCCATCCCGCGGACCAGGCTCGGGTCGAAGACCAGGGTCGAGCGATCCCCGGCCTCCCGTGCGACCGCCCGCGCGATCGTACGGAGGCCCTCGACGGCCTCTTCGGTCGCGGGGACGGTCCGCGCCAGCCGCTCCAGCGTGGCGTCGGGCGACCCATCGTCCAGCGGCAGGAAAAGGACGAAGAGCTTCGAGATGGCGCCCTCGTCGTAGCCGGCCTCGCGCAGCTCGCGCTCGACCCCCTCCCGTCCGATCTTGTCCAGCTTGTCGAGCGTGATGAAGAACTCGCCGTGGCGAGCCGGCTCGACGCCGCAGTGGGTGGCCATCGCCGCCAGGACCCGTCGATCGTTCACGCGGATCCGCGACCGCTCGAGGCCGAGCTCGGCCAGGGCCTCGGAGGTCGCGAGGATGAGCTCGATCTCCGCGATCTCGGAGGCCACGCCGAGGATATCGATGTCGCACTGGGTGAACTGCCGAAAGCGGCCCTTCTGGGGTCGCTCGGCCCGCCACACCGGACCGATCTGGATCGCCTTGAACGGGTCGGGCAGCGTGGCTCGATTGTGCGCGTAGTACCGCGCGAGCGGCACCGTGAGATCGAAGCGCAGCCCGAGATCGGCGAGGTCGTCTTCACGCTGCGTCGTCGCGGTGTCGAGCTTCGCGCCACGCTTCAGGATCTTGTATATCAGTTTCTCGTTCTCGCCCCCGCCACTGCCCACCAGGAGCCGAAGGTTCTCGAGCGCCGGCGTTTCGACCCGTCGAAAGCCGTACCGTTTGTACGTGGCCAGGATCGCGGCCGACGCGCGGTCCCGAAGCTCCACCTCGGGGGGTAGCAGGTCCTTCATCCCGCGAGGCGGCGCGGTGTCGATCTTCACGACCACGTCTGGCGTCGGCCGAATGCGGTCAGGGCCTTCGGAACCGCGGTCTGATAGCAACGGATCATCCGGGGAAGTTCGACAGAATCAGGACGACGGGCGGACGCGTGCCGGAGTCACTCCGCGGTCGTCATGATGATCTGGGTCTCGCCTTCGGTGCCCCGAAAGTTCGTGAAGCGGACGACGGCGGCGACAAGCGCTGGAGTCCCGTCTCCCGGGATAGCCCCGAGCGCCATCACGGTGCCCTCGAAGCCCGAGTTGACCGTCTGGAAGCGGTAGCCGGCAGGCCCCTTGAAGACCACCGCCAGCCGACCCGGGAACTGATTCTGGGGCACGACGATCTCCTCGATCCCGTCACCATCGAGATCCACCGAGAGCGGCATCGGCTCAGGGGTGTAGAGGTAGGTCCGGCCGCCCCTCTCGATCTGCGTTTCCACGCCGAGCTTGGCCATGCCGCCGCCGACCTGCGTCGAGGACCGGAACGCGTCTTCGGTGTCGATCGCGATCCGCAGGCGGCTGTACTCGTCGATGTAGGCCAGGGCCCGCGTGCCCTTACCCGCGATGTTGGAATAGGTCGCGCCGGTTGCGCGGAAGGTGCTGGGGACCCGCGCCCGCCCGTCCGTCACCAGACGGCCGTTCCGGAGGCTCATGCGCACGGCGTCGCCCTGCTTGAAGAAGCCCTTCTGGGCGAACGGCTGCGCCCACAGCACTTTCTTGACGCCGTCGCCGCCCGGGTCGACGGCCAGCAGGATATCCGACACGTCCTCGATGGCCACGACCGGCTTCTGGTCCTTGGTCGTCAGGATCAGGGAATTGACCAGGATCGCCTGAATCGGGCTGTAGCGGTTCACCACGACGTGGATGGCGCCGTCGTCGGTCAGCTCCGCGAGCTGGACGCTGAAGACGCGCCCACGGGTGTCGCCGCGATACGTCCATTCGGGCTCGAGGACGCGCTCCGGTGTGATCCGGTAGAGATAGACACGCTCGCCGTCCGTGATGACCATCCGCACGATTTTGTCCTTGGACCCCACGGCCACGTCCATGGAGGCGACGATGAACGGAAACTTCGCGGCTTCTTTCAGGGTGATGGAGGCCTCGCCGCTCGAGTACGTGCCGGCGTCGAGATCCCCGAAGAGGAGCCGGGCGAGGAATGACCGCTGTGGGTTCGGGGTCTGGCTCTCGCGCTGCCTGGCCGCCGCCGAAAAGTCGCCCTTGGCCGCCGGCTTGATCGACGGCGGCACGAAGAGCGCCGTGGTCAAGCGGGAGCTCGGGCCGGGGAAGCTGAACAACCGGACGTCCATGTACGGCTTGCCCTGGACGCGCGAGAACGCGACGAATAGCAGATGCTCGACCTTGAAGCGCTCGGCGATCGAATCGAGCCCCTTGCCGGCGAGCACGTCGTCACGCTTGGCGCCCTGCTGGTTGAGCCAGACGCTGATCGCGTCGCCCGCGCCGATCTGGAAGCGGCCGGTGCGATTCAGAGCCTCGACCAGTTCGTGGACGGCGGCGTCCGCCAGCCCTTCCCTCACGCCACCCTCGACGATCGGCACCAGACTCAGCTTGATCTTTCCCGCCGAGACCCGGGCCCGATCACCCGCCTGCACGTCGCTGCCCTGGCTCGCCGTGCCGATCGAGTAGGCCTCGAAAACTTGTTGGATGGTGACCCGGCCGACCGACTGCTCGGTCCGGCCCAGGACCTCGCCGGTCTTTGGATGACGGAGCTCTCGACCCTGGCGATAGAGAGCCAGCCCGACCCCCGCGAGGACGCCGTCGCGACTGCCGAGCGAGAGCGTGACGGTGGCGCCCTGGACTTCGATCACCTCGCCGTCGACCTTCGGAAAGAGCGCCACGACTTGATCGACGAGCACGCCCAGGCTGGGCGCCGCGGTCTGCGCTCCCGACGTCCCGGAGCCCGCGAGCGCGACGAGCAGGGCGAGGGCGA